>Ga0187875_10000098_pt1 | contig 78323 bp, 64 predicted proteins | sample June2016WEW_17_1_2_FD_132978 | JGI IMG/M metagenome (GOLD analysis project Ga0187875, IMG submission 132978) | Peatland microbial communities from SPRUCE experiment site at the Marcell Experimental Forest, Minnesota, USA - June2016WEW_17_10 | ecosystem: Environmental > Terrestrial > Soil >... | reverse complement strand
GAGGAACACGTCGAGGTCGCCGGCGTCGGCGTGACCGACGGCGAGTCGCTTGAGGGGCCCGAGCCGCCCGAGGATCCCGGCGAGATACTCGAACGAGCGCGCCCGGGTGCGCTGGCGGGACTCGGCCTCGACGACTCCCGCCCGCATCGTGATCACCGGCTTGATCGACAGCATCGAGCCGAAGAACGCCTGGGCGTTGCCGATCCGCCCGCCCCGGCGCAGGTACTCGAGCGTCTCGGTCGTGCCGTAGACGAAGGTCTTCGGGACGTCGCCCCGGACGGTCGTCACGATGTCGTCGAACGACGCGCCCGCCTCGGCGAGCTCGGCGGCCTCGAGGGCGAGCAGGCCCTCGGCGACGGTGGCGGCGAGGGAGTCGATGACCGCGACAGGGAACTTGCCGGCGAAGGGTTCGGCGCCGGCGCAGGCCGCCTGGTAGGTGGCCGACAGCCCCGAGGAGAGCGTGACGCAGACGACGCCGGCACAGCCGTCGTCGGCCGCGGCCGCGAACACGTCCTGGAAGGCGCCCGGCGCGGGCGCTGAGGTCTCGGCGAGTGCCTCGGAGCGCCGGGCGATCTCCCAGAACCGCTCGGCGCTCACCCCGCGAAGCTCCGCGGCGTCGGTGTCGCCGAGCCGCACATCGAGGGGCACCTCGGCGATCCCGTGGAGCTCGAGGAGCGATGCCGGCAGGTCGGAGCCGTTGTCAGTGACGACGCGGATGGGTCCCACGGTTCCCCTTTGCCGGTCCACTCAATTGACGGGTCGCCCGGCGCGAAGTCTGCCAGCCCTGCAGGGTCGCTGCGACACCGGCGCTGCCGAGGTAGACGGCGGCGCCCGCCGCGACGGCGAGCAAGAGGCGGATCCAGCCGCCGATCCCGTAGCCGGTGCCGATCGCCGCGGCGACGAGGGCGACGGCGAAGGCCATCACGAGGCTGAGGACGAGCGAACGGGCCGACGAGGACCACAGCGGCCGGCCGCCGATCGTCCCGAGCCGCTCGCGCAGTACCGACAGGGCAGCGAACGCGGCGACCGTGTAGGCGACGGAGTACGAGAGCGCGAGCCCACGGACCCCGAGCGGGCGGTACAGGAGCACGGCGACGAGGATGTTCAGGCCGTTCTCGAGCACGTAGAGCACGAAGGCCGTCCGCGTGTCCTGCATCGCCTGGAAGGCGCGGGTCGCCAGGAAGAACACGCAGAACCCCGGCAGGCCGAGCGCGAACAGCGCCAGGACCGAGGCCGTGAGGTGCGCGGCCGAAGCGCCCTCGGCGCCGTGCTGGAGGAGGAGCTCGACCGCCTGGCGGGCGAGGATCAGGTAGCCGACCGTCGCCGGCAGGATGAGCGCGAGAACCTGGCGCAGGGCGGCGCCGAAGCGGAGCCCGAGCTCGCGCCAGCGGCGGGCCGTGCGCAGGCGGGCGAGGTCGGGCGAGGCGACGTTGATGATCGACGTCGCGACGACGGCGAACGGGAACTGGAAAAAGGCGTAGGCGTACGTGTAGGCGCTGACCGCTCCGGTTCCGACGTGGAACTCGAGGGCGAGCACGACGAAAAGGGCGATCTGGTTGGCGATAACGAATCCGAACGTCCACCCCGACAGCCGCACGATCATGCGGATCGCGGGATCGTGCGGGTTCCACCGGAACCGCAGCCGCAGGTGCGTCCGGCGCATCGCCGGGACGAGCGCGACCGCCTGGAGCACGACGCCGAGCGTCGTCCCGACCCCCAGCAGCACGATTAGGCCGTGGTCGTGCTGGACCTGCGTGATCGTCGCGTGGCGCGCCATCGTGGCGAAGGCGGCGAGGACGCCGATCCCGACGAGGTTGTTGACGACGGGGACGAAGCCAACGATGCCGAAGCGATCGCGCGTCGCGAGCACCGCCGACATGAGGCTGATCGCTCCGTAGAAGAGGAGCTGGGGCGCGAAGAACCGGAGGAGCTCGACGGCGACCGAGTGCTCGGCCGGGGTGGCCTTGCCGAACGTGAACAGCGTGATGAGCGCCGGCGCGGCGACGACGAAGGCGATCGTCGTGACGACGAGGACGGCGCTCGCCATCGTGACGACCGCCGAGATGGACTCGATCGCTTCCTTCTCGGTCCGCGTCGACAGCCGCTCGACGAAGACCGGGACGAACGTCGCCGCGAGGACCCCCCCAAGCACGAGGTCGTGCATCGCGTTCGGTGTGTTATTCGCCAAGTTGAACGAGTCGGCGAGGCGTGAGCCGCCGAGCGCGTAGGCGAGGACGACGAGACGCCCGAGCCCGGTCACCCGGGAGACGATGGTGCCGAGCCCCGTGCCGAGCGAGGCGCGGGCGAGCCGCTTCGTGCGCGAACGACTTCCGAGGACGCCGACTCCGTCGACGGGTGGCGTCGGCGAGCTCACTCGGCGCTCGTCACGGCGGCCCCGGGGACGGCCGGAGCCTGGGCCCGCCGCCGCGTCCGGCGGACGTGGGAGCGCAACCACCACAGCCCGAGCACGAGGAGGGCGGCGACCGACAGCCCGACGGCGACGATGGAGAACGCCGTGGACCGGACGGTGTAGACGTCCTCGAAAAGCACGATCCCACCGCGCGGTGAAACGAGCTCGATGGTGAGCGTCGAGACGCCGGACGTGCGCGCCGTCACGGGGATGACGAACGGAGAGTTCTTGTGCGCGAGGACGACCGGCCGGTTGAAGTCACCCGGCGCGATCGCGAGGGTGCCGCTCGAGAGTTCGAGGGTCGCGTGGATCGGGCTCGGGAACACCGAGACGATCGTGAGCGGGACCTTGGCCTGGCGCTGGGTGAGGGTGACGGTCCTCGTCCCGGCGAGGGCGAGATCGTGCTCGATGCGGGAGACGGCCGCCCGCGGCTCGGCGGCGTAGAGCGCCCAGCGCCCGCGGCGGAATCCCGCTGTCTCGGCGAGGAGGACCGCGTCCTCGGCGTCGGCGATGAACGCGTGGTCATCGGGGACGATCGAGTCGATCGCCCGGGTCATCGAGGACGCGCTCTCGATCGAGGAGGCGAACGCGTACGAGGGCCTCGTGTGGTCCGGTGCCGGGGCGAGGTGGGTCGGGGCCCCGTCGGCGCCGACCGGGACCGCGGAGAACACGGAGGCCACGGTCGCCAGCCTGGCGATCGGGCTCGACGCGAGACCCTCGAGAACCATGGAGAGCAAGGACGAGCTCGGGACCGCCCCGAGGGCGACGACGACGCCCCGGGCTTGGGCGCCGAAGGGCTCCTCGAAAAACGTCTGGGCGATGTCGGCGAGGAACTGGTGGGTGGCGAGGACCGGGCTCGTGCCGGGGGCGAGGTGGGCGGCGAGGGCCGAGTCGGCGACGACGGCGGTCAGACGCGCCGCCGACGACCGGTTCGAACCGGCCGAAATGGACAGGTCGAGCGGTGACGTGAGCGACAGCGACGAGGCGGCGGGCAGCTCCGTCTCCGGGAGGACGACACGGCCGACGTGGCGGGCGGCGAGGGCAACGACGCTGGCGGCGTCGATGGGCGTCGTCGAGAGGTAGACGCCCCGCGGCGGCGCCACCCCGAGCTCCGATCGGAAGATTCCCTCCGCCGCGGCGAGCTGGGTGCTGAGTTCGCTGCCCAACCCGGCTGCGGTCAGTCGGTCGAGATTCACGGGCGTGAACGGCGCCTCGAGGAACTCGGCCGGGCCCGAGGGCGCCGCCTGGTGGGCGAGGGCGCGCAGATCGGTGAGGACCGCCGCGGCCTGGGGAGATCGCGACTCGGCGAGGGCCACGAGGAGCTGCGGGTAGAGCTCGAAGTTCACGTGGTCCGTGGGGTGGTCCTCGACCGTTTCGAGAACCGCGGCGAGCGCTTGGATCGTCTTCGCCGAAAGCGCCGGGGACCCGGAGGCGGTCAGTACCGGCGTCGCCCCGAGGGGCAACACGAGCGCGACGCGCAGCCGATTGAGTCCAGGCCGGCCGGCGACGTAGATGAGGAAGGTCGTGAGTGACGCGAGTGGCGTGTCGTTCGCCGTGTCGACGACGGTCACGACCAACGGGTAGACGCCGTCACAGGCGAGCGGCGCGCAATCGAGCGCGAGCCTGGGGGACCCGAGCCCACCCGGTTTGAGCGATGCCGAGGTCGCCACGCGCACGTGCATCGCCACTCCGAGCACCCCGGTTCCCGTCACGCGCAACGCGCGCAAAGGGATGATCGGCGTCGCGTCGAGGACGAGTTCGTCCGGGGATTGCTTGCCGGTCTCGGCGAGGCCGAGCGCGTACCGGCTCGTGAGGCGGGAGTAGACGGTGAGCTTGAGACCGAGCTCGGCGCGCTTGTCGAGTGAGTGGATCGCCACGTCGAGCGACATCGACGACCCGGTGACCCAGTTCGTCTGGGAGGAGAGCGAGACGCTCGTGCTCTTCGGGCGTCGGTTGCCGATCCCCGAGGCCGACGGGGACGTGGCGACCGCCGCGACGAAGGCCGCCGTGAGCGTCGCGACGAGGACGACGGCGCGGACGGCTCGCGCCGCGATTCTGCCGTTCGGTGCCTGCGAGCGAGCCACGGGTAGCGACGTCCTCCGATCGCGCCGTTCGACGGGAGCCTACTGTCGAGCCGATTCCCGGTTCGGACAGGGCTGCGCCGATCCGGGGGGTCGGGGCGGCCCGCAGGCTACCCTCACGAGCCGTGGTCCCCGAACGGGTTCGGCCCGTCGTCGAGGAGACGACGGAACTCGTGGAACGTTTCGTCGCGGGCGGGCGTCGTATCTACGTCGTCGGCGGGACCGTGCGCGACTCCGTCGTCGGGCCACCAGGGGGTGGCGAGCCGTTCGGTCCGGGGGCCGACATCGACCTCACGACCGACGCGCCCCCCGACGAGATCGAGCACCTCGTCGCCGGGTGGGCCGAAGCGGTGTGGCTCCAGGGCAAGCGCTTCGGCACGATCGGCTGTCTGCACGCGGGGCGCCGCTTCGAGATCACGACGCACCGCGCCGAGGCGTACCTGCCCGAGTCGCGCAAGCCCGAGGTTCGGTTCGGCGACGACATCGTCGCTGACCTCTCGCGCCGGGACTTCACCGTCAACGCGATGGCGCTCGCGCTGCCCGCCCTCGAGCTCGTCGACCCGTTCGGCGGCCTCGAGGACCTCGCGGCCCGTACTCTGCGCACCCCACTCGACCCGACGGTGTCGTTCTCGGACGACCCATTGCGCATGCTGCGCGCCGCCCGCTTCCTCGCCGGGTATTCGCTCGAACCGACCGAGGAGCTGACGGCCGCCGTGGGCGCCCTGCGGCAACGGCTTTCCATCGTCTCGGCTGAGCGGATCCGCGACGAGTTGAACCGACTGATCGTGCTGCCGGACCCGGAAGCGGGGCTGTGGTTCGTCGTGCGCACGGGCCTCGCCGCCGAGTTCCTGCCGGAGCTCCCGGCGCTCGCCCTCGAACAGGACGCCGTCCACCGGCACAAGGACGTGCTCGCCCACACGATCGCGGTCGTCGGCAAGACCCGCCCGGACCGGGTTCTGCGGGTCGCCGCGCTGCTCCACGACATCGGCAAGCCGAGGACGCGGGCGATCGGGCCGGACGGGGTCTCGTTCCACCACCACGACGTCGTCGGCGCGCGCCTAGCACGCCAGCGCCTCACGGCGCTTCGTTACCCGACGGCCGAGATCGACGAGATCAGCCGGCTCATCGAGCTGCACCTGCGGTTCCACACCTACCAGATGGGCTGGACCGACTCGGCGCTGCGGCGTTACGCCCGCGACGCCGGCCCACTGCTCGGGCGCCTCAACGAGCTGACGCGGGCGGACTGCACGACGCGCAACCCCGATCGCGCCCGCGAACTCGAGGTCGGCGTCGACGAACTCGAGCGGCGGCTCGCCGAGCTCGCCGAGCGCGAGGCTCTCGACGCGATCCGACCCGAGCTCGACGGCGTCGCCGTGATGGCGCGCCTTGGGATCCCGCCGGGCAAGACGGTCGGCCGGGCGTTGCAGTTCCTCCTCGAGATCCGGCTCGAGGAGGGCCTTCTCGGCGCCGACGAGGTCGGTCGGCGGCTCGACGCCTGGTGGGAGGCCGAGCGCTCCGGTTCGCGCTGAGGCGGGGTTCAGTCCCCCGCGGCGAACCGCTCGACGAGCTCGTACGCCTCGCTGTCGTGGTACTGGACGGGCGGCGACTTCATGAAGTACGACGATGGCCCGATGAGCGGACCGGCGAGCCCGCGGTCGAGACCGAGGCGCGCGCACCGCACGGCGTCGATGATGACGCCCGCCGAGTTCGGCGAGTCCCAGACCTCGAGCTTCAGCTCGACGTTCAAAGGTACGTCGCCGAAGTTCCGCCCCTCCATCCGGACGTAGGCCCACTTGCGGTCCTCGAGCCAGGGGACGTGGTCGGACGGCCCGATGTGGATCGAGTCCGCCCCGATCCGGTGGTCGATCTGACTCGTGACGGCCCGGGTCTTCGAGATCTTCTTCGACTCGAGCCGTTCCCGTTCGAGCATGTTCTTGAAGTCCATGTTCCCGCCGAAGTTCAGCTGGTAGGTCCGGTCGAGGACCGTCCCGCGGTCCTCAAAGAGCCTCGTGAGGACGCGGTGGATGATCGTGGAGCCGACCTGGCTCTTCACGTCGTCGCCGATGATCGGCACGCCGGCCTTCTCGAAACGCGCCGCCCAGATCGGGTCGCTCGCGATGAAGACCGGGATGGCGTTCACGAAGGCGACGCCCGCCTCCATCGCGGCCGCGGCGTAGTTCTTCTGGGCGTGCTCCGAGCCGACGGGCAGGTAGGCGACGAGGACCTCGGCACCGGTGCGGCGCAGGACGTCCACGATGTCGACCGGCGGGGCGGGCGACTCCTCGATCACCTCCCGGTAGTACTTGCCGAGCCCGTCGAGGGTTGGACCGCGGTCGACGGTGATACCCGTCGTCGGCACGTCGGCGAAACGGATCGTGTTGTTCTGGCCCGACTGGATCGCCTTCGACAGGTCGAGGCCGACCTTCTCGGCGTCGACGTCGAAGGCCGCGACGAAGTCGATGTCCCCCACGTGGTAGCCGCCGAGCGTGACGTGCATGAGACCGGGGACGGTCTCGTCCGCGCTCGCCTTGCGGTAGTACTCGACACCTTGGATGAGCGAGCTCGCACAGTTGCCGACTCCGGCGATCGCGAGCTTGATTCTCCCCTTCGGGCTGGTCATAGCCGTTCCCTTCGTCTCATGGCCGTTGCCTTCCGTCCTGTCCGTCGCCCGCCCCCACCGTTGCGGGGAGGGGGGCGCCGTTCGAGTCCTTCGTGGGCGCCGCGGTCGCGCGGCGCGCGACGCGAGCCGTACGGGCGATCGCCGTCCGCTCGCGCTCGAGAAGCCGTTCGATCCAGGACAGATCGTTCGCCGCCGTCTCCTGGGCGTGCTCGGCGATCGACTGCTCGTATTCGTCCATCGGCCGGGCCCGGCGAGCGAGCGAGCGTTCGCCGCGCTGGAGGCGGTCGACGAGCTCACCGCGGCGCCGCTCGAGGAGCCGCACACGGGCCTGGGGGGAGAGGTGCCGGGCGAAGGCGAGCCGCAGCGAGAAGCCCCGGGGGTCGCCACCCTGTTCGTCGGCCGACTGGAGGAGTTCCTCGAACATCTCCTCGCCGTGTGGCGTGATCTCGTAGACCTTGCGGGCCCGGGTGCTCCGGCCGCCGAGCGCGATCGCGGCCTTCGCCGTCGTCCGGGCCGCGACGAGGGCGGCGCGCTCGCCGGTGAGCGAGCCCGTGAGCGGCATCGCCTCTGCGCCGCGGCGCGAGCGGCGCAGCGGAGGGGCGGGCTCGACGGCGCGCACGGCGAGGGAGGCCTCGAGGCGGGCGAGCGCCGGGTACAGCGACCCGAAGGACAGGTTCGAGAGCACGCCGAAGTCCTCGCGCAGCGACTTGCGGATGTCGTAGCCGTGCATCGGCCGCTCCTTGAGCAGGCCGAGAATCGCGAGTTCGAGCACCGGGGAATCGTATCAGTCGATGTATCGAGTCGATATGTCGATTTCGTGACGACGCCTACCGCCTAGCCCAGGCGGCCCGTCGGCGGTCCGGCGTGGGGCTCAGGAGGGTGACGGGTAGCCTGTCGGGGTGCCGCCCGAACCCGAGTCGACCGCCCGGGGCCTTCAGCCGACGGGCCTCGGTCAGATCGAGTACCGCCTCGCCCGTGATTCGGTCGTGCGCGAGTACCGGCGGGGACGGCTGTCGCGGCTCGACGTCTGCGACGCGCATCCCGAGCTCATGCGCGTGGCGCGCAACCTCGGCCGGGTGACGGAGGTCGACTGTCCGATCTGCGCAAAGTCGAAGCTCGTGCACGTCGCCTTCGCGTTCGGCCCGCGTCTGCCGGCGGGAGGGCGGGCGCTCGGCATGGACGGCGAGATGCGCTCGCTCGCCCGCAGCCGGGACGATGTTGCCTTCTACGTCGTCGAGGTCTGCCCACAGTGCTCGTGGAACCACCTGTTGCGGATGTTCACCTCGCCGGCCGCACGTACCCGGCCTTTCCGGTAGGGAGCGGCCCGCACCGGAGCGACGCCTCCCGACGACGATGGGCCCCGGAAGGAAGCGACTGAGTACCCTGTGATCGTCGCCGGCAGCCAAGTGCGCTGGACGACAGGAGGTGAAGATGAGAGAACCCGTGTCGGTGCCGTCGGTTGCCGCCCGCAAACGGGCCCGCGGGGCACCGCCGATCGTGATGGTCACCGCCTACGACACCCCGTTCGCGCGGATCGTCGACGAAGCTGGCGCCGACATCATCCTCGTCGGCGACTCGGTCGGGAACAACGTCCTCGGCTACGAGAACTCGCTCGCCGTGGACATGGGCCAGATGATCCACCACGTCGCCGCCGTCGCCCGGGCGAAACCCGCCGCGCTCGTCGTCGGGGATCTCCCGTGGATGAGCTACCACGTCGACCTCGCCGACACGGTCCGCAATGCGGCGGCGCTCGTCCGCGCCGGGGCGCAGGCCGTGAAGCTCGAGGGCGGTCGACGCCGGATCCCGGCGGTTCGGGCGATCCTCGACGCCGAGATCCCGGTGATGGGCCACCTCGGGCTCACGCCCCAGTCGGTCCACGCGATGGGCGGTTACGTCGTCCAGGGGAAGGACGCGGACGCGGCGCGCCAACTCGAAGACGACGCGTGCGCCCTCGGCGAGGCGGGTTGCTTCGCCGTGGTCCTCGAAGGGCTCCCCGACCTCGTGGCGGAGCGGGTGACCGCCTCGATCGACGTTCCGACGATCGGGATCGGGGCCGGTCCCGCCTGCGACGGACAGGTGCTCGTGCTCCATGACCTGCTCGGGTTGTCGTTCGGACCGGCGCCAAAGTTCGTCCGCCGCTACGCCGATCTCGGCACGGCGGCCCGCGAGGCGATCGCCGCGTTCGCTCGGGACGTCGTCGCGGGGAGCTACCCGTCTCCGGACGAGACCTACCACGCCTCGGCCGAGCTGCGACGCAATCTCAAGAAGGCCTCCGCGCGCTGAGTAGCCCGTCCGGTAGGCGGAGCGATACTGCCGGCCGCGAGGATGTCCCCGGCGGGAGCCCGCCAGGAGACCGGGGGTTGTCGGCTACCATGACGAGGTCATATTCACCCCTGCTCCGGTGCGACCGGGGCCCCGGGCGTCAACGACGCCGGGTCCGGAGGAGGTGAGCCGCCCTGCGGCCCTACGAAATCGCTGTCATCTTCGATGTCGGTCTGGATGAGAACGACATCCGGGCGACGACCGACCGCGTGGCCGAACTCGTGCGCTCCCACGGTGGATCCGTCGGCCACATCGACCGCTGGGGTCGCCGGACCTTCGCCTACGAGCTGAAGCACAAGGCCGAGGGCTTCTACCTCTTCATCGAGGTCGTCGCCGAACCGGCGGCGATGGCCGAGGTCGACCGGATGCTCGCGCTCACCGACGAGGTTCTGCGCCACCGCATCATCAGGCAGCCGGAAAAAGTTGCCGGCCGCGCGCATCCCGGCGAGGCGCCGGGCGACGCCCAGGCGAGCTAGTCGAGAAAACGGAGACGGAAAGATGGCGAACGGCAACACGGTCGTTCTCGTCGGCAACGTGACGAGGGATCCCGAACTGCGATTCACCCCGGCCGGACAGGCGACCGCGAGCTTCGGGCTCGCCGTCAACCGGCGCTGGCAGAACCGCCAGACGAGCGAGTGGGAGGAGGCGACCTCGTTCTTCGACGTCGTCTGCTGGCGTGAGATGGCCGAGAACGTCAGCGAATCGCTCGTGAAGGGCGCGCGGGTGATCGTCACGGGTCGGCTCGAGCAGCGCTCCTGGGAAACCCCGGACGGCGACAAGCGAACGAAGATCGAGGTCATTGCCGATGAGCTCGGTCCGAGCCTGCGCTGGGCGACCGCGCAGGTCGTGAAGAACGAACGGCGCGGTCCGGGCTCCGACGCCAGACCCGCCGGCGGGGGCCCGAGGACGGGCCGCCCCGCAGCGAGCGAACCGGCCGCCGCCGAGGACGAGGAGCCCTTCTGATGGCGAGGAACAACGACCGGGACCGCTCGACGCGCCGCGTGCCGAAGGACAACGGGCGTCGGACGAAGAAGAAGGTCTGCATCTTCTGCAAGGACCGGATCGAGTACGTCGACTACAAAGACGTCAACCTGCTCCGTAAGTTCATGTCCGACCGCGGCAAGATCCGCGCCCGGCGGGTGTCCGGCAACTGCGCCCAGCACCAGCGCGATGTGGCGACCGCGATCAAGATGACCCGCGAGCTCGCTCTGCTGCCCTACACGCAGCGCACGACGAGCGAACGCCCCGGTGGACGGGGTGGCGGACGCGGCGGGTCGCGGGGCCCCGGGTTCTCACGGCCCCAGGAACGACCGGCGGCCGCGGTCGCCGTCGCCGCGACGGACGGGGAAGTCGAGCCCGAAGAGATCCTCGAAGTCGTGGTCGACGAGGTCGAGATGGATGCCGAGCCCGAAGGATCGGAGGCCGCGGAGTGAAGATCGTCCTGCGGACCGACATCGAAGGCGTCGGAAAGCGCGGCGACCTCGTCGAGGTGAGCGACGGCCATGCCCGGAACTACCTGTTGCCCTCGGGTCGGGCGATCGTCGCGACGCGCAACATCTCCGCGCAGGCGACGGCGATGCGCCGGGCCCGTGACGTCGCGGACCAGCACGCCCGTGAGGCCGCCGAGGCGATCGCCCAGCAGCTCGTGCCCGTCGTCATCACCGTCACGGCCCACGCCGGCAAGGCCGGCCGGCTGTTCGGTTCGGTCACGCCGGCCGAGATCGTCGCCGCCGTCGAGGCGCAGACCTCGGTCGAGCTCGACCGGCACAAGCTCGTCATTCACGAGCCGATCAAGTCAGTGGGGACGCACGAGGTCGGGGTCCACCTCCACCCCGAGGTCGAGTTCGTGCTCACCGTCGAGGTGGTCAGCTAACCGGTTCCCGCCATCCGGGGCGCCAAGGATCCCAAGCTGCGGGCAGTGAGATAGCCCGCCCGTACGGTTCCGTGACGTGGACGGGTTGACGGCAGCGCGCGCGCAACCTGAGTCGTTCGCGCAACGCACAGAATCGTCGCGGTACTCCACCGGAAACGCACAGGATTGTTGGGTTTATCCCCGGGATGTGCTTCTTTCGATTCGCAACCGCGCGGGTGCAGTGTGAGCCCGACCATGTTGCAGCCGCTCGAAGATACCCGACGACGCCCGCGTCAGGCCCCGGCCCCGGCGGTCGCCGGGCGCGTCCCGCCGCACAACCTCGAAGCTGAGGAGTCGCTCCTCGGAGCGATGTTGCTCTCGCGCGACGCGATCGCCGTGGCGATCGAGAGGTGCTCGGCCGCGGACTTCTACAAACCGTCGCACGCTCAGATCTACGGGGCGATCACCTCCCTTTACGGCCAGGGTGAGCCCGCGGACGCGGTGACCGTCGCCGAGGAGCTCCGCCGTGCCGGCGTGCTCGAGGAGGTCGGCGGCGCGGCGATGCTCGGCTCGCTGCAGTCGAACACCCCGGCGATCTCGTCGGCCGGGCGTTACGCGCGGATCGTCGAGGAGAATTCGCTGCTACGCCGGCTGATCGGCGTCGCCCAGGAGATCGCGGAGATCGGCTACGGATTGCCCGACGACGTGACGACGGCGATCGACCAGGCCGAGGCGATGGTCTTCGATGTTGCCCAGCGCCGGTCCGCCGACAGCATCGTCTCGCTCCACGACCTGCTCGGCCGGAGCCTCGACCGGCTCGAGGAGCTGTACGACCGGGGCGAGACGATCACCGGGGTGCCGACCGGCTACACGGACCTCGACGAGCACCTTTCGGGGCTCCAGCCCTCGAACCTTGTCGTCGTCGGCGGGCGGCCCTCGATGGGCAAGACCGCCTTCGCGCTCGGCCTGGCGGCGAACGCGGCGATGCTGGGAACCCCCGTCCTTTTCTTCTCGCTCGAGATGAGCCATCTCGAGGTCGCCCAACGCGTGCTGTGCGCCGAGGCGCGCGTCGACGCCACGCGGATGCGCAACGGCCGCCTGCTCGAGGCCGACTGGCCGAAGATCTCGAGCGCGATCGGCCGCATCGGGGGCGCGCCCCTCCACATCGACGACAACCCGAACGTGACCGTCATGGACATCCGCGCGAAGGCGCGCCGGATGCGGGCCCGGGACGGGCTCGGGCTCGTCGTCGTCGACTACCTGCAGCTGATGAGCGGCCGTATGGGCGCCGAGAACCGCCAGGTCGAGATCTCCGAGATCAGTCGGGGGCTGAAGATCCTCGCCCGCGAGCTCGAGATCCCCGTCGTCGCGCTGAGCCAGCTGTCGCGCGGGCTGGAAAGCCGCTCCGACAAGCGCCCGATGCTCGCCGACCTGCGCGAGTCCGGCGCGATCGAGCAGGACGCCGACGTCGTGATGTTCATCTACCGGGACGAGATCTACAACCCCGAATCGCCGGACCGCGGCGCGGCTGAGATCCACATCGCCAAGCACCGCAACGGCCCGACTGGCGCCGTGCAGCTCGCTTTCGTGACGAATTACGCCCGCTTCGCGAACATGGCCCGCGTCTAGGGAGTCGCTCCTACAGCGGCCGTACAGGTCGTTCACAGGAATTTGTCAGTCTGGCGACGCATGATTCCCTGGTGACCGCAACGTCAGGGCGGGTCCTCGTCGTCGACGACGAGGCGAACATCACCGATCTCGTCGCGACCGCGCTCCGCTACGAGGGGTTCGAGGTGGCGACCGCCCCGACGGGTCGTGCCGCGCTCACCGAGCTGGAGTCGAACCGGCCGGACCTGCTCATCCTCGACGTGATGCTCCCCGACCTCGACGGCTTCGAGGTGGCGCGCCGGATCCGCCAGGACGGGCGCCGGGTGCCGATCCTTTTCCTCACGGCGAAGGACGCGACCGAGGACAAGGTCCGCGGGCTGACGCTCGGCGGCGACGACTATGTCACGAAGCCGTTCAGTCTCGAGGAGCTGATCGCCCGGGTGCGGGCGGTACTGCGGCGGGTCGCCGACGGTGTCGGCGCGTCGTCGCGGCTCGTGTTCGCCGATCTCGAGCTCGACGAGGAGACGCACGAGGTCTTCCGCGGGACGACACCGATCGAGCTCACGCCGACGGAGTTCAAACTGCTCCGCTACTTCCTCTTGAACCCGCGCCGGGTGCTCTCCAAAGCGCAGATCCTCGACTACGTCTGGGAGTACGACTTCGGCGGTGACGCCAACGTCGTCGAGACCTACGTGAGTTACCTGCGCAAGAAGATCGACACGCTCGGGCCGCCGCTCATCCACACGCTCCGGGGTGTCGGATACAGCCTGCGGGTCCCCACCGCGAACTGAGCGTGCCGTGACGCGGTGGCGTGAACGGGCCAGGGCCGTCGCCAGGGCCGTCGCCAGGCGGTGGCGGCGGCTGTCGTTGCGGGCGCGCCTGTCGCTCGGCCTCGTCGTGATCGTCGGTGTCGGGCTCGTCATCGCGGACGTCGTCATCTACGACGAGGTCCAGTCGTATCTCGTGGGCCAGGTCGACTCCGAGCTCAACACGGCCCTGCAGCCCGTCGAAAGCCAGCTGACGTCCGGGGCCGGCGGGTTCAACGGGAACTTCGGGTTCGGCCGGGACACGCCGTCGGGGACCTGCGGCGCCCTCATCGACTCGGCGGGGATCCTCACGGAGACGCCCGCGTCGAGCCTCGTCGGGCCGGCGCCGGACTTCCCGGCGAGCCTGCGCACGCCGTCGCATTCCTCGGCGGCGAGCTACTTCTCGGTCGGTGCCGAGGGCAATCCGTCGTTCCAGTACCAGGTGCTCGCCCAGCCGGTGATCATCCGCAACGTCAGCTACTTCGGCAGCGAGACCCGCGGCTACGCGGTCGTCGCCATCCCGCTCACCGCGCTCGACAGCACGCTCGGCCAGCTCGTGACGATCGACCTCGCCGTCTCGGCTGCGGTGCTCGTCGTCCTCGCCGTGCTCGGGTTCGCCCTCGTGCGCGTGGGAATGCGGCCGCTCGTCGAGATCGAACGGACGGCCGGTGCGATCGCGGCCGGCGACCTCTCCCGCCGGGTCGTGGACGCCGACGAGCACACTGAGGTCGGACGGCTCGGGGCGTCCCTCAACGAGATGCTCTCCCAGATCGAGCAGGCCTTCGCGAAACAGCAAGCTTCCGAGGCACGGTTGCGGCAGTTCCTCGCCGATGCCTCCCACGAGCTGCGCACGCCGCTCACGTCGATCCGCGGCTACTCGGAGCTGTTCCGACGCGGAGCCGCCGAGAGGCCGAAGGACCTCGCGTCAGCAATGCGCCGGATCGAGGACGAGGCGGAGCGGATGGGCGTGCTCGTCGAGGATCTGCTCCTCCTCGCCCGGCTCGACCAGGGCCGTCCGCTGGAACGCAATCCCGTCGACCTCGCCGCGATCGCGCGCGAAGTCGTGGCGGACGCCACGGTCCTCGAGACGGGGCGACCGATCACCGTTGAAGCGTCGTCGCCGGTCGTCGTGCTGGGCGACGAGCAGCGGCTGCGCCAGGTGGTCGCCAACCTCGTCCGCAACGCCCTCGACCACACGCCGGCCGGTACCCCGGTCGAGGTGCGGGTCGGGGTCGAGACCACCCGGGCGGTGCTCACCGTCACTGACCACGGCCCGGGGATCGCCCCGGAGCACCTGCCGAGGATCTTCGAGCGCTTCTACCGCGCCGACGCCTCGCGGACGCGCGAAAGCGGCGGGGTGGGTCTCGGGCTTGCCATCGTGGCCTCGATCGCTGAGGCGCACGGCGGCTCGGCACGTGTGGAGAGCGAGACAGGTTCTGGCGCGACGTTCAAAGTCGAGATCCCACTCGAGGAACCGCCGCCCGCCTCGGCAGAGGACATCGGATCGCCGCCCGAGCCCGGGAGCTCGTCTGTGTGATCGGACAGCGTCGGCTCGGCCGAGTGCTCTGAGTCGCGGTCGTTCCAGCGGGGACGGCGCGCCGGACCAGGCGTTCGCCGGGCTGGACATCCCCCGCTCGCGTTCGGCGACCTCTCGGTACGATCGAGTCATGGAATACCGCGTGCTCGGCACGACCGGCGTCCGGGTCAGCCCGCTCTGTCTCGGGGCGATGATGTTCGGCTCGTGGGGCAACACCGACCACGACGAATGCGTCCGGATGGTGCACCGCGCCCTCGACGCCGGGATCAACTTCATCGACACCGCCGACGTCTACTCGGCGGGCGAGTCGGAGGAGATCGTCGCCAAGGCGCTGGCGGGCGGGCGGCGTGACGACGTCGTGCTCGCCACGAAGGTCCACGGCACGATGGGGGACGATCCGAACAGGCAGGGCAACTCGCGCCGGTGGATCATCGCCGAGTGCGAGGCGAGCCTGCGGCGGCTCGGCACGGACCACATCGACCTCTACCAGATCCACCGCCCCGACGACAGCTGTGCGATCGACGAGACGCTCGGCGCGCTCACCGACCTCGTCCGTGCGGGCAAGATCCGCTATTTCGGCCACTCGACCTTCCCGGCCCACGAGATCGTCGAGGCGCAGTGGGTCGCCGAGCGGCGCGGCCGGGAGCGCTTCGTCACGGAACAGCCGCCGTACTCGATCCTTGTCCGTGGCATCGAGCGCGACGTGCTCCCGGTCTGTGCCCAGTACGGACTGGGCGTCATCTCGTGGGGTCCACTCGCCGGGGGCTGGCTCTCCGGGTCCTTCGGCGCCGGCAAGGCGAACACGAGCCGCCGGGCGAGCCGGATCCCGGCTCGCTACGACATGTCGCTCCCGGGAAACCAGCACAAGCTCGAGATCGTCGCGGCGCTCGAAGCCCTCGCCAAGCAAGCCGGCCTCAGCCTGATCGAGCTCGCCGTGGGCTTCGTGCTCGAGCATCCGGCGGTGACGGCGCCAATCATCGGACCGCGCACACCGGACCATCTCGAGGCGCTGCTTTCCACTTCGGAGATCGCCCTGGGGATTGACGTGCTCGACCGGATCGACGAGATCGTCCCGCCGGGCGTGACGCTCCACGGCGCCGACGCCGGCTGGCAACCCCCCGCGCTCGTCGATTCGTCGCAACGGCGGCGCCGTCGGGCCTAAGGCCGTTCATCGGCCGTTCACATCAGGGAAACACAGCCTTCTCACAGAGGCCACAGGGCGGAAATCCGCTTTTCCTAGCCTTCGAGGCGACCGAACCGGCTCGTTGAGCCGACGTCAGCCGAGGAGGCCGGATGCTGATTCCCTACCCGCATTGGCTCAATCCGGGCGACAACGGGTGGCAGCTGACCGCAGCGACCCTCGTTGGATTGATGAGCCTGCCCGGCATCGCCGTCCTCTACGGCGGCATCGTGAAGCGGAAGTGGGCCGTGAACACGATGCTGATGGCCTTCGCCGGGTTCGCGGGTGTCCTCATCGTCTGGGTGTTGTGGGCCTACGAGATGAGCTTCGGCCACCCCTTCAATCTGTGGCACGGGGTCCTCAGCCCCTTCATCGGGCTGCCCGGCTCGATCCTGTCGCACGCCTACGAGGAGGGTCAGGCGAGCATCCCGCTCCTCAAGGGCGTCATGCCGGCGCTGCACTTCCCGACCTCGAGCCTCGCGTACTTCCAGTTCGTGTTCGCCGCGATCACGCCGCTGCTTTTCCTGGGCAGCGTGCTCGGGCGGATGAGCTTCAAGGCCTGGTGCATCTTCGTTCCGGCCTGGACGACGTGCGCCTACACGGTGAACGCGATGCTGCTGTGGGGCGGCGGGTACTGGGCGGCCCGTGGCGCCCTCGACTACTCCGGCGGCTACGTCATCCACCTCGCCGCCGGGGTGTCCGGCTTCGTTGCCGCCTGGGTGATCGGTCCCCGTCTCGCCAAGGACCGGCGCGCCTTCCCGCCGACCAACCTGATGCTCGTCGCCGTCGGCGCCGGGATGCTCTGGCTCGGCTGGAACGGCTTCAACGGTGGCGACTCGTACTTCGCCGGCGCCAACGCTGGGGCCGCCGTGCTCAACACGAACCTGTGCACCGCGACGGCGTTGCTCGTCTGGCTCCTCATCGACATGCACTTCGGACCGAAGAAGCCGAACTTCTTGGGCGCCGTGAACGGGATGATCGTCGGACTCGTCGCGATCACGCCCGCCGCCGGATACGTCAACGGCTGGGGGGCGCTCTGCATCGGAGCGATCGCGTCGTCCCTCGTCTGGTTCGCCTTCAATGAGCTGTCTCGGCACCGCCCGTTCAGCAAGGTCGATGACGCGCTCGGCGTCGTGTACACGCACGGCTTTGCCGGGCTGTTCGGCGGACTGCTCACGGGAGTGTTCGCGGACCCGAAGATGGTCGTGTACCTCTCGGCGAACGGAAAGTCGTCGGGGGTGGCGGGCGCCTTCTACGGTCACCCGGGGCTCATCTGGGTCCAGTTCCTCGCCGCGTTGACGATCATCGTCTGGGACGGTGCCGTCACGTTCATCTTGCTGAAGCTCATCGGGCTCGTCATCCCGTTGCGAATGAAGGAGAGCGAACTGAGCATCGGCGACCTCGCGGTGCACGGTGAGTACGTGGACCTGTCGGTCGACGACGAACGGTTGCTGCAGATGATCTCCGACGGGCGCGGCATTTCGCTCACCGGTGAGTCGCTGCCTGTCAGCGCGGGGGGCGTCGGCGCACCGGAGGAGCCGCGCTCGATCAACGGCGACAACGGGAACGGGCACGGGAACGGGGACGGGAACGGGAGCGGGTGACGGTCCCGTGGACGTGCGCAGCGATCCGTAGGGAGGCTCGGATCCGTCGTGAGACGGGCGGTGAGGCGGGCGGACGGTCGGCCCGCCGGCCGCGGTGCCCAGGATGTGAGGTGGGGACGCATCCTGGGCACCGCCGCAATTCGAGTCTTTTGAGGCCGGCCGGTAGGATTCTCCTGCTCGGCCCATGGCGACCCGGCAACCCGGCGATTCCGCTCCTGCTGCCGCCTACAGAAAAACGGATCGATGTGAACGAAGCCAAGACCGAACAGGGCCTTTACGACCCGCGCTTCGAGCATGACGCCTGCGGGATCGGGTTCGTCGCGCAGCTCGGGCGGGGCCCGAATCACGAGGTCGTGGAGCTCGCCCTCACCGCACTGGAGAACCTCGCCCATCGCGGCGCGTTCGGAGCCGACCCCGAGACCGGCGACGGGGCCGGGATCACCGTGCAGATGCCGGACACGTTCTTCCGCGCCGTCGCCGGGGTCGCGCTCCCGCCCGTCGGTTCGTACGCGAGCGGGATCGCCTTCATGGCGCGCGACCCCGGACGTGTCGACGAGCTGAAGGGCGAGGTCGCACGCCTCGCCGCCGAGGAGGGGCTGGCGGTCCTTTCCTGGCGCGAGGTCCCCGTCGAGCTCGCCGCGGCCGGCGCGACCGCAGGCGCCATGGCCCCCAGCTTCTGGCAGGTCTTCATGGCCTCCGACCCTACGGGATCGCGTCCGGGTCTCGCCGGGCTGGAGCTCGAGCGCGTCGCGTACGCGCTGCGCAAGCGCGTCGAGCACGCGCACGGCGACTGCTACTTCCCGTCGCTCTCGGCGCGGACCTTCATCTACAAAGGGATGCTCTCCTCGGTCCAGCTGCGCCGGGTGTTCCCCGACTTGTCGGACCCGCGGTTCGCGAGCGCCCTCGCCCTCGTGCACGCCCGCTTCTCGACGAACACCTTCCCGTCCTGGTCGCTCGCCCATCCCTACCGGCTGATCGCCCACAACGGCGAGATCAACACCGTGCAGGGCAACCGCAACTGGATGCGCGCCCGCGAGGCCCAGCTGAAAAGCGACCTTCTGCCCGGCGACATCGAGCGGCTGCTACCGATCGTCACCCCGGGCGCGAGCGACTCGGCGACGTTCGACGAGGTGCTGGAACTGCTCAACCTCGGCGGGCGGTCGCTGCCGCACGCGCTGTTGATGATGATCCCGGAGGCCTGGGAGAACCACACCGAGATGGACCCGGCGCGCAAGGCCTTCTACCGCTACCACGGCTGCGTCATGGAGCCCTGGGACGGGCCCGCGGCGATGGTCTTCACCGACGGGACGCTCATCGGCGCGACGCTCGACCGCAACGGGCTCCGCCCGGCGCGCTACTGGGTGACCGCCGACGGCCTCGTCGTGATGGCCTCCGAGGTGGGCGTGCTCGACATCGACCCGTCCCGGATCGTGCGCAAGGGCCGTCTGCAGCCGGGGCGGATCTTCCTCGTCGACACCGGGAGCGGCCGGATCGTCGACGACGCCGAGGTGAAAGAGGAGCTCGCCGCGCAGCATCCCTACGCCGAGTGGCTCGCCGACAACCTCGTCCGGATCGATCACCTGCCGCATCGCGAGATGCTCGTGCCGATGCACGGCTCGCTCGTGCGCCAGCAGCGCCTCTTCGGGTTCACCGACGAGGAGCTGCGGGTGATCGTCGCACCGATGGCGCGCACGGGTCTCGAACCCACCGGTTCGATGGGCTCGGACACGCCGATCGCCGTGCTCTCGGACCGTCCGCGGCTGATGTTCGAGTACTTCTCCCAACTCTTCGCCCAGGTCACGAACCCGCCGCTCGACGCGATCCGCGAGGAGCTCGTCACATCGCTCTCGGCGACGATCGGCCCCGAGCAGAACCTGCTCGAGCCCACGCCGCAATCGGCGCGCCAGATCACCCTCGGGTTCCCGATCATCTCGAACGACGACCTCGCGAAGCTCATCTACGTGAACGAGCACGGCGAGACGCCCGGGTTCAAGTCCTTCGTCGCCGACGGCCTCTACGAGGTGGCCGGGGGCGGCGCGGCACTGGAGCGGGCGCTCGACAAGATCTGCGCCGAGGTGATCGCGGCGATCGACGCCGGCGCGAACGTCGTCATCCTCTCCGACCGCCACGCCAGCGCCGAGCTCGCGCCGATCCCGTCGCTCTTGCTCGTCTCGGCGGTGCACCAGCACCTCGTGCGTGAGAAGGCCCGCGCCCGCGCCGGGCTGATCGTCGAGTCCGGCGACGCCCGGGAGACGCACCATATGGCGCTGCTCGTGAGCTACGGGGCGGCCGCCGTCAACCCGTACCTCGCGGTCGACTCCGTCATCGACATGGCGCGGCGCGGCGTGATCGAGCTTCCGGAGCGGCGGGCCGTGGCGAACTACGTGAAGGCCGCCGGCAAGGGCGTGCTGAAGGTGATGTCGAAGATGGGCATCTCGACGATCGCCTCGTACACCGGCGCCCAGGTCTTCGAGGCGATCGGTCTCGACGAGGAGCTCGTCGACCGCTACTTCACGGGCACGACGAGCAAGCTCGGCGGGGTCGGCCTCGACGTCGTGGCCGAGGAGGTCGCCCGCCGGCACCACTTCGCGTTCGGGAATCGCGAGGGCGAGTTCGCCCACCGCGAGATCGAGACCGGCGGCGACTACCACTGGCGCCGTGACGGCGAGCACCACCTGTTCAACCCGGCGACCGTGTTCAAGCTCCAGCAGGCGACGCGGGCGAACGACTACCGGATCTTCAAGCAGTACACGCGCCTCGTCGACGACCAGTCCGAGAGGCTGGCGACGTTGCGGGGACTGCTGCGGCTGAGAACGGGCGAGGCGGCCCTGCTCCCGCCGGTCCCGCTCGACGAGGTCGAACCGGTGGAGTCGATCATCAGGCACTTCGCGACGGGCGCGATGTCCTACGGCTCGATCTCGTCGGAGGCGCACGAGACGCTCGCCGTCGCGATGAACCGCCTCGGGGCCCGGTCGAACTCCGGCGAGGGCGGCGAGGACCCGTCGCGCTACGTGCCCGACCCGAACGGCGACTCGCGCCGGTCGGCGACGAAGCAGGTCGCCTCGGGGCGTTTCGGGGTGACGAGCGAGTACCTGACGAACGCCGACGACTTGCAGATCAAGATGGCCCAGGGCGCCAAGCCCGGCGAGGGCGGCCAGTTGCCCGGCCCGAAGGTCTACCCCTGGATCGCCAAGACCCGGTACTCGACGCCTGGTGTCGGGCTGATCTCGCCCCCGCCGCACCACGACATCTACTCGATCGAGGACCTCGCCCAGCTCATCCACGACCTGAAAAACGCCAACAACCGGGCCCGGATCCACGTGAAGCTCGTCGCCGAGGTCGGCGTCGGGACGGTCGCCGCGGGTGTCGCCAAGGCGCACGCCGACGTCGTGCTCATCTCCGGGGAGGACGGCGGCACCGGGGCGTCGCCGCTCACCTCGATCAAGCACGCCGGGGCACCGTGGGAGCTCGGGCTCGCCGAGACCCAGCAGACGCTCGTGCGCAACGCGCTGCGCGACCGCATCGTCGTCCAGGTCGACGGCCAGATGAAGACGGGCCGCGACGTCATCGTCGGCGCGCTCCTCGGTGCCGAGGAGTTCGGCTTCGGGACGGCACCTCTCGTCGTGCTCGGTTGCGTGATGATGCGCGCCTGCCATCTCGACACGTGCCCGGTCGGGATCGCGACCCAGAACCCGGAGCTGCGCAAGCGCTTCGCCGGACGCCCGGAGCACGTCGAGAACTTCTTCCGGTTCCTCGCCACCGAGGTGCGGGAGTACCTCGCCGAGCTGGGCTTCCGCACACTCGACGAAGCCGTCGGCCACGTCGAGTGCCTCGACGTCGAACCCGCCGTCCGGCACTGGAAGGCAGCCGGGCTCGACCTGCGGCCGCTGCTTTGCCGGGTGGAGCCGCAGCTCGGCACCACCGAGCTGCACCAGGTGCGCGCCCAGGACCACGGCCTCGACCGGGCCCTTGACAACGAGCTCATCGAACTGGCGCGACCGGCCCTCGAGAACGGGCAGCCGGTCCGGATCGCGCTTCCGGTGCGCAACGTCCACCGCACCGTCGGGACGATGCTCGGAGCCGAGGTGACCCGGCGCTACGGCGGCGCGGGACTGCCAGCGGGCACGATCGAGATCACGCTGTCGGGGTCCGGCGGCCAGAGCTTCGGCGCGTTCATCCCGCGGGGCGTCGAGATCGTCCTTTTCGGCGACACGAACGACTACCTCGCCAAGGGCCTATCCGGCGGCACCGTCGTCGTCCGCCCGCCCGTCGGCGCCGGCTTCGTCGCCGAGGAGAACATCATCGCCGGCAACGTCTGCGCCTACGGGGCGACCGGGGGCGAACTGTTCATCTCGGGACAGGTCGGCGAGCGCTTCTGCGTCCGCAACTCCGGCGCGACCGCGGTCGTCGAGGGCGTCGGCGACCACGGGTGCGAGTACATGACCGGAGGGCGGGCCGTCGTGCTCGGGCCGACCGGCCGCAACTTCGCCGCGGGCATGTCGGGAGGCATCGCCTACGTCTACGACCCGGGCGACCGGCTCGACCGGCGGCTCAATCGGCAGATGGTCGACCTCGACGCGCTCGACGACGAGGACCGGGCGTTCCTCACCGAGGTGATCGGGCGCCACCGGGCGCTCACCGGCTCGCAGCTCGCCGGGCGCATCCTCGACGCCATGCCGGCGGCGCTCGAGACGTTCAAGAAGGTCATGCCGATCGACTACCGTCGGGTGCTCGAGGCGACCCGCCTGGCGATCGCCCGCGGCGAGTCGGTCGACGACGCGGTGATGGCGGCCGCCCATGGCTGACCCCCGCGGTTTCATCAAGTTCGAGCGCCAGGGACCGACGCGACGTCCCGTCGACGAGCGCGTCCGCGACTGGCGGGAGGTCTACCTGCCGTTCCCGGGCGACCGGTTGCGCGTCCAGGCGGCGCGCTGCATGGACTGCGGGATCCCGTTCTGCCACCAGGGCTGCCCGCTCGGGAACCTCATCCCCGAGTGGAACGACCTTGTCTGGCGCGAGGACATGGCGCTCGCCGCCGAACGCCTGCACGCGACGAACAACTTCCCGGAGTTCACGGGGCGGCTGTGCCCCGCCCCCTGCGAAGGCGCGTGCGTCCTCGGCATCAACGCCGACCCGGTGTCGATCAAACAGGTCGAGTTCGAGATCTCCGAGTGGGTGACTGCGGATCTCCGGCCGCAACAGCTGTCGCCGTCGACGGGTAAGCGCGTCGCCGTCGTCGGGTCGGGACCCGCGGGCCTCGCCGCCGCCCAGCAGCTGACCCGGGCCGGTCACGAGGTCACCGTCTACGAGCGGGCAGAGCGCATCGGCGGCCTCGTCCGCTACGGGGTGCCGGCGTTCAAGCTCGAGAAGGCGGTGATCGACCGCCGCCTCGCCCAGATGACGGCCGAAGGGACGCGTTTCGTCGCGCGAACCGCGGTCGGCGAGGGGTCCCTCGGCGAGGTCCCCGGGGCGTCCGCGCCCGACGCCCAGGTGATCTCGGCGGCGCGGCTGCGAGCCACCCACGACGCCGTCGTGCTCGCGGTCGGCTCGACGAAACCGCGCGACCTGCCCGTTCCCGGACGCGAGCTCGCGGGCATCCACTTCGCGATGGACTTCCTCAAAGGCGCCAATCTCGTCGGCGAGGGCGCGCTCGCCGCGCCGCCGATCGACGCCGCGGGGCGGCGCGTCGTCATCCTCGGCGGCGGCGACACCGGGGCCGACTGCCTGGGCACCGTGCATCGCCAGGGCGCGGCATCCGTTACCCAGATCGAGATCCTCCCCGAGCCGCCGCCCGAACGCGCCTCGGACAACCCCTGGCCGACCTGGCCGCGCACCTTGCACCTCGGCCCCGCGCACGAGGAGGGCGGCGCGCGGCTCTACTCGCTCGCGACCTCGTCGTTCCGCGACGGCGGGGGTGGCGAGGTCGCGGCGCTCGCCGTGGACGCGGTGCGCCTCACCGACGGGCGCTTCGAGACCGTGGACGGCACCCGCAAGGAGATCCCGGCCGACCTTGTGCTGCTGGCGCTCGGTTTCGTCGGCCCGGAGCGGAACGGTGTCGTGGGCGAGCTCGGCCTCGCCCTCAACGAGCGCCAGAACGTCGCGGTCGACTCCCGCTACATGACGAGCGCGGAGGGCGTCTTCGCCTGCGGTGACATGGCGAGGGGCCAGAGCCTTGTGGTCTGGGCGCTCGCCGAGGGCAGGTCCGCCGCGGCCGCGGTCGACGCCTACCTGATGGGCGCGACCGACCTGCCCGCGCCGCTTTGCGCCGGGGAAGTCGCCCTCGCCTGAGCGCAGGCCGTGGCCGGAGGGTGCCGATTGACGGCGGGCGCGATCCCCGTCATCTGCTAACAACTACCCCAAGGGCACGCCGAGCGAGGGGTCGCAGATGACGGGTCAGGTCTTCCGGCCGAGGGTCCTTCGTCGGGCCGCGACGGTCGTGGCGGCGCTGCTCGCCGTGTCGGCGGCCTCCGGGGTCGCCGTGTCCTCGTCGCAGGCGACGGAACGCCCGACGGCCGTCGGGGGTCGTCACGTCGCGGCCGGGGCCGCCACGGCCAATCCACTTGCCTCGCCGGCGATGCGGGCCTACCTGCGCGGCCGGCACGGCGACATCACGGCCGCGCTGTACGACCTCGTCAACCACCGGCTCTACCTGTACCGCCCCGGGATCACGGAGCAGACGGCGAGCATTGTGAAAGTCGACATCCTCGCCACGCTGCTCCACGAGGAGCAGGCGACGTCGACACCGCTCGACGCCGACGACGAGTCGCTCGCCACCGGGATGATCGAGGAGAGCGACAACGACGACGCGACAGACCTGTGGAACGAGGTCGGCGGACCGTCGGCGATCGCGCGCTTCGACTCGCTCGCCGGGCTCACCGACACGGCACCGAACACCGAGGGCTACTGGGGCGAGACGATGACGACGGCACTCGACCAGATCCGCCTCCTCGAGCACGTGGTCCTGCCGAACGGCCTCCTCGACGCGGCGTCGCGCGCCTACGAGGTCGGTCTCATGGAGAACGTGATCCCGTACGACCGGTGGGGGGTGTGCGCCGGGCCGCCGGCCGGAGTGACGGTCGCCCTGAAGAACGGCTGGGTCCCGATCGTCGACGGCAACTGGCAGATCAACAGCATCGGCTACGTGAACGGGGAGGGCCGGTCCTACCTCGTCTCCGTCCTCACCAACGAGAACCCGACCGAGGGCTACGGGATCGCGACGATCGAGGGGATGTCGCGGATCATCTGGGCCCGCCTCGCGCCGCCGTCGACGACGAAGTAGGCGTTCGCCTACAACAGCGCGTCGGTGGCGGGGTCGGCCCGGCCCCCGAAGTGGCGGTCGAGCACCTCCGAGAAGACGGCCTCCTCGGGTGCGGCCCGCAGGAAAAGCGTCATCGAGGAGCGCAGCTTGGTGGCGTCGAGCCCGCCGAGGATCTCGGGCGCGTCCACGTTGGCCGTGGTGAGGATCCGGGCGCAGCGGATGAGTCGCGGGCCGAGGACGGGGTGGGCGAGGTAGGCCCTCGCCTCGTCGAGCGACGAGATGGCGTAGTGCGCGCTGGTGGCACTGCGGCCGAGGCCGGCGAACTGGGGAAAGACGAACCAGATCCAGTGGCCCGTCTTGCGGCCGGCCTCGAGCTCGCCGACGGCGCGCTCGAAGGTGCCGGCGCTGTCCTGGGCGCGGACGAAGCGTTCGAGGTCGAACGGGTCGGTGCTCGTCACCGCGTCGGGGCGCGCCGGATCGGCGCCAGCGTGTCGGCGGGCGCCTCGCCGGCGAACCGCACGGCGAGCCAGCGGGATCCGGATTCGGTGCGGGTGAGCCGGTGCGGTGTGTGCCGCGGCAGGAACACCCAGTCGCCCGGGCCGAGCCGGCAGACCTCCCCCTCGACGTCGAGCTCGGCGCCCCCGTCGAGCAGGACGACCCATTCGTCGTGGTCCTGGTCGTAGTCGACCGGCGCGGCGAGTTCGCCGCTCAGGATTTGCTCGACGACGACGCCGTGCAGCCCGAAGACCTCGTCGGCCCGCTCGCCACGGGGCGGCGCGACCTTGGGTTCGGCGAGGTGACCACGACGGACCGGTGGCACGGGGACGAGGCTAGGCCCAGCCCGAGCTCCCGGGCGGGCGGTTGCCCGGCCCCGACCGGGTCCGCGCCTACCGTGAGCGGTCCGACCGCGCCGGGTAGATTCCGGGCGATACCCCCAGTGCTGATCCGAGGGAGCCAGAGCGTGAACGAGGCGGTTGTGCGCGCCCAGCGGCGAAGACCGCCGACCGGGCCGCGGACCCGTCGCCACCGGGCGGACACGCTTCGGTTCTGGCGGCGCAGGCTCGTGCTCCTCGGCGCCGTGGCGCTCGTCGTCGTGGGTGCCGTCGCCCTGACGAGCTCCACACCGAAGCGCGTCGCGGCGTCCGGCCGACGCTCGCCGACGACGGTGGTCGTGAAGACGATGGTCGTCCCGGGCGCGTACCCGGCGCTCAAGTGGCCGAAGGTCGGGCAAGCCGCGGTGGCGGTGCGGGGGGTCGGGATCGTCGGCCGGTCGCCGCTCGAAAAGCCGGTCCCGATCGCGAGCCTGACGAAGATGATGACGGCCTACGTCATCCTCCAGGACCACCCGCTCGCACCGGGTGAGACCGGGCCGACGATCACGGTGACGAAGGGCGACGTCGCGATCTTCGACCAGGAGGAGTCCGAGGGGGACAGCACCGTCAAGGTGGTCCGGGGCGAGTCCCTTTCGGAATACGGGCTCCTCGAGGCGCTCCTCATCCCGTCGGGCGACAACATCGCCGGCATGCTCGCGACCTGGGATTCGGGGAGCATCTGGCGTTTCGTCGAGAAGATGAACGCGGCGGCGAGATCCCTGGGTCTTTCCTCGACGCACTACGCCGACGCGAGCGGCGTCAATCCTTTGTCGGTGAGCACGGCGGCAGACCAGGCGAAGCTTGCCGCGGACCTGATGGGCGACGCAGTCGTCCGCAACATCGTCCGCCGCTCCCACGTCGCATTCCCGGTCGTGAAGTCGATCTGGAACGCCAACCCCGCGGTCGGCGTCGACGGGATCGTCGGCGTGAAGTCGGGCTGGACGCTGAGCGCGAACGGCTGCCTCGTCACGGCCGCGTGGCGCACGGTGCGGCTCCACGGGGTGCTCGTCATCGCCGCGACGCTCGGCCAACCCGACGGACTGTGGAACGCGGCCCAACTCGACGAGGCGTTGCTCGACACGACGACGGCGTCGATCGTTGCCTACCGGGTCGCGGATCCGGACGCGACCGTTGTCTCGGTCGCGCTCCCGGGGGGCGCCCGCGACGCCCTGCTCGTCGCGCCGACGACGTCGAGCTTCGCGGTCGTCTGGCGCGGCCTGAAGCTCAGCGAGTGGATCAGCGCCGCGGCGGGTCTCGCGCCGCAGACGCTGGCGGACGAGCCGGCCGGGACGGTCGTCGGCGAGCTGAGCGTCGTTGCGCCGTGGGGGACCGTCGCCGAGTTCCCCCTGCGGCTCGCCATCACGCCGACGGGGCCGTCGGGCCCGACGGGGAGCGGCTGACCCGCCCGCGGGTCGGGTGAGGCACTGGACCGGATAGCCCTCGCCGGCGTGGGGTAAGGGAACCCGATGCCGCTACGAGCCCGGGAGGTAGGGGCAGGCGTCAACGCGGTAGACGTCGAGGTAGGCCCGGCCGAAGACGGCGAAGGTCCGGTACGGGACGCGCTCGAACGGCGTGCGGTGGTGGAGCGGTGCGATCGTCACCGCGTAGCAGACCCGCGAGCGGGGGAACATCGACTCCCAGAAGTCGAGCTCGCCCGACGTCCGCTTTCTCAGGCGGTCGGCCGGCAGGCCCGCGTGGTACCCGACCCAGTCGAGTCCGGCGTCGATGCTCGTTGCCGGGACACCCTGGGCGACGAGGCTGTTCGCCTCGTTCCAGACGGCCGCGTCGCGCGCCAACGCGTTGGCGCAGATGAGAAGTGACAAGGCTCCGAGGCCGAGGAGGGGAACCATTCCGCGCCAGAGCCGGCGACGCCGAACGGGACCGCGCAAACAAAGGACCGTGGCCGGTACCAGCAGCACCATGAGGTTCCGGTCGAGGACGGGCTGGTCGGCGAGGAGCTCCACCACCGAACCGACGACCGTGAGCACGGCGAGCACGGCGAGCAGCGGGTCGAGATCGCGCCACCGTGAGACGACGATCCCGGGTAGCAGGGTACCGGCGACGAGGGCGAGGGCGATGAGGACGCCCATCGCCGCGCCGGGGATGACCACCCGCCTCCCGATGTCCGCCGCGGCGTATGCGCCGGACGGCGCGAGGTAGTTGCCGAGAAATGTGGTGAAACGGAAGTGCACCACGGTCGCGATGCCGATCGCGGCTCCGAGGACGGACACCGCCGTGCCGAGAGAAGAAGGACGGCGGATCCGACCGGAGATGAGCAACGCGGGTGACAACAGCAAGGCGATCGTCAGGTAGCCCCGCGCCGTGCCGTCCACGCAGGCGAGGAGGCTCAACTTCACGTGGGGACGGTCGTCGTGGGGAAGACCCGTGCGCCAGATCTCGAACGCTCCCATCGCCACGAGTCCGAGGGCAGCGATGGAGAGGATCGCGCGCGCGCTCCGCCGGCCGAAGGCGATGAGCGCCGCCACCACGACTGCGGCCGGCGCGGCGATGACCTCCTCGCGGACAGTTGCCCCGAGAAGACCGACGAGGAGCGCCACCGCCACGAGCCCCGTCGACCGCCGTTCGAGCGCGTAGTCGGCCACGGCGAGGCACCCGACGACGGCGACGAAGGCGGGGATGTCCTCCATGAACGAGGTCGACAGCAGTCCGAAACCCGGGAATGCGGCGACGAGCGCCGTACCGAGCACCGCCGGCGTCGGGGCCAAGCGCCTTGCAAGGATCCGGTACGTGAGGAGCAGCCCGACGAGGGCGAGCACGCTCATGGCGAGCTGTTGAACCCAGATCCACCTGTCCAACGGGCCGAACATCACGACCTGGCTGATCAGCGCGCTGCGGTTCCAGCTGAGGAGGTGGATCTGCCCAGTCCTGGCGAATACCTGCGCGATCTTGCTGTACGACCAGGCGTCGTTATGGGGAATGCGGATGCTGCCGGTCCAGACGGCGAGGGCGACAGGGCCACCGACGCCGATCGCGACTACGGCCAGGAGGGCGGCCCGGTGGCGGACGCCAGCGCCGACGGGCTCGGCCTCAGGCTGAAGACGGATTGCCTCGGCACCTTCGGCCAACAGGCCAGGCGCTGATGGCACGCGGGCATGGTAGCCAAGGCGGTCGCATTGGGCGCATCACGGGGAAGATCGCGGTGGGCAGATCCGGGCCGGCCCGTCGACGCCACCCCGGTGCAAGGCGAGAGGAGGCCCGTGGTCGGAGAGCGGTGCAAGCACTGGAAACCTCGTTCACCTTGTCGCCGCGACGTGCCACCCGGGTCCTCACGGGGTCGCCGGGTACGGTGATTGCACGTTCAGTGCGGCGCCGCAGGTACTCGGTCGCCCGCGACGACGCCCAACGCACTTCCGCCGACTGGGGGTGAGCGTATGAAGAGCTCGGTGGCCCTGGTGCGCCTCGGCAGGTTTGTTGCCAGTTGTTGCGCGGCGCTCGTGGTCTTCGGCGTCGCAGAGATCGTGCCGACAACCGATGCGACCGCGGCGCCGAAGGCGCCACCTTGTCCCAGCGTCGCCACGGTCAAAGTGACGCTCGGCGGTTCCGCGGGTGCATTGTCCTCCGCGACGGAGCCCGCCTCGGCGGCATTTGCCTTCACGACCCTCACATGCCGGTACGGCTATTCGACGTCCGGTGACGAGGTCACGTTCGAGTGGGCGGTGAGCGCAGCCAAGTTCTCGCACTGGTATCCGAGCACCACGCCACCGAAGGGGAAGCTCTCAGGACTCGGCCGCCCCGCATTCTGGGACAAGTACGCGGCGCTGACAAAAAAGCGAGAATTCCAGGTCTTCGTTTCCGCCCCTCCCTACGTCATCATGGTCGAGTCGCTGAATGCGTCCCTCGCCGCCGAGGTCGCGCTCGCGAGAAGGATCCTACAGACCAGCTGAGGATCCGCGATCTGGATGGGTCGCAAAGCCTTTCAGCAGCGGGCCGACTATGTGTCGCCCCGCATCGAGGGCAAGGCACGCGACCGGCGCACCGCAGGAGGTTGGCCGCACGCTGCACCCACCCGGGAACGGTGCCCCCGTTGTTCTGCGCTTTCACGCGAGAACACCCAGAAGTCGGACGGGCACCGCGGAGCCGGAGATCGTTGTCGAGCGGGCGACGGGAATCGAACCCGCGTTCTCAGCTTGGGAAGCTGATGTTCTGCCGCTGAACTACACCCGCGTGGCCGCGTGGGCGACCAACGCCGCTTTCGCGACCTGGAACCCGCCAAGTCGCCGCCGTCACTGTATCGTGCGATCCGAAGATGATCCTTTCCGACAGGTCCATCCGCGAGGAGCTCGCCGCGGGTCGTATCGTCATCGACCCGCTCGACGAGGCCGCCATCCAGCCTTCGTCGGTTGACCTCCACGTCGATCGTTACTTCCGGGTGTTCCGAAGCCACACGGCCCGCGTCATCGACGTGAAAGAGAACCAGGAGTCGCTTACCGAGCTCGTCGAGATCGGTGGTGACGAGTCGTTGATCCTGCACCCCGGGGAGTTCGTGCTCGGTTCGACGCTCGAGCGCGTGGCGCTCGCGGACGATCTCGTCGGGCGCCTCGAGGGCAAGTCGGGGCTCGGGCGGCTCGGTCTCCTCATCCACTCGACCGCGGGGTTCGTCGACCCGGGCTTTGACGGGTATCTCACCCTCGAGCTTTCGAACGTCGCGAGCCTGCCGATCACCGTCTACCCGGGGATGAAGATCGGTCAGGTCAGTTTCCTCAGGATGACTTCGCCGGCCGAGAGGCCCTACGGATCCGCGTCGCTCGGATCGAAGTACCAGAACCAGCGCGGCCCGACGCCGAGCCGTTACTTCGAGAACTTCCGAGACGAGCCCCGCCGCTGAGGCGGCGGTCCCGGGACCCGGCGGGTCGGCCCGGTTCAGCCCGCCTGGCGGGCGACGGCCTCGGCGGCGCGCCGGATCGCCTCGGGGTCACCGAGGTAGCGGGCCGAGACGAGGTGCAGGCGGTCGTCGAGCTCGTAGACGCGGGGTACTCCCGTCGGGATGTCGAGATCGACGATGTCGTCGTCGCTGAGGTGCTCGATGTACTTGGCGAGCGCCCGCAGGCTGTTGCCGTGGGCGACGACGAGGACCGTGCGACCCTCGAGGAGGTCCTTGCCGATCTGGTCCTCGTAGTACGGGACGAGCCGGCGCACGACGTCGGCGAGGCACTCCGATCCCGGGAGGGCGTCCGGGGGGACGTCGGCGTAGCGGGGGTCGTTCACCGGGTGGTTCGGGTCGTCGAGGGGCACCGGGTCGGGCGGGGTGAGGTAGCCGCGGCGCCACGCCTTCACCTGGTCCGGGCCGAATCGCTCCGACGCCTCCTTCTTGTTCATTCCCTGGAGGCGGCCGTAATGGCGCTCGTTCAGGCGCCAGTGACGCCGGACCGGGAGGTAGCTGCGGCCGGCGACGGCGAGGGCGAGGTCGCTCGTGTGGACGGCGCGGGTCAGCACGGAGGTGTGGACGACGTCGATGACGAGGCCGGGTTCCGCGGCGAGGAGCGCGCCGGCGGCCCGGGCCTCGTCCTCGCCCTTCGGTGACAGGTCGACGTCGGTCCAGCCGGTGAAAAGGTTCGAGGCGTTCCACAGGCTCTCGCCGTGGCGGAGGATCACGAGGGTGCGCACCGGCTCAGGGTAGCGACCGCGGCCCGACCGATGTTGGGACGCCGACGTGGTTCGGCCGGCTCCGCCGCCACCGTGGCACCTGGGGAACGCGGGGCCGCGGGCCCGGCGTCCGGTGGCGCCCGGTGCCGACGGGCGTCGACCGTCGGGAGGAACCGCCTGCGCCGGGGGTCGCCTGTGAGCAGGGCTTCTCTTCGGGGCGCCAAAGTTGACAACTGGCCACTTAGGTTTGCTATAGTACAGGCAAACAGATCGGTCGGCCTGTGGCCGTGAAACCGCAGGGCGGCCGACAGGACATCACACGGAGTGGAGGCAGGACGAATGGCAAAGGCGGTCGGTATCGACCTCGGGACGACGAACTCGGTGGTCAGCGTCCTCGAAGGTGGCGAGCCAACGGTCATCCCCAACGCCGAGGGGGGTCGTACGACCCCGTCGGTCGTCGCCTTCGCGAAGTCCGGCGAAGTGCTCGTCGGAGAGGTCGCGAAGCGCCAGGCGATCACGAACCCGGACCGCACCGTCCGGTCGGTGAAGCGGCAGATGGGCACGAGCTGGACGATCGACATCGACGGCAAGGCGTACACCGCGCAGGAGATTTCGGCCCGGATCCTGCAGAAGTTGAAGCGTGACGCGGAGGCGTTCCTCGGTGACTCGGTGAGCCAGGCCGTGGTCACCGTCCCGGCGTACTTCGACGACGCGCAACGCACCGCGACGAAAGAGGCGGGGCAGATCGCAGGACTCGAGGTGCTGCGGATCATCAACGAGCCGACGGCCGCCGCTCTCGCCTACGGGCTCGACAAGGAGGGCGCCGACCAGACGATCCTCGTGTTCGACCTCGGCGGCGGGACGTTCGACGTCTCGGTCCTCGAGATCGGCGAGGGTGTCTTCGAGGTCAAGTCGACGTCGGGCAACACCCACCTCGGTGGTGACGACTGGGACCAGCGGGTCATCGACTGGCTCGTGAAGTCGTTCAAGGACACCGAGGGCGTCGACCTGTCGAACGACCGGATGGCGCTGCAAAGGCTGAAGGAGGCCGCCGAGAAGGCGAAGATCGAGCTCTCTGCCGTCCAGGAGACGACGATCAACCTGCCGTTCATCACGGCCACGTCGGAAGGGCCGAAGCACCTCGACCTCAAGCTCACGCGGGCGAAGTTCGAGGAGCTCACCGAGGACCTCGTCCAGGCGTGTCGCGGCCCGTTCGAGCAGGCGATGAAAGACGCCGGGCTGTCGAACTCCGACATCCATCACGTCATCCTGGTCGGCGGCTCGACGCGCATGCCCGCCGTCCAGCAGCTCGTCCGCGAGATGTCCGGCAAGGAGGCGCACAAGGGAGTCAACCCCGACGAGGTCGTCGCGGTCGGCGCGGCGATCCAGGCCGGAGTCCTGAAGGGCGAGGTGAAGGACATCCTGCTCCTCGACGTGACGCCGCTCAGCCTCGGGATCGAGACGAAGGGCGGCATCATGCACCGTCTCATCGAGCGGAACTCGACGATCCCGACGAAGCGCTCCGAGGTCTTCACGACGGCGGAGGACAACCAGCCGTCCGTCGAGATCCACGTCCTCCAGGGCGAGCGCGAGATGGCGATGTACAACAAGACGCTCGGCAAGTTCCAGCTCGTCGACCTGCCTCCCGCTCCCCAGGGTATTCCGCAGATCGAGGTGACCTTCGACATCGACGCGAACGGCATCGTGCACGTCTCGGCGAAGGACCGCGCGACCGGCCGGGAGCAGTCGATGACGATCACCGGCCAGACGTCGTTGCCCCGCGACGAGATCGAGCGGATGGTTCGCGACGCGGAGCAGCATGCCTCGGACGACCGCCGGCGCAAGGAGGAGGCGGAGACGCGCAACCAGGCGGACACCCTCGTCCACCGCACCGAGAAGCTTCTGAAAGACGAAGGCTCGAAGTTCACCGGAGACGAGAAGGACCGCGTCGAGTCGGCGTTGAAGGGGTTGAAGGAGGCCCTCGCAGGCACGAACGTCGAGGCGATCCGCTCGGCGTCCGACGCGCTCTTGTCGGCGTCGCAGGCCTTCGCCCAGCGTCTGTACGAACAGGCGTCGGCCCAGGCCTCGACCCCCGGATCCGGGGGCACGTCGGACTCGGCGGGGACCCCGCCTTCTGACGACGAGGTCGTCGACGCCGAGATCGTCGACGACGCAGGGTCCTCCGAGGCATGACCGGTCACGACCCGGTCGCCGGGTCCGGGCGGGAACCGCCGGCGTCGACCGACGAAGGATTCGACGCCGGTCCGGCCGAGGTCCCGACCGAGGAGGAGAGCGACCTTTCTGACGTGGAGGACGAGCGCACGCGGGTGACCGCCGAGCGCGACGAGTACCTCGGCGCGCTCCAACGGCTCCAGGCCGAGTTTGAGAACTTCCGGAAGCGGACTTTGCGCCAGCAGACCGACCTCCTCTCCCGGGCGTCCGAAGCGGTCGTGGAGCGGCTCTTTCCGGTTCTTGATGCGCTCGATCTCGCGCTCGCCCACGTGGGCGATGACGAGGCGACGGCCACCCATCTGCGGGGCGCGCTCGGGCAGATCAACTCGTTGCTGCGCGAGACGCTCGCCCAGGAAGGCCTCGAGCGGATCGACGCGGCCGAGGTTCCGTTCGACCCGACGATCCACGACGCGGTGGCGCACATCCCCCGCGACGAGCCTGACGACGTCGACGCGGCAGCGGAGCTCCCGGCCGACGACGGCCCGCAGGTCGTCGAGGTCATGCGTGCGGGGTACCGCCTGAAGGGACGGGTCCTTCGACCTGCGATGGTGAAGGTGAAGGGCTAGGGGTCGCGTGGCACCCCAGCGGGAGTGGTTCGAGACCGACTACTACAAGGTCCTCGGGGTCCGGCAGGACGCGCCGGACAAGGAGGTCACGCGCGCCTACCGCAAGCTCGCCAAGCAGCACCACCCTGACGCCAATCCCGGGCACGAAGACCGCTTCAAGGAGATTTCCGCCGCCTACGACGTGCTCGGGGACCCCGACAAGCGCAAGGAGTACGACGAGGTGCGTCGCCTCGGCGCGGCCGGTCCCGGGTTCGGGCAGTCCGGCGGGTTCAACTTCAATATCGATGACCTTTCCGATCTCTTCGGGGGCATCTTCCGCCAGTCCGGCGGGCGGCGTCGTCCCGGATCGGCCGCCGGGTCCCGGCGCGGTGAGGACGTCGAGGCCGAGCTGCACCTCGACTTCGCCGAGGCCGTCGAGGGCGTCGTCACGACGGTGAACGTCACGACGCCGGTCGCCTGCCGGACCTGCGGCGGTTCGGGATCGAAACCCGGCACCATGCCGGTCGTGTGTCCGCGCTGTGGCGGTTCCGGGATCGTGAACGACAACCAGGGCTTGTTCTCGCTGGCGACGACCTGCACCGAGTGCAACGGCCGGGGGACGAAGGTCGTCGACCCCTGCCCGACGTGTTTTGGGACCGGACTCGAGCGGCGCGAGCGCCGGGTGAAGGTCCGCGTGCCCGCCGGGGTCGAGGACGGGAAGCGGATCCGCGTGAAAGGTCGCGGCGAACCGGGCCGTGGCGGCGGGCCCGCCGGGGACCTGCTCGTGACGATGCACGTCACCCCGCACCCGCTCTTCGGCCGTCGCGGGCGCGACCTCACGCTCAACGTCCCGGTCACCTACCCCGAGGCGGCGCTCGGCGCGACGATCACCGTGCCGACGCTCGGCCGTCCCGTGACCTTGAAGATCCCGGCGGGGACGAAGACCGGTCAGGTCCTGCGCCTCCGGGGCAAGGGGATCCAGCAGGGCTCGACGACGGGCGATCTGCTCGTCTCGGTCGACTTGGTCGTGCCGGCGAAGCTTTCCGAACCGGAGCGCAAGGCGATCGAAGCCCTCGCCCAGGCGTCGCCGGCCTCACCCCGGGCCCACTTGGGGGTCTGAACTGATGCCGCCGACCCGGAGGTCCCGCCCGTCGCCCCGGGCCGTCTACGTGATCTCGATCGCCGCCGAGCTCGCCGGGGTCCACCCGCAGACGCTGCGGATCTACGAGCGCCGGGGACTGCTCGACCCGGCGAGGACCGGCGGCGGGAGCCGCCGCTACTCTGACGCGGACATCGCCCAGCTCCGGCGGATCCACGACCTCACGAGCGCCGGCGTGAACCTTGAGGGCGTGCGGCGGCTCCTCGCGCTCGAGGCCGAGGTGATCCGCTTGCGGGCCGACCTCGAGGCCGCCCTCGTCGCGGCGCGCGAGGACCTGTTGCGCACCCACCGGCAGTACCGCCGGGATCTCGTGCCGCTGCGCGGCGAGCACCTCCCGGCGACGACGAGACTCTAGGAACAACCGCCATGGCGCTCGACCCGAACCGCTGGACGCTGAAGTCCCAGGAGGCCCTGCAGGCGGCCTCGCGCCTCGCCGCCGATTCCCACCACGCCGAGGTCACCCCGGCCCACGTGCTTTCCGCCGCGCTCGGCGAACCGGACGGGCTGGCGCTGACATTGCTCGAACGGATGGACGCCGATGTGGGGACCACCCGCGCGCGGCTCGCCGCGGCCCTGGCGCAGCTCCCCCGCGCCTACGGCGGCCGGGGTCCCGAGCTCGCCAAGGAGACGCTCGAGGCCTTCGAGGCCGCCGACGGGTTCCGTCGCGACATGGGCGACGACTACCTCTCGCTCGAGCACCTGCTGCTCGCGCTGGCCGACGAGCTCGGGGTGGACCGGGCGGCGCTCCTCGAGGCCATCCGCCAGGTACGCGGCTCGCACCGGGTGACCTCGCAGGATCCCGAGGACACCTACCGCGCCCTCGAGCGCTACGGGAGGGACCTCACCGAGCTCGCCCGCCGCGGTCGACTCGACCCGGTCATCGGCCGGGACGAGGAGATCCGCCGCGTGATCCAGGTGCTCTCGCGGCGCACGAAGAACAACCCCGTGCTCATCGGGGAGCCGGGCGTCGGCAAGACGGCCATCGTCGAGGGACTCGCCAACCGGATCGTCGAGGCCGACGTGCCCGAGGGCATGCGCAACAAGCGCATCGTCGCGCTCGACCTTTCGGCGATGGTCGCCGGCGCGAAGTACCGCGGCGAGTTCGAGGAACGGCTACGCGCCGTGTTGCGGGAGATCGCCGACTCCGAAGGCGAGGTGATCACCTTCCTCGACGAGCTCCACACGATCGTCGGCGCCGGCGCGGCGGAGGGCGCGATGGACGCCGGCAACATCATCAAGCCGATGCTGGCCCGGGGCGAGCTCCATCTCATCGGGGCGACGACGCTCGACGAGTACCGCAGGCACATCGAGAAGGACGCCGCGCTCGAGCGCCGCTTCCAGCCGGTCTACGTCGCGCCGCCCTCGGTCGAGAACACGGTCGCCATCCTGCGCGGCCTCAAAGAGCGCTACGAGGTCCATCACGGCGTGCGGATCCAGGACGCCGCGCTCGTTGCCGCCGCGGTGCTGTCGGACCGCTACGTGACCGGCCGGTTTCTCCCGGACAAGGCGATCGACCTCATCGACGAGGCGGCGAGCCTGCTGCGCATCGAGATCGACTCGATGCCGACCGAGATCGACGTGATCACGCGCCGGATCCGTCAGCTCGAAATCGAGCAGGTCGCCCTCGCCAAGGAGAAGGACCCGGCCTCGGTCGAGCGGCGCGAGGGGATCGAGGCCGAGCTCGCCGACCTCCGCGAGTCCGAGCGCGCCATGACCGCGCACTGGCAGGCGGAAAAGGACGCCATCGCCGCCATCCGCACGCTGAAGGGCCGGCTGGAGGAGCGCCGAGGCGAAGCGGAGCGGTCCGAGCGCGACGGCGATCTCGGCGGTGCCGCAGCCATCCGCTACGGCGAGATCCCGGGGATCGAGGCCGAGATCGCCGCGGCGACCGCCCGGCTCGCGGACCTGCAGGCCGACCGGCGAATGCTGAAGGAGGAGGTCGACGCCGAGGACGTCGCCGAGGTCGTGTCGCGCTGGACCGGCGTGCCGGTCACGCGACTCATGGAGGGCGAGATCGCCAAGCTCGTCCGGATGGAGGAGGTCCTCCGCCGGCGTGTCGTCGGCCAGGACGAGGCGGTCGCGGCCGTCGCCAACGCGATCCGCCGGAGCCGGGCCGGGCTCGCTGACCCGCACCGTCCGATCGGCTCGTTCCTCTTCCTCGGCCCGACCGGCGTCGGCAAGACAGAGCTCGCCCGCGCCCTCGCCGAGTTCTTATTCGACGACGAACGGGCGATGATCCGGATCGACATGGGCGAGTACCAGGAAAAGCACACCGTCTCGCGCCTCGTCGGCGCCCCTCCCGGATACGTCGGCTACGAGGAGGGCGGCCAGCTCACCGAGGCCGTGCGGCGCCGTCCGTATTCGGTCGTGCTGCTCGACGAGATCGAGAAGGCGCACAGCGACGTGTTCAACGTGCTCCTGCAGGTGCTCGACGACGGCCGCCTCACCGACGGCCAGGGGCGAACCGTCGACTTCACGAACACCGTCCTCGTCATGACCTCGAACCTGCAGGGCGAGCCGATCGATTTCTTCAAGCCGGAGTTCGTCAACCGGATCGACGAGTTCGTGAGGTTCCGCGCCCTCGACCGCGCCGACATCGTCGCGATCGTCGGCATCCAGCTCGGTGTCCTCGCCCGCCGGCTCGAGGCCCGTGACCTCGCGATCGAGCTGACGCCGGCGGCGAAGGCGCTCGTCGCCGAGCTCGGCTACGACCCCCAGTTCGGTGCCCGGCCGGTCCGCCGGGTCATCCAACGCGAGATCGGCGATCCGCTGGCCCTCGCGATCCTGGAGGGCCGCTACGCCGACGGGGCGACCGTGCGCGTCGACGCGGCCGGCGGCAAGTTCACCTTCGGCTGAGGCGCCAAAAGGAACGATTCCAGGGTCACTGGAACCGGCCAGTAGGATCGGGGCGGTCGAGCCGGAGGGGAGCCTGGTGCCCGCGACCGTCGTGGTCGGTACCCAGTGGGGCGACGAGGGGAAGGGGAAGCTGACCGACCTTCTCGCTGGGGACATGCGCCTCGTCGTGCGTTATCAGGGCGGCCACAACGCGGGCCACACGATCGTCGTTGGCGGCGAGACCTTCGCTCTCCAGCTCATCCCGTCTGGCGTGCTCTACCCCGAGATCGTGCCGGTCATCGGCAACGGGGTCGTCGTCGACCCCGCGGTGCTCATCGCCGAGTGCGATGCGCTCGAGGCCCGGGGCGTCGACACGAGCCGGCTCGTCGTGTCCGGCAACGCCCACCTGATCATGCCGTACCACTACGAGATCGACCGGGCCACGGAGCGGTCGCTCGGCAAGAACAAGCTCGGCACGACCAAACGCGGCATCGGCCCCGCCTACGCCGACAAGGCGGCCCGGGTCGGGCTCCGCGTGCAGGATCTGCTCGACGAGAAGATCTTTCGGCAGAAGCTCGACGTGGCGCTTCGCGAGAAGAACCTCGTCCTTGCCAAGGTCTTCAACCGGCTCCCGCTCGACGGGCGGGAGATCGCCCGTCTTTACCTCGAGGAGTTCGCGCCGCGCATAGCACCGATGATCGGCGACACCGTCGGGCTCGTGCACGAGGCTCTGGACGCCGGGCAGAACATCATGCTCGAGGGGGCGCAGGCGACTTTCCTCGACCTCGACCACGGGACGTACCCGTACGTCACGTCGTCGAACCCGACGGCCGGGGGCGCCTGCACCGGGAGCGGTATCGGGCCCCGCGACATCGACCGGGTCGTCGGGATCGCCAAGGCCTACGTCACCCGGGTCGGTGCTGGCCCGTTCCCGACCGAGGTCGAGGGCGACCTCGCCGAAGCGCTCGTCGAACGCGGCCACGAGTACGGCACGAACACGGGAAGACGCCGTCGCCCAGGCTGGCTGGACCTCGTCATGCTCCGCCACGCCGTGCGCCTGAACTCGGTCTCGGAGATCGCCCTCACGAAGCTCGACGTCCTGTCGGATCTCGATTGCGTGAAGGTCTGCGTCGCCTACGAGCACGATGGGGAGCGGCTCACCCACGTGCCCTACCACCAGTCGGTGCTCCACCGGGTGCGTCCCATCTACGAGGAGCTTCCGGGCTGGGGCGAGGACATCTCCGGGGCGACGCAGGTGCGGGACCTTCCGGTCGCGGCACGTGACTACGTGCGCCTGATTGCCGAGTACGCGCGGGTGCCCGTCACCTTCGTCGGTGTCGGCCCGGGTCGCGAGCAGTACGTGCGGTTCGCGGCGTGAACGTCTGCATCGTCGGATCCGGCGGCCGCGAGCACGCGCTCGCGCTCGCTTGCGCGCGCTCGTCCGACGTCGTCGTCACCCCCGGGAACCCGGGGATCGAAGGGCGCTCGCCCGAGGGCCACCGCTTGCGGTCGAGCGCCGCGCCACCCGAGGAGATCGAGGCCGACCTGTTCGTCATCGGGCCCGAGGCACCGCTCGTCGACGGGCTCGCCGACCGCCTGCGCGCCCTCGGCGCGCTCGTCTTCGGCCCGGGGGCGGAGGGCGCCCGTCTCGAGGGCTCCAAGGTCCACATGAAGCAGCTCGTCGCGGCGGCCGGGGTGCCGACGGCGGGCTTCGCGGTGTTCGACGCGCCGCAAGACGCGATCGCCTACTTGCGCCGAAGTGGCGGTCCCTACGTCGTGAAGACCGACGGACTCGCCGCCGGCAAGGGGGTGCTCGTCACCGACGACCTCGCACGCGCGGAGGAGGACGCCGCGGCGAAGCTCTCCGGCGCGGCGTTCGGGGCCGCCGGGAGACGGATCGTGATCGAGGAGGCGTTGGCCGGCAGGGAGGCATCCCTGCTCGCGGTGTGCGGCGGGGGCCAGGCCGTTCCCCTGCCCATCGCCCAGGACTACAAGCGGGCGCTCGACGGCGACCGCGGCCCGAACACGGGCGGGATGGGCGCCTACTCTCCGGTCCCGTTCGTCACGGGGGGCGATCTCGACGAGGCGATGGACCGGATCGTCCAGCCGACGCTCTGGGAGCTGGGACGCCGGGGAATCGACTACCGGGGTGTGCTCTACGCGGGGTTGATGCTGGGCGACGACGGCCCCCGTCTCGTCGAGTACAACGTGCGCTTCGGCGATCCCGAGGCCGAGGCCGTGCTCCCGAGGGTCGGAGGTGACGTCGCCGCGCTCCTCGCCGCAGCCGCCGCGGGAGAAGTGCCGGATTCGGTGGGCGCGGCGGCCGGGGCCGCGGTCTGCGTCGTCGCCGCCGCCGAGGGCTACCCCGAGAACCCGCGTCGGGGAGACGTGATCGGCGGCCTCGAGGAAGCGGGCGCCGTCGAGGGGGTCACCGTGTTGCACGCCGGGACCCGCCGTGACGCCGAGGGCGTGCTGAGGACCGACGGCGGGCGGGTGCTCGCCGTCACCGCGGTCGCGGCGACGATCGACGCCGCCCGCGAACGCGCCTATGCGGCGGTCGGCAAGATCGAGATCGAGGGCGTCCGGTACCGGACGGACATCGCCCTGCCCGAGCGCGTCGCGAGCGCGTCGTGATCGACCGCTACGCGCTGCCGGAGATGGCCGGGCTCTTCAGCGACGAGGCGCGCCTGTCGCTCTGGCTCGAGATCGAGTTGCTCGCGATCGAGGGGTGGGCCGGGCTCGGTGTCGTCGAGCCGCGGGCCGCGGCCGCGGCCCGGAGCCGCGCGCCGAACGTCGACGCCACCTTCGTCGCCGCCGTGGCCGAGCGCGAGCACGTCACTGACCACGACGTGGCCGCTTTCGTCGACGTCGTGAGCCAGGCGATCGGACCGCCGGAAGGCGCGTGGGTCCACTACGGGCTCACGTCCTCCGACGTCGTCGACACCGCGCTCTCGGTGACGCTGTGCCGGGCCGGCGATCTGCTCATCGGGGCGGCCGACGGTCTCGTCGACGTGCTGCGGCGCCGCGCCACCGAGTTCGCCGCAGTGCCGGTCGTCGGGCGCACCCACGGCATGCACGCCGAGCCGACGACGTTCGGGGCGAAGCTGGCTCTTTTCTGTCTGCAGGCCGATCGGGACCGAGTCCGACTGGAACAGGCCCGTGACGCAGTGGCCGTGGGCAAACTCTCCGGAGCGGTGGGCACCTACTCGAACATCGATCCCTTCGTCGAGTCACACGTGTGCGCGGCGCTCGGCCTGACGCCGACGCCGGCGAACCAGGTGATCTCCCGCGACCGCCACGCCCAGTTCCTCTACGCACTCGCGTCGGCGGGAACGACGGTCGAGGCGATCGCGACCGAGTTCCGCCATCTCCAACGAAGCGAAGTGGCCGAGGTCGCGGAGGCTTTTGCCGCGGGCCAGAAGGGATCCTCGGCGATGCCGCACAAGCGGAACCCGATCACCGCGGAACGCCTCGTCGGCATGGCCCGGTTGCTGCGCGGCTACCTCGTCACCGGGCTCGAAGATGTCGCCCTCTGGCACGAGCGGGACATCTCGCACAGTTCGGCCGAGCGGATCATCCTGCCGGACGCCAGCCAGCTCTGCTACTACGCCCTGGTGCGGGCGGCACGGCTCGTCGACGGGCTCGTCGTCGACACCGACCGGATGCGGGAGAACCTGCTCGAGGGCTCGCACGGACTCGTCTTTTCGCAACCGGTGCTGCTCGCGCTTGTCGCGGCCGGGTGCGACCGGGACGCCGCGTACGCGATCGTCCAGCGCGCCGCGCACCGCGCCGCAGGCGAGCGGCGGTCGTTCCGGGAGGTGCTCGAGGAGGACGAGGAGCTCGTGTCCGTCTTGGGAGCGAGGCGTGTCGGCGCGGTCCTCGACGAGGCGTTCGATCTAGGCCGGGCATTGCGCAACGCGCACCGCACGACCGATGCCGTCGAGGGGACCGGGCGGTGATCCGCGAGCTCGTCTACTCGGGCAAGGTGCGCGACGTCTTCGACGCCGGCGACGGCCTGTTGCTCATGGTGGCGTCCGACCGGATCTCCGCTTACGACTACGTCTTCGACAGGCCCGTCCCGGACAAGGGGCGCGTGCTGACGGCGATGACCGCTTACTGGGGGAGCGCGCTCGCGGAGATCGCGCCGGCGCACCTCGTGAGCACGGACCCCGCCGACTTCCCCGTCGCCGAGCGGGACCGGGCGGGTCTCGCCGGCCGGGCGATGCTCGTCCGGCGGGCGGAAATGCTGCCGATCGAGTGCATCGTGCGCGGCTACCTCGCCGGTTCGGCGTGGCGGGAGTATGCCGAGCGCCAGACGATGCACGGCGAGCCTCTCCCCGCCGGTCTCGTCGAGGCGGATCGCCTGCCCGAGCCGGTGTTCACGCCGTCGACGAAGGCCGCGACGGGCCACGATGAGAACATCACGTTCGCCGCCGCGGCGGCGCTCGTCGGCGCGGAACTGGCCGGCCGGGTGCGGGAGGTTTGCCTGGTGGCGTACTCGGCAGCCGCCCGGGCTGCCCTCGCCCGCGGGGTCATCGTCGCCGACACGAAGTTCGAGCTCGGGATGGTGGGCGGCATCCTCACGATCTGCGACGAGATCGTGACGCCGGACTCATCCCGCCTGTGGGACGCGGGGACCTGGGTCGCCGGCCGCACGCCGCCGTCGTTTGACAAGCAGCCGATGCGCGACTGGGCGGCGGCCACGGGCTGGGACATGGCGTCACCACCCCCGTCGATGCCGGACGAGGTCGTCGCCTCGACGCGGGCGCGCTACGTCGACGCGTACGAGCGGATCACCGGACTGCGCCTGGCCGACTGGTGGGGAGGCGGAGGGAGAACGTGAGCTACGACATCGTCGTTGAGATCCAGGGCCTCGCCGGGCTGGCCGATCCCGAGGGGCTCGCCATCGAGCGGGCGCTCCCTTCGCTCGGCTTCGAGGGGGTACGGGGCGTCCACGTAGGGAAGATGTTCCGCTTCGTCGTCGACGCGCCGAGCGAGGCCGAAGCTCGTCAGACCGCCGAGGAGATGTGCGACCGGTTGCTTGCCAACCCGGTGATCGAGCGCGCCGAGATCCGCGTCGTCGCCGACGGCTCGGTGGAGCGACCGTGACGACTGACGTCGGAATCGTCTGCTTCCCCGGTTCGAACTGCGAACACGACGTCGCCCAAGCGCTCGGCGCGCTCGGCGCCTCGACGCGAATCCTGTGGCACGGAGACGACCGGATCGGGGACGTCGGTGCCGTCGTGATCCCCGGGGGTTTCGCCCACGGCGACTACCTGCGACCCGGCGCGATCGCGCGATTCGCCCCGATCATGGCGGCCGTCACCGACTTCGCGGCCCGGGGCGGTCCCGTCGTCGGGATCTGCAACGGTTTCCAGGTGCTCACCGAGGCGGGTTTGCTCCCGGGCGCGCTGACGCGCAACGTCGGGCTGAGGTTCATCTGCCGCACCGTCGAGTGCACGGTCGAGTCGACCCGGAACGTACTCACGGCGCGCGCGACGGTCGGGATGGTGCTCCGGCTGCCGATCAACCACTACGAGGGCAACTACACCTGTGACGCCGCGACGCTCGGGCAGGTCGAGCGCGACGGGCAGGTGCTGCTGCGGTACCGGGACAACCCGAATGGCGCGGCGCACAGCATCGCCGGGGTTGCGAATCCGGCGGGCAACGTCGTGGGGCTCATGCCGCACCCCGAGCGCGCCTCCGACCTGCTCGGCGTCGGCACGGACGGCGTCGTCCTTTTCCAGTCGCTCCTCGAGGCGGCGCGTGCCTGGCAATCGGTCGGCCGGCCATTCGAGCCGGCCGACGCGGCGAACTAGGCCCCAGCGCTCCGGTGGACACCCGCGCGGCGCAGCACCTCGGCAGGGACCCCCGCCTCGCGCCACGTGGCGTAGTCGATGCCCTTGCGGGCGCCGTACTCGGCCGCAGCGGAGACGAAGCCCTTCTCGAGGGCGGAGATGTCCTCGGGACCGCTGCCGGCGGAGAGCCTCGCTTCGATGCTCTTGCGGCGCTGGATGAGGTGGAGCCGCTGCAACGGATCGGCGTCCTTCAGGCGGGCGGCGATGTCGTTCAGCTGCTTGCGGAGCGAATCGGCGCTCGGCCGGCGACCCCGGCGCGGCCGGTTGCGCTCGAGCGCCTCCAGGTAGCGCCGCACGGCGAGGCCCTGTGTCCGGCCCGCGGCGAGCGCCGCCTTGTGCTCCGAAGTCATCGAAGTTCGCTTTCTCAGTGGTGTCATAACTCCACTATGGCCGCGGTTCATCTCGAATGCAATGAGTCAATGCCCGATGTTCGGAATTGCCGCTTCTTCGCGGCGGCAGGAAGGGGTGGAAGGCGTTGAACGAACCTGCGGATCGCGCACAATCGGAGGACCCGAGACGCCACCGCAGCCTGGGACTGACCGACGAGGAGTACGGCATGATCGTCGGGATCCTCGGACGGCGTCCGACGGACACCGAGCTCGCGATGTATTCCGTGATGTGGAGCGAGCACTGCTCGTACAAGTCGTCGCGGGTCCACCTCGCGCGATTACCGGTCGAGGCGCCCCACGTGCTCGTCGGCCCCGGTGAGAACGCCGGCGTCATTGACTTGGGCGACGGGATCGCCGTCGCGTTCCGGATCGAAAGTCACAACCACCCCTCTTACATAGAGCCGTACCAAGGGGCCGCGACGGGCGTCGGCGGGATCCTGCGGGACATCTTCACGATGGGCGCGCGGCCTATTGCCGTCATGGATGCGCTGTTCTTTGGCCCGCTGGAGGACGCACGCAGCCGGTTCATCCTCGACGGTGTCGTGCGCGGAGTGGCCGGTTATGGGAACGCCGTCGGTGTACCGACCGTGGGAGGCCAGACCGTCTTCGATTCGACATACCGGTCGAATCCGCTCGTCAATGTCTTCTGTCTCGGCATCCTGCCCATTTCCCGACTCGTGCTCTCTTCGGCGTCCGGTGTCGGCAACCTCGCCGTGCTGTTGGGATCAGCGACGGGGCGTGACGGGATCGGCGGCGTGAGCGTGCTCGCCTCGGCCGGGTTCGCCGAAAAGGGCGCGGCCGAGGAGTCGGCGAAGCGCCCGAGCGTCCAGATCTCCGACCCCTACGAGGAGAAGCGCCTGATCGAGGCCTGCCTCGAACTCCTCGACGCCGGCCTCGTTGTCGGGATCCAGGACCTCGGCGGCGCCGGGCTGTCGTGCGCGACGAGCGAGACCGCGGCGCACGCGGGGCTGGGGATGGACGTCGACGTCTCCCGTGTGCCCCGGCGCGAGCCGATGATGAGCCCGGTCGAGGTGATGACGAGCGAGAGCCAGGAGCGGATGCTGGCGATCGTCGAGCCGGGCTCGCTCGCCGCGGTGCAGGAGGTCTGTCGGCGCTGGGAGGTCGAGGCGACGGCGATCGGCGTCGTCACCGCGACGGACGCGTCCGGGGTCGGCCGCCTCCGGATCATCGACGGGACGACGGGCGAGGTGGCGGCCGACCTGCCCGCCGCGTCGCTCGCCGACGACGCTCCCCGTTACGAGCGGCCGCTCGCGCCGCCGGCGGACCTGGCTGAGCGGCGATTCGACGACCCGTCGCGCCTCCCCGCGCCCGCCGACCCGGGCGAGGACCTGCTGGCGCTGCTCTCGGACCCGGCGCCCATCTACCGCCAGTACGACCACCAGCTGTTCCTCAACACCGTCATCGGCCCGGGCGAGGGCGACGCCACGGTGCTCAAGCTCGCCGCGCCGGGGATCCCGTGGTCCGGGAAGGCGCTCGCGATGAGCGCCGACGGGAACCCGGGGTGGTGCGCCGTCGACCCGCGCTCGGGCACCGCAGCGACGGTCGCCGAGTCCGCCCTCAACGTCTCGTGTGCCGGCGCGATCCCGCTCGCCCTCGTGAACTGCCTGAACTTCGGCAACCCCGAACACCCCGAGGTGATGTGGCAGCTCTCCGAGGCGATCGACGGGATGGCCGAGGCCTGTCGGGCCCTCGCCATCCCCGTCGTCGGTGGCAACGTCTCCCTCTACGACGAGTCCGGGGGGCGGGACATCGATCCGACCCCGGTCGTCGCGGTCGTCGGGTTGATCGGGCGTCTCGTGCGCAAGCCGCCGGTGCCCGGCTGGCAAGCCGGGGACTCGCTCGTCCTCATCGGGCCGGCGGGCCGCGGGCTCGCGGGTTCCCGCTGGGCACGGTCGGTCGCCGGCTGCTTCGGCGGCGCCCTCGCGCCGGTCGACTTCGAGGTGCACCGGGAGCTGTGCCGGTTCGTCCGCGAGCTCGTCGCGCGCGAATGCGGCGACGATGACCCGCCGCGGCTCATAGGCGGGCTGCACGACGTCGCCGACGGAGGGCTCGGCGTCGCGCTCGCCGAGTGCGCGCGGGCGGCGCGCCTCGGAGCCGAGATCGGCGACATCGGGGGGCACGAGGAACTGTTCGCCGAGCTGCCGGCGCGCGTTCTTCTCGCGACATCGCTCCCCGGCGAGATCCTCGGACTCGCGGCCGAAGCCGGAATTCCGGCCCGGGTGATCGGAGTGGCGGGTGGCGAGCGGCTCGTCGTGCGAGGTCTCGTCGACCTCGGGCTCGACGAACTCGACCCGGCGAGCGCCGGGATCGCCGCGGCGCTCGACGCCCGGGCGGCGCTCTAAGGGCGGCGCCTGGGCCCGGGGGTCGCTCCTAACGGGCTTTTCGGAAATCGGCGGGGTGCGCCGCTTGCGACAGCAATCGCGTGACGCTCTGGGGGGCCAGAAGTTGCGCCACCTACCCGGCGGTCGGGGGCACCTCGGTTCATTACTTCACTGAATCATTAGGGGGCGCGTTGGGCATCTCTTGTGGGACGGTCGATTGCACGAGGAGCCATCGTTCAGGCTCTCCGCAGGCGATCTCCGCTCTCGAGCATTCCTGAGCGCAGCCGTCCGTGACACAGAACCCGCAAACTACATTTGGATCTAAAAGGGCGAGTCGCTGCCGGAGCTCCCACGGTAGGACCCACGCTCGCTTCCAGAAACATTGATCTCGTCGTACGCGAACCGGAGCGTTCTCGGCTTTGTAGGAGTGAACGAGAATCTTCCGCTACCGAGCGAACCGGAGGCACCATGAGGAACGGCCACAGAGATTTCTTGATGAAACCAGCAGTCGTGGTTACGACCGCGATCATCGTCGTCGGAGGTTTCCTCGGCGGCGCCCTGCTCGCGAGCAGCGCGTCAGCAGCGAGTGGAACGGGAGCTGCAACGCACGCCACGATCACGGTGACAGGAACCGGTGTCGTCACTGGCACACCGGACACGCTCATCGTACAGCTGGCGGTCTCGACGAACGCTGCGAGCGCAACGGATGCACTCGATGAGAACAACGCCGAAATGGCGACCCTCGAGCACGTGCTGATCCGCGCCGCAGTGAAGAGCAGCGACCTCCAAACGAGCAATCTCCAACTCTCTCCGAACTACGACTCCAGCGGTTACGTCACGAGCTACGGAGCCGAAGACGATCTCACGGTCACGTTCCACGACGTTGCCCGATCGGGAAGTGTCATCGACGCGGCAGCCCACGCCGTTGGCAACGACGTTCGCATTCAAGGCATCTCCTTTTCGATTTCCGATACCTCAACCTTGCTGAAGACCGCGAGGATCGAGGCGGTGCACAACGCCGAAGCCGAGGCTTCGGATCTCGCCCGCGGGACCAAGGCCACGCTCGGGCCGGTTGTGAAGATCACCGATCAGGAACAGCAGACGACTCCCCCAGTGCCCTTGTACTTGGGCCTCGATGCCGCGGCAATCGCCAAGTCCGCCGTACCGTTGCGAGCGGGGAGTGAGCAGCTGTCCGTCCAGGTGGTCGTCGTCTACGAGCTTGGGAGCTGAGCAATGACACTCAACGGACTCGACGATGCTCGCCCGCATACTCAATGAGACCAATGGTTGTGCGGGCTGTTGCCGCGGCGGTCGCACTCGCCCCGAGGTGCTGGTCTGGGGCAGGAAACCCTTGCAAGCACGAAGGAGCCCGAGTCCACTGGACCCCGCTGAAATCCGGAGAGCCCCTTAGCGGCGGTTGGCGCGCGGACAAGCCTGGCGGCGCCGCGGGGACGGACGACCGGCGGGCGCGCGACCGGCACCCGCTGTAGGGCTGATCCGAGCTAGATCTTCGTGTAGGTGATCGCCCGGAGGCAGTTCGGGCACCGCGGGAACTTGTCGCCGAACTCCCTCATGTGAGCGGTCCAGTGTCCGCAAGCCGCCTTGTAGGTGCCGGGGTCAGTGCACTTCTCGCCCGTTCTCGCCATCGCACTCCCTCCCTAGTCCGTGGGAAATCCACGCTACCGGCGGGTCGCGAAAATCATGCCGGCTGACCGGGCGCGGCACGATGGCCGTCCGGGATCCGCGAACCCGGCCCTCACGACGAGGGCGGCTACGGGCTCGCGGGTGCGGCAACTGGGCAGTCCAGAGTCATCCACAGGCTGTGGATGACTCTGGGGAGAATTACAGAGCTGTGATGCCGCTCACCGGTAACGGGTGGCGAGCAAGGCTCCGGCGAGGATGCAGACGAAGCCGCCGAGGGTATACCAGTTCGCCGGGCTCTTCGGCAGGGCGTCGATGTAGTTGAGCAGGATGACGAGGACGCCGACGACGAGCAGGCCGAGCAACAGCCACGGGTACCACCTCGGGCTGCGCCGCACCTCTCGTGGGATCGGCGGCGTGTAACGGCCCGAAGGCGGGCGCCCCTTCGGTGTCACACGACCGCGCCCTTGCCCCTGGGTCCTCGCCTTAGCCGCCACGGACCCCGAGGATACCGACCGGACCGTCACCGAGGGGAAAACGCACGCAAGTTCCCCCGTCCGGCGCGTCGGGTCCGTCCGGACCGCTACGGGTTCGTGGCCGGCGGGGTCGTCGACGTCGTCGTCGCCAACGGCAGGGTCGTCGTGGTCGTCGACGGAGTCGTGGTCGTGGTCGTGGTCGTGGTCGTGGTCGTGGTCGTGATCTCAACGCCGACGTAGATCGCGACCTGGTAACCGGGCGGCTCGGACTGGTTCGGGCCCGGGTCCTGGCTGATGACGAGGCCGACCTGGTCGGGCCGGTTCGTCTGGATCGGGATGATCACGTACTGCAGGCCGGCGTTCGAGAGATCCTGCTGGGCCTGGAGGAGCGTCTCGTTCTTGACGTCGGGGACGTTGATCAGCGCGCCCGAGGAGATGACGAGCTGCACCGACGTCCCGCTGTTCTCTTTCTGCCCCGCGGCGGGGCTCGACGAGATGATGGAGCCCGTCGCGACCGTCGAGGAGTACTGCGTCGAGGTCGGTCCGATGCTGAGGCCGGCTGAGGTGATCGCGGCGTCGGCCGCCGCCTTTGTCAGCCCCTCGGTCTGGGGCACCTTGATGATCAGAGTCCCGTGGATGACGTCGAGGACGATCGTCGACCCCGACGGCGCGCTCTTGGGGGGACCGGGGATCTCGTCGACGACCTGGCCCTCGGTGAGGCCGGGGACCGTCGGGAGCTCCCACTGGACGCGGTAATGGAACCCGGCGATCTTCAGCTGGGCCTCGGCGTCGACCATGGTGAGGCCCGTCACCGGCGGGACGAGAACGTTCCCGGGCGGGAGCGCGACGTCGATCGTCACGCGCTGGCCCTTGGCGACCTGCCCGGGAGACGTCGGGTCCTGCGAAAGGACCGTGCCCTTGTTCGCGGCGGTGCCCGGGACCTTCTTCGTCACCGGGTCGAGCCCGTCGTGTACGAGCTTCGTCACCGCCGCCTTCGCCGAGAGTCCCTCGACGTTGGGCACGGGGAAGTAGGGCGCGCCGCCGAAGTAGCCGAGGGCGTGGCCGCCGAAGTAGACGATGAGCCCGATCGCGACGGCGAACACGCCGCCGCTGCCGAGCCAGTACGGCGTGGTCCTTTTCCCCGGGGGCGCGGCGCCGGCGACGAGCGGGACGGCCTCCCGCGTGGCGCTACTCGTCGTCGGGACGGCGATCGTCGGCTCCTCGTGGCGGGCGTGGGCGAGCACCGGCTGGCCGTGGGCGAATCGCTCGAGGTCGGCGCGGAATTCCTCGGCGGTCTGGTAACGCTCCTTGGGCAGTTTCGCCATCGCCCGGAGGATGACGGCCTCGAGCGCCGGGGGGACGTCCGGGTTGAACGCGCTCGGCGGCTGGGGCTGTTCCCGGACGTGCTGGTAGGCGATCGCGACCGGCGACTCGCCGACGAACGGGGGTCGCCCTGCCACCATCTCGTAGAGGACGACGCCGAGGGCGTAGACGTCGCTGCGCCCGTCGACGCCGAGGCCCTGCGCCTGTTCGGGCGAGAAGTACGTCGCCGTCCCCATGACGAGGCCGGTCTGCGTGATCTGCTCGTCGACGCCGATCGCCCGGGCGATGCCGAAGTCCGTGACCTTCACCTGCCCCTCGGCGGTGATGAGGACGTTGCCGGGCTTCACGTCGCGGTGCACGACCCCGTGGCGGTGGGCGTAGGCGAGGGCCTTCGCGATGTCGGAGGCGACCGAGGCCGCCTGCGCCGAGTTGAGCGGCGCCTGGGTGCGGATGATCGAGGAGAGCGCCTCGCCGTCGACGTACTCCATGACGATGAAGTACGTCGAGTCGGTCTCGCCCCAGTCGAACACGGGGACGATGTTCGGGTGCGACAGGTTCGCGGCCGCCTGTGCCTCACGCCGGAACCGCTCGACGAACGCGCGGTCCGCCGAGAGCTCCGAGAACAGCACCTTCAAGGCGACCGGGCGCCCCAGCAGGAGGTCGCGGGCCAAAAAGACCTGCGCGGTTCCGCCGCGGGCGATCTGGTCCCCGAGCTCGTAACGCCCGCCGACCACGGTGTGCGGGGTCATCGTCATGTGTGTGTGAGCCTAGGCGGGCGGGCTGCGCCGACGAACGACGGTCGTGACGGTCTCATGACCCCAAACCGAGCGCGGCGAGAAGGACCGTCCGCACGATCGGACCGGCGACGGCGGCACCGGTGCCGTCGCAGTACCCGGGCGGCTGGACGACGACGGCCGCGACGGCGACCCGGGGGACGTCCCCGGGACCGGCCGGCGCCGTCGCGACCAGCCAGTCGTCGTTGCAGGGGCTGTTCGATGTCTGGGCGGTGCCCGTCTTCGCCGCGACGTGGAGATCGGCCGGGAAGCCAACGTGGGACGCCGTCCCGCTCGTGACGACGCCGAGCATGAGCGTGCGGACCTGCTCGGCGGTCACCGCCGACGTCGCCTGCAGCCAGGGGTGCGGCTTGTAGGTCTCGATCACGTTGCCGGCAGCGTCGACGATGCGGCTCAAGAAGTGCGGCGTCATGATCGTCCCGTCGTCGGCGATCGCCGAGGCGATGAGCGCGTCCTGGAGCGCCGTCTCCGCCACGTTCTCCTGGCCGATCGCCGAGTAGGCGACGCCGGGGATGTTCCCGGCGAAGCTCGCCGCCGGCGGGAACACCGCCGGGATGACCTCGTCGGAGGGGAGGTCGATGGGCGGGACCTGGTTGAAGCCGAACGACGTCGCCTCGTCGTAAAGGCGCTGGGCGCCGAGCTTCATCCCGATCTCGGCGAACGCCGTGTCGCACGAGATGGCGAGATCCTCCGCGAGCGGGCCCCCGCACGTCTCGGACGCGAAGTTGTGGAGCCGCAGGATCGTGTCCGGCAGCGCGATCGACGAGGCCGGCTTGGCGACGAAGTTCTCGAGTGCCGGGTCGTGATCGAAGATCGCCGACGTGGTGACGATCTTGAACGTCGAGCCGGGCGGGTAACGCTGCGCGGTCACGCCGTTGACGAGGGGCGAACTGCCGCTGTCGGGGTTGAGGGACTTGTAGTAGTCCTCGGCCTGTTTCCTGTCCGCCGACGACAGCTTGTTCGGGTTGTACGTCGGGTTGGAGTACGCCGCGAGGATCGCGCCCGTCTGCGGGTCGGTCGCGACGACGGCTCCGACGTAACTGCCGAGCGCCTCGGCGGCGACCTTCTGGAGGGTCGTCGACACCGTGATCTCGACCGAGTCGGTCCCGGTCCGCTCGGTGAGGATGCCGTCCAGGCTGTGCACGGCCGGGGTGTTCGGGCTGAGGAACTGGTTGTACTCGGCCTCCATCCCGTATGGGGCGGAGGCCGCCGTCACGTCGTAGTAGCCGGTGATGTCGGCGAAGAGCGGGCCATCGGGGTAGTGGCGGAAGTAGCGGTAGCCGTTGCTCGCCGGGATCGACTCGGCGAGCACGACTCCGTTTGAGCTCACGATCTCGCCGCGCGGCTGCTCGAAGGGGTCGCCCCCGTTGACGGGCGGCTGGAACGGCGAGTGCTGCAGAGCGGTCGCCTGGCGCACCTGGAGGTTGCCGAGCTGGAGCAGGAGCAGGCCGAAACAGGCGAGGGCCACGAGCGCGAAGGTGCGGATCCGTCTGTTCATCTCAGATGGTGTGCGCCACGAGGCTCGCCGACGTGCCCGGCCCCGCCGTCGCCGGCAGGATGGTGATCGAGGCGCTGAGCCCCAGTTTGCTCTTCTCGGACATGAGAGTGTCGACGGCCCCGATCGCGGCCGAGAGCGAGGGTTCGAGGAGGCCGGCCTCGATGAACGGGAGGCTTGGCTGATAGACGGCGCCCCGCCTCAGCGACGTCACCCTCACGAGCGACGGTTTGAACCACAAAAAGCCCCCGGGGCGTCCTTGGAAGATGGCGACGTTGTTGTGGTCGAACCCCACGAAATACGAGGCCTTCACGTACCAGTCGACGAAGCCGGCCGCGCCGCCGAGCACGCCCACGAGGGCGAGCACGAACATGACCGACCAGAACGTGACGAGTCGTTCTCCGATGCCGCGGCGTGGACGCGGCCCTCGGACGCGGCTCGGCGAAGCACCGGTCGCGGCGGACGGGGCGGTCGGGACCGCCGGCGCGGCGACAGTTGCGGCTCGCCCCGGCGCCTCGGATCCGGCGTGCGCGGCGGTTTCGACGACCGAGGCGACGATCACGGTGACGTTGTCGTTCCCGCCGTGCTCGAGGGCTCGCACGACGAGGGCCTGTGCCGCCGAGTCGGGATCGGGGTTCGCCTTGAGGATCTCGGCGATCTCGGCGTCGGGGCACTCGTTCGTCAGTCCGTCGCTGCACAAAAGGATGCGGTCGCCGTCGGTCACGTCGACCGTCCAGGTGTCGACGTCGAGCTGACGATCGACGCCGAGGGCGCGGGTGAGGATGTGGCGGTGCGGGTGGAAGAACGCCTCGCGCTCGGTGATCTCACCCCGGCGGACCATCTCCTCGACGAGGCTGTGGTCCCTGGTGAGCTGGCGGAGCCCGTCCCGCCCGAAGAGGTAGGCGCGGGAGTCACCGACGTTGGCCACGACGATCCGAGCGCCGCGATCGGAGGTGAGGAGCGCTGCCGCGGTGAGCGTGGTGCCCATCCCGCGCAGCCCACGGTCCTTGGCCCCCTCGGCGTAGATGTCGTCGTTCGCCTGGTGGACTGCGGAGACGAGACCGGCGGCGGTCGGGCGCAGCTGGTAGGAGCGTCCGACAGACTCGACGGCGATCCGGGCCGCAGTCTCCCCACCGACGTGGCCGCCCATGCCGTCGGCGACCGCGAGGAACCCGTTGCCGACGATCGCCCGGTCCTGATTGGAGGAACGGACCCGGCCCGGGTCCGTGGCCATGGTGGCGAAAAGGCTTGTCACCGGGCGACCTCGAAGACCGTGGCGCCGACGGTGAAGCGGTCACCGCGTCGCAGCCGCTCCGGGGCGGAAATGCGCCGCGCGTTGTGGAAGGTACCGTTCGTCGAGTCGAGATCCTCGATCCACCAGGTTCCCTCGTGCTCGACGATGCGGGCGTGGACCGTCGAGACGAAGTTGTCGGCGTCAAGGATGATCGTGCAGCTCGGCGCGCGGCCGATCGTCGTCTCCTCGCCGAGCGCGAACCGCTCGCCCCGGCGATCCGTGGACTGGAGGATCCGCAGGTGCGGTGCCCGGCGCGAAGGACCCGGGGTTACGCCTCCCGCCTGGGAGGCTGCCCGTTCGCGCTGACCCCGGCGGACCTCGACGTAGACCATGCGCGCCGCGTAGAGGAGGAAGAGCCAGATCAGCGCGAGCAGAAAGTAGCGAAGGATGTCGAGGATGCCGTGTGTCATCGCAGCTCGGCTAGCCGGCCTCGAACCGGAACGCCGTGATCCCGACCGTGACGACGTCCCCGTCGGCGAGCTGGCGCTGGTGGACGGGGACGCCGTTCACCCGCGTGCCGTTCGTCGACCCGAGGTCGATGAGGTAGACGCGGTCGCCGTCGCGACGGATCTCGGCGTGGCGGCGTGACACGTTCGGGTCGGCGAGCGCCACGGCGCAGTCGGGCATGCGGCCGATCGTCAGCGGTTCGGATCCGACACCGATCCGTCGGTCGTCCGGCAGCACGATCCAGCCGGCGGTCGTCTCGGTGTTCTCGACGACTTCGCTCGCGATCTCGAAGGTGCTCTTCGGAAGCGTCGGGTCCTCGGTGATCTCGACGACCACGGAGCCGAGGAACGTGTAATCCTCGGCCCGGGCGTGTTCGCGGGCCGCCTCCGTCAGTTCCTTGGCGAGGGCGTCGAGGAAGCCCTCGAAGCGCTCGTGGTCCTCCTCGCTCAGCGCGACTTCGAACCGATTCGGCGCCACGAGGCCGCGAACCGACACGGAACGGTGGAGGTCCATTTCCCGCGTCAGACGCCGACCGAGCTCGATCGGCTGGATCTCGCCGCGGAACGCCCGGGCGAATGCCCCCTCGACCATGCGCTCGAGACGACGCTCGAACTGCTGGAGTCCCATGTCGTTTCAACACTACCGGGGTGGACAAAGTCGTTCCCGGCGCCGTCGGTTAGCATCACTTGCTCGCCCGGGCGAGTGGCGGAATTTGGCAGACGCGCAGGATTCAGGTTCCTGTGTCCGCAAGGACGTGGGGGTTCAAGTCCCCCCTCGCCCACGATGTGATGCACCGGGAGGCCGGCACGGGTCGCCGGGAGGCGATCAGGCGAGACGGGTGGTCGCTTCCGTCGCGGCGAGCGCGACCGAGGCGGGGGTCCGGGTTCCGCTGAGCCGGTGACGGACGATCGCCGCACCGACGGCGGAGGCGAGCACGCACGTCGCCGCCCCGACGACGAGTCCGATCCGGGGTTCGGTCTCGGCGATCACCCAGCCGATGAGCGGACCGCCGATCGGCGTCGTCCCTTGGAAGGCGAGCTGCCACAGGGCCATCACCCGGCCGCGCATGTTCCGCGCTGCGCTCAGCTGGATAGTCGAGTTCCCGACGCTGATAAACGAGACGCTCGCCCAGCCGACGAAGAGCAGCCCGACCAGGGCGACCCCGAGCGCCGGCGCGAGCGCCGTGAAAAGGATCGCCATTCCGAACCCCACGCAGGAGATGATCATCGGCCGCAGCCCTGTACGTCCCCGCGCCGCGGTGAACAGTCCGCCGAGCACGGCGCCGATCCCCATGGAGGCCGTCATGAAGCCGAAGGTCTCCGAGCCGCCGTGGAACGTACGGGTCGCGAAGAAAGGCAGGCTGACGCTGAACTCGTAGGCGAGCATGCCGACAAGCGTCATCATGACGAGGGGCACCGCGATGTCGGTCGTGCGGGCGGCGTAGGCGAACCCCTCGCGCAGCTGGCCCTTCGCCCGGGGCTCGGGCGGGTGCTGCCGCAGCGCCGCGGTGTCCATGATGACGAGCGACGTGACGACGGCTCCGAAACTCGCCGCGTTCAGCACGAAGCAGATCCCGTCGCCGACCGTCGCGAGCAGGATGCCGGCGACCGCCGGACCGACCGCCCGGGCGGCATTGTTCATCACCGAGTTGAGCGTGATGGCGTTGCGCAGCTCGTTGCGCCCGACCATCTCGCGGACGAAGGCCTGCCGCGACGACATCTCGAAGCTGTTGTTCAACCCGAGGATGACGGCCAGGGCGCAGACCTCCCAGAAGCGCACGGCGCCGAGCAGGCAGAGCAGCCCGAGCGTGAGGGCCTGGAACCCCATGAAGGTCTGGAGGATGACCATCAGGCGGCGCTTGTCGACGCGGTCGGCGATGACGCCGCCGTAGGGGGCGAGGAAGAGCACCGGGATTGTCTGGAGCGCGACGACGAGCCCGAGGTCGGTGCTCGAGTGTGTGAGGCTGAGCACGAGCCAGGCCTGGGCGGTGATCTGCATCCAGGTTCCGACGAGCGAGATCGACTGCCCGACGAAAAAGAGCCGGTAGTTGCGGATCGTCAGCGCGGAGAAGGTCTTGTGCCGGATCGTGCGCAGGCGTTTTCTCATCGGCGCCCGCCCTTCAGCTGGTCAGCGAGCGCCTCGAGCACGGGCAGGCCCGCGCCGAGCGCGCGGCGCTCGTCCTCCGGGAGCAGGGCGAGTGCCGCCGAGAGGGTGTCGCTGCGCTCGTTGCGGATCCGCTCGTGGAGGCGTCTACCGGCCGGGGTCGCCTCGACGCGGGCGGCGCGTCGGTCGACGCGGTCGGTCTTGCGCTGGACGAGTCCATCCCCCTCGAGATCCCGGACCAGCCGGGAGAGCATCGTCGGGTTCATGCCCTCGGATGCCGCGAGATCGGTGAGCCGCAGCGGGCCCTGGCGTACGACGACGGAGAGGATCGTCGTCTCAGAAGGGGTGAGGGCGGCGCCGGCCCGGGTGCGTTCGATCCGGCGGAACAGGCGCGCGATCGCCATGCGCAGACGCACTGCCACGTCGTCGTCGTTCGTCGAGGTGCCGCGGGTCGTTCCCTGCGCCGCCGTCCGTGCCTCCATCGTCCCCGCCCCATTTCGCGCTTTGATTGCTTATCAAATAGCAAGCATATTAGCGCGGGAGAAACCTGTCGGTCGCCGGCGGCGGAGATCAGCGCAGCTCAGCCTGCGGCGGCTTCTGGGTTCAAGGCGATCCCCCGGGTGAACCAGGTCCACGGCTTGGGCCCGGGTCCGTAGCCCTGGTCGAGCTCGACGACCTCGAAGCCCGCCCGTTCGACGAGCGCGGCCGGGTCCCTCGTGAGGTGGCAGCCGCCGGCGAACCGCCGTTCGGCGGGTTCGAGCCGCGCCTGCCAACGGGCGACCCGGGCGTGCGGCGCGATGCCGTGCTCCAGGAAGTGGAACCTGCCACCGGGACGCAGGACCCGGCGCAGCTCGGCGAGGGCCGCGGCGATATCGGGGATGACGCAGAGGGTGAAGGTGGAGAGCGCGCCGTCGCAGCTCGCGTCCGCAAGGACGAGGTGCTGCGCGTCGGGGCCGATGAGGTCGACCTCAACCGTCGAACGCGCCCGACGCCGCTCGGAGCGGCGCCACGCCACCACGGCCGGCTCGACCGCCAGGACGATCTCCACTTCGGCGGAGTAGTGGTCGAGGTTGAGTCCGGAGCCGAAGCCGAGCTCGACGACCCGTCCCCCGAGCCCGGCCACCGTGTCGATCCTCCACCGGTCGATGGATGCGATCCCGCATGCCCGGTCGACGAGCCTCGGCAGGACCTGGTCGCGGTAGAAGCCCACCTAGGCAACGTATCGATCCCGGCGCCGTGCCGATACAACGGTTGTTGGGGTTCGCCGGTTTGCCGCCGTCGTGCCCGCCGACAAGGATGAAATCTCACCTGCAGTTCGTCACGCTCGTGCCTGCGATCTCGGGTCGTCGGTTGCGCCCGCGTGCATGGGGGGTCGAGGGCCACCGTGCGGTCGACGACTGCCGACCCGGCGCAGCCGGGCGGGGTCACCGAAGCGGGGTGGACCCGGCCGGAGCCCGCCCCCGGGCGGGACGGACAGGACTGGGAGAAAGGACAGATCGTTGAGCGCGATGCCGACCAATCACCGCAAGCTCATCGGCTGGGTCGAGTGGTTCGCCGACCTGGCGAAGCCCGAGCGCGTCGAATGGTGCGACGGCTCCGCCGCGGAGTACGAGCGGCTCTGCTCGCTTCTCGTCGCGAAGGGGACGATGCAGCGCTTGAACGAGGCGAAGCGGCCCGGAAGCTACCTCGCCCGTTCGGACCCGCGCGACACGGCACGTGTCGAGGCGCGGACGTTCATCTGCTCTGCTCGCGAGGTCGACGCTGGTCCAACGAACAACTGGTCCGATCCGGACGCGATGCGCGCCAAGCTCACCGGTCTGTTCTCGGGGGCGATGCGCGGGCGCACCCTGTACGTCGTGCCCTTCTCGATGGGGCCAGTCGGTTCGAGCCACGCAAAGATCGGCGTCCAGCTGACGGACTCGGCGCTTGTCGTGGTGAACATGGCCATCATGACGAGGATGGGGACTTCTCCGCTCGAGGCGCTCGGGGCCGACGGCGAGTTCGTGCCCTGCCTCCACTCCGTCGGCGCGCCGCTCGCTCCGGAACAGGCCGACGTGGCTTGGCCGTGCGATCCGGAGAACACCCACATCGTCCACTTCCCCGAGTCCCGGGAGATCTGGTCGTACGGCTCGGGTTACGGGGGTAACGCACTCCTCGGCAAGAAGTGCCTCGCGCTCCGGATCGCGTCGTCGATCGCGCGTGACGAAGGTTGGCTCGCCGAGCACATGCTGGTGATGAAGCTCACGTCGCCCGACGGCGAGGTGCGCTACGTGACCGGCGGGTTCCCCTCGGCCTGCGGGAAGACGAACCTCGCGATGGTGGTCCCGAGCCTGCCGGGCTGGAAGGTCGAGACGATCGGCGACGACATCTGCTGGATGCGGATCGGACCCGACGGGACGTTGCGCGCCGTCAACCCGGAGACAGGGCTCTTCGGCGTCGCGCCGGGAACGAGCGTGAAGACGAACCCGAACGCGATTCAGATGCTCGGCAGAAACGTCATCTTCACGAACGCCGCGCTCACCGACGACGGCGATGTCTGGTGGGAGGGTCTCACCCCCGAGCCGCCCGCGCACCTCGTCGACTGGCGGGGCAACGACTGGACGCCGAACTCACCGGAACCCGCGGCCCACCCGAATTCGCGCTTCACGGTCCGCATCACCGAGCACCCGGCGAGGGCGCCCGAGTGGGATGACCCCGAGGGCGTGCCGATCTCCGCGATCCTGCTCGGCAGCCGCCGCTCCTCCGTGGTCCCCCTCGTCTACGAGGCGTTCAACTGGAACCACGGCGTCTTCCTCGGCGCGACGATGGCCTCGGAGATGACGGCCGCGGCGGCCGGGGTCGTCGGCAAGCTCCGGCGCGACCCGTTCGCGATGCTCCCGTTCTGCGGGTACAACATGGCCGACTACTGGGGCCACTGGCTCTCGTTCGCCGAGCGGCTCGACGCCGACAAGCTCCCGCGGATCTTCTACGTGAACTGGTTCCGCCGCGACGCCGACGGCAATTTCTTGTGGCCGGGTTTCGGTGAGAACTCCCGCGTCCTCGCATGGGTCTTCGATCGCTGCGCCGATCGCGGCGGTGCCGTCGAATCCCCGATCGGGTACCTGCCCGTGCCGGGATCGATCCCGACCGCGGACCTCGCGGTGAGCGCCGGGGCGATGGAGGCGGTGCTGTCCGTCGACCCGGCCGACTGGTTCGAGGAGACGGCCGCGATCCGGGAGTACTTCGAGCTGTTCGGCGACCGGTTGCCCGCGCCGCTCGTCGCCGAGCTCGACGCCCTCGAGCGACGGCTGAAGGGCGACTGAATCGACCGCGCCGTCGGCAGCCGGTCAGGACGCCACGAGCCGCGCCCCGGCCGGCGCGTCGCAGTCGGCGACCGGCGCCCCGTCGAGCAGGGTGAGCTCACGGCCGATGAGCGCCGGCAGCCGCTCGGGGCCGAGGATCGATCCGGTGAGGTTCAGCGGGTCGGCGGCGGAGAGCCGGACGGCGACGCCCCCGGGGGCGCGGCCCGCGATCCGCCTCAGCCCGTCGAGCGCCTCCGGGAGGGCGAACTGCTCGCCGGAGGATCCGGCGACGAAGCGCCCGCCCCGCGCCGTTCCCCGGGCTTCGAGCCGGCGCAGCGCCCAGAGGACGTCGCGCCAGCCAATGGCGAGCGGCTCGCGGGCGACGAGGTCGCGGAAGACGACGCCCCAGCGTTCCAGGAGCTGCGCGGCGACCGCGTCAGCGAGTTCGTCGGGATCGAAGTCGTCCGGTCGCGGGTCTTCGATGAGTGACCAGCGTCCCCCGGCGAGCGCCGGTTCGAGCCTCCGGCGCCCTGCCCCGCCGAGGCGGTGCTGGCTGTAGCGGTTGGCCGCGAGGGACCCGGGGTTGCGGTAGCGGCCGGCGAGCAGGGCCCGCACCGCTCCGAAGCCGTCAGAGGTGACGAGCCCGCGGGCGACGCCGTCCCAGAGCGCCTCGGCGACCTCGAGGGGCATCCGTCCTGTCCGCTCGACGAGGTCGGTGAAAAAGAGCGCCCCGCGGGTCTCGAGCGCCTCGAGGACCTCGCCCGCGGCGCCCGGCCCGGGCGGGACCGGGACTGCACCGCCCCGGACGGCGGCGAGCAGCCACGCCAGGTCGCCGCGGCGCGCCAGCGTGACCGGCGTCGCCCGGGAGGGCGTCGCGCCGGCCCGGTGTGGACCGCCCGGGGACGGCGCAGGGAGCTGAAGCCGGCCCCAGGCGACCTCGCCGTGGGCGCACAGCTCGTCGAGCAGGCGCGGCTGGTAATCGCTGATCCGCGCCCGCAAGATCGCGCTCTCCCAGGCACCGACGGGCGCTTCGACCCCCTGGAGCTGGTCGAGGACCGCCGCGGTACCCGCGGGTCCGCGCAGCTGCGCCCCCGGCGCGACGTGTTGCCACTCGAGCAGGAACCGCACGAGTTGCTGGGGGCTGACGGCATCGAAGCTGCGGCGCAACCGGTCGCGGGTGCGGGCGTGGGCGCGGGCGACGAGCCGGCGCGACCACCACCGCCCGTCGGCGAGCCGGAATGCCGCGCCCGTCGTTTCGAGCCCGAGGAGCGCGCTCGTCACGGCGGTCCCGTCCCGGATCCCGATCGTCGCGGCGAGCCCGGCGGCGGTCGCCGGACCAACAAGCTCGAGGTGGCCGCGCACCGCCGCCGCGACCGCCTCGTCGTAAGACGGCGCCGGGTCCCGGCCGCGCGACGCGGGGAGCGCGTTGTCGGGAGCGAAGGCGACCGGGCCGAAGAGCGCCTCGACCTCGTGGCGGCGTTCGGTCGCGCACCAGCGCTCCGCCATCCCCGCCGACGGACCGGCCGGGACGAACGACATCGCCCTCCCCGCGGCGGCGAGCGACCCGAACAGCGGCCGCCAGCGGTCGTCCGCCCCGAGGGCGACCGCGGCCGTGAGGAGGTCGTGGAGCTCGTCGGGGTCGCGCAGATCGGTCGCGATCTCCCCACGCACCTCGTCGATCGTCGCCTCGTCGATCGACGAGAGGTCGTGCGCCTCGAGGGGGATTCCCCGGCGGAGCGAGACGGCGCGCGTGCGACGGTCCTCCAGGGGCGCGTCGTCGAGGAACGTGTACGGCCGGCCATTCAGGATCTCGTGGGCGAGCACGGACGGCTCGGTCGTCTCGACGAACGAGGCGTCGACGACCCCCGCCCGCAGGCCCTCAAGGAGTTCGACGAGTCCGGCCAGGTCCATCGCCTCGGTGCAGCAGTCGTCGACCGTCTGGCGCACGAGCGGGTGGTCGGGGATCTCGATCGGACCGGAGACGTTCTCCTGGCAGGCGGCGAGCATCGGGAAGACGGCCGCCATCAGGTCGTCCGCCTCCATGCGTTGGATCGCCGGGGGGAGGTGCCGCGAGCCCCGGAAGCGCGGCGAGACGAGGGAGCGGTTGAGGTTCCAGCGCCACCTCGAGGCGAAGATCGGCGTCGGGAGGACCGCTTGGACGAGCACCTCGCGCACCGAATCGGGGGAGAGGAAGCCGAGCACGCCGTCGAGCGCGAAGGAGTGCTGGGGCCCGAGCGACAAAACGACGGCGTCGTCGCTCGCCGCCGCCTGGAGTTCGAAGTCAAAGGTCCGGCAGAAGCGCTTGCGCAGGGCGAGCCCGAGGCCCCGGTTGATCCGCGCGCCGTACGGGGAGTGCACGACGAGCTGGGCACCGCCGGCGTCGTCGAAGAAACGCTCGACGACGAGGTGCTCCCGCGTCGGCAGCCCGCCGAGCTCGGCGCGTCCCGCCGCGAGGTAGGCGACCAGGTCGGCGGCCTCCCGCCGGGCGATCCCGGCGCATGCCATCACCCGCTCGGTGGCGAGCGTCGGGCCGCCGTCGATGAGCGCGTCCTCGACGAGCCGGCGGAGCTGCGAGATCGCCACGGACAGCTCGTCGGTGCGGGCCGGGGCTTCGCCGATCCAGAACGGCACCGTCGGGGGCGCGCCGTGCGCGTCGGTGACGCGCACGGTGCCCTGCTCGACGCGGCGGATGCGCCAGGAGTTCGACCCCAGAAGGAAGACGTCACCGACCATCGCCTCGACGGCGAAGTCCTCGAAGACCGAACCGACGACGCTGTCGTCGGGTTCGACGACAACCCGGTAGTCGGCGAGCTCGGGGATCGCCCCACCCGAGGTCAACGCCGTGATCGAGGCCCCCCGGCGGGGGCGCAGGACGCCGTTCACCCGGTCGCGGTGCACGTACGCGCCGCGTACGCCCCGTCCGGTCGCGACGCCTTCGGAGACGAGTTCGACGACCGCCTCGAGGTCGGCCTCGCCGAGCGTGGCGAACGGCGCGGCGTGCCGGACGAGGCGGGCGAGCTCGTCCTCGGCGATCCCGACATCGGAGCTCGCGGCGCACTCGGCGACGATCTGCTGGGCGAGGATGTCGAGCGGGGCTGACGGGGGGAGGGTCGCGTCGAGCGCGCCCTTGCCGACTGCGGTGAACAACGCGACGCACTCGACGAGCTCGTCGCGTGTCATCGGGTAGATCCGCCCTTTCGGCACGCCGTCGAGGTGGTGCTCCGCCCGCCCGATCCGCTGGAGGAAGGCGTTGATGCTGCGCGGCGAACCGATCTGGCAGACGAGATCGACCGGTCCGACGTCGATGCCGAGTTCGAGCGACGCCGTCGCCACGACGGCGCGCAGCTCCCCCGCCCGCAGGCGGGATTCGACCGCGAGGCGCCGTTCCATCGCCACGCTCCCGTGGTGGGAGGCGACGAGATCGTCGCCGAGCTCGCCGCGCAGCAGGTGCGCGAGCCGCTCGGCCATCTTACGGGTGTTGACGAAGACGAGGGTCGTGCGGTGGCGGCCGATCTCGTCGGCGAGCGAGTGCACGATCTCGTCGAGTTGCTCGGTCGTCATCACGGCACCGAGCTCGTCGGCGGGGAGCACGATCCGGAGATCGAGCGGCCTTTGGTGCCCGACGTCAACGACGGCGCAGCGCGGGGAGCCGTCCGGGTTCGAGCGGTCCGGGCCCGCGCCGACGAGCAGGCGGGCGATGCGCTCGATCGGCCGCTGGGTCGCGGAACAGCCGATGCGCGTTGGACGCGCCCGGCCGTTCCCGGTGATGAGCCGGTCGAGTCGCTCGAGGCTGAGGGCGAGGTGCGACCCGCGCTTGTCGCGGGCGAGCGCGTGGATCTCGTCGACGATGACCGTGCCGACCCCCCCGAGCATCTGCCGGCCGCGGGGCGAGGTGACGAGGAGGTAGAGCGACTCGGGAGTCGTGACGACGATGTCTGGCGGACGGCGGGCCATCGCCGCGCGGGCCGCCGCGGGGGTGTCGCCGTTGCGCACGGCGATGCGGAGCGGGCGCACGACCTCGCCGATCTCCTCGCCGACCGCGACGATCGCCTTGAGCGGCTGCTCGAGGTTCTCCGCGACGTCGACGGTGAGCGCCCGCAACGGCGAGATGTAGAGGACCGACGTCGCCGACGGGGCCCTTCCCGGGTCCCGGTCGCGCAGACAGCGGTCGATCGCGACGAGGAAGGCGGCGAGGGTCTTGCCGGAGCCGGTCGGCGCGGCGAGCAGGGTGTCCTCGCCCCGGGCGATCGCCGGCCAACCGAGCGCCTGGGCCGGAGTCGGCCCGGCGGGGAAGGCGCGCCGGAACCACTCGGCGACGGCGGGGTGGAACGCGTCGAGGGGCGCGCCGGCGGTCACGCGACCGCATTCTACGGGGGACAGAGGGAAAACGAACGTATGTTCGTCACGGCCCGGCCGCGGTGCCCGGGGTCAGTCGGGTCGTTCGACCTCCGGGTGATCCCCTTCCGCCGACGAGCGGTCGGCGAAGCGCCAGCTGCGCCGGGAGGCCCTCGGCCAGCCGGAGGTCGGCTCCGCCGCGGCGTCCCCGGCGCGGGGCCAGGCGGCCTCGACGGCAGCCTCGATCGCTCGGCGGACGTCGGCTGGCGGAACGAGCCTCGGGGCCGTGCTCACAGTGGCACGTTGCCGTGTTTGCGCTTCGGCAGGTTCTCGCGTTTAGTCGCCAGCATCTCGAGGCTGCGGGCAAGGACGCGACGGGTCTCGGCGGGGTCGACGACGTCGTCGACGTAGCCCCGTTCGGCGGCGACGTACGGCGTCGTGAAGTGTTCCGTGTACTGCGCGACGAGCTCGGCGCGCCGTTGGGCCGGGTCGGCCGCCTCCTGGAGCTCGCGGCGGTGGACGATCTCGACCGCGCCCTCCGGGCCCATCACGGCGAGCTCGGCCGAGGGCCAGGCGTACGAGAGGTCGGTGCCGATTGACTTCGAGTCCATGACGAGGTAGGCGCCGCCGTAGGCCTTGCGGACGATGAACTGCACCCGCGGCACCGTCGCCTCGCAGTAGGCGTAGAGGAACTGCGCGCCGTGGCGGATGATGCCCCCGAACTCCTGGTCGGTGCCGGGCATGAACCCCGGCACGTCGACGAATGTGACGAGCGGGATGTTGAAGGCGTCGCAGGTCCTCACGAAGCGCCCCCCCTTCTCGGAGGCGTCGATGTCGAGTACGCCAGCGAGCACCTGGGGCTGGTTGGCGACGATGCCGACGACGCGGCCCGCGATCCGCGCCAGCCCGCAGGTGAGGTTCATCGCCCAGAACGGGAAGTACTCGAGGTACTCGCCGTCGTCGACGACCGCCGCGATGAGGCCCTTCATGTCGTAGGGCTGGTTCGGGCGTTCCGGGACGAACTCACGCAGCTCCGGGGTCAGCCGGTCCGGGTCGTCGGTCGGGACGACGCTCGGCGGCTCCTCGAGATTGTTCGAGGGGAGGAACGACAACAGGTGGCGGACGTCGTCGAGGCAGGCCTTCTCGTCGGCGGCGACGAAGGCGGCGACGCCGGAGCGCGTCGCGTGGGTCATCGCCCCGCCGAGCTGCTCGGCGCTCACATCCTCGCCGGTCACGGTGCGGACGACGTCGGGGCCGGTGATGAACATGTGGCTCGTGCCCTGGACCATGAAGACGAAGTCGGTGAGCGCCGGCGAGTACACGGCGCCGCCCGCCGACGGCCCGAGCACGACGCTGATTTGCGGCACGACGCCCGAGGCGCGGGCGTTGCGGTAGAAGATCCCGCCGAACCCGTTCAGGGCGGCGACCCCCTCCTGGATGCGCGCCCCGCCTCCGTCGCTCATCCCGACGAGCGGCACCCCCGAGCTCACGGCGAGGTCCTGGATCTTGTGGATCTTCTCGGCGTGCGCCTCGCCGAGCGACCCGCCGAAGACGGTGAAGTCCTGGCTGTAGACGCAAATACGGCGTCCGTCGACCATCCCGAAGCCGGTGACGACCCCGTCGGTGTACGGCTTGTGGTCGTCGAGGCCGACGCCGTGGGCGCGGTGGCGGACGAGCGTGTCGACCTCCTGGAATGAACCCGCGTCGAGCAGGTACTCGATGCGCTCGCGGGCGGTCAGCTTGCCCTTCGCGCGCTGCGCCTCGATCGCGCGCTCGGTCCCGGGCTGGTGGGCCGCGGCCTTGCGCCGCTCGAGTTCGGCGAGACGTGCGGCGCGCAGGTCCCCGGCGGTGTCCGACATGGCGCGAAGGCTACCGGGCCAGGGCGATCGCCGTCCCCGCCGGGGTCACGTCTCGACGTCGCGGCGACCGTCGAGCGCCCGGCCGAGCGTCTGCTCGTCGGCGTATTCGAGGTCGGCACCGACCGGTAACCCGCTCGCGATACGGGTCACGCGGACGCCGAGCGGCTTCAGCACCCGCGAGAGGTACATGGCCGTGGCGTCACCTTCGAGGTTGGGATTGGTGCAGACGATGACCTCGGCGATGTGATCGTGTTCGACACGCTCGAGCAGCTCCCGGATGTGGAGCTGCTCGGTCCCCATCCCTTCGATCGGGCTCAGCGCGCCACCGAGCACGTGGTAGCGGCCGCGGAACGAGTTGGCCTTCTCCACGGCGATCACGTCGCGGGGGTCCTCGACGACGCAGAGGATGGACGGATCCCGCCTCTGGTCGGCGCAGATCGAGCAGAGCTCGTTGAGGCCGATGTTGAAACAGACCGAGCAGATGACGGTCCGCTCCTTCACCTCGACGATCGCCCGGGCGAGCCGGAGCGCGTCCTCCTCCGGGATCCGCAGCAGGTAGAAAGCGATCCGCTGGGCGGACTTCGGCCCGATGCTGGGCAGCCTGCCGAGCTCGTCGACCAGGTCTTGGATGGGTCCCTCGAAAAGCGCCAGGGTCGGCTCCTAACTCACTCGGTCGCCGGCGCGTTCCCGGCGTCATCGGAGATCCCGTCCTCGGGGCCAAAGAGCTGCCCGAGAAGCCCGCCCATCGCGGCGCCAAGTGCCGCGCGTCGCCGCTCGGCGAGCCGCGTCGCCGCGTCTCGCAACGCCGCGAGCACGAGGTCCTCGAGCAGCTCGGTCTCCGCCGGGTCGACGACGCGGGGGTCGATCTCGACCGAGGTGAACGAGTACTCGCCACCGACCCCGATCCGGACCGCGCCGTCGCCGGCCGTCCCGGTGACGTTGTCCGCCCCGACGCTTCGCTCGGCCTCGGCGAGCTGTCGGCGAACCTCGTCCATCTGCCGGGACAGGGCCCCGTCGGCCGACCCCGTCATCGCCGTCACATCTCCTCGGCGCCGGGGAACGCCTCCAACAGCCGGCCCTCGATCGCCTCGGCGCTCGACGGGGGTCTCGCCTCTGGTGCTCGCGCCGGGTCGGCGTCCTCGACGAGCTCGTCGAGGAGATCCTCCTCTGGAGCCGCCGACTCGCCGGTGGCGGGGGGTCGCCGACCCCGGCGGGGCGCCGCCCCAGCCGGGGCCGAGACCGGGGCGGCTGCCTCGGCGACGAGCCGCAGCCCGACCGGTCGGCCGAAGTGGCGGCTGAGGGCCTCGGCGACCTCGGCGCGTAGCGGTTCGGCGTGGGCGATGTGCGCGTCGTTCGGGAGGCAGAGGAGCGCGTCCGGGCCCTCCGTCCCGACGAACCGGCCGGCCTGGTAGATGGCCCGCACCTTGGGGCGCAGCTTCCGAAGGACGTCGTCGGCCCAGGCGGTGACGAGGTCGTCCCGGCTCGGCGTGTCCGGGCTCTCGGGATCGGTGCGCGCCGCGGGCGCCACCCGGGCGGGGGCGCTTTTCGGTGCCGGGGAGGGTGGGGGTGCGGGCGGCGGCGGCGAACCGGGCCGGGTCGTGGCGACGCTGGGCGAGGGGCGGCGCGGCGGTGCCGGGACCGGTGCCGCGGGGGAGCTCCCCGCATCGGTCGGGATCGGCGCAGGCACGTGGGGTGGTCCGGGTCGCGCCGGGGCCGCGGTCGTCGTGTCGAGCTGGCGCTCGAGACGTTCGATCCGGTCGAGGACCGCCTCGGGAAGCGTGTCCGCCTCGGGTCGCGCCGCCCGGATCAAGGCGATCTCCAGTGTGATGCGGGGTTCCGGGGCATCGCGCATCGCGACGATCGCGCCCCCGACGAGCTCCATCACGCGCACGCAGCGGGCCGTCCCCAGGGCATCGGCGACCTCAGTCGGGTCGCCGCGCGTGCCCGGCGTCCCGCCGACGTCGGAGGCGCCGACGAGGCCGAGGAAGTCGTGGCGGAGCCGCTCGACGATCTCGACGGCGAACTGGGCAGGATCCCGCCCCTGGCGAACGGCCCCGTCGACCGCGACGAGCGCGGCGGCGACGTCACCGTCGGCGAGCGCGACGACGAGCGCGGCGAGGGCATCCGAGTCGTCCTCGGCGGTGCCGCCGGCGGCGACCTGGTCGAGCACGGAGAGAGCGTCACGGGCCGAGCCGCGGGCCCGCCGGACGACCGAGGCGAGGACGTCGCCCGCAAGCTCGATGCCCGCGTCGTGGGCGACCCCGGTGACGAGTGACGAGAGCTCGGTCTCGTCGAGGAGGTGGAACTCGTAGTGCTGGGTCCTGCTTCGCAGCGTCGGCAGGACCTTCTGGGGGTCGGTGGTCGCGAGCACGAACACGACGCGGTCGGGCGGCTCCTCGAGCGTCTTGAGCAGCGTGTTCGACGCCGCGGTGGAGAGCATGTGGACCTCGTCGACGATGTAGACCTTCCAGCGGCCCGGCGTGGCGAGCGACGCCCGGGCGACGAGGTCCCGCATCGCCTCGACGCCGTTGTTCGAGGCCGCGTCGAGCTCGTGGACGTCGAACGACGTGCCGGCCGTGATGGACCGGCACGACTCACAGGTGCCGCACGGTTCGCCGCCGTCGGGCGTTGCGCAGTTGAGCGCCTTGGCGAGGATCCGGGCGGTCGAGGTCTTGCCGGTCCCGCGTGGCCCGCTGAAGAGGTAGGCGTGGGCGACGTGGCCGTCGCGCACGGCGTTGACGAGCGCCCGCGTGACGTGGTCCTGGCCGCGCACCTCCTCGAAGCGCTGGGGTCGGAAGCGCCGGTAGAGGGACTGGAACGGCCGTTCCTCGCCGGATCGCGCCGTCGGGGTCGGTCGGGAGCGCGGCACGCCGATGATGCTACGGCCGCGCTGGTACGCCCGTCGCAGATGCCGCGCGGCGCCTCCGGGCGCAGCGGCCAGGTCGCCTGCGGCACGCGGGGCGGTCCGCTGAGAGCTGCTGTCTTCCGACCCTGACTCGGTTCACGGGGCCCCGTCGCGCAGAACCCGGCCGCTGCGCTCGAAGGCGCCGCGACGCGGCGACACGATAGCGTCTGGGCTTCCCGGAGGGGTGCGAGAGCGGCCGAATCGGCACGACTGGAAATCGTGTGTCGGGCAACCGACCGTGGGTTCGAATCCCACCTCCTCCGCGTCAATTGGGCGCTCTGACCAGGAGGTCTGATGGACCCGTCCGCCGAGCTCGCCGCGGACGACACCGTGGCGATGGAGTTGGCGATCGCCGAGGCCCGCCTCGCCGGGGCCGACGGCGACGTCCCGGTTGGTGCCGTGGTCGTCGCCGGCGGCGTCGTCGTTGCGAAACGCCACAACGAGCGCGAACGCTCAGGCGACCCGGCCGCCCACGCCGAACTCCTCGCCCTGCGCGACGCCGCGGCCCGGTTCGGCCGTTGGCGCCTGCCGGAGTGCACCGTTGTCGTGACGCTTGAGCCGTGTCCGATGTGCGCAGGGGCGCTCGTCGCCGCCCGTGTCGGCCGGCTCGTGTTCGGCGCCGCCGATCCGAAGTCCGGCGCCTGCGGATCGCTCTACAACCTGCTCGCGGATCCCCGGCTCAATCACGAGGCATCCGTCCAGGCCGGGGTTCTCGCCGAGCGCTGTGCCGAGCTCCTCACCGAGTTCTTCTCGGATCGCCGCGAGCCGGGTGGTCCCTGACCCGTCCATGACACGGCGGTGGTTCGGGTAGCCTCGCCGCCCGGAGGGATGCGAGAGCGGCCGAATCGGGCGGTCTCGAAAACCGTTGTACGTCCTGCGTACCGTGGGTTCGAATCCCACTCCCTCCGCAGCTTGTCCTGTATCCCATTTGATGGGCCACTTCTTATTGCGACGTGGTCTGGGTTTGTCGTGCGCGAAAGGCCGCGTATTCGTCTGGAGTCAGGTCCCCAAGGGCGTTGTGACGCCGGAGCGAGTGGGCCGCGGGTTCTGCGCCGCCTACGTGATGCAGGAGCCTGTCGCCACGGTCTTCTTGTCGAGCAGCGCGGAGTCGATGCGCTGCACGACGCCCGGTCCGGCGAGTGCGAACCCGATGTCCACATTCGCGGCCGAACGCGAGAACACGACCCCGAAGACCGTGCCGTTCGTCGCCAGGAGCGGTCCGCCAGAGTTGCCGGGGAGCACGGTCCCGTCGAGCTCGTAGACGTTGCGCACGGTGAGCGACTCGTCATAGATGTCACGGCCCTGGGCCACGAACACGGTGATCACCCCGGCTGGCACGGCCTGAAGTTCTCCGCCCCCGGGGTAGCCGATGATGACGGCGGCCTTCGGGCGTGAGTAGATGCGGTTGTCGACCTTCAGCGCCGGGATCCCCAACGACCTGACGGGTCGCAGCACGGAGAGGTCGAAGCGCTGGTCGAAAAGGACGGGCCTCACCCTCCACGAGCGACCGTTCAGGTTCTCGACGATGATGCGGCCGGTCCCGGCGACGACGTGCGCGTTCGTGACGACGAGCCCCCCGGCGACGACGAATCCCGAACCGTCGCGCTGGCCTCCGCAGCCGTAGGCGATGACCTTCACGACGGAGTCCTCCACCCGGCGGGCCGTGGCGTCGACCTGCGCGCTCGTCGCGACCTGCTCCTCGACGGAGGATTGGGGCGTGATGTTGGCGAGGACCAGCGGGAAGCCGGTCGTGGCGAGGTAACGCTCGACGCCGGAGAACGCGTCGGGGATCGGGGGCATGACGTTGCTCACGCCGCGCAGGATGGCGGAGTTCTCGATCTCGCCGGAGACGCTCGTCAAAGGACTGTTCACGAGGACCGACGCGAAGAGCCACAGGACGACGAGGACGGTTGCCGCGGCGGTCAGCCCCCCGACGACCTCGTCGAGGACGTGGACCCGGAAGCGGCGCAGAGCGGTCGACATCCGGAGGCCGATCTGGCGTCCGCCGACGCCGAGCAGGGCGACCGGCAGGACGAGCAGGGCGACCGCGAGCACGGGCTTGGCGACCGTTCCCGAGACGTTCGGGCAGAGCACGAGGACGAGCCACACGCCGAGGGCGAAGCCGAGGACCATTCCCACAAATTCGGCGATCTGGGCCAGTCCCCCAACGCGTACCCCGTGGACGGCCGCGGGGAGGAGGAGGACGATAATCACCGCGTCGAGTGCGTTCATCGGGAACCGCCCTCGCGTCTAGGTGCGCGGCGGGACGACTGGCTCGATCCCGAGGTCGCGATAGTCGAGCAGGCTCGAATACGGCACGGCGCGGGCCGCGAAGACCTCCTGGGCCGTGTCGCCCCGGTCGAAAAGCACGCAGGCGTGTACGACGATGGCGCCGGCCTCGGCCACGACGTCGTACGCCTCCATGATCGAGCCGCCTGTGGAGGCGGTGTCTTCGAAGAGCACGACACGCCTTCCTTCGACGGGGATGCCTTCGATGCGGCGCCGGTTGCCGTGGGACTTCTCGCCCTTGCGGATCGAGAACCACGCCTTCGACGCGAGGAGCGCCACCGCGTGCGCGACCGGGTCCGCTCCCATCGTCATGCCCCCGATCGCCTCGTACTCGACCGCCCGGCGAGCGAGGTGATCGATGACGGCGCGGGCGGCGAGCTCGAGATCGACGCCTCTTGACACCGCACGGCGCATGTCGACGTAGTCATAACTTGTTGCGCCCGAGGCGAGGAGGAAGGGCTGGTCGGCGCGCGTGTACGCGCGAGTCCGCACAAGCGCCAGGAGCTCCCCGCCGGTAGGAGGTTGGTGTTCCCGCTGCTCGTTCTCGCCGCTGGGTGCCGGGGTCGTGGGCATCAAGATCCCAACTTAGGGCGAGAAACTCGCCTTCTCGGGTATTGTCGTCAGGCGCGGTCGTTGAATCGGTAGCCGACTCCCCGGATCGTGATGATGTGCGTGGGATTGTCCGGGTCGCGCTCGATGCGCGCCCGTAGGCGGCCGACGAGGGTCGCGACGATCCGCGGGTCACCGAGGTAGTCGAGGCCCCAGACGCGCTCGAGCAACTCGTCGCGGCTGACGACCCGGCCCGCGTGTTGCAGGAGTTCCCGTAGCAGCTGGAACTCGCGGAGCGGCATCTCGACCTCGCTGCCCGTGACGGTGACCTCGTGGCGCGCCGGGTCGAGGGTCACGTCACCGGCGGTGAGCACAGAAGGCGGGACGACGGAGGGGCGCGGGGCGTGACCAGGATCGCCGGTAGGGGCCGGTTGACTCCGGCGGAGTTGCGCGCCGATCCGGGCGACGAGCTCGCGCATGCGATACGGCTTCGGGACGTAGTCGTCGGCCCCGACCGCCATGCCGCGCACGACGTCGAGCTCGTTCTGGCGTGAGCCGAGCATGATGATCGGCGTCGGGACCCCGCGGTCCCGCAGTGCGCGGCAGACGTCGATGCCGGACATTCCCGGGAGCATCACGTCGAGAAGGATCACGTCCGGCCGGATCGTTTCGATCGCTGTGATCGCTTCGGTGCTGTCGCGCGCGCCGGAGACGTCGAATCCTTCGCGGGCGAGCCCCACGGAGAGCGCAAACAGCTGGTCCTCGTCATCTTCGACGATGAGGACGCGCGGCCACTCTGACGGTTCACGGTCAGTCGCCATCGCGTTCGTCAATGGGCACCCCTCGGCCTTGTCGCCGATGCACACGATGGTTGTCCGGGCCGGTGACAGGACCGTGAGACGGGGGTGAACAAACCGTGACGGCGGGACGAATTCTCGGGGCGCCGGTTCCGTGACGACCGCGGCCAACGCGGTGGTGGGCTGTTCCCCTGTGAACAAAGGCGTTCCGGGCGGTAACCTCGCAGCCATGGCCTCGTGGTCATCGCGGCAGTTCGAAGCGGCAAAGGACATGCTGCGCTTCAGGACGAGTCCGGCGCCGTTGGGGCCACGCTTCGTCGAGCACACGCACCGGGACGTGCGCGGCGGCGGGCTGCGGGCCGCTGTGTTCGGCGTGAGCGATGGCCTCGTTTCAAACGTATCCCTCGTCCTCGGCACCGCCGGCGCCCATCCCGGGGCCGGCGTCGTGCGGCTGGCCGGCCTCGCGGGCTTGTTCGGGGGGTCGTTCTCGATGGCAGCCGGGGAGTACATCTCGATGCGGGTCCAACGGGAGGCGTTCGAGCGCGAGCTCCACGTCGAGCGCGCGGAGATCGAGGCTCGTCCCGAGAGCGAACGCGCCGAGCTCGTGTACCTGTACGAGAGCCGGGGCCTCGACGCTGAGACTGCCGAGAAGGTTGCCGACGCGCTGATGGCGGACCCGAAGGTCGCGCTGGAGACCCACGCCCGCGAGGAACTCGGCCTCGACCCGGCCGCGCTCGGCTCGCCGCTTCAGGCGGCGTTCTTCTCGTTCGTGACGTTTGCCATCGGCGCGCTCATCCCGCTCGCCGCCTTTCTCAGCGGCTCCGCGGGACCGGGCACGGTCGAGATCGCGATCGCAGCCACCGGGGTCGCGGCCCTCTTAGTCGGCGGGGCGATCTCGTTCCTCACGAATCGTTCCGTCGTGTGGTCGGCGCTGCGTTCCCTGTGCCTGTGCGCGGTCGCGGGTGCGATCACCTACGGCATCGGCGCCGCCGTCGGCGCAACCGCGGGATAGCCGGCGACGCATGCTGCGGCATCAGCGGGCGGGCCACCCTGCCGCGCCGGTCGTCACAGTCCACACCTGTCTCGTCGTCCGGCACGCCGTCGCACTTCCCCGGTCAGGCTGGCGGGGCGACGACGTGCTGCGGCCCCTATCGCATCGTGGTGAGCGCCAGGCGGCCGCGCTCGCCGAGAGTTTCTCGGATCAACCGGTCAGGCGAGTGCTCGCGAGCCCGGCAGGGCGGTGCGTCGCGACGGTCGCCGCGATCGCGGAAGATGCGGGGGTCCTTGTGGAGATCGCGCCGTTCCTCGCCGAGGGTTCGGACGGGCTCGTCGCGCTGCGCCGCATCCTCGCCGCGACCGAGTCGCTCGAGAGGCCCGGCGTCGTCGTCGCCTGCACGCACGGCGACGTGCTCACCGGCGTGGTCGACGGACTCGTCGGATCGGGCGCGATCGCGGATCACCCCGGAGTGATCCCGAAGGGCGGCGCGATCCGTCTTGTCGTCGCCGAGGGCGAGGTCGCCGCCGTGTCGGTCGTCCCCGCCCCGGACTAGTGCCGGCGCGGCGGGCGACGGGCGCCCTGCGGCCGCGTCCGGCGAGGCCTTGGTCGGACGCGGCCGGTTTGTGCTTGGATGCTCGTTTGTGGTCGGACCCGACGGGACCCGACCGGCGTTGTGGGCTCTTTGAGCCGGGGGAGTGAAAAGGCGTGAGCGATCGATGAGTGCCGACGCGTCGGCAACGACCGGTTCAGACCGGCTCGGGGTGAACCCCTACGGCTACTTTGACGTCGCGAGCCGCGAGTACGTGATTACCCGTCCGGACACGCCGACGCCGTGGATGAACTACCTCGGCGAGGGCCGCTATGGGGGCATCATCTCGAATACCGCCGGCGGCTTCTCGTTCGACCGGGACCCGCGTGACCGCCGGGTGAGCCGGTACCGCTACAACTCGCTCCCGGCGGACCAGCCCGGCCGCTACGTCTATCTCCGCCGCAAGGACTCCGGCGCCATCTGGGGCGCCACCTGGCAGCCGGTGCGGGCACCGCTCGAGAGCTACGAGTGCCGCCACGGGGCCGGTTACACGAGGATCACGACGACCAACGCCGGCGTCCGCGCCGAGGTGCTCTACTTCGTCCCCCCCACGCCGGGGGATGATCCCTGCCCGGTCGAGCTGTGGGTCGTCCGGCTGGCGAACACGACCGACGCGAGCATCGTCCTCCAGACCTTCAGCTACGTCGAACTGAGCTTCTTCGACGCCTTCAACGACCTCCACAATCTCGACTGGGGCGGGCACATCGTGAGCTCGCGTTACGACCCGGACCATCGCGCCATCGTGTCCGGGACGAAATTCCGGACGACACGGGGGTTCTTCGCCTCGGACCGGACGCCGAAGGGCTTCGACTGTGACCGGGAGGCCTTCGTCGGCCGCTACCGGGGCTTGGAAGCGCCTGAGGTCGTGGAGGAAGGCAGGTCACGTCGGAGTGAGTCCGCCCGCGGCAACAGCATCGGGTCGCTCAGCCACGAGTTCCGCCTCGGGCCCGGGGCGGAGACGCGCCTCGTCTACATGCTCGGGGTCACCGACGCGCCGGACTCGATCGGCGCGGTCGTCGACCGCTACAAGAGCCGCTCCGAGGTGGCGGAGGCCTTCGCCGCGCTGCGGGCCGATTGGGACTCCTACCTCGGCACGCTCAGCGTCTCGACCCCGGACGCGGAGACGAACGCCACCATCAACTACCTGGCGCCGATGCAGTGCCGCACGACGCTGTACTGGTCGCGGTTCGTGTCAGGCTACGAGACGGGCCTCGGGCGCGGCATGGGAACGCGCGACACGGCCCAGGACACCTTCGGCGTCGTCCACGCCGCACCCCGGGAGGTCGCCGCTCGTCTCGTGCGCGGCTGGGGGATGCAGTTCGGCGACGGCCACGCCTGGCACCAGTACTTCCCCCTCGCCGACGAGGGCAGTTCGGGACTCGCGGCCGAGCGGCCCGACCGGCCCCAGTGGTTCAGCGACGATCACCTCTGGCTCGTGCTGGCCACCTGCAACTACCTGAAGGAGACCGGCGACTACGGATTCCTCGATCGACGTGTCCGCTACGTGACAGAACCCACCGGCGAGGCGGAACCCGCCGCGAGCCGGAGCTCCGGGGTCGACGACACGGTTTGGGGCCACATGATGGCGGCGATCGGCTTCACCCTCGCCCACCTCGGTCCGCACGGGCTCCCGCGGTCGGGGTACTCGGACTGGGACGACACGCTGAACGTCGACCACGGGTCGGGCCGCTCCGAGAGCGTCTGGTGCGCGATGCAGTTCTGCCGGGTCGCCCTCGATCTCGCAGAGCTGACCAGCCATCTCGGGAAGCAGGCCGAGGCGGAGCGGTTCACGGCATTGCACGAGGAGATGGCGCGGGCAATCAACGACTGCGCCTGGGACGGGCTGTGGTACGCGCGCTCGTTCGACGACGCGGGCAAGCCGGTCGGGGTGTCGGCCGAGACGCGGCACCGCATCAATCTGATCCCGCAGAGCTGGTGTGTGATCGGTGAGGTCGCGCCGCCCGAGCGCGCGCTTCTCGCGATGGACTCGGCGCACAACATGCTCGACACCCCGTACGGGCCGAGCCTGCTGTGGCCGCCCTACGACGGCGACGACAAGAGGGTCAACGGGACGAGCACGTACCCGCCGGGCGCCAAGGAGAACGGGGGCATCTTCTGCCACGCGGCCGCCTGGTCCGTCGTTGCCGCGGCCCAGCTCGGCGACGGCGCGCGGGCGTACGAGTACTACCGTCAACTCCTCCCTCTCGCCCGGCCCGACGTCGAACGCGCCGCGGTCGAGCCCTATGTGTACTGCCAGAACATCTGCGGCCCCGCGCACCCCCAATACGGCCTGGGCCGCAACTCCTGGTTGACGGGCGCCGCGGCGTGGATGTACGTCGCCGCGACGCAGTGGATCCTCGGGATCAGGCCGACCCACGACGGATTGCAGGTGGCGCCGGCCATCCCTCCGGGGTGGCCGGGCTTTACCTGCCGACGTCGGTTCCGCGGGACGACCTACGACATCACGGTCACGCGCACGGGTCTGGGCGACTCCGTCCGGCTCGTTGTCGACGGCAAGCCGGTCCCGGGCGACGTGATCGCGCTTCGTGCCCGGCGCAAGGCCCGTGTCGTCGTCGAGGCGACCGTCGGCGACTAGGACGCGGAGCAGGTGACCCGCCAGGATCGGTCCGTGTCGCCGGCGGCGCCCCGGGACCGTGCGGCCCGCGGCGGGCCGGCGCGGGCTCGCGGTCGGGTGTGTCGTGGCTGAGCTGGGCCGCCCGGATGGTGCGGCCGGGACCGCCGGGCGCGTCGGTCTTCTCACGATCGCCCGCGAGTGGGGGCGCATCGGCTGCATCGGCTTCGGCGGCCCGCCGACCCACATCGCCCTTCTGCGCCGGCTGTGCGTCACCGAACGCGGCTGGATCGGGCCGACCGAGTTCGAAGACGGGATCGCGGCGACGAACCTTTTGCCCGGACCGGCCTCGACGCAGCTCGCGATCTTCTTGGCCTGGCGCGTGCGCGGCCGCCTCGGCGCGCTGGTCGGCGGGGTCTGCTTCATCGTGCCGGGGCTCGTCGCCATCCTGGCGCTCTCGGCGTTGTTCTTGTCGCACGACCCGCCGCAGTGGGTGAAGGGCGCCGCCGCGGGGGCGGGGGCCGCGGTCGCCGCGGTCGCGCTCAACGCGGCGATGGGTCTCATGCCGTCGAGCTGGAGGCGGATCGGCCGGCGGCCCGCCGAGCGGGCGCGCTGGATCGCCTACGCGCTCGCCGGCGGTGTCGCGGCGGCGACGATCGGGCCGTTCCTCGTCCTCGTCCTCGTGGCGTGCGGCGCGGTCGAGGTCGCCGTGCGCGAGCTGCGGAGCCGGCCGCCGGCGGCGCTGCGCGGGTTCGTCGTCCTCCCCCTGCTCGCCGCGGTGGCCTCGGTCGGGGGCATCGGCGCGGTGGTCTGGGAGGCGTTCAAGATCGGTGCCCTCTCCTATGGCGGGGGCTTCGTCATCGTGCCGCTCATGCAGTCAGACGTCGTCCATACGTACCACTGGATGACGAACGCCCAGTTCCTGAACGCGGTGGCGCTCGGCCAGATCACCCCCGGTCCGGTCGTCCAGACCGTGGCCGTCGTCGGCTACGCCGCGGCGAGACTGCGCGGGGGTCTTGTCGCCGCGCTGGTCGCGTTCGCGCCGTCGTTCGGGTTCGTCCTGTTCGGGGCCCCGCATTTCGGGCGGCTCCGGACGAACGGCGGTGTCCAGGCGTTCCTCACCGGGGCGGGACCCGCGGCGATCGGGGCGATCGCCGGGGCGTCGATCCCGCTCGGGCTCGCGCTCTCCCACCTCTGGCAGGTCGGTGTGCTCGCCGCCGCGCTCGTCTGGGTCGTGGCGCTGCGGCGCAACGTCGTCCTCGGGCTGCTGGCCGCCGGCGCGGTCGGCGTCATCGTGTCGTTTGCGGGCCTGCCGGTCGGCGGTTAGGCGCGGCCCCGACCGCCGGACGCCACGGCGCCACGGCGCCGTGCTATGTGTGTGCCGTGACAACCCAGCGCATCCTCTTCATCGGCGGCACCGGCATCATCAGCTCGGCGTGCGCGCGGCGCGTCGTCGAGGCGGG
>Ga0187875_10000097_pt1 | contig 79210 bp, 60 predicted proteins | sample June2016WEW_17_1_2_FD_132978 | JGI IMG/M metagenome (GOLD analysis project Ga0187875, IMG submission 132978) | Peatland microbial communities from SPRUCE experiment site at the Marcell Experimental Forest, Minnesota, USA - June2016WEW_17_10 | ecosystem: Environmental > Terrestrial > Soil >... | reverse complement strand
GTTCCAGGGTCAACACCTTAATGTGGAATTCTTCTTCGATCAACAAACTCAAGGTTCGTTCTGTTGCCTTGGCTCCCGCCGTATCCGGATCAAAATTGACGACCACATTCTTGCTGAACCGCCCGAGCAGCCTCGCCTGCATTTCGGTGAACGCGGTCCCCGAGCTGGCAATCACATTGTGAAATCCCGCCGCATGGACGGAGATGCAATCCATCTGACCCTCGACCAAAATCGCGTAATCAAGTTTGCGGATCGCTTCCTTCGCGCGCTCGAGGTTGAATAGAACACGGCTCTTGGAATAGATCCCGGTCTCGGGCGAATTGAGATATTTCGGACCAGCCTTCTCGTCGGTGGCGAGCGTGCGTCCAGTAAATGCAATGATCCTCCCGGCTTCGTTAGCGATGGGAAACATGACCCGGTTGCGGAATTTGGAGTACATCGCCGCTCCCGGCTGAGCCTGCCCTGAGCGAAGTCGAACCGGGCCTCCGGCTTCCGGGAACGAGTCAAAATCCCCACCCTGCCCGTCCAAAGGGCGGACGGACAGGGACGGGGCACCCTCGGCATTCGCTTTGCTGTTGTCATTCCGAGCGGAGCGAGGAATCTGGGCTGGCTGACGGCTGTCTTCCTGCTTCCACGAAAACAAGCCACTCTCCCGCAACACCTCTTCGCCGAACTCGCTCGTCAAACGATCACGCAGCAGGAATCCTGAATCCGGCGCATAACCAATGCGAAAGCACGCAATGCTTTCTTCCTCGAGTCCACGGCCCTGCAAGTATTCTCGAGCCCGCGCGCCTTCAGGGCGGGTCAAGCATTCCTGAAAAAATGCGGCCGCGCGCTCATGGATATCGAGCAGTTGAGCGCGCAGTTTGGCTTCCCTGGCTTCCGCCGGATTCGAATACGTAGCTTTCGGCAGCGGGATCCCGAGCTTCTGCGCCACCAACCGCACGGCCTCGGGAAAAGTGACGTTCTCGATCTTCTGTATAAACTTGAAAACGTCGCCCGACTCGTGACAGCCAAAGCAGTGATAAAACTGCCGCGTGGCATGGACCGAAAACGAAGGAGTCTTCTCGCCATGAAATGGACAAAGACCCGCATAGTTCGAGGCTCCAGCCTTCTTCAGCTTGACGTAATCGCCGATGATGCGGACGATATCCGCCTGCTGCTTTACCGTTTCTTTGAAATCTTCAGCGGGCATGGGTGGACGGATTCGTCGACACTTCTCCCTTGGAATTGTGGGGGTGAAAACTAATCGTGAGAATACACCGGAGCCTGATCGCTGTGAAGAAGCTGTGGAATAAACCGGGATTCCGTTGATGCCCCAGGGAAAACCCGACTTTATTGCCGAGCTTTTTCCTCGGGCCTGCTGAGCGCAGGAAGATCGTCCCAAAGAGGATTCGCCGATGTCTAAGCATCCCTACCTGCGCCACTGCCGTTCCCCATTGTAGCGGTCGCGGAAGCCCTCGCTCTCGAGGAGTCATGGTGGGCTGTCCTTCGGGCGATTCTCCTTCGCTCCGCAACTGTGACAACTGTCACAGGCATGGCGAAGCCGGGTCAACTTGGAGCTGCCGACAGTCTGGGCTCTATTAGGGAGGCTTCGACGCTAGCATGACAAATTCATACCCTTAACTCCGCCACCGTGGCCCCGCCGCCGCCTTCGTTCTGCGGAGGCTCGGCGACGGACTCCACGTGAGGATGCTGCTGCAGAGCTTGCCGCAGGGCTCTGCGAAGAATGCCCATGCCGCTGCCGTGGACGACGCGCACGCGTGGCAATCCGGCGAGAAAGGCGCGGTCGACAAACTTCTGCACTTCGCGGGTAGCGTCGTCCACGTTGTAGCCAATGACGTTGATTTCTGAGGGCGCGTTTTGGCCTTCATTCTCGTTATTCAGCGACACGGAAATCCCGCGCGCGCGAGCGGCCTGCACGGGAGAATTCGCCGCCCGCGCTTTCACCAGCACTCCCGCGATATCGTCGCGCGCGATCTTCATCTTCATCGCGCCGATCTGGACTTCGAAATGGTTGTCATCGATCTTGCGGGAAATCGTCGCCGCGCGTCCCGTCGATTTCAGCTTGACGCTGTCGCCTTCTCCAACTTGCTTGACCACCTGCGGCTGCGCGTGAGGATCGCCTCGGTCGGCTCCGCTGGCATGCGCTACGACCGTGGAATCGAACTCCTCGCGAAATTCCCGCCGCAGCTTGGCGATCTTCCTTTCAGCATCCTTCGCGACTTTCTGCGCTGCCGCTTTGTCCTGGATCGCGTTCACCGCCTCGCGCGCATGGTATTCGAAGTCGCGCAGAACGCTCTCCAGCTTCTTCTCCATCTCGCGGATCTTGTTCTGCTGTTCCCGCTTGCCCTCAGCCGCCAGAAATGCTCGCTCCCGTTCCAATTCCTGCTGGCGCGCCTGCAACCGCAAACGCTCGCTTTCCGCCTGGCGCAACTCGGCATGAAGCCGATCCAGGAACTCGCCCACATCCCGTGCCTGCGTTCCCAGCCGTGCCCGCGCCGTACTGATGATGGCAGGATTCAGTCCCAACCGCTGCGCGATATTGATTCCCGCCGAGGCTCCTGGCACGCCAATCTTCAGTTCGTACGTCGGCCGCAAGGTCGCTTCGTCGAACCCCACCGAGGCGTTGACTACCCCCGCGGTATTCGCCCCGTAAACTTTCAGCGAAGTGTGATGCGTCGAGATGACTGTCATGCAGCCGGTGCGGCCGAAGTGGCCGGCAATCGCAACCGCGAGCGCCGCACCTTCTTCCGGATCGGTGGCCGAGCCCAATTCATCCAGCAACACCAGCGAATGCGAGGTAGCTGTGCGAGAGATGAAATCGATGTTGGTGACGTGCGCGGAGAAAGTAGATAGATTCTGCTCAATCGATTGATAGTCGCCAATGTCCGCCAGAACCGCGTCAAACACCGGCATCTCCGCCCGATCGGCGGGAACGGGAATTCCCGACTGCGCCATCAACGCCAGCAGGCCGATGGTCTTCAAAGTGACGGTCTTGCCGCCGGTGTTGGGACCGGTGATCACTAATTGGCGGCGTGGGCCTTCGAGCTCCACACTAATCGGCACGATCTCGGTGCCTTTGAGTTTTAGATTCCGTTCGAGCAGCGGATGGCGGGCGTTGTGCAGAAGGAGGCGAGTTTCGCTCGCGGACAGCCGAGGGCGGCTGTCCCCACTCAAACCTTCATTCAACGGCACGGCTACGCAGTGGTAGTCTTCGGCGAAGCGCGCCTTGGCAAACTGCAACTCCAATTCTCCAAGCACTTCAGCTGACGCTAGAATTTCCTGCGCACCTTCGCCGATGAGACGCGTCATTTCCATCAAGATGCGATGAATCTCCGCCATCTCATCATCCAGCAGTCGCACCAGTTCGTTATTCTGCTCGATGGTTTCCAGCGGCTCGACAAATACAGTTTGCCCGCTCGAACTGGCGCCGTGCACCACGCCCTGGACCCTTCGCTTCTGTTCGATCTTTACCGGGATGACAAAGCGCTCGCCACGGATGGTGATCAATTCATCCTGCACCGCGCCGCCTTCCGCCAGTTTTCGCAAGTGGCCACGCAGCGATTCCTGAATGACGCGCCGCTGCTTTTCGATCTCGCGTCGAACCCGTGCCAATGCCGGCGAAGCGGCATCTTGCAAAGTCCCATCGGGCTGAATCTTGTTGCCGAAGGATCGCAGAAATTGTGTAAAGTCAGGAATGTTTTGTGAGAGGGCGCTAGTCCGCTGCCAGTCCGTCCTCATGTTCGCGGGGGGATGGAAAGCGATTTCGCGCCATTCGGCCGCGCGATCCACCAAATGCACGACGTCACGAATCTCGATTGTTTCGAGCACGGCTCCCGCAATGCGGGCCTTCTCGACGAGTTTCTGGATGTCCAGCAATCCGGAAAACTCAAAGCGCCCACCCACGCGCCGGAATTCTCGTATTTCGCCGGTCAGAAGCTGTTGTTCGGTAATCCAGGACGAATCGATGGAAGGCGCCAGCGCATTGATCCTTGCTTCACCTAGAGGTGAAGCGGCGTATCCGGCGAGCACTTGGCGCAGAACGTCAAACTCCAACACGCGCGCAGAGCTGTGGATGAGCGACGGAGCCATCGAAAGTATGTTACAGGAATGCCGGTTCGGGATCGTTCTAGGATTGAGCTGCGGCCAGAGCGTGAGGGCCCGGGCTTGAAACGGGGAGTCGCAGGGTGAAGATCGCTCCGCCCTCTGGCTTGTTCTGGCAGGTGATCTGGCCGCGATGGTCCTGCACCACGCCATACACGGCGCTCAGACCCAAGCCAGTGCCTTTGCCGATCGGCTTGGTGGTATAAAAAGGATCGAACACGCGATTCGGCTCTTTTACACCCGGCCCGCTGTCAGAAAACTGGACCACCACTTCTTCCCCATGCAGCTGGGCGCTGACTTGAAGCAATCCCCCGCCCGCTTCCTCAAGCGCATCCAATGCATTCTCGACAATCTGGAAGAAGGCTTGAAAGAGCTGGTGTCCATCACCCCAAACCTTCGGCAAGCTGGGCTCGAATAAAGTTTCAACGTGAATCTTCTTGTCGTGGCGCTGCAGTTCCCTCATTTGCACGGTGCGCTGCAGAAGCGTGCCCAAGTCCACTAAGGTTCTCGACCCGGAACTTTGCTGGGCGAAGCTCAGAAGGCTCGATATGAGATCGCGAGTCCGCTGCGAGTGGTGCACAATCTTGCGCACCAGCGTGTCTTGCTCGCTGGTCAGGCGCTGGTTGGACCAAAGCTTTTCTGAATATCCCATGATGGCGGTGAGCGGATGATCGATTTCACGAGCCGCTCCGGCAACCAACTGACCCAGAGACGCAAGTTTTTCCCGCTGCACAAGATGAGTCTGCAATCGCTCTTCGTTTTCGAAGCTACGCCGCGAACTTTCCAGAAGATGGATCAGAGCCTGATCCTGCAGATACTGGCGAAGGAACACGAATACGCCCAGGACCAGCATCGCCGTCAAAATGGTGAATATTCGGAAGGTCCGAGTCAAAGCGGGGGAACTGTCCCAGAGGAACGTCCATATCGCCAGTACCGGCAGGGAAAGGATGGCCAGCATCGCCAGTCGCAACGCCATCGCGTTCCACTTATCGCCCAACTGTGGCAGGGCCGTTTCGGCCTGCCACTTCCGCGCACTTAGAACCGTGGCCGCCATCCAACTCACGGCTCCAACCAGTGGAATATCGTAGAGACTGCCGGTGTAGTAACTTCCGCTGGTGACTGCCAGATTCACTGCCTGCGAACCGATCGCGTAAAAAGCACTCGCCGCCATCAGGTTCAGATACAACTGTCTCCATCCTGCGGGAGCGCCGCGGGCGACAATGCCAAGCACTAATACCAGCACGCCGTTCTCCACCAGATACAGCGCCCCGAAATTTCTGTCGTACTCCGCCACGTTCAGGGAGACATATTGCGAAGGAAACACGACGAATGCGTAAAGAAACCCCCACCACACCAGTAGCAAGAAGAAATCCAGCGTGCCGGCGCGGAATTTCTGTTCCGCGTCCGCACGGTGAGGAGTGAGACCAACCGCTGCGATCATTGGAATGAGGTGGAGAAACAGGAATATATCCATCGACCAGGGATCAGGCACGGTCGAATGCTGGAGCACTTCGTAGTAGGCCCATCCCCCCTGATTCGAGGCCCAAAGAATATATCCTGATCCCATGAGCGCCCAAAAATGCCGGGTTGCTCCGTGGGCCAACCACGCGTTCCGCAGCATGATCAGGCCGATGGCGAGCGTCATCACCAGGTATCCAACATCCACCAGCCCGGTGAGGAAACGGCCCCTCGGTACAGTCAGGGACACCAATGCGCAGACCAGCGTGATTCCAAACGCGAGCACAAACCAGCGATGTCGTCTGAACCGACTCATCCGCCTCTATCTTAGGGATGAAACCTGAGGATTCACACATCACTTTCCGATCCCAACCCGTTACTACGGTCACACTCCCCTGCGCGGGCCAGGATCAGCGACCTTCGCCTCAAGCGAATGCTTTCGGGTCACCAAATCCTGCTAAAATCGAAGGTTCCAAGGCGACTACTCCTGGTCAGGCGGTACTCATGCCTTTTCCCATTACCCGTCTACGCCGTCTGCGCCGCACCGAGCCGCTTCGAAGCCTGGTGCGCGAAACCCGCCTTACTCCGGAGGCATTTGTGTATCCCATGTTCGTTTGCCCGGGGGCAGGGGTGCGCAAGGAAGTTCGTTCCATGCCCGGCGTGTTCAATTTTTCAGTGGATGAGGCAGTGAAGGAAGCGCAGGAAGTTCACAGCCTGGGAGTGCCCGCAGTGATCCTGTTTGGACTTCCTGACAAAAAGGATGAAGTCGCGACGGGGGCGTGGGCTGACGACGGGATCGTGCAGCAGGCCACTCGGGCATTGAAACGCGAAGTGCCCAATCTGATTCTGATGGGTGACGTTTGTCTGTGCGAATACATGTCGCATGGACATTGCGGGATTGTACGCAAGACGGCCTTACCGCAATCTCTCGGCGCTGCCGCCATGCGCGTGATGACGCATTCATCGGCTGAAGAAAAGAAGAAAACGATCGACGTGCCAGCCGCAGCCGCGAGTCGTGCCGCGCAAGAGGAATTTGAAATCGACAACGATGCCAGCCTTGAACTCCTCGCCCGCACTTCGGTGTCGCTCACTCGAGCCGGCATTGACATCATTGCGCCCTCGGACATGATGGATGGCCGCGTCGCCGCGATCCGGCGGGCTCTCGACGAAGCGAGTTTCATCAACACTCCGATCCTCTCCTACGCCGCCAAGTTCGCTTCCGGATTCTACGGTCCATTCCGGGAAGCGGCTGACTCGGCTCCGCAATTTGGCGACCGCCGCTCCTATCAAATGGATGGCGCCAACGTGCGCGAAGCGATGCGTGAGATCGAGCTCGATATTGCGGAAGGCGCCGATATGATCATGGTGAAGCCAGCCATGCCTTACCTCGATGTGATCGCTGCAGCTCGCCAGCGCTTTGACTTGCCGCTTGCCGCCTATCAGGTGTCCGGCGAATACGCGATGATCGAAGCCGCTGCTCGGAATGGCTGGATCGAGCGGGATCGCGTCATGATGGAATCTCTGTTAAGTATCTATCGCGCGGGTGCGAGTATCATTCTGACCTACCATGCGAAAGACGCTGCGAGCCTGCTGGCATAATCGAAGATGCAAGTGAATCTTGATCTTATAACTACAAGTAACTACAAGCTACACCACTCCGAACTAATGTAATCTAGATTCGAAAATCGGACCTCCCTCTACTTTCACCGCAACAACAGCGTTCTCCGCGCCTGCAGCTGAAACCCGAGCCCTGCCCCCGCTCCGCTTTCACAGGCCACCTCCGGCGGTGCCGCAGTCGATGGTGTGCACGGCGCAACCGCGTCTTTATCGGCCAAGGGCGCAGCGAAGGGCATTATCTGGGACATCGACAACTCGGCTGGCCGCTGGTCCCATCCCACTCAGCCATCGGTACTCCACGCCTACGACGCCACAAACGTTGCTATGGAACTCTACAACAGTTCGCCAGAGGCACTGGCAACACTGCAGAGTGGCTCTGAAGTTTACCGTGCCAACCATTGCCGAAGGGAAAGTGTTTGCTCCCACTTCCACCGAACTCGACATTTACGGCCGGCTGAGGCAGTGATATCGTAGGAACTTAATTTGGTGGCAAAGTGGCGAAAACATTTCGCTCATTTTGCCACCATTCTTTTCATTCCTGGTGTGTGCCCTTGTCCGCCTGATGATCAATTTCTCGCGCCTGCTCGCACTTCCGATTTCTATCGCTCTATTGTGCGTTGCTGCCGCGAGCCAGGAGACGGTCTTCAACGTGCCCAGCGGCGATGTCCTGGATCGCGGCAAAGTCTATACCGAGCTGGATGTCACCGCGAATCCCAACACCGACATCGCCGGATTCACCCCGCGCATCATGGCTGGAATCGGTCATGCGATTGAGGTCGGCATCAATTTGAATGGCCTGGGTACGCGCGGTCCGGTCCAGACCACGCCCACCCCGACTCTCAAATGGCGTCCATACAATGATGCGGAAAGGGGCTGGGCCTTTCTCGTGGGAGACGACGTGTTCTTCCCGGCTCAAAACCGGACCTACGATGCGGGTAATTACTTTTATGCGGAAGTGACCAAGACGTGGAGGAAGAAAACTCGTGCCACTTTGGGTGCGTATGATTTCACCCACAGCGTCGTGTCAACCGGTCAGCGCGCTGGAGGCCAATTCGCCATCGAGCAACCCGCGGGCGCTCGAATCACACTGGCGGCCGATTGGTTCACAGGCAATCACTCGCTAGGCTTCGTCACTCCCGGCGTAATTGTGAAAATCACTTCGAAGATCACGTGGTACGGTTCCTACCAGATCGGAAATCGGGGTGTTCTAAGCGGAAACCATCATTTTCTTTTCGAACTTGGATGGAACATCAACTGAGAGCTGAGCTGGGAGCCTCGCGTATTACGGCATCACGGGCTGAATCCGCCAAAACACACAAAAAGGTTCTGCAGAGCGAAAAAAAAGGGAGCCTCCGGCGGGCTTGCGCCGGAGGCTCCACAGGATTGAACTGCCTAGCGGGCGCGTCGCATCGGCTTGCCGCTTTGCCCGAAGTCCGCGCTCGCTGCACCCGTCGAGGCGACATCTTGCGCACCGGCGTGTTGAAGAATTTCCTTCGCGCACTTAGTCCAGTCCGAATTGTCGGAGTGCACGGAAAGGAGAATACCGCCCTGTTGCACGCGTCCCTCGTAGCGTTTCGCTCCCTACTCCGAACTCCCATGCCAACCAGGGCTCCCGCGATACCGCCCACCGCACCGTCGACTCCTGCTCCCGCCAGGGCCGCGATGATGGGACCAGCAGCAATGAAAGGCCCGAGTCCAGGAATGCGTGGCGCTCCAATTCCCGCGAGCCAGCCCAATCCACCGCTTAGGATGCGTGCCGATTCATGTTGCGGTTGGACTTCTATTTCGCTCGTAACCTTTATCCGCGCCAGCGCCCTCTGCTGCTTTGGCTTCAACCGCTCTCTTCTCGTTCTCAGAGCGCACCGGGCCCTTCCGGGCCACCATGCCGTTTTGGGGGATGACTTTCACATTGTGGCCGTCGGTTGAAAGTAACTTATCTTTTTCGATCGATCTGCGAATTTGCTGCGTGATATCGCGATCGGGCCGGTTCATTTTTTGTTGACCGGCTGTAGGTTCATTGGCGTTCCGGTCGCGCTGATTCATTTGGGTATTGGCAGCCGGCGTTTGCCCCATTTGACCTTGTTGATTTTGCGCGCCTGCGAGCAGTGGGCCGCCGAGCCGTGAGGCGAATCACGCGACGCGAATCGTGGTGCTAAGCAAGTTTCATGAGAGCCTCTTTGTAGTTGTTGATTGGCTTGCAGTGGGCACGTTGCCTGGACACACCGAACCATTGCGAGGGGCGCAGCGACTGCCTCCCGCCGATAACGAGGAATTGGGACGGTCTAGCGACCCTCGGTCCCGGTTGAAGTCTGCGCGGAGAAACGCTCTTTCACCCGGTCACGAATATCCTGAACCCGGTCCCCGATCTGCCCGCGGAGTTCTTCACCGCTGGCCGGAGCAAACAGAAGAGCGGCGCCGACGCCCACGCCGACTCCGGCTACGAATGTGAGCAGGTTGCGGACGGTATGGTCCTCGCCAGAGTAAAAGTCCGAAACCTGGTCGCGCAGGTCTGAAACGCGCTCGCTTGCGCGATCCACGCCATCGGCGACCCGATCCCGTACATCGCTCGTGAAGTTGTCCGTCTGGTCGAGGAAATACACCGCCGTCTTCAAGATCGATCGAATCACATTGTTCATCAAAGTTCCACCTTTCATCGCGAACTCAAATTAACGTTAGATCGTTTAGTTGCCGAAAAGGGCGCAAGGGCTTGCGCGTATCGAAATGATTTGGTCAGGAAGAGGGCGTCTCTCTTCGCCGGCCCGAAGCTTCTTTTTCCCGCATGAACTCACGAAACCCAAACAGCCCTCGCTTCTTAGGCAACCTATAACCCGTCGCCGGATCATTCAACCGGCTGCCCATGAAGCGCCGAGACTGCAATGGGTCAGAGCGACTCGTGGAACGCATCCCGACGAGAAGCGCGCCAACGCTACATGAGGAGTGTACTTATGCACGGCCTCCTTCGAACACTGCGATCATCTCTAAAATTCTTGACCGCCAATAACAAGTGTTTACAAAAAATGCGCGCATCAATTGCGACTGCAATCCTTCTTACAGGGTACGTCCAATACCCAAAAACGCAAATCATAAATGGAGAAAACGTATGCCTATTCAACCGCAAGAGCAATCGGCCCTCAATGTAAATCACCCAGCAAAATTCACCGGACGAGCCGGTGCAGGTCGCCTTCGCCGTTACCGATGATCAAGGGAAAGAAGAAATCATCACCCGCGAGTTGCCGTGCAGTTACGATCTGTCCCATCTTTTTCCAGGAAGCCGGTTGGCAATGTCAGCATCGTCAACCGGGAATAGCCTCATGTGCGCTGGAACCACCGTTATTGCGAGGGTTCCAGTTTTTTTATCGGGCATTCGTTGTAACTACTTCGGTGCTAATTACTCTCGGAACAAAAAACTGGGCCACCTTCTCCGATAATCTTACCGCCGTTCGCATATCGCAGGAATACAAAACTCCACCTTCCTTGACTCACTCTTTACCTCCCTCTGCGGAACAATCGTGCTCCTATTAGATAACGATTTTTAGTTCGACTGGAAAAGGCAGACTTCAAGGGATGCAGAAATAGCTCAGCCCTGGGAAGAAGCCTATCGAACGGCGGTGTTGGAGACGGAACATCGCAAGCTGGCGGACAAGCTTGATGCCGCAACGGTTGTCCTCTGGCAGCGCCTGTGGAAACTTGGTTCTGCCACCGGCCAAGCCGAGGAAAGGCCACGGCTCACCGATGCCTTGCTGACGCGTGACATAATTCGTCGGATTGAGCTGAAAATTCCGGCCCGACGAGTGAAAAGGCTACGCGAGGGATCTCCCGTGATACTGAAGGTTTTAATCCAAAGTGTCAAAGCGCATCGGGTGCATGGCGTTACCTCGACGTTCCGACATGGGGGAGCGCTGGGACTTTTCTCCCTCGCAATGATCGATAGCTCTCCGTTACCGACCTTTGGGTCCCGATATTCTGACGACAATTCTCGCCGCCAGTCACCGGAGCAACAGCGGGATCGGTGCTTGGAACCTACCTCACCTTCAGAATCGCAGGAAGAGCTGGATCGGCCTATCTACGTAGCAGGTTCGGAAATCGCAAGCTGGAGGCGATGGTCGGCTTTTTTAATCGGTGGGGCAGCAGCGCCCTTGCCGTCTCAACCGCGGTGCCGTTGCCGTTTCCGACCAGCGTGTTTTTCGCGGCGGCGGGTGCATCGCATGACAGCACTCGGAGATTTCTCGCAGTGGTAACGGTCTGCCGAAGTGCGCGCTACGCACTGATCGCCATCATCGCCGATTCCTAGGGCAGGCAATTCGTTCATGTTCTGCGCCATCCATCTCCATACTGCGGCTGGCTGCCGCTGTTTGCGGCGGCCATACTGGTGCTGGTTCTGACTGGAATTGTGCTCAATCGACGATTGGTGCCCGCGACAAGCGCACGGCCAGCAGGTTCAGAGGCTATGGCTGCGTTCCCGCATCCATAATTTCTTTTCCTTCGTTCTGCGCGACGGCGGGATAGGCAATCTTCTTGCGGCGGCGGAGGTCGCCGGGCAATTGTGACCTTAGCAGCCATAAGCCCAGCGCGGCCGCGGCCGCCCAGGTAACCGTGACAAGGGCCAGTTGCAGCAGGTCAGTGCCGCGGCTGCCGTGTCCGCGGGCGGGCAGTCGCACGGTCTTCGCAACTTCCCAACTGATGAAGCCTGCCACGACCGCGGTCGACGCGGATTTTCCCAACTCGCCCCAACGTAACGAGGCTAGCGAAACCATCTTGCGGTAGTGCAGCAACCAGGCGAGAGCCAGCAGATTCGCTCCGATGCCGATATCGGAAGCGAAGGCCAGGCCGACGACGCCGTAGGTATGAAAGAGCAGGGAATAAATCGGCAACGATGCGCTGGTGATGACCGTTACCGCAACCATCGGAGTGAGCGTGTCGCCAGCAGCGTAGAAGGCGCGGGCATAGAGACCCTGAACTGACCAGAGAGCGAGTGAAAGCGAGAACCAGAAGAAGAATACCGACGTGGTTTGAGTGTCGGAGACCAGGAATCGTCCGCGGCGATAGACCAAATCGATCAAAGGAAAAGCGGCGGCCATCATCCATCCCGTAGCCAAAAACGATGCCGCGGCAACGCGATAAACCGAATCATTCACCGTGGTGGCGAATTCTTTCAGCCGCTTCTCGTTGAACAATCGGGCGAAGAATGGCAGCGAAGCTTGTCCTGTGGCTTGTCCCAACACGGCAATGGGCACGGCGAACAGGCGCTTCGCATAATTAAGGCGCGCGATGTCTCCAATGCCGCTGGAGGCGAAGTGACGGAGGATCCAGTCGTCCGCCGTGACCAGTGAAACACCCAGCATCAGCGGGACCGATAGCTTTACCCACTCGCGAAATGCGGGATTCATAACGTCGAAGGAAGGCTTGTAGCCGGTGCCGATCTTTGCCGCCCCGATTACGCTGGCAAGAAAGGGACCCAGCACGCTTCCCAGCAGCGCACCGTAGGCGAGCGATGCGATCCCGAGGTGGCGGCCGGCGATCACGCCACCAAGAATGATGAACAGGTTGTAGAGCAGCGGCCCGAATGCGGGAAAGAGAAAGAGCCGGTGGGAAAGCAAAACCGCGGAGACCACTCCTCCCACGTAGAAGAAGATCTGAGCGGGCAGAAGAATACGTGTGAGATGAACCGTCAGCTCTACTTGCGCGGGCGAAAACCCTCGAAACATCCAGCGCACGAATTGCAGGGTGAAAATTTCCGTGAGGATGGTTCCCGCAATCATCACCGCGGTCATCACGGTGATGACCACCGAGAAAGTTTTCTTCGCGTCCGCATCACGGTTCTCGGCGAGGAAGCGGGTGTAGATCGAGATGAAAGTAATCGAAGCTGCGCCTCCGGCCACGATGTAGTTGAGCCAGTCGGGGAGGGTAAAAGCGGCGACGTAGGCGTCGGTCTGAACTCCGGCGCCGAACGCATAGGCGATGTAGGCCTCGCGGAGGTAGCCGATCACGCGCGAAAGCATCACCGTCCCCATCAGCAGCAGCGTGGCGGAGAAGGCCGTGTGCTGGTGCGAAGGACGGAAAAACCGGAGGACCTTGGTCATGGGCGCAGATTTACGCGACTGAATTTCTTTCAAAGCCTACCAGAGGCTTGCGTGGAGGGAGGCGCTTATCGCGGAGGAGAGTGGCCATGGTTCCTTTATTGACACTCCAGGGCCTACGCGCGAGTGTTCGCGCCAGATGATGCGCGACCTTAACTAACAATTTCGCAACTACTCACGCGTTGATCTGCGAGGGATGCGCAGCATTGTGCTCGAGGGCACCAAGGCTGGAAAGTGAAAGTCTTAGATGGTGCTGAACCATCGTGAAGCACGTCAATCGGGAGGCCAAGTGGCGATCAAGACGAGGCAAATGGGCGCGGGCTTCTGCTCTGTGCTGACCCGATCGAACAAGTACGCGCCGCTCGGCGGGACTAATATCGATAGCTCTGAACTGGCTGGGCGACTCGCTCGATGGAACGCTGGCTCGGTGGCGGCGGAAATTGCGTCCGCGCTATGGATTGTTATGCCGATCACATGGTCGATACCTTCGGAGCTCTCGCCCTGATGGGCGGGCTTGCGATGTCAGGTTTTATGCACCCCTGGGTTGCAATGGGATTACGTATCGCCTTCTTGATGCTTTCAAGCCAGTCCTATCTGGCTGCGCACGTTCTAGCAGAGTTTCGTCTGTCATTCTGGCGCTTCGGTCCGCCGGAGTTGCGCATCCTGCTGGCAATCGGAAGTCTGGCTCTGCCATGGAAGCCCCAGGTGCATTTTTAGGGGAGGGTACTGCAGGTTGGTTGATGTGGGCGGAGCAATGGGTCTAGCCGGCATGGCGCTGATGCTCACTTGCTTCACGCTGCAGAACACGCTGCGGCTTTACCGCTATCCGAATGAGACTCGCCAGGCGTTGACACTGCCGTGCGGTGGTTAAAATTCAACGCCGTAGGAGGAGTCGGGATCAACGTGCAGCTGGCCGTGTTGCTCGTACTGAATAGCGGATTTCATATGAGTTACCTGCCGGCGACGGCGTTCGCGGTGGAAATGGCGGTGCTACATAATTTCCTATGGCACGAGCGCCCGCACTTGGCCGGGCCGGGTTCAGCCTTCGTGGCGCAGGTCGCTGCCGAGGCTGCTGCGTTTTAATCTGCCTGCGGGCGCAGTCTCGATCCTTGGCAATCTGGTGCTGATGAAAGGAATGGTGGGTCTGGGGCACGTGCACTACCGGATCGCGAATGGGATCGCGATCGCGGTGTGCTCTCTGGCAAATTTCCGGGTGAGCGAGGAATGGGTGTTTGCGCCTAAATTTTCGTCGAGTGCTCGCTCCACACGGGCTCAAGGCTGATTGACAAGTTTCTGCAGGTCTTTCCATTTCACGAGAATCACGTGGTTGTCTTCGAGAGCTTTCCTGAATGCGGGGCTAATGACGAAATCGTAGTCGCGCTGACGCCAGGCCGAGCCATAGTCCGGATGGTCGACGGTAATGGCTTGCAACTCGGCGTCGTTGTGTCCGAGGTGGACAATTATCTCCGTGATGCCTGGCTTCAGCTCTTTGATTGCATTCCAGTAGAACTGATTCCATTGCTCGGCCGGCAGGTTGGGCCCGGCCATGACCAAGGAATCGATCACGATGTCTTTGTCCGATAGCAGCCACAAAAGTTTAGCTCGCTCGTCGGTGACTTTCACGACGAAGAACGGAAGGTGATAGTCATGGGCAACTTTGACGTAAGTGGCAAAGAGCTCGGGTGTGGAGAAGAGAGATCCCATGTGACTGTCAAGATGTGTGGGACGAATACCGAGCGCGATGGCGCGCTCGATTTGAGCGCGAATTTCTCGTTCCGCCTCCTGCGGCCTGGCATTGGCTGCCACCAATTGGCTTTCGCTCCAGAGGGCTCCGGCGGGGTCGAGTAAGCTCGGGACCGTGTCCTTTGGGGCGACGGAGGCCCAACGATAGGTTCTCCATTCGCTAGTGAGTGTCAGATGCAGGCCAAGATCGGCATCGGGATGCGCTTTGGCATACGCGGCGACTTCGGTGAGCCAAGGGCAAGGCACCATGATGCTGGCAGAGGTGACTGCGTTCCTGTTGAGCGCGTCAAAGCTTGCCGAATCGACCGAGTGGGCCACGGCAAGATCGTCGGCGTGAACGATCAGTAGCTTCGAACCGGCGGGATAGCCCAGGCGTTCCGCGACGCTTTTGATTTGTGCAGGGAGACAGGTCACGACAAGCAGCGAGAACAAGAAAGAAAGAAATAGCCTGTGGAAGTGCATAATGAGCTCCAGAGAACGATAAATGCAAAGTCAAAAGCAGGGGGCGCGGGCGCCCGCTCCACATCGGGTCTATTTGTCATTTTCAATGTCGTAGGCGCTGGGAAGTGTGATGCCGGCGTGCAGTGGAACTTCTTCGGAGGAGCGGCCGACCTCTATCGTGTATTTGCCCGCATCCGCGTGCCAGTGTTTCGCGTTGACATCGTAGAAGGTAAAGGCGCGCGGGTCGAGGAGAACCGAAACGTGTTTCGTTTCGCCCGGGGCGAGGTCCACGCGGGAGAAGCCCTTTAATTCTTTCGCTGGGCGCGGCACTTTCGGGTTAGCCTCGCCGACATAGACTTGCACTACGTCCGCGCCCGCGCGCGTGCCGGCGTTGGTCACGTCCAAGGTTACGTTATAGAGCGCTCCGCTGGATGATTCGCCGTCGGGTTGCACTTCCAGGTGGCTGTACTGGAAGGTGGTATAGGACAATCCGTAGCCGAAGGGAAACAGCGGCTTGGTATGGCGGTGTTCGTAGCCGCGATAGCCAACGAATACGCCTTCCTTGTAAACCACGCGGTTCGTGCCCGGCTCGGTGTAATAGCTGTCGTGAACCGGATTATCCGTCCAGCGCCGTTCGAATGTGACCGGCAGATGGCCCGACGGATTGACCTCGCCGAAGAGGATCTCCGCGAGCGCGGTGCCACCACGCTCTCCGGGATACCAGAGTTCGAGATAGGCGGGCACACGATCGAGCCAATCTCCGGGATCGACATTGCCTCCAGAGGTGACGGTGACGATGGTGTTCTTGTTCTGTGCCGCGAGTTCTCGAATCAATTCCTCCTGCCCGAAGGGAAGACTGAAGGTGCGGTCTGAGCCTTCCGATTCGCTGTTCGCGTCAAAGCCTGCGGCGACGATCACGATGTCAGCCTTGGCGGCGATAGCTTTCGCGGCGGAGGAGACGATCTTGCGTTGATCCATGATGCCGATGCGAAGACGTCCGCCAACAGGAAAATCCTGGAAGGCTTCAACCACGATCTTGTGAGGTCCCGCAGAGAGGTTCAAGGTAGCATGGTCCTGTAATGCGGCGGCAGTCTTCCACTGATCGAAGATCAGTTTGTCATCCAAGAGCAAGCGGTAACCGTTTCCTTCGCCGGCATATTCGGCAGCAACCAGATAGGAGGAAGTCTCCGGCGCGATGTAGAAACCGGTCCAGCGACGAGAGGAGGGTTTCTTGCCGGCCTCAAGCAATTCCAAAGCCTCATCCAAGTTCTCGAAGTCATCCCATGTCTTTCCCGTAAAATTCAGATCGTGCACCCGCTGCGAAAAGGCGGGAGCGCCCGATAAGTCTCCGTTCGTAAAAGTTTCCAACGTAAGTCCGCGTTCGCCGTTTGGCGCGGCGGTGGAAAATTCTGTAGCGTTTGCGAGGTCGATCATAGGGGGAAGGCCACGCTCGTAGTAAACCTTGACCGACGTGCCGACATAAGCGCCAATGCCGTCGAGAACACTGACCGCTGAAAAGGGAACTGCTTTCCCGCTGCCTCCGGCCACCGGTTGCGCGGGCCAGGCGTCCGGCCCGGCAACCAGAATGCTCTTGATTTTTTGTTTATCGAGCGGAAGAAGTGGCCCCTGATTCTTGAGTAGCACAATGCCTTCCCGAGCCCCGTCGAGGGCGACGCGGTGATTTTCTTCGCTGTATTGCGAGAGCGAGAGATCGGTCTGGTCGCGGTCGAGCCACCCGAAGCGCACGGCCGTGGTCAGGATGCGGCGCAGTTTTTCATCGATGGTTGCTTCCTTAACGCGCCCGTCGCGGATTGCCGGGAGAAGATTCTCCTCGTTCATGTATTTGCCCTTCGGCATTTCGAGGTCGAGGCCGCCATTCGCAGCTCCGATGGCGTCATAGGTGGCCACCCAGTCCGACATCATGACCCCCTGAAATCCCCACTGTTTTCTGACTACATCCGTATTGAAGTATCCGTTCTGCGTTGAGTGCAATCCGTTGACCCGGTTGTAGGAATCCATGATCGCGCCAACGTGCGCGTTCTTCACGGCGGATTCGAACGCCGGCAGGTAGATTTCGCGCGCGGTGCGCTCGTCGATGATGGAATCGCTGTCGTGCCGCAGGAATTCCGAGTTGTTACCGAGGAAATGTTTTACGGTGGAACTGACACCCTGCTTCTGCATGCCCACGATGTAGCCGGTGGCGACGGAGGCCGCTAAAAAAGGATCCTCTCCGAAGTATTCGAAGTTGCGGCCATTCCTGGGCGCGCGATAAATATTGACGCCGGGGCCGAGCATGAAGTGAATTCCGCGGGCGCGGGCGTCGCTGCCGATGCCGGCACCAACACGCTCCGCAAGCTGCGGATCCCAGGAGGCCGCGAGGCCGATGCCGGCCGCGTACGTGGTGGACGGGAATTTCTGGTTGCTGCGCACTCCGAGCGGTCCGTCGGACATTTCGAGAGCGGGTATGGCGAGAGGGGGCATCGCGCGGACGGCGAAGCCGGTGCCTCCGATGTAATCAAGTTTCTCCTTGAGAGTCATCCGGTGGAGCAATGTGTCGACGCGGCGGTCGATTTCCGGGTTCGACGGAACGGGCGCTTGCGGGAACAGGATGCACGAGAAAAGTAGGGGAAAAGTGAGGATGGCGGCAAGAAACTGGAAACGAAAACCTCTCGGCATGAAACCCTCGGAACAAATGCGAAATAGGTCCTCGACGAGGAGGACGATGTAGCCGAAACTTTTGACTTACCGCGGCACAAGTGTACACGGTTTCGGAGGGCAATCGAATACAAGGTCCAAGTCAAAGGCAGCAAAGCCCTGAGCTTGCCCAAGGGAGTGCCCGCTCCCCACGATCTAGCTTTAGCTAGCTGATCTTCAGCACAACCTTGCCGTAGTTCTTACCCTCCTGCAGCAGCTTGTAAGCTTCTTTCGCGCGCTCGAGCGGGAAGACGTGACCAACCACCGGAGTCAGCTTGCGGTGGGCGATCCATTCGGAGAGCAGGTTCCATGCAGGTTCCATGATTTCACGCTTCTGGGAAAGATAAGTGAGCCACAAGCCCTGGATGCTGGCGGATTTCGCGTACAGCGCCCGGACGTCCAGCTGGGGCTGTTTGCCGGTTGCGGTTCCGTATTGGATGACGCGCCCGAAATCCCGGAGGCAACGCAGGCTCTTGGCGGTGTGCTCCCCACCGAGCATTTCGAAGACGGCGTCCACGCCTTCCCCGCGAGTAAGATTTTTCACGACTTCTTCATAGTCATGTTGCTTGTAATTGATCCCATGTTGCAGGCCTAGCTCTCTTACACGAGCGAGCTTCTCGTCGGAGGAGGACGTGCCGTACATCTCGACACCGAGAAGTTTGCCGATCTGAACGGCTGCGGTACCCACGCCTCCGGCGACCGCGTGGATGAGCACCCGAGGTGTAGCTCCGCTCGGCTGTCCCCACATGGGCTGAGATGTCATCCCGGCCTGCCAGTAGCCGAGATAGGCTGTGAAATAGTTCACGGGAAAAGCCGCGGCTTGTTCGTCGGTCCAGTGCTCCGGGACCGCCCACAGCATATTGGGGTAGGCGGCCACGTTCTCGGCAAAGGCTCCCCACTGGATGTAGCCCATGACGCGATGATTCGTGTTCACTTCCGTGCCGGCGAATTCGCGGCCAGCGATCAAGGGCGGCGGCGGGGTTCCGGGGTAGCCGCCTTTCGTTGTCATGAAGTCAGCGAAGTTCAGCCCACCGGTGGCCACCTGGACTGTTACCTGGGAAGGTTTCAAGATCGGTTCGGGAGCATCCCGGATGGCGAGTGAGTCTGGACCGGAAAGGCTGGTGATTACCAAGGCTTTCATTCTCCAGAGTTTAGCAGGGGGCGGAGTCTCGGTGGGAGCGCAAATTGTATCGGTCCTTCCGGTCGCAAAAGAGCCGAGCCATCACGATGACAGGGTGGGAGGAGACAGGCCGCGGCGCAACCCACGCTTTCTTCGCCGGTTCTTTGCCATCCGGTATATACTTTTGGCGTTGGCTATCCAGAACTTCCGGCCACGCCTCCACGAGCCGGGACGGGGCGTACATTCATCCCCCTAATTATTGCGCGCCCCGCATATTCGCAATGCCGAATCTCGTCCGGGGGCGGAGGAGATAAGGCACCGGTGCATCGCACTTGCTGTCGGCACGGCTGCGCTGGAGGAGGTCAAACCGTGGATCTGGTTGTTGTACGTCTTCTTTTTATCTTGGTAGTTTCGGTCACCTGTTATGTAATTGCTCCCTTCGGGCGGTCCCAAGCAGTCGACGCCGGCATCGGCGCCCTGGTGGGGGCGGGAATCGTCCTATTCGAGTGGAAGCTGCGATCGGTGAGCCTGAAGCGGTTGATCGGCGCGGCCATCGGGAGCCTTCTCGGAATCGGTGGGGCTTACCTGTTCGCGCTGGTGATCCGCAGCAGTGTGCCTTCGGGGAGCACCCAGAGTTTCTTGCAAATTCTGGTGATGTTGCTGATGGCTTACGTGGGTCTGATCGTGGGTGCGAGCAAAGGGGATCTGCTGAACCTGGCGGCGCTCGGGGGGATCTTTGGCGGCGAGAAGCAAGGCAAGAGAAGCTACAAGATCCTGGACACCAGCGTCATCATCGATGGCCGCATCGCCGACATCGCCGAGACCGGATTTCTGGACGGAATCATCGTTACGCCGCAGTTCGTGCTGCGCGAACTGCAACTGGTGGCCGATTCGGCCGACTCGCTGAAGCGAAATCGCGGCCGCCGGGGGCTCGACGTTTTGCAGCGTCTGCAGAAAATGGCCACGCTGCAGATCCAGATTGTAGAAGATGATTTCCCCGCTGTGCGCGAAGTGGATTTGAAACTCATCGAACTGGCCAAAGTTTACGAGGGCAAGATTATCACCAACGATTTCAACCTGAACAAGGTGGCGCAGCTGCAAGGGGTCGAGGTGTTAAACATCAACGAGCTTGCCAACTCGCTCAAACCGATCGTGTTGCCGGGCGAGATTATGAAGGTGTTCATTCTCAAGGAGGGCAAGGAATACAACCAGGGAGTCGCCTATCTGGACGATGGGACCATGGTGGTCGTGGATAACGCCCGCAAAATGATCGGCAAGACAATCGACGTTTCGGTCACATCGGTGCTGCAAACCACGGCGGGAAAAATGATCTTCGGTAAGTGGGATGAAAGGGCATTCGCGCGGACCAGTACGCCGGTGCAGACCGCGGTGCCGATCATTCCCGGAGCAGCGGGACCTGCAGCGGTAGCCCCAAATACGCTGGTGGAGAGCAAGCCGACTCAGAGCTAGGATGCGCCGGCCGCGACCGATGCTACCGCGATGGTATCGCCGTTGAGAGTTCCGACAATCTTGACGCGCTCCCCTGCCAACCGTTTCAGGGTTGCCCGTTGACCGTCGAGCTTATAGGCTTTGTCCCCGTCGACCAGGGCGAAGCTCTCGCCACTGTGGACGCAAAGCCGAGTACAGTCAGCCGCCGCCATACCTACGGTGGCCGAGTGTTTGGCGCCGCAACGAGTGTCCGTAATCATGCCCTCATAGGATTGAGGCGGGGCAGCATACGGTGGCGCCGTTTGTCCGGGATCGGGGTCGGTATAGGTGACGCCCGCGGCGGCTCCGAGAGTCGCAAGGAAAAACGCCAGGACGCAGGCGATCGCGCTGGCAAGGGTTACCAACTCTATCCAGAAACGGACTTTCGCGGTTTTCATGGCTACTGTTAGTGCCCGCTTTCGGTCGCAAGGTTGGCCCAGGCCCCCGACTTGTGACCGAGAATCCAGGCATAATCAAAGTGCACGTCATCTGCCAGATGGGGTGTCGTTCTGGCTACCCCAGCTAACTTCATGATCAATCGAGGCTTCGCTCTCAGGCCTACGCTTTACAAAAAATCCAGAGTGAAAAAAATGCTCGCTGAGGTGCGCGATATAGGTAGGCCAAAATGAAAGCCAAGTGCAGCGTTCCTGGTATTGAAAGACATTCGCCACAGATTTGCCCGTATCTTCCTGGATAGGGCTTTCAGAATATTTTCGCCTTATCCGTGGTAATCGGCATGAATCGGTGGCCAGTGGCCTGAGAAAAAGATCGGTTTGCTCCGAAAGCACACACCTTGGGGATTGGACGTCGGGCGGTGGTCTCCGATGAACTTCCTTCGCAATGCAAAGACATAAAGATGTACCTGTACCTGGAAAAAGCTTTGATCCGGAGATTACTCTCGAAGGAAACACGATTGCAGCCGATTTGAACTCGCCGCCTCCCGCTCGTATACTTACAGCCCGCGATGAAGGTGATTGTCATAATTCCGGCTGCGGGTCTAGGAACGCGCATGGTTCCCGTCCCCGTCGGACCGAAAAGCGAGCGAAAGAAAGCGACGCCCTCGAAGCAATTTACAGAACTAGGCGGAACGCCAATTCTCATCCACACCCTGCGTAAGTTTGCCGCCGTCGATGCGGTGAGCGAGATATGGATTGCGCTGCGCGAAAACGAGATTGCAGGATTTCGTAAGCGTCTCGAGGGCGAAGCAAAGGACATTCTAAAGAAAAAAGTGCAACTGGTCGTGGGCGGGGAACACCGGCAGCAGTCGGTGGAGAGCGCGCTGAAAGCGGTTGTAGCCGAGGAGGATGATATTGTTCTCGTGCATGATGCAGTGCGTCCGTTCGTGACCCGCGAGATTATTCAGGAAGTGATTCACGCGGCGCAGAAATACGGTGCGGCCATTGCGGGGATGCCAGCCGCCGACACGGTGAAGCAAGTTGAGCGCACGGCCGAGGGCGCGCTGATCAAATCAACCATTCCGCGTGCGGGCGTCGTGATGGCGCAGACGCCGCAGGGATTTCGTTACAACGTGATCAAGAAAGCGTTCGACGAGGCGGCGGCGGATGGATTTCTCGGTACTGACGAAGCGGCCCTGGTAGAGCGATCTGGGCATGACGTAGCGGTCGTGATGGGTTCTCCGCGAAATATCAAGATCACTGCACCAGCGGATATGGAACTGGCGGAGTTCTACTTAGCCAAATGAGCCACGGATTTGCACGGATTTCCACGGATCAAGAAGACGGCTGGAGCTTAGACCTAGCGGTCATGAATACTCCGCCGTGTTCTTTGAAGCATTCCGATCTGACGGAGAAGATCATTCCAAATTTCTGCTACGTTTATAACGAACTCGGGCGGGGATTTCTCGAGTCGGCGTATGCAGCTGCGCTGGTCGTGGCTCTCGAAGAATCGGGACTTGGGGTTGCTCGGGAAGTTGCCGTTCCAGTTTGGTTTCGCGGCAGAGCGGGCGGGCAGCATGATGCCGGCCTCACGGTTGGGCGCGGGGTTCTCCTCGAGTGGAAGGCTGCGGGCATGCTGGAGTCTGCGCACGAGGCCCAACTGCTGAACGATCTGCGTGCGACCGAAGTCGAGGTTGGCCAGCTGCTGAACTTGGGAGTGCGTCCCCAGTTCCGCCGCTTCCTGTTGGACAATGAAAAAAATAAAATCCCTGGTAATCCGTTCGCATCCGTGGCTCGGGCTTCCGCATGAGAATTGGCTACGGCTTTGATTCGCACGAATTTCATTCCGGCATTCCCCTGAAGATTGGCGGCGTCGCGCTCGCGCACGATAAGGGACTGGGTGGGCATTCGGACGGTGATGTTCTGCTTCACGCCATCACCGACGCGCTGCTCGGGGCTGTGGCGGCGCCGGATATCGGATCGCTGTTTCCTCCGTCCGACCCGCAGTGGAAGGGAGCAGACTCTGTCGTGTTCCTGCGTGAGGCGCTGCAACGCGTCCGCGATGCGGGATATGGCGTGGCAAATATGGACGCCAGTCTGATTCTGGCGGCTCCGAAGATTGGCCCGCATGCGGAGGCCATTCGAGAGCACGTTGCGCGTTTGTTGGGAATCGACGCGGATTGCGTCGGACTGAAGGCGAAGACGCCGGAAGGCCTCCATTTGGAGAACGCCGCCGTGGCGCACGCGGTGGTGTTGCTGGAAATGCGGAAAAGTCCGAAGAAGGCGCGCGCCAAGAAATAAATCTCATTTCACGCTATCAAAATCACCTTTGAGTTCGCCGGGCCGTGTTTGCGCCGCTTTCACAAGAGCGCGGAAGATGGCGGGGGAAGCTTCGTCTTCATCCATGGAGCGCTCAGGATGCCACTGCACGGCGAGCACGAAGTGATCGGGCCTGGTTCCTTCCAAAGCCTCAATGATGCCATCCTCGAGGCAACGGGCTGAGATGCCGAGGCCATTGCCGATTGCGTCGGCTGATTGGTGATGCGAGGAGTTCACTCCGAGAACGAGTTTCTGGCCCCCATCGGGTGCAGATGATCCGCCACCGAACTGCGCTCGACTGGACCGGGGGGGGCGGCTCTCCCCCCATAAAACTTCGGCTAGTCTCGAATCGCTTTCAATTTCGACTGCGTGCGCTACCCCAACACTTTTCCCGGCTTCGTGATTGACACCGGTGCGCAATTCCTCCGGCAGAAAATCCGGGATGTGTTGAATCAGCGATCCGTTACGGTAAACGTTCAAGCTCTGAAGGCCGTAGCAAATGCCGAGGATAGGCTTGCGCAGGTTGTAAGCGTCCCGCAGCAGGAGTTCGTCGACCCTGTCGCGGCGAGGGTCGGCATCCGCCGTATGCGGGGAACGGCTTGCGCCAAACTTGGCGGGATTGACGTCGGCCTTGCTGCCGGGAAGCAGCGCGCCGTCGCAGCGCTTGATCATCTGCATGATCTCGGCTGGTGCCAGGTCGAGCGGAATGCGAACCGCTTCGCCTCCGGCGAGCTTAACGGCGCGTTCGTATTGCGGGATGGCACGCTCCGCATATTCCCGATCGGCGGAGTGAGGCATGGGGATGGCAATGCGCGGTGGCGGATGCGATGGCACGGTTAACTGATCCTCTCGATCGACGCCAGCGTTTTCATTTGGCGGTAGTGGCGAAGTTCCAGCCTCAGCACGAGCACGAAGATAATGCATCCCGCGACTACAGCCACCGGCAAAGCGATACGTCGATAAGCCATCGTCATGTTGGGATTAGCGTGGCGCACAAACGACACGGCTACGGTTCCCACGATGCCCAGAAACAAGCTGACCGCGAAGGAGATAAGACTGCCGATAAATGTAACCAGCAAGACGCGCAGCGGAATCGTGTACCAACGGGGCGCGCGGGCGCGGGATTGCGGCGGCATCCTTCTAACCTACACCAATTCAGCCTCTATCATCGAACTGCTCTCCCACCCTGCGAAACCTGATATGGTAAAACCGCTTACCGCATAAGTAGAAATCTGGAGGGGCGCGATGCGACGATTCCATATCATCGGGGCGACGATTCAACTCGCCTGTCTCATCATTTTATTTTCAAGCACTGGGAATGCGCAGATGAACGAAAAACCTGACTTGAGCAAACAACCTACGCTCTACGCGGTCGGCTATGCCCATCTGGATACCGAATGGCGGTGGGAGTATCCGCAGGTGATTGACGAATACATTCGCAAGACCATGGAAGATAATTTCAAGCTGTTCGATAAATATCCGCACTACATTTTTAACTTCAGCGGGGCGAACCGATATCGCTTGATGAAGGAATATTTTCCCGCGGATTTCGCAAGATTAAAGAAATATGTGGATGAAGGCCGGTGGTTTCCGGCGGGCTCGTCCATGGAGGAGGGCGATGTGAATACGCCTAGCGCTGAAACCATCATCCGGCAAATCCTTTACGGAAATAATTGGTTTCGCAAAGAGTTGGGCAAGGCCAGTGCGGAATACATGTTGCCTGACTGTTTCGGATTCCCGGCTTCACTGCCCACGATCCTCGCGCACTCCGGAGTCAAAGGATTTTCGACACAGAAACTCGTATGGGGCTCCTCTGCCCCCGGCGGAGGTCCGGAATCTCAGGAAAAAACTCCGGCAGGGACGCCCTTCAACGTCGGCGTTTGGATAGGACCCGATGGCGAAAGCGTGCTGGCGGGACTAAATCCAGGCGATTACAGCGGCGGAATTTACAGCGATCTCAGCAAGCCTCTGCCTCCATTCCCTGCGAGTGCATCGCTGGAACAGATCAATAAGAAATTGCAGCCGCTGCAACAGAGTGTGCGACAGGCCGAAGACCGCGGCAAGACCTTAGACCGTCAGCAAATTGATGAGTTCCTGGCGTTGCGAAATCAGCAGAAGATGCTCGCGCAAGGCGAACAAGATCGAGAATTAACCTGGCATCAGGGGGATTGGGCGGCGCGCGTCGAGTTGAACGGTAAGGTCAGTCGGGTACTCACTGACTATCATTATTATGGCACGGGCGACATCGGTGGAACCCCGGACGAGGAGTCTGTCAAGCGGCTCGAAGCCATCGTGACCAACGGTACGGCCAGATTCCCAGCGGAAGTGGACCCTCTTTTTCCACGTCTTTCGCATGATCAAGGGGCTGCGGTGAAGGTGGGCGATGGGCCGGTGCATGTGATCTCGGCCAATGCCGAGCAAATGTTCCTCGATATCAGTCCTGCCGAGGCCACCGGACTTCCGCGCTACACCGGTGAGATGGAGCTGACCAACCATTCCGCCGGTTCGCTGACTTCGCAGGCTTACCAGAAACGCTGGCTTCGAAAAGAAGAATTGCTGGCCGATGCGGCGGAGAAGGCCTCCATTGCCGCGGAATGGCTGGGTGCCCGATCGTATCCGCTCGAACGCTTGAACGATGCTTGGACGCTGGTGATGGGCGGTCACTTTCACGACCTCGCCGCCGGGACCGCAACTCCGAAGTCTTATGAATTCGCCTGGAACGATGACGTGATCGCTATGAATCAGTTCGCCGGAGTGCTCACCAACGCGACCGAAGGTGTGTCCTCGGCGCTGGACACGCAGACGAAAGGGATTCCGATCGTTGTGTTCAATCCGCTGAATATCGCGCGTGAGGATTTGGTCGAGGCGGCCGTGAATTTTCCTGGTGGTGTGCCGAAGTCGGCGCGCGTGACCGGGCCCGACGGGAAAGAAGTCCCCGCGCAGATGTCGGATGGGAAAGTGATCTTCGCGGCCAAGTTGCCATCCGTGGGCTACGCCGTTTTCGACGTGCTTCCGGAGACTGGCACGATCGGTGAAGGAACCCTGCAAGTATCGCAGAGTTCGCTTGAGAATGCGTATTACAGCGTGAAACTGGATTCGAATGGCGACGTGCAGAGTATCTTCGACAAATCGATGGGAAGGGAACTGCTTTCGGCTCCGGCGCGTCTGGCGATCTCATTCGACAACCCTGAGCACTGGCCTGCCTGGAACATGGACTGGGATCAGGAGCAAGCAGCCCCGAAGCAGTACGTTGGCGCTCCGGCGAAGATTCGAGTTGTGGAAGATGGTCCGGCCCGCGTGGCGGTGGAGGTTTCCCGGGAAATTGCCGGCTCGAAGTTCGTCCAGCGTATTAGATTGGCGGCTGGTGATGCGGGAAAGCGCGTCGAGTTTGCCAACGCGGTCGATTGGAACACCAAAGAGTCCAATTTGAAGGCAAGTTTCCCTCTCAGGGCTTCGAATGAAACGGCGACTTACAACTGGGACATCGGCACAATCAAGCGTCCCACCGCGCAGCCGGAGAAGTTCGAAGTGCCCTCTCACCAGTGGATCGATCTAACCGACACGAGCCGCGAGTTCGGTGCAACCATCCTGACCGATTGCAAGAACGGATCGGATAAACCGAATGATCACACGATTCGACTGACTCTGATCCGCACGCCAGGTACGCGCGGAGGATATGCGGATCAGGGGACGCAGGACATTGGCCATCATGAGTTCGTCTACGCAATCGCCGGACACGACGCCGACTGGCGCCACGCAGAGACCGACTGGCAAGGGCAGCGCCTGAACGATACTCTCATCGCGTTCGAAACCTCAAAGCACGCGGGGTCGTTGGGGCGCGAGTTTTCTCTGCTCAAGATCAGCAGCCAGAGAATTCGATTGTTGGCGCTGAAGAAAGCGGAACTGAGCGATGAGGTTATGGTGCGGATGGTGGAACTCGATGGCAGAACTCAGCCGGATATACGCGTCACATTCAACTCGCCGATCATAGCGGCGCGCGAAGTGAATGGCCAGGAGCAGCCAGTGGGGAGCGCTGCTTTAAGAGACGGCGCCTTGGTCACCTCGTTCTCCGCCTACCAGCCGCGCACGTTCGCGGTTAAGCTGGCAGCGCCCCGGTCCGAAGTTGAAGGCGTGCGTTCGGCTGCGGTGTCTCTGAACTATGATTTGCCCACCGCCAGCAATGACAGTACTCAATCCGCTGGAGGATTCGACGGCCAGGGCAACTCTTTGCCGGCGGAAATGCTTCCCGCACGGATTAAGTTCAACGATGTGCAGTTCGAACTGGCTCCAGCAAAAACTGGAGTGCCCAACGCCGTGGTCGCGAAGGGACAGACGATCGATCTGCCAGCCGGCCAATATAACCGCTTGTACGTGCTGGCGGCTTCCGCGGACGGCGACCAGGACGCGACCTTTGAAGTGGGCCCTTCAAAGGTTCCCGTCAAGGTTGAAGACTGGGGCGGGTTCATCGGCCAATGGGACGATCGGCAGTGGAGTTCGAAAGATACTTCGCATGACGATTATGGTGAGATGATCGGCATCAAGCCGGGCTATATCAAGCGCGCGGATCTGGCCTGGTACTGCTCGCATCATCACAGTGCCGCGGGGGAAAATGTTTCCTATCGTTACTCCTATCTTTTCGCGTATCCGATCGATCTGCCCGCGGGTACGAACAGTATCAAGCTTCCCGATGACGATAAAATCCGGATTCTCGCCATGTCCGTAGCAGATGAGACTCCGGAGGTGAAGCCGGCGCAGCCGCTCTATGACGTTCTGCCTGCGACGGGTGAAAAACCGTGAGGAGCAACTGTTCGCAAGGTGCTACTCGTCTTGAAAAGGAGTCATGGTTCCGGAATCGGCTCGATGCGTCCTAGCAGAAAAATGTAGCCCACGATCCCCAGCAGCAGAATCACAGTCGCAGTCACGAACGCGGCGGCGAATGAGTGCGTGATCGCGACGATGTAGCCAGTGACAATCGGCGCAGAAATTGCAGCGATCTGGCCGCAAAGATTCACAGCACCGGCAAGAGTGCCGACACTTTCCCGCGGAGAAATAAGAGATGGAACGGTCCACGCCACCGGCGCGGCCGCAGCCAATCCTCCCAAGGCAAGACTGATCCAGACTAAGGCAGACGTCGCATTATGAGCTCTGGCTGCTCCGAAAATCGCCAGACCGAAAACCATCCCCATCACCAGTACCGTTTGGCGAACGCGGTTTGCATCATAGCCTTGCTGGATCAGAGCATCCACCAGCCAACCCCCGACCCCAAGATCGGTGACTGTAGCTAACAACCAAGGCACGCTGGTATAGAAAACCGAGTGGAATAAATCCACGTGAAGTGAAACCGAAAGATAGCTAGGCAACCACGTCAACAAGAGAAAGAAAGTGTAGTTATAGGCGCCCCAACCCAGCGCGAGGCCGTAAACTTTTCGCTGTCCTAAGAGGTAGCGCAGCGCACTGCCGCTTCGCACTTTGGCCTGGTCTTCTAATTGTGCTCCGCCCTGCAGAATAAAATCATGCTCCTGCGGCGAAAGGCCCCGGTCTTCGCTGGGATTGCGATAGATCCAATAAAACAGCAAAAAGTAAAGAAGACTGATGAACCCGGTAGCGGCAAAGCTCCAACGCCAGCCAAAATAGATGAGCAGCAAGCCGATCAGCGGAACGCCAATGGCGGTCGAGAATTTCGCCGCCGCATCGGTGATTGCTGTCGCCAGACCTCTTTCGTGTCGCGTAAACCAATAGCCTAAGGCTTTGGCATTCGCCGGAAACGTAGGGGATTCGCTGACGCCCAGAAGAAAGCGTGCTGCAAAGAACCAGCCGAGCGCGGGGGCCATCGCGGCTGCGAATGAAGAGACGCTCCACAGAAGCGCGCTGACGCTCCCCACGCGGCGCACTCCCCACCGGTCCAGCAACACGCCGCACGGCATTTGCATTACGGCGTAAGTCCAACTGAAAGCGCTGGAGAGGTAGCCAAATGCGACCAACGATAATCCGAACGAGTCATGAAGGGCATCGCGGGAGACTGACAAATTGATCCGGTCAAGAAAATTGACCAAGACCCCGAAGGCAAGCAGGAACGCAATTCGCCATCGTCTGCGCGGTACGAAAGAAGCGCTCGATATCGATTGCGGCGCGGGGGGCCCGTCGATCACTGTACACCGATACCGGCGAGCAGTCCGCCATCCACGAGATAATCGCCACCGGTGCAGAACCCTGCCTTATCCGAGGCCAGAAACGTTGCCAACTCCGCGACTTCTTCGGGCGTGCCGATGCGCCCGAGCGGATGCGCCGCGCCAAAACGCGCGAACGCTTCTTCAGTCGGCACATCCGGCGAAAAGTTTGCCGCCGAACGGGCCAACATCGGGGTGCGAATCGAGCCCGGGCTGATCGAATTGACGCGAATATTGTCAGACGCGTGGTCGAGGGCAAGTGCGCGCGTCAGGCTGTGAATCGCGCCCTTGGAGGTGGCGTACGCCGCCACCCCGCGCTGGCAGGCATATCCCTGCACGGAGGCTAGATTAATGATCGAGCCGCCACCACGTTCCTTCATGTGCGGAATGCCCAGATGCGCCAAAAGATAAATGCTGCCAACGTTCACCATCATGCAGCGACTCCAGGTTGCGAGGTCCGTTTGTAACACGGTGCCAAAAGGATGAATCGCCGCAGCGTTGACGATGATGTCGAGTCCGCCCCACCGGCTGACGGTCTTCGTGATGACCGAGCGTACTTGGTCGAAATCGGTCACATCGCAGGTTTCAACTTGCAGCGTTAGTTTGCGACTTGCCGCTTCCTTAGCCAATTCTTCATTCGCTTGTTTTTCAATTCCGCATGCAACAACCTGAGCGCCTCCTGCGGCAAAACGAACCGCAATCGCACGGCCGATCCCGGTAGTCCCTGTGATCACAGCTACTCGTCCGGCAAAGTCATTCATAGAGTGAATCCTCAACCATTATCTTGACGCTGGATATTCATCAAAATTGCAGACGCCTGCGGCGGCCTCACCCGGACAAGTCTGGAGATGCATATTTCAAACCTTGCATGACGCCGCGCAATTCGGCGAGACCCTTCAATCTGCCGACCAACGAGTAGCCGGGATTTACTTTTTTGCCGATGTCGTCGGCGAGCAAGTGCCCGTGGTCCGGGCGCATTGGAATTTCGTGATCAGGACGGCTCACGCGTCGCCGGCGCGACTCTTCTTCCAGTAGAGTCCGGATCACGCCCACCATATCGGAACTGCCGCTCAGATGTTCGGCTTCGTGAAACGATCCGTCTGGCTCTCGCCTCACCTGGCGAAGGTGAACAAAATGAATGCGAGCACCGAACTCGCGAGCCATCGCCGGCAGGTCATTATCGGCTCTTGCTCCGAATGATCCAACGCAGAATGTCAGTCCGTTGGCGAGTGTATCGCAGTCGGCGAGAATCGTGCGGACATCCTCAGCCGTCGAAACCACGCGCGGCAGACCAAACAGCGGCCACGGAGGATCGTCGGGATGAATGGCGAGGCGCACCCCCAGCTCCTGAGCTACCACCACGACCTCGCGCAGAAACGCGGCGAGATTGCTCCGCAAGTCGTCGGCCTTTACGCCCTCGTATTCCGCGATCAGCTTGCGAAGGGTCCCGCGAGTGTACGAGGCCTCGGCACCGGGCAGACCGGCGATGATGGTCTGCTCCAGATCTTCTCTGCGTTCCTGCGACATGGAATTGAAGCGGTCGTGCGCCGCCCTAACCCGTTCTTCGGAATATTCGGCATCGGCATTTTTGCGCTTCAAGAGGAAGAGATCGTATGCCGCAAAATCCACAGCGTCAAAACGCAGTGCATATCCCGTACTGGGGAGTCGCCATCGCAAGTCGGTCCTGGTCCAATCGACAACTGGCATGAAGTTATAGCAGACAACGGACACGCCGGCCTTCGCGACGGCGGCTAGAGTATCCTTCCATGCACTTATAAAATGTCCACTCTGCCCGGCGCGGAGTTTGATGGAATTGTGGATGGGGATGCTTTCCACCACCGACCAATCAAAACCGGAGGCGAGAATTCCATCTCTTCGCTTCAACACGGCGTCCAAGGGCCACGCTTCGCCTCGATAGAGATCGTGCAGGGCGGAGACAATCCCGCTGGCTCCCGCTTGCTTGATGTGATCGAGAGGAATCGGATCATCCGGTCCGAACCATCGCCAGGTTTCCTTCATGATGCAGTCTTGGTCTCGATCGCGAGGTCACTTAACGTGCGATACGAGCGGAGCCTCCTCGCATGACGGATTGGACTTCGGAAAGAGTTGCCATGCTGGTATCGCCAGGGGTCGTCATCGCCAGAGCGCCGTGTGCCACTCCGCACTGAACTGCCCACTCAGCGCCTTTGTTCGCGAGAAAGCCATAGATCAAACCCGAGGCGAACGAATCTCCGCCGCCGACCCGGTCCATGATTTCCATCGGCCGTTGCGGGACGTGAATGCTTTCTCCTTGATACAACGCAATCGCGCCCCAATCATTATTCGTCGCGGTGCGCGCCGTGCGCAGCGTGGATGCAATCAGCTTGAGATTTGGATAAAGATCGGCGACGCGATGCAGCATCGATTCATAACTGGCAATCTCGAGATGGCTGAAGTCGTCGCTTGCTCCTTCGATCGCAACTCCGAGAGCCGCGAAAAAATCCTCTTCGTTGCCAAACAGGACGTCCACCTTCGATACCAATTCACGATTCACCTCTTGCGCCTTCGCTTTGCCGCCGGTCCCTTTCCACAGAGATTCTCGATAATTCAGATCGTAGGAAACCACGGTGTCCGAAGCCTTTGCCGCTTCAACAGCAGCTTTTGCTACCAACGCCGACGAAGCCGAGAGCGCCGCGAAGATGCCGCCCGTATGCAGCCACCGAGAACCGCTCACGGAGAAAATGCCTTGCCAATCGAAGTCGGCGGGCTGGCTGCCAGCGATTGCAGTGTGCCCGCGGTCTGAGCAGCCGATTGCGGCGCGCACTCCAAAGCCGCGCTCGGTGAAGTTCAATCCGTTGCGAACCGTCCTGCCGATGCCATCGTAGGGCACCCAACGGACCAGGGAAGTGTCCACTCCTCCCTGCAGCATGAGGTCTTCGAGAAGTTCTCCAATGGCGTTTCTCGCAAATGCAGTTACGACGGCCGTTCGCATGCCGAAACACCGTCGCAGACCACGGGCAACGTTGTATTCTCCGCCGCCTTCCCAGGCGCGGAAGTTCCGAGCCGTATGGATGCGTTCCTCGCCGGGATCGAGCCGAAGCATAACTTCGCCCAGGCTGACGCAGTCCCATCTGCAGCCTTCGGCCGCTTTTGAGGTGATCGGGATCATGCCCAGCATTTTAGCTGGTTCGAATGCCGGGCGTTTGAATTCCATTTCGGTGCGGTACACGGGCCTTAGGGTCGGGGCGCACAGCGAGAGGAAACGAGCACAGGGTATAATCGCCGCGAAAGAATTCAAGAGTGAAGATTCTCCGGATAAAGACCGCAGTGGTAGAGGGAAATTTCGACTGGACATTCGTTCGCATTGAGACCGACGAGGGAATTCGCGGTCTCGGCGAATGTTTTTTTGCTCCGGGACTCACCTCGATTCTGCGCTCGCTCGAAGCTTTGCTGATCGGCGAGGATCCACGAGACATTCATCGCTTGTTCCGTAAGCTGCAACTGGCCACCTCCGGCGCCGGATCGATCGCCGGAATTATCTATAACGCGATCAGCGGGGTGGAGGCGGCGCTCTGGGATGTCCTCGGCCAATGGCTCGACGTACCGATCTATCGCCTGCTGGGCGGCAAGTTTCGAGATCGAGTTCGCATTTATGCCGATTGTCATGGCGGTGAGGCGCTGGAAAGTTTGGACGAAAGGCTGCGTTCTCGATCGGCGTCCTGGGAACCAAAGGATTCCGCACACACCGTAAGAGATTACTTTGGCGAGGCGGGCGACGAGACTCCCTCTTCGCCGGATGACTATCGTCGTCAGGCTCTCAAGAAGGAGAAAGAGGGATTTACCGCTTTAAAATTCGACCTGGACGTGCCCGGCACGCATGGCTTCGATTGCCACAATCGAGTGCTCAGCAATACCGCGATCGATTACATGGTGGCTTCGATTGGCGCGGTTTATGAGGCTGTGGGGGCGGGTACAGAGATCGCGGTGGATTGCCACTGGCGTTATAACGCCGGCGACGTCATCAAGGTGGCCCGCGAACTAGAACCATTTCGGCTTCTATGGCTGGAAGATCCGGTTCCGCCCAACAATATTGGTGCGCTCAAGGAAGTGAGTTCGAAAGTGCGAGTGCCGATCGCCACTGGAGAAAATCTCTTCCTGTTCGAAGGCTTTCAGGAAATCATCGCAGCACACGCCTTAAGCATAGTTACTCCGGACCTTCAAAAGGTTGGCGGCCTGGCCGTCGCGGAAACGATCGCGCAGTTCGCAGACGTGCATGCGATGCCGGTGGCTCCGCACAACATCAGCAGTCCAGTGGGCACGCTAGCGGCAGCTCACTTCTGTGCGGCGATCCCCAATTTTCTTGCGCTCGAATTTCATGCCTCCGACGTTCCCTTCTGGAATGATTTGATCGAAGGGTTACCAAAGCCGATCATCCAGAATGGTTTCATTTCTGTCCCAGAAAAACCTGGGCTCGGAGTCACGTTGAATGAGGATGTCGCCCGGAAATATGCGCGCAAAGGCGAAAAGTTTTTTGAATGAGCAATTGCACTCCCACGGATGAGCTTTGTGTTTATGTCAACGTCAAAGATAGAAATTGTAAGTAAGATAATTTCGTCAGGCTTGGTCGCCGTGATCCGGGCGGAGAATTCTGACCAGGCCGCGCGCATCGCCGAAGCTGCCGCGAGCGGTGGAGTGGCAGCCCTGGAGATTACGTTCACCGTGCCCGGAGCTGCCGGAGTCATCGAGCATCTGGCCAAGAAACGTTCGGCGGAGATTTTGCTGGGAGCAGGAACGGTTCTCGACCCTGAAACTGCGCGTATCGCGATTCTTGCGGGCGGCCAATTTGTGGTCAGTCCCGCGCTGAACCCTGAGACGGCGCGCCTCTGCAATCGCTACCAGGTGCCTTATATGCCGGGCGCTTCGACGATTCGCGAAGTGATCGAAGCCATGGAGTGCGGGGCTGATATCGTAAAAGTTTTTCCCGGTGAAATCCTGGGACCGGCATTCGTCAAAGCGGTGAAAGGGCCGCTTCCTCAAGCGCAACTTATGCCCACCGGCGGCGTCAGCCTGGAGAATGTCGCCCAGTGGATCCATGCTGGCTCGGTTGCCATTGGAGTCGGCGGTAACTTAACCGCCGGCGCAAAGACGGGCGACTTCGCCTCCATCACTCACCTTGCCCGGCAGTTTGTCGAGAAGATCAGAGAGGCCCGCGCCCGATGAGTAAGAGAACGTTGTGGAAGTCCGACGACGAACTCTTCACGATCGTGCAGCGCGAGCTGTTCACTTGTGTCGTGGGCGATGTGATGGACAAACTCGGCCTGCAGCACCAGTTCCTGCCACCACAGATTCAACCCCTTCGGCGGGACATGGTGGTGAGGGGGCGAGCGATGCCAGTTCTTGCGGTGGATGTGTTCGCGGAAAAGATCGCTGGCAGCGCCAATCAGCTTATGGAAAAGCCCTTTGGCTTGATGCTGGAAGCGCTCGACGATCTCCGCCCGAACGAGGTTTACGTCAACACCGGCTCTTCCCCTCGAAACGCGCTGTGGGGAGAACTGATGAGCACGCGCGCTCGAAAGTTGGGCAGCCCGGGTGCGGTATTGAATGGTTATGTGAGAGACACCAAGGCCATTCTGAATATGAATTTCCCGACCTTTGGCTTCGGTTCTTATGGGCAAGACTCGGCTCCGCGCTACAAAGTGGTTGATTTTCGTATCCCTGTTGAAATTGGAGCGGTGCGAGTTCGTCCCGGGGATATTTTGTTCGGCGATATCGATGGAGTTCTTTCGGTTCCTGCCGAAGCTGAGAATGAAGTGTTCACGAAGGCGCTCGAAAAAGCTCGCGGCGAAAAGCGAGTCCGAAAGGCGATCGAACAAGGTAGCAGTGCGGTGGAGGCATTCGAGAAGTACGGAATCATGTAAAGAAAATGGAAACATCGCTCTCGGTTGGGAACCCGGTATCTCGCGCGCAACAGGTGCGCAGTTTTCTTCGATCCAATGCTCTGCAAGCCTGGATTGCGTGGCGTCCTGATGAGCTTGTCATGCTGTCCGGCTATATTCCTTTCTGGGGCGCGTCGCTATTGATTTATTTTGCGGATGCGGAGCCTGTGCTCTTCGTTCCTCAGATTGAACCGCGAGATCACATTCCTGGTGGTTCCCGGATCGAGGCGTATCCCTGGGGCGATCTGAAATGCTCCGATCCTTATTCTGCTCTGGTATCGGCGGTTAAAGGCGAACTCGCTAAAGCCAAGGTCAGGCCTGGACAGGCTGGAATGGCTCCTAGCGCCGCTAGAACTTCCCTGCCGATTCAAGCAGCCGAACAGATCCCCATTCCTGAAGGTTTCGCAGAGAGCCTAGAGGTGCTTACGGGGAGGCCAGATGCACAACGGCAACAAGCCTTTGCAGATCTCTATTTAAGAAAAACTCCGGAGGAGATCGGAGCGATAAAGCTGGCGAACCGTGTGGCAAATATCGGCCTGCAAAGTTTCTTCGAGGGTTTGACCCCAGGAATTTCGGAGGCCGAGGTCGCAGCCGCCGTAGAATCCGCCATTTATCGGCAGATTGGCCGCGATGGAGTATTCCATTCTCGAGGCTGGGCCATGGTGCAATCTGGCCCCAACAGCGCTGATGCAGGTCGATTCAATCGCTCAACGGGCCGACGCTTGGAGAGGGGTGACCTGGTTTTGATCGAACTAGCCACTTGCGTCAATGGTTATTGGAGCGACCTCACGCGCACGGCCCCGGTCGGCTCGGCGAAGCCTGAGACCGCCGAAATACTGTCCCTGGTCCGAGATGCGCAGCAAGCGGCGGTCGATGCCATTCGGCCGGGTGTTTCCGCGGGCTACATCGATGCCTTTGCCAGGGACAAAATCGCAGCGAAAGGATTCTCGGCTTTCTTCCCGCACCACACTGGTCACCACGTTGGCTTCCGCTACCATGATCCGGGGTTTCTGATTGCTCCCGGGGTGAGTGCGAAGCTTGCGCCCGGCATGGTGATTACGATCGAGCCCGGAGTGTATGTTACGGCACGCGGCGGCGGGGCTCGGGTCGAGGACAACGTGCTGGTCACCGAATCCAGCTATGAGGTGCTTTCGAGGATGGAAAGAAGCATCGGGGGCGAAGGAGCATGATCGGCATTGATCTTTCGGGCAAGACGATTCTGATCACCGGGGCCATGGGCGCGATTGCCGAGCCCATGGTGCGCAGGCTGACAGAAAGTGGTGCGACGCTGGTTCTGACCGACATCAAGGCAGAGCCGGTAGCTAGAAAAGTCCTCCAGGAACGGAAAATTCCGCCTTCGTCCCATCTTTATTTTCCCGCCGATATCACCGATTCGAGCCAGGTAAATGCCTTGGTGGACGCAGCTTTCGAGAAGTTTCCCGGGATGGACACGGTCATCGGCCATGCCGGCGGCTGCGGACTGCATCCCTTCGCGAGCACCTCCGAAGCCGACTATGAGCGCATCTTCCGCTTCAACTATTTTGCACAGACGTATCTGGCACGGGCAGTGCTCGCGCAGTGGATGCAGCGCAAGATGGCTGGCCATCTGATCTTTACATCTTCTTATGTGGCGCGGATGCCTCATACGCAAATCCCTGCCTACTCCTCGGCCAAGGCGGCGCTGGAGAACTTCGCGCGCAGCCTGGCACTGGAATATGCATTGACCGGGATTCGAGTGAATGTGGTTTCGCCGGGAAATGTTGCGGCGGGAAGTTCGCTGAAAGTTTTCGACGAGGATCCAGCCTACCGGGAATTTGTGCTGCGGGTTTCGCTGGGCCGAAGAAATAGCCCGGAGTCGATCGCCGATGCCTTTGTCTTCCTTTGCTCACCGCTGGCCGCCGAGATCAATGGTCAAGTTCTCAGTCCCGACTATGGCGCGGGTATCGGGAATCGCCTATGAAGATTGGCTTGGGCCTCTACCGTCACCTGCTGACGCGCGACTACTACGATTTCGCTCGCCAGGCGGGTTGTACACACGTCGTCGTCCATCTGGTCAATTACTTCAATCAGGGGCCATCCAATCCGCGCAACAATCAACCTACGGGTTCGAAATACGAAGCGTGGGGAGTTGCCGGCAATCCAAACCAGTTGTGGACAGTGAAAGAGCTGAGGACTCTTCGCGGGGGGATCGAAGATGCCGGGCTCATTCTGGCCGCAATCGAGAATCTCGACCCGGCGCACTGGCACGACATTTTGCTTGACGGTCCGCAGCGGCCGCAACAGATCGAGAAAGTGAAGACCATCATCCGTCGTCTCGGGGAGGCCGGTATTCCGGTGCTCGGCTACAACTTTAGTCTCGCCGGCGTATGCGGACGCCTGACCGCTCCGCGGGGACGTGGGCGCGCAATCACGCTGGGGATGGATGGTCCCGCGGAGGACGTGCCGATTCCGAACGGCACGATTTGGAACATGATCTACGACCGAAACGCCCCGGCGGGTGTCCTGCCTTCAACTTCGCACGAAGAACTGTGGCGACGTCTGCAAAGATTTCTGGAGGAAGTGATTCCTGTAGCCGAGCAGTCGGGAGTGCAGCTAGCGGCGCATCCGGACGATCCTCCCATGCCGACCATGCGGCAGCAGCCGCGGCTTGTTTACCAGCCTCACATGTACCAAAGACTCATTGATCTTGCTCCGAGCCCCAGCAATGCCCTGGAGCTGTGCGTGGGAACGATGGCCGAAATGACGGAAGGCGATATTTACGAGGCAGTGGATCGATACAGCCGACAAGGCAAAATTGCCTACATCCATCTCCGCAACGTAGTTGGGAAAGTGCCGAACTATCGAGAGTCTTTTATCGATGAAGGCGATGTGGACATGATCCGCATTCTTGCCATCCTTCACCGAAATGGATTCGCTGGCGTGCTCATTCCCGATCACACGCCGCAGATGACTTGTTCCGCGCCCTGGCACGCGGGCATGGCGCACACGCTCGGCTTTATGCTCGCGGCGAAGGCAGCGATCGAGTCTTCGGAGCGATGCGGCTCGGATCTGGCGACCGCGCATGGAGGCAACTAGCCTGAACAAGATTTCCGGTCCGGTGCATTCGCGCGGTCCACTCATCGTTGCAGCCACTGTCTCCACGCTGGGCGGTTTGCTGTTTGGTTACGACAACATTGTGATCAGCGGCGCGATCGCATACCTCGGCCAGTTGTTTCATCTTGACGCCGCGGGCGTGGGCTGGGCCGCAGGCTGCGCCTTGATCGGATGCATTGCGGGTTCGGCGGGCGCCGGAACTGTCGCGGACTATCTGGGTAAGAAAAAAGGTCTCGCGCTTTGCTCCCTGTGTTTCGCTCTGTCTTCGGTCGGAATGATCTTCGCCGCGAATCTTCATCAGTTTGTCTTGTGGCGGCTGATGGGCGGAATTGGCATCGGGGCGGCGTCGGTGATTTCACCGAATTACATTGCTGAGATCGCTCCCACCAAGGTTCGCGGCCGCTGCGTCACCCTCTATCAACTCGGAATCGTGGTGGGAATTCTTGCCGCAGTCTTCGTCAACATGCTGATTCAGCGCATGGGCGATGAGGCGTGGAATATATCCACGGGTTGGCGCTGGATGTTCTTCGCCGGTGTGGTGCCGGCAGTTCTGTTCGGATTGATGATCCTGCCCGCGGTGGAAAGCCCGCGCTGGCTTATGAAAATGGGCCGGCGTGATCAAGCGCTCGATGTTCTTACCAAGATCAATGGCCCTGCGGCCGCCGGGCACGAAGCCGCCGAAATCGAGAATTCCCTGGCGACTGAAGAAGGGCATATCTCGGAGCTTTTCACCACCTTCCGGCGTCCACTGCTGCTTGGCATCATGCTGGCAGGATTGCAACAGATCAGCGGCATCACGCCGTTATTCTCGTTCTTGCCGGAGATTTTTCGCACTGCCGGAACCGCAACCAGTGACGCATTCTTCCAGTCCGTGTTGGTCAGCCTTATCAATCTTCTGTTTACTCTCTTCGCATTGTGGCTGGTGGACCGTGCGGGACGCAAAACCTTGATCCTGGCCGGCACCTCTCTGCAATTCGTCTCGTTTGCACTGGTCGGCTGGTTCTATCACGTTCACGGCAGCGGCTTGGCCGTCCTGATCTTGGTTATGAGCTTTGTCGCCGGGCATGCATTTGGGAACGGAGTCGCCTGCTGGGTGATCATCTCGGAAATTTATCCGACCAAGGTTCGCGGGCGCGGCATGTCGATCGCTACGACCGCGCTCTGGCTTGTGGGGTATGTAGGAAATCAGCTGTTTCCGATCATGCAGAAGCGCTTCGGATCGGAGGGCACTTTCTGGTGTTTCAGCGCTGGAGCGCTGTTGACGATCATTCTTGTCGGCTGGCTGATTCCTGAAACCAAAGGCCGGTCACTCGAAGAGATCACCAAGTTTTGGACTGGTGAAAAAGTCATTCTGGCGAGATAAGATCCGTCGCCAAATATGGGAGCGTTGCCGATGAAGTCCGTTTTACGTGGTTCCCTCTGCGTCCTGATACTCGTTGTTGCCGGATTTGCCCAAGATACAACCCATGCGGGATTTCGATCTCTGTCGGTGGACGCGGGCAAAGTGATCGGAGAGATCCGCTCGTTTCAGGGGTTGAACGGTCTACCGAGTCCGGTGATGTTGGGACTTCCAAGCCTGGTTCAACAGTACAAAGATCTGCGCGTTGATCAGGTTCGAACCCACGATGCCATGGGTCCGACGGAAATTGACTCCAAATTCGTCCTGGGCAACGGAGAGCTCGCTTGGCTCATTCCCGACAACGCGCAGCGCGCCGGAGTGGTAAACGTGGGGAACGCCAGCATTATTTTTCCCGATGGGGAAGCGGATCCCGAAAAACCTGAAAGCTACAATTTTGCTCCAACCGACAAGGTGATCGCTGCCATTCGCGCCAGCGGCGCCGAAGTCTATTACCGAATTGGACGCAGTTGGGGCGCCAACGTCAATCCTCCGGAGGATTTCGACAAGTTTGCCAGCGTGGTGAAACACATTGCCATGCACTACAACCAAGGTTGGGCGAAAGGGTACCACGACGGCATTCGCTATTGGGAGTTCTGGAATGAACCGGACGGCCTATTCTGGACGGGCACCCCAGGGCAGTTCTACTCACTGTATGAGAAAACTGCGCGTGCGCTGAAGTCTGTGGATCCCACCTTCAAAGTTGGCGGGGACGGCAAGGCTTTTCCGTCCGACGACGGAGGCTACCGCGAAGGATTCATCGATTACTGCACCTCGCATCAAGTGCCGCTCGATTTTTATTCGTGGCATACCTACGCCAACGGTTCCGCAGACCCCTATGACGCGGTTCGCCTCGCGAAGGAGATTCGCAGCATTCTGGACACGCACGGGTTCCCTCACGCAGAGAGCATTCTCTCCGAATGGAATCTGAGCGCTGATTTTACCGAGTCGGAGAAAGCCGAGCTTCAAGGGGCACACAACGCCGCCTACATCGGCGCGATGCTCAGCTATTTTCAGGACACTTCCCTTGACCATGCGCACTTCTATCGTGGAGACGCGGCATGGATGGGACTGTTCGATCTTGACGGCAAATATCTCAAGACAGCCTATGCATTCAACGCGATGGGCAAAATGCAGGATACGCCAAGACGCCTTCCGGTCGAGGGCAGCGACACCTTCGGCTTCGCTGCGCTGGCGGGCCGCTCCGCCGATGGCAACACGGTTCAGATCCTGATCAGCAACTATGCAATTCCTGCGAATTACAAGCCGGACCTCATGCCGATGCCCCCGGAATTGCAAAAAGCAGCGCCGCCCATGCCGGATATGTCGAAGGTCAAGTTCCTGCCGCTGCGAACCGACATCATTTACCGCGATAACGCTGGCTACAACCTCGCGATCAATCATCTCCCCTGGGGCGCCGCGCCATCCAGCGTCAAACGCTACCGAATCAGCAAGACACAGAATCTCGAACTGGTGGAAGAATCATCCGGGAAGGAAGGTGCCTTGCATTTGTCCAATGCCCTCGCCCCCGACACATTGGAACTTATTGTTCTCACACGCCGGTGACCGGTCGGTCTGCCATCAGGAGGCACAATGGAAATGGAAGAGACAAGTGAAGATCATGACGGCAAAGCAACATCAGTTCCCGGGCGTCGGCGGCTCACTCGCCGCCGTCTGCTGAAGTCGGGAGCCGCGATCGTATCCGCCGCGATCGTGCCTTCCGGATTTGTTGCCGCTGCATTCGCGGATCAGAGCGTTTCCGGAACTAAGTCTGATTCCTCCAAATCCCCGGCGAAGAATCCGCGCTGGTACGGATTCAATCTGCTCGAGTATTTCTCCACGGACCCGGACTGGATGAAGTATTTCCCCTACAACAACGATGGGATGTTTCGGGAAGACGACTTCCGCTGGATTCGCGACTGGGGTTTCAACTGGGTTCGTTTGCCCATGGACTACCGCTTCTGGACGGCTTCCGACTTGCTCACGATCAACGAAAAGCAAGTTGAGCCGATCGATCGAGCAATCAGGCTGGGAGAGCAATACGGAGTCCACGTAAATGTTTGTCTCCACCGTGCGCCGGGCCTCTGCATTCTGGACACGATGGACGAGAAGCTTACAGGCATTGCCGTCACGAAAGAGAAGACAAATGTATTCGGGGATCCGCATACCTTCGACGCCTTCGTTCATCAATGGACATTCTTCGCCGATCGCTACAAAGGAATTTCGAGTCAGAAGCTAAGCTTCAACCTGGTAAACGAACCTGTTGTTCTTCCTACCAAGTCTGAATTGGCCGAGATGGAAAAGCATGGGCCCGTCGCAACGAAGGATCTGTTTAGTCCCGAATTTCTGCAACGTCACGCCAATGACTACACACGGTTAGCCAAAGCGTCCGCGGACGCGATTCGCGCGCGCGATCCGCAGCGCCTGGTAGTGACCGATGGTTATCCCGGCGGCGGTTCGCCGATTCCGGATCTCTTCAGCAGCGGGATGCTGCAAAGCTGTCATACTTACAATCCGATTCAAGTCACGCACCACAATTGCGAATGGGTACGCGGCATTCTCAGCGGCTCAGAACCGCCGCCAACCTGGCCTCTCAAAGATGACAAAGGGAAGGTCGTAGGCGATCGTCAAATCCTCGGGAAGAATTTCCATCCCTGGGCAGGACTTGCAACGGAAGCAGTTCCCATCCATTTCGGCGAAATGGGATGTTACAAGCACACTCCGCCGGATGTGGCGTTGGCGTGGTTCAACGACACGCTCGATGTTGTGGGTCAATTGAATTCCGGCTGGGCCTTGTGGAACTTCCGTGGACCGTTTGGGGTGCTTGATACAGAGCGACCGGCAACGAAATTCGAGAATTGGCAAGGGCACAAGCTCGATCGTCCTCTCCTCACTCTCTTGCAGAATAAGATGAAAGCATAAACCGCCCGAGAAAAGATCGCTCGGAGCAGTTCAGTGAGTGATTGGCTGGACTCCGCAGGCGGAATGACTTCATACTTGGAAGATGCAGGGGCGGAGCGCATCCGCGAGAAGGTTCTTTCTCTTAGCGGTGGCGAGTTGGGGAGTGATCTCGTCCTCAGCGCAGACATCTTCGTCTTCTTCTCCCCCATCGTCGTCCCCCCAACACCCCGCTTCCGAACCTGCTTCCCCAGAACGCATGGGGAGGGGCCAGAAACTCGCCATCACGGTAACGGACGAAAATGGAGTGGCCGTCGCTTCCGCGCGCGTCCAGTTGCAACCAGCCGCGTCCGCCGTGCCCGTGCGCTGCGAAACCGATTTCGTCGGCCGCTGCGAATTCACAAATCTCGCCGTCGGAGCTTACGAACTAGGCGTGGAGAAGATCGGCTACTATGCGATTTCTGAAAACGAAGTGCAGGTGGGCGCCACTGCCAACGTGGATCTAACTCTTTCTCATCAACTCGAGGCGCGCGAAACGGTGAACGTAGTGGAATCTCCGCCGGCTATCGATCCGGCGCAAGTCTCCAGCAAGGAAGAACTCACCGGAGCTCAGATCGTGGACATTCCCTATCCCGGGACGCATGACTACCGCAACGCGTTGATCTTCATCCCCGGCGTTACGCCCGATGCCTCCGGCCAACCACACATCGCGGGTGCGGAGACCTACCAAACGTTCGTCGTGCTGGATGGCTTTAACGTGACACAGCCGACGAATGGAGCTCTCGCGGTGCGAACCAGTGTCGACTCGTTTCGCTCGATTGAGGTGACTCCGAGCCGCGAACCGGCTGAGTTTGGCAAGGGCTCCGGCGGCGTACTTGCCCTGAACACACGAATGGGCGACGATCACTTCCGATTCACCGCCACTGATTTTACTCCCGGGCTGCAGAACATCAAGGGACTCTCCATCGGCCAATGGGTCCCACTCCTCACCATGTCGGGACCGATCCGCAAGGGAAAGACGTGGTTCTTTGATGCGCTGGACGGCGAGTACGACAACGACATCATCCAACAATTGCCATCGGGTTCTGATAGCGACCACGTCTGGCGCGTGGATAATCTGGCCAAGCTTCAGACCAACATTACCGCGCGCAATATTGTGAGTGTCAGTTTCTTGTCGAATTATTACCACGACCGATATGCTGGGCTTTCGGTTCTTCAACCTCAGCCGACTACCCCGACGGACGCGGAAACTGCCGATATAGGTTCACTCAAAGACCAATACTATCTGCGGGGCGGTGCGCTTCTTGAAACCGGCTTTGGGGTAGATCAATACAACGTAGCACTGACTCCCCAGGGCGACGGCCCCTACATCCTGACCACGCAGGCGGCGGCTGGCAACTATTATCTGCACGCGGATACTCGGGCGCGCAGAGTGCAGGGTTTGGCCAACCTCTACCTTCCTGCACATCAGTGGCATGGGCGACACGACATAAAAATCGGCACCGACCTCGACCGTTTGAACTACGAGGCCCAGTTCCTTCGCCAGCCGATATCGTTCCTGCAGCCGAATCAACCACCGCCCAACCAGGTGCCGCAGCTTTGTGCAACCGTCAATGGCGTACCTGTGGCGCCTTATACGTGTGCGCGCTATTCGGTTTTCTCGGGAGGTAATTACTCGACAACTTCCAACGCCGAGGCCAGCGCCTATGCCGAGGATCGGTGGCTGATTACAAATCGTCTGCTGGTCGAGCCGGGCTTTCGCCTCGACTGGGACGAAATCGTGCGGACGCCGTTGTTCTCACCGCGGCTGGCGGCCACCTACATTCTCGACGACGAAGGCAATACCAAACTCTCGGCGGGAGTCGGAATTACTTATGACGCAACCACCCTGGGATTGATCAATCAACCCGTTGAAGGCCAGAGAGCGGATTATTTGTTTAACGCGAAGATGCAACCGACCGACGCGAATGGAAATGTGGTCAACACGCCGGTACCCGTAGCCACTACGTTCTCGGTGAACAGAAACACGCTCGCTGCGCCGCGGTATTTAAATTGGAGCGTTGGCTTGGAAAAGAAACTGCCAGCGGCCATTTTTCTCAAAGTGGAATTCCTCGAGAAACGCGGCGAGCACGGCTTTGCCTACAACACGCTGAATGGTGCGGTGGATGGCAATTTCTTTCTCGAGAATGGACGCGAAGACCACTACGACGCCTTACAAATTAGTTTGCGGCACCGCTTTCGCCAGCATTATGAGATCTTCGGGGCTTATGCGCTCTCCCGCGCCCATACCAACCAGGGCTTCGATTTCAGTCTGGATATCCCACTTTTGAGTCCACAGTTGCCCGGTCCTTATCCCTGGGACACTCCGAATCGGTTCGTCGGCTGGGGCGTGTTGCCATTTTTCAAGCTGCCGGTGATCCACAAAGTGGATCTGGTCTATTCAGCCGAGGCGCGCACCGGTCTGCCATTCAATGCAACTACGGATCAGGGTGAAATCGCTCCGGGAGATCCCCCGGGAACTTTTCGTCTTCCCACTTACTACACCGTGAATCTGCAGTTCGAGAGGCGATTTCACGCCTTCGGACGCTATTGGGCCCTGCGCGGGGGTTTCAACAACGTCACCAACCACGCCAACGCGGCGCTGGCGAACGGGGTTATCGATTCGACTCACCCGTTCCCTACTTACATTGACGGTAACGGACGCGCGTTTACTGGCCGCATCCGCTACTTGGGAAAGGAATAATCTTGAAGGGTGGGCGATCGGTAATACCCAAACGCTCGAGAAGAGTTATTCCGCTGCGGCCAGGTAGACGTAGCGCAGGATAAACAGGACGGTAAGGATCCAAACCAGTACGTTGACTTCACGGAGCTTTCCCGCCGCGATTTTCACGACAGTGTAAGAAATCAGGCCAAGGCTAAGTCCGGTCGCGATGCTGAAGGTAAGCGGCGTAGCCAGCATCGTGATAAACGCCGGGACGGCTTCGCTCAATTCCTGCCACGCAATTTGTGCGATGGACTGTGTCATCAGAACTCCAACCAAAATCAGCGCGGGCGCGGTTGCGTAGGCTGGAATCGCGGTAGCTAGCGGTGAACAGAACGTAGCCAGGAGGAAGAGAGCTGCGACGGCAACATTACTCAGACCGGTTCTTGCTCCGGCGGCAACGCCAGCCGCGCTCTCGATGTAGCTGGTCACGGTGGAGGTTCCTGTGAGGGCGCCGAAAACAGTGCCTACGGCATCTGCAATCAGAACGCGGCCTACCCGCGGAATCTTGCCATCCTTGACGAAGCCGCCCTGCTCACACACTCCCACCAGAGTGCCAACATTGTCGAAGAGATCGACGAAGAGAAATGCGAACAAGATTTCGAGTAAGCCCAAGTGGGTGGCACCTCGAAAATCAAGCTGCCAGAAAGTCGAGGAGGGATGAGGCATCGAAAAGATGGCCACGGGCCAGTTGGCAATCCCGCGAAAAACTCCGAGCAGTGCAGTCCCAAAAATACCGATCAGGATTGCGCCATGGATCTTTCGTGAAACCAGAATCAGCGTGAGGACCAGACCGAAACAAGCGGTCTGCACCTCCTTATCGGCAAAGCTGCCAAGCCCAACATAGGTTGCTGGATTCGCGACCACGATTTTGGCGTTCCGCAATCCCACAAAGGCGATGAACATTCCGATCCCCGCCGCCGTCGAGTGCTTCAGGCAATCCGGCATCCCGTTGACGATCTGTTCACGAACGCGGGTCACGGTGAGCACAAGGAACAGCACCCCTGAACAAAAAACCACCGCGAGCGCCGTCCGCCACGGAACGTGCATGCCGATGCAAACGGAATAGGTGAAATAAGCGTTCAGGGACATCCCGGGAGCCAGTGCGATGGGATAGTTGGCATAGAGTCCCATCACCAATGTGGCCACGGCAGCAGAAACGCACGTCGCAAAGACCACTCCCTCGGGAGGCATTCCCGCCTGAGCAAGAATCTGGGGATTCACGACGATGATGTAGGCCATCGTAACGAAAGTCGTGAGGCCGCCCAACATCTCCTGTTTCACCGACGTCTGGTTCTCTGCAAGTTTGAAATAGCGATCGATCAATGCATTCCTCTGGGTGAGTTGGAGGGTGCTCGAACTGGGTCAATACGGAATCTTGTTGGGCTTGCTTTCCCACGCGCGAAAAGCGGCCAGTGCCTCTTTTCGCATCATTTGAATCATTGGTATTTTGCGTTGCACATGCGGCTGCGCGATTTCACGGTAGATGAAGGAATCGTCAAAACCGATCGCGGAAGCATCGGCATCGGCGTTGGCAAAATAAACGCGAGAAAGGTGGGCCCAGTAGATCGCTCCCAGACACATGGGGCATGGCTCGCAGGAGGTATAAATCTCACAGCCTTCAAGATCGAAGACGCCAAGCTTCTTGCAGGCGTTGCGAATAGCAAGCAATTCCGCGTGCGCGGTCGGATCATTCGTGGAAGTAACCTGATTGGCGGCCTCGGCAATCAGAACGCCGTCCTTCACCACGACCGCACCGAAGGGGCCGCCTCCCGACTGGACGTTGTCGATGGAGAGCTGAATGGCGCGGGTCATGAAAAGACTGTCCATAGGTTCGCTCATCCTGCGTAATCGTGAACGGTATGCCGGCGTCAGCCACCCGCGAACCCCGCCAATCTGTCGACATGGACTCTTTCGCAGCCGCTTCGCGGAGAAGCGAGTATATGCTGGGACTTGGATTTTCGTAAAATACTCGGATGTCGATCGCGCGTGAATCGTGAAACGCGCTGCGAACATCCTAACGGCGCTACATTCAAGGGGCTGTCATCGTGAGTTTGCAGGCCTTCCTATCGAACCGGGTGATCTTGCCGGGAGGGATCCGTCCGGCGGCCATTCTTGTGGCAGGAGAGCGCATCCAGGAAGTTGTTTCTCACGACCAGCTACCAGCGGAAGGCTATGAAATCCATAACTTTGGCGAAGCCGCCATTCTTCCGGGGCTCGTCGACTCTCACGTCCATATCAACGATCCCGGTCGCGCGGAATGGGAAGGCTTCGAAACCGCGACACGAGCCGCAGCGGCAGGAGGCTATACGCTGCTGGTCGACATGCCCTTGAACTGCAATCCAGCGACCACAACAGTTGCAGCGCTTGAAGCTAAGCGTTCGGTTGCCACAGGCAGATGCTTTGTCGATTGGCGGGCCTGGGGCGGTGTGGTAAGCGATAACCAAAAAAACATTGAGGTTCTCGCAGCTGCTGGCGTACCGGGGTTCAAATGCTTTCTGGTCGATCCTGGAATCGATAACTTCACGATGGTATCGGAGCGGCAATTGCGAGAAGCCCTCCCTCATATTGCGCGGACTGGCCTGCCGCTGCTGGTGCACGCAGAGCTTCCCGGCCCGGTCGATCGGGCGACCAACGCTCTGGCTGAGTCTGATTGGAGTTGCTATTCGACGTATCTTGAGTCGCGGCCAGACGAAGCGGAGCTAGCCGCGATCCGGATGATGCTGTCGCTGTGCCGCGAATATCGATTTCGTTTGCACATCGTCCATCTCTCGACCAGTCTAGCTCTCCAGGAACTGCGCGCTGCGCGCTCCGAAGGACTCGCGGTGAGCGTAGAGACGTGCCCGCACTACTTGCATCTCTCCGCTGAAACAATCGCAAACGGGGCAACATTGAACAAGTGCGCTCCGCCGATCCGCAGCCGTGAAAATTGCGAAAAATTGTGGGAAGGTCTGAGAGAGGGGACAATTGATATGGTCGTGACCGACCACTCTCCGTGTCCGCCAGCCATGAAGCGGCTCAGCGAAGGCAATTTCCGGACTGCGTGGGGTGGAATCGCAAGCCTTTCGTTGGCCCTGTCGCTGATTTGGACCGAAGCTGGCAAGCGAGGGTTCACCTTGCTCGATCTGGCACGCTGGATGGCTGCGGCACCGGCTCAACTGGCTGGTTGCGCTTCGCGCAAGGGACAGATCGCAGCAGGATACGATGCGGATTTCGTTGTGTTCGATTCCGACAGCGAATTCGTTGTGACGGAAGATCGACTGCACTACCGGCATTCCGTTTCTCCTTATCGAGGAGAAACATTGCGTGGCGTGGTCAAGGTCACCTATCTGCGAGGGAATCCTGTCTTCGCGGATGGACGGTTTTCGAGCAAGCCTGGCGGACGGGAGTATGCCGCGAGTTAGATGTCCCTTCTAGGTCTTCTACATTTCGTGCTTCCAAAGACTTTCGCGCTATTTGCATCCCGTCTGTCATACACTATCCCATCCGCCGAGCTTGGTAACCTGTCAGTGGAGCGGCCAGGCAAATTCCCGCGGTCAGGTCGAGATCAGGAATGAACAGCGATCGCATCGTAGGCAACTCGGTCCCCCGTAAAGAGGGGCGCGACAAGGTGACCGGAAGGTCGCAGTACGTAGACGATATGGTCCTGCCGAATATGCTTTTCGGAGCAACGGTTCGCAGCCAGATTCCACGCGGTCGGATCAGAAAAATTACATTGGACCCCGGAATCGCCTGGGATGAATTCGTCATCGTCTCGGCGAAGGATATTCCCGGGAAGAATTGCATCTCGCTGATCGTTGACGACCAGCCGTGCCTGGCGAGTGAATTCGTCAACCATCCCGAGGAACCCATTCTGTTGCTGGCCCATCGGAATCGCTATCTTCTTCCCCAGGCTGTTGCCGCGGTATCGATCGAATACGATCCTTCGCCTGCCATCTTCACGATGGAAGAAAGCGAGGGCCGCGCCGAGACGATCTGGGGCGGGGACAATATTTTCCAGACCTACTTGATCGAGAAAGGCGACGTCGACACGATTTGGGACAAAGCCGACCACATCGTGGAAGCGGAGTACACGACCGGGGCGCAAGAGCAGCTTTATATCGAAAATAATGGAATGATCGCTGTCTTCGACGCCGCGCACGGAATTACCGTGTGGGGCTCGCTGCAGTGCCCTTATTACATTCACAAGGCGCTGACGGCGCTGTGCAATTTGCCGGCGGAAAAGGTGCGCGTGGTTCAAATGGAGACCGGAGGGGCGTTCGGCGGGAAAGAAGAATATCCGTCGATGATTGCCGCGCATGCCGCGCTACTGGCGATCAAATCCGGCAACCCGGTGAAAATTATTTATGACCGCATGGAAGACATGGCCGCGACCACGAAGCGGCATCCCTCGCGAACGCGCCACCGGACGGCGGTCAGCAGGGACGGGAGAATTCTCGGCGGAGAGATCGACTTTACGATTGACGGTGGCGCGTATGCAACGCTGTCCTCCGTAGTCCTTTCTCGCGGGGCGATTCACGCCGGAGGTCCTTACCACTGGCCAAATGTTCGCATCCGCGCCAAGGCCGTCGCCACAAACGCGCCGCCACACGGAGCCTTTCGCGGATTCGGTGCGCCCCAGACCCTGTTCGCGATGGAACGGCATATGGATCGCATCGCGCAGACCTTAGGCCTTTCTGCCGTCGAGATCCGCCGCAGGAATTTTTTGCGACCGGGGCAAGCCACGACGACCGAGCAGGTGGTGCGCGAACCAATCGATCTGGGAAAGTTGCTGGATCGTGCGCTGGAAGTTACCGACTATCACTCCAAGAAACAGCGTTTCGCCAGCGTCGATAAAAGCGGTTTTAGCAGAAAGGGCATTGGTATCGCTGCGTTTCTGCACGGTGCGGGATTCACGGGATCAGGCGAGCGTTATCTGAGTTCAGTTGTCGGGGTCGAAGGTTGTGCTGACGGCAACGTGCGCGTGCTGGTTTCAAGCACAGAATTTGGGCAAGGCACGAACACGGTTCTCAGTCAGGTCGCCGCCGAAGCGCTGGGTCTGCCCTACGAAAGCGTCAGCCTGGCCCAGCCCGACACGTTCGCAGTGCCGAACAGCGGACCAACCGTCGCGTCGCGCACCGCCATGGTGGTGGGAAAACTGGTGCAGTCCGCGGCTGTGGGGATTCGACAAACCCTGATTTCCTCCAACTTGCTCAACGAAGACTACACGGCGGAGCAGTTTCGCGCCGCTTGCCAACACTACGTTGCCGAGCACGGCCAATTGCGCTCATGGTCGCGCTATGAAGCGCCAGAAGGGATTTATTGGGATGACGAAAAGTATCGAGGCGAGGCTTACGCTGCCTTCGCCTGGGCGGTTTACATCGCGGAAGTCACGGTTGACCTTACGACCTATCGCGTCGTCGTGGACGACTTCGTCGCGCTCCAGGAGGTGGGCAGGGTTCTACATCCACTTCTGGCAAGAGGACAAATCCTCGGTGGCATCGCCCAAGGAATCGGCTTCAGCCTTTACGAAAAAGTAGTGTGGCAGAACGGCCGCATGCAGAACGCGCAGATGACGAATTACATCATGCCGACTGCAACCGACCTGCCGCCCATCCGCGTGTTTTTTGAAGAATTGGGAAACATCCACGGGGCGTATGGTGCGAAGGGAATCGGTGAACTTCCGATGGACGGCCCGGCCCCGGCGATCCTCAATGCGATCGTAGACGCGCTCGGAATTCATTTCGATTCCGTCCCGCTGCTTCCGGAGGACATCATGGATGCGCTGGACTCTGCGTCCCAAGTGAGCGCCGCAGGTGCCACGGGCGGAAGCCGATGACCGATTCTGGCGAAAGCCGCGCCCAGCAAGCGATTTCATTCACGGTCAACGGTGAGCCAAGGACAGCTCATGCGTATCCGATGGAGCGCCTCCTCGACGTGTTGCGGCACCAACTGCATTTGACCGGCACCAAGGAAGGTTGCGGAGAAGGCGAGTGTGGTTCGTGTGCTGTGCTGATGGATGGCATGCTCGTAAATAGTTGCCTCGTGCCTGTTCTCCAGGCGCAAGGGGCCAGCATGGTTACGATCGAAGGATTCGCTACGCATGAAACCCTGCATGTCTTGCAGGAAGCTTTTCTGGAATGCGGCGGCGCACAGTGCGGGATCTGCACGCCGGGGATGATTCTCGCGTCCGCCCATTTATTGAATGAAAAACGCCAACCTACGATTGCAGAAATTCGGGAGGGCCTTTCCGGCAATCTTTGCCGTTGTACCGGCTACAGCCAGATCGTCGAAGCGGTGGCCGAAGCGGGGAGACGCAGGACGACGGCATGAGATCGAACCCTTCCGACTACGAAATGGTGGCGCCGGGCAGCTTGCAGGCTATTGTTTCGCTCCTGGCAAAGGAACCGGGCTTGTGGCTTCCGATCGCCGGAGGCACCGACGTAATGGTGCAATTCGCAGCCGGCAAGCTTCCGGCGCGCAAGCTCGTCAGCATTTGGAATCTTTCCGAGTTGCGGCGGATCGAGGTCACCTGCGGCGAGATTCGGATCGGTGCGGCTTGCACTTATACGGATCTGCGCAAGCACGAGCGAGTGGGAGCTGAGTTTCCTCTCTTGCAGAGTGCTGCCCGCTGGACCGGCGGAATCGCGAATCAGAATCGAGGAACGATTGGGGGAAACATTGTGAACGCATCGCCCGCCGCCGACTCACTGCCCGCGTTATTGGTGTACGACGCGCAGTTGATTTTGGTGTCCGTGCGCGGTGAGCGGCGTGTGCCCTACGCAGGCTTTCACACGGGCTACAAAAAGACGCTGCTCGCTCCCGATGAGCTGATTCGAGCGGTGTGCTTACCGCGACGCTTCTCGGGATATCGAACCCACGCCCGCAAAGTGGGAGTTCGAAATGCGCAGGCCATCTCCAAGGTGTGCATTGCAGCGCTAGGCCGTGTCGTAGATGGAGTGGTCGAAGATGTCGGCATCGCTCTGGGAAGTGTGGCGCCGGTGCCACTCCGTCTGACGGAGACTGAACAAATCGTTAGGGCAAAGGCCATCGATTCCGATTTGCTAAGCGCGGCGAGAAAAACCGTAGCTTCTGAGATCCGCCCGATTGACGATATCCGATCGACAGCCAGATATCGCGCCGCGGTGTCGGTCAATCTCGTAACTGAGTTCTTGGGTCGGTTGAAATCGGAGTCTCCCGAAAGCGGCGAACTGAAAGGCGTTCTGGCGCGATGGAACCGTTGTTCAATCGACGAAGCGGCGAGGGCGATACTGCCGTGTTGCGGATCCAGAGTCTGGGCGCAAAGGATGGTCGCACGAAGGCCGCTCACGGATGAAGCTTCGCTATTGGCCGCGGGGAACGAAACTTGGAACAATCTGACGCCAGCCGACTGCATGGAAGCGTTCCGCAGTCATCCGCGGATCGGGGAGTCGCGACCGGCGACGGCATCGTCAAGCCAGTCGCCGCCTGTCGAATCTGTAAAATGGTCGGCGCAGGAGCAACAAAACCTACGCGACGCAGACGCTGCCGTTAAGATCGCTCTGGCGGATTCGAATCGAGAATACGAACGACGTTTCAATCGTATTTTCATCGTCTGCGCCACCGGTAAATCCGCTACGGAAATTTTGGAGATTCTTCAGAGACGGCTCAACCATGATGCGGAAACTGAACTTCACGAAGCGGCGGAACAGCAGCGGCAGATTACGGAGATCCGGCTAAGGAAATGGATAGAAGGATGAAGTGCATTTCGACTCATATCCTCGATATGGTTCATGGCAAACCTGCTCGGGACGTGCCGGTGCGGCTGGAAAAACAGAATGCGGCCGGAAATTGGAGGCTAATCAGCTCGGCACGTACCGATCAGGATGGCCGTTGTGCGCAGTTGCTGCCAGAAGGTGAAGATCTGTCCGCAGGAATCTATCGCTTGACTTTTGACACCAGGAGTTACCACGCGTTGCAGAGAGTCGACGCGTTATATCCCTTAGTGGAAGTTACATTTCAGGCACAAGGCGGCGAATCGCACTTTCACATCCCGCTTCTCCTGAGCCCGAATGCTTATACGACTTACCGGGGAAGCTGAACGGCAGGGTTTCTCGAGATGGAGTGGATAGAGTGACTTCGTCAATCCGCGAATGGCTGAACCTGTTGGTGCGCTGGGTTCATGTTTTTGCAGCGATCATGTGGGTCGGGCAGACCTACTACTTCACGTGGCTGGACGGCCAATTTGGCAGGCTCGCGAAAAAGGCCGGCGCTGACCCATCAGGTTCGTCGGTCTGGATGGTCCACAGCGGGGGTTTCTACACTGTCGCGAAGCAGAAATCCCTGAAGGTGGCACCGGGAGAAGTTCAATGGTTTCGCTGGGAAGCGATGATGACCTGGCTGAGTGGAGTGGCGCTGCTTTTTCTCGTTTACTATTCCACCAGCGGACTCGTTGATCCCGATGTTGCCCAGATCACCCAACGGCTAGGCGTAGTCATCGGATTGGCGGTTCTGGTGGGCGGTTGGGTCGTCTATGATGTGGCCGTGCGATCGCTCCTGGGCACGTGGGCAACTGGTTTTGCTGCATTCTCTCTGCTGCTGATCGCTTTGCTCGCTTGGGCATTGATGCACTTGTTCAGCGGACGAGCGGCCTATCTCCAGATGGGAGCGATGTTCGGAACGATCATGACCGCCAATGTCTGGTTTCGAATTCTTCCCGCGCAGCGGAAAATGGTCGCGACCGCGGCCGCCGGAGAAATGTTCGATGCATCCCTCGGTGCTGATGCCAAGCTGCGATCCAAACACAATACGTTCATGGCCGTACCAGTGGTCTTCCTCATGATCAGCAATCATTTTCCGGTTGCAACGTACGGGAACACATACGGTTGGGAGATGCTCGTAGCGCTCGTTCTTCTGGGCTGGGGAGCCGCGAAAATCATTCGCGAAGCCTAGCCCCTTGATGCTCGCCTTCGTCGCTTTAAAGAGAATCCGGTGCCCACAACTGTGACCACAATTCGCGCTCAGGAAGTTATTGCACGGTGCTTGAGGCTGGCGTCTTTTTCAGAGGATTCTGGCAGCATTCGCCGAACGTTTCTTTCCCCGCCGATGCGCGATTGCCACCAGGAAATTGCTCGGTGGATGGAGCCGCTCGGAGTCCGCGTGAGAGTCGATGCCGCGGGAAATCTCCGAGGACTGCATCCCGCCGCACAACCGCACGCTCCGCATCTTCTGATCGGATCGCATCTTGATACCGTTCCAAACGCCGGTGCTTATGATGGCATCCTCGGCGTCGTGCTTGCGGTTGCGTTGCTCGAGGAACTGCATGGAGGAAAGCTTCCCTTCGGCATCGAGGTGATTGGCTTTTCCGAAGAAGAAGGAGTACGCTTCGGCACTCCGTTCATCGGCAGTCGCGCGCTGGTGGGCAAGCTGGATCCGGAACTTTTAGAGGTCCGCGATGTTCAAGGGATCTCCGTGCGGCGCGCGATGGCAAATTTCGGATTGAATCCTGAAGAGGTTGGTCAGGCCCAACTGGAAAATGACACACTGGGTTACGTTGAGTTCCACATCGAACAGGGACCGGTGTTGGAGAGCCGGAACCAGCCACTCGCGGCGGTCGAGGCGATTGCCGGACAGAGCCGCCTTGAATTTACGTTTATCGGCCTCGCCAACCATGCGGGTACGACGCCCATGCATCTTCGCCACGATGCGATGACAGGAGCGGCGGAGTGGATCGGTGCGGCGGAGCGATTGGCTAAAAAAGTGACTGGCCTGGTAGCAACAGTTGGCAAGATCGAAGCGAAGCCGGGAGCCGCGAACGTGATTGCGGGCGAGGCACGACTCACCCTCGATGTTCGTCACGCTTCCGACGAGATTCGTGTTCGTGCGGTCGAAGATCTGATTCGCAAGGCCCAAGAAATTGCCGCGCAGCGCGGCTTATCGGTCCGGCACCACGGCATGTTAAGTCAGGCTTCAGTCTCGATGGATCCGTTTCTCGTTGGCGAAGTAGAACGTGCGATCGTTAAGACCGGATGCGATCCGCACCGGATGGTAAGCGGCGCGGGCCACGATGCCATGATCCTGGCTGAAACAATTCCTGCCGCAATGATTTTTCTGCGTACGCCCGGTGGCATCAGTCACGATCCGGCCGAATCGGTGGCCGGTGAGGATGTCGAGAAGGCGATTGAGTGTGGCTTGCATCTTCTCGATCAGCTCGCGTCTTCCCCCGAATTTCATAAAAGGATAAACCGTGCATAATCTTGGCCGCACGCGAAGCTCCCAGCAACCGAATTACATGCTGCAGACTCCCGACACTTTTGTGCGTACAACTCTGCCCGGCATGAAGGCCTGCTCCGCAATTGTCCATGTCGGACCCGCGCTGGGAACTCAATTCGCTCAATATACTGCCGAGTTTGAAGCCGGCGGAGAACTGGGAGGACCTTCCGCGCAGCGTTTCATTTTTGTGATCGAAGGCGGCGTAAAACTGGAAGTTGAGGGCAAGGCGAAACAGCTGGGAGCACGGGGTTACGCCTATATCCCGGAAGGGCTGAAGCATCGCGTGACGGCGACAAAAGTTAGCCGTGTGGCCGTCTTCGAAAAGCCGTATCAGAGTCCGGATTCGGCGGCTGCGCCTCAATTGATGATTTCGAGCGAGGATGCAGTTTCCTCCCATCCGCTCGCCGACGATCCCAGCTTGCAAGTGAAGTGTCTGCTGCCGGATGAAACGAGCTTCGACTTTGCAGTGAACACGATGGTCTATCAGCCCGGAGCCGCACTGAGCGTGGTCGAAATGCATGTAATGGAGCATGGGCTCCTCATGCTTGAAGGGGGCGGAATTTACCGGCTTGGCGATGCCTGGTATCCCGTCACGGCGGGGGACTTCATCTGGATGGGACCGTGGTGCCCGCAATGGTTTGGCGCAATCGGCAAGGTGCCGGCGAAGTATCTTATTTACAAAAACTGGAATCGGCATCCCTTGGCGGGCGCACAACGATGAGTCTTACCATCAACCAAGGCCGTCTGCTCTCCGAAATCGATGCGCTAGCTTCGTTCTCTGAAGTCGAACCGCCTGTGGTGACAAGAATCGTCTTCACAGCCCCCGATCTCAAGGCGCGGGTGTGGATGAAAGCGCTTTGCCAGGAGGCCGGACTCGCTGTTCGAGAGGACGCCGTTGGGAATACGTTTGCCCGCTGGAATGGTTCGGACCTGAGCGCGCCAACCGTTGGCACAGGCTCACACATTGACGCGATTCCAAACGCGGGGAAATACGATGGCGTCGTCGGAGTTCTGGGTGGGCTGGAAGCGATCCGCGCCTTGCGGGAAAGTGGATTTCGTCCCAGGCATGCCATTGAGCTGCTGATTTTTACCTCCGAAGAACCAACACGCTTCGGAATCGGATGTCTCGGAAGCAGGCTGCTGTCCGGCACTCTTTCTGTTGCTGCGGCAAGCAAGCTGACGGACAAAGCGGGCGCCACACTCGACGAGGTTCGATGTGGGGCTGGATTCACGGGCGAACTGGAACAGGTAAAACTGCCAGGCGCTTACTACAAAGCATTTATCGAACTGCATATTGAACAAGGGCCGCTGCTGGAGCGCCTGCAGATTCCTCTTGGACTGGTCACAAAAATCGCTGCCCCGGCTAGCCTACGCATTTTGATCGAGGGCTCGGGCGGACATGCCGGAGGAGTTCTGATGCCAGACCGCCGGGATGCTCTCTGCGCGGCGGCGGACTTGATCCTGGCGATCGAGAACGCGGCGCGTACGAGTGGCGCGATTGACACCGTCGCTACCGTAGGAATCTGCGAAATCTTTCCCGGTGCGGTGAATAGTATCCCCAGTCGCGTCCGGCTCAGCGTGGACATACGGGATACTGACGTGAAGCGGCGTGACCTCGTAATGCAAACCTTGGGATCCGCATGCCGTTCCGTCTCGACGCGACGGCAGGTATCGGTCAGCACCGAACTGTTGAATGCCGACGAGCCCGCGGACTGTGATCCGGCGATCCTCGAAGTGCTTTCTCAATCTTGCCAAAAGCATGACTTGAAATTCATTCCTATGGTCAGCCGCGCCTATCATGATTCGCTGTTCCTGGCGCGCATCGCTCCTATCGTGATGTTGTTCATCCCCTGCCGTAACGGCTACAGTCACCGGCCTGACGAATACGCGTCGCCGGGAGACATCGTTCGAGGCACACTCGTACTCGCCGAAACCCTCGCAGCATTATCCAGTTGACGTTGCAGCGTGCGGCCGGCGCAGGAACCGTAATCAGGGTTTACTGGCGGGCATCGAATCGCGGATTCTTGCGTACCCGGGTTTTATTTTCTGATAGATGAGATCACAGCGCTCTTTATAAGGTAAGAACGCGCTCTTCATCGCATTGATTGTAATCTTCTCGAAGTCTGCCAGCGACAAGCCAAAGGCGTCAGCCGCGGCTTCGAATTCCGTGGTCATCGTTGTGTTGCTCATCAGTCGGTTGTCGGTGTTCAGCGTGACCCGGAATTTTTCCTGATAAAGAATCTTGAACGGATGTTCCGCCAGACTCGGCGTGGCCCCAGTGTGAACATTGCTCAGCAAGCAGATCTCGAGCGGGATGCGTTTGTCGAGAACGTATTGCGCCAGATCGCCCAGCTTCACGGCCCTGCCGTCCACGACGGCAATGTCATCGATCAACCGCGTTCCGTGCCCGATTCGGTGGGCCCCGCAATATTGAATCGCCTGCCAAATCGATTCTTTTCCGTAACCTTCGCCGGCGTGCACCGTGATGTTAAAGTTCTCGCGCTGGATGTAATGGAAAGCATCGACGTGTTTCTTCGGAGGATAACCTCCCTCCTCGCCTGCCAGATCAAAGCCAACGACGCCGCGCGCTCGAAAGTCGACTGCAAGTTCCGCCATTTCGAGAGAAGCGTTCATGTTGCGCATGGCGCAAATAATTAAACCGGAGGAGACCCCGAAATCTTTTCGTCCTCTTTCCAATCCTTTCAGAACGGCGGAGACAATCTGCTGATGGGTCAATCCTTTCTGGGTGTGGAAGACTGGCGCAAAGCGAGTTTCAAAATAAACAATCCCGTCCCGGCTGAGATCCCCGGCTTGCTCGTATGCAATTCGTTGCAGCGCCTCTTCTGTCTGCATTACCGCGATAGTGTGCGCAAAACCCTCCAGATATTTTGCGAGGCTTCCCTGATTCGCTCCGCGGAAAAACCAATGGGAGAGTGCATCGGGATCATTCGTTGGCAAGCCTGCGTATCCGGTATCTCGCGCCAACTCGATTACGGTTTGCGGCCGTAGCACGCCGTCCAAATGCTCATGCAGAAGAACTTTGGGAAGACTCTGCAATACCTGTTGATCGAGTTTCATGGGATGCAATCCTCTCCAGCCGGGGCGACGTCCATCGAGGCGGTGAAACGTTAAAAGATGATACACCGGCTCTTTCGCAGCTTTCTCTCGATTCTCTCCCAAGTTCGTGTTGTACAATCCGACGCCAGTCTGATTTCGCGGCTGGTTTAGCGGAAGGATCGCCAAGGCAATAATGCAAAGGGAAGAGAAGCATTCTCAAACAGCAGGCTATGGGTTGCGTCGCGAAATTCTCTCTCCGATGGAAACTTTGGCGCAGTCGGTTTCCACGATGGCCCCCACCACCACACCCGCGGCCACCATCCCGCTGGTCTGCGCGCTCGCCGGCAATGGCACTTGGCTCGCGTATGTCCTGGCGACCGCTGCTGTGCTGCTGGTTGGCTTGTGCATCAGCCGGTATGCCCGCCTTTCCGCATCGCCCGGATCGCTCTACGCGTACGCTTCGATGACTCTCCCTCCCTGGCTTACCGCGACCGTGGCATGGAGCCTGTTACTCGCTTATGTGGCGACCGGATCCAGCGTCATCGGCGGTTTCTATCATTACGCGAACTTGCTGTTACGCGATGCGACCGGCCACGTTTACTCCGCGGTATTGCTGGCCGCGCTGGTGACCGGGGTTTCGATAGGGATTGCTTACCGCGACGTTAAAATCTCCGCGCGACTTATGCTGTGGATCGAGGCCGCGTCCGTTACGGTAATTGTGGTCGTGGTTACGCTATTGCTGGTGCGGCACGGCAGGCACGTGGATGCGGAACAACTGCATCTCCGAGGAATGACCGGCAGCGGGCTTCGCCTTGGACTGGTGCTTGCACTCTTCAGCTTTGTGGGCTTCGAGAGTGCCACCACCCTCGGCTCCGAGGCTCGCAATCCGCTGCAGACGATCCCCCGCGCGGTCATCCAAAGCGCCCTTCTCGCGGGGGCATTCTTCACGGTCTGCGCTTACGCCGAGGTGTTGGGCTTCCACACCGTAGGCCAGGATTTAGGCGCGAGCCAGGCTCCGATGTATGTACTGGCCAAAGTCGGCGGCGTGCCGGTGTTGGGGCTTCTGATTGATATCGGTGCACTCGTGAGCCTATTTGCTGGAACTCTGGCATGCATTACGGCGGCGGCAAGGGTGCTTATGCTAATGGCGCACAACGGGCTTGCTCATGCCTTTCTGGGCAATACGCATGCCCGCAATCGAACTCCAAGCCGGGCGGTCGTCATTACAGGAGTTGCCGCGCTCATGCCTGTGGCAGTTCTGGCGGCCCGGGGCGCCAGTGGCTTGGATGTATACGGTTGGCTGGGTTCGCTTGCGACCTATGGTTTTATCGTGGCGTATGCATTGGTTTGCGTAGCATTGCCACGATACTTACGCGAACACGGCGTCTTTCGGCCGGGAGCGCAGCTAGTGCCCTGGCTTGCCGGCGCTGCCATGCTGCTAGCGCTGGTCGGGAATTTCTATCCCGTGCCGGAGGGACCTTACGGCAAGTTGCCTTACATCTATCTGGCTTACTTGACGGCGGGACTGGTTTGGTTTGCAGTTCGTGCACGCGGCAAGAGCAGCGCACTGGTCGAAAGCTAGGGCAGTGTCCGGGGGACGATGAGTTTCACCCGTATAGAAATATCGAATCGGCGGCAAGCGAATTTTCACTAAAAGGAACTCTTTCGTTCCTTGGGGCGCTCGTGTAAAGTCATCCAGTTATTTTACGGGCGTGCGAAACAGACCATCTCGGCTGCGAACATTTTTGCACAACTTAGGAGTGGTTCGGCGGCGCAGGCGGTCCCGCACGAGGGTATTCACTTGCACGAGGTTACTGATGCTCAACAGAGTCGGACCGGTCGCTTTCCTCATCGTTTCATTCCTGTTTGACTGCGCTGCCTTCATCCCCATCGCCCAAGCGCAGCAGACACTCGGCGGCATCACGGGAACGGTCACCGACAAGACTGGCGGGGTTCTGCCGGAAACCGTGGTCACGATCGTGGGGGAGCAGACGAAACTTACGCGCACTCAAAAAACCAATGCAAATGGCAGCTATGACTTCGTGAGCCTGCCCATCGGTACCTACACGCTGACCTTCACGCACGAAGGCTTTGAAACTCAGAAGGTGCCATCGATCACCGTGCAGGCGGATCGCACGGCGACCGTCAATGCCTTCCTGCCAATCGGTCAAGTGGGAACCGTAGTCGAAGTTGAGGCGGTTCCGTTGATGAACTCCGTGGACACCACAAACGGCTATATTCTGGATAAGAACCAGATCGATGCTGTGCCGCTGCCTACGGGCAGCTTCACCGGCCTCGCAATTCTTTCCCCCGGAGTGAACGCGGAACTTCCCGGGGGCACGGGAGCCAACAGTGGCCTGGGAAACCAGCCGATCTGGGCGAACGGGCAGCGCGATACCAGCAACAGCTTTCTGCTCAACGGCGTCGATGCCAGCAATCTGTTTAATGGCAAGAGCACGAGCCAGGTGGCTTCGGCTCGTATCGTGAACAACACCGGCGTCGCCAATGCCGCCAGCACCAGCGCCGCTCCGATCCAGAGCACGGCGTCCGTCTACTTGGCGATCGGCCAGGCATTGCCGACGCCTGCGCCCGAGACGGTCACCGAACTTCGCGTAAACACATCGATGTACGATGCGCAGCAAGGCTCGACCAGCGGCGCTCACATCGATATGAGCACTTCCTCCGGTACCAATACGATCCACGGCAGCGGTTACGTTCACCGCGGTACGGACTGGTTGAATGCATCCCCGTTCTTCTACAAACAAGATCCCAACATTCCAGCCAACGATAAAGTTCCACAGTTGCATCGCTATACCGCAGGCGGAACTCTGGGCGGCGCGCTAATTAAAGACAAGCTATTCGGTTTTGTTAGCTATCAACACCTTCATGACTCTGACCAGGAAATCGGACTGTCGCGCATGCTCGTCCCGCAAGGACTCAGCAATGATCGCTCTCCGGCGGCCTTGGCTGCCATCTCCAATACCTACTGGGGCACCTCACTCACAGGGAATGGCGATCTCAATCCCGTGGCGGTCGCTCTTTTTCAGTACAAGCTGCCAAACGGTCAGTACTTGATTCCCTCCTGGGACGGGCAGGTCGCTACTCCGAGCTTTCCGGAAAATGCCATCGTCCCGGGCACCGCTTACTTCACGGCCGATCAGGCTGTCGCCGACCTCGATTGGAACAGAAGTCCTAAAGACACGATCTCTCTAAAATACTATTACCAGCACGACCCCAGCGTTGCTCCCTACGCTTACTCGAACGTTGCAGGCTTTGCCCAGCATCTCGATGCGGGCAGTCAGGTCGCGTCGCTGACCAATACTCAGACTCTCAGGCCTAGCCTGAGTGTTACAGAAGTTCTGGGGATTCTTCGAGAGAAGGTCTACAGCACAATCGGGCAGCCGTTCTCGCCGCAGGCGTTCGCGGCTCAAACCGGTACGCCTGCGATCAACACATTTGGATCATCGTTCTTCCCAGGCATCACCATCGTAGATCCCCTGGGGCTGGACAGCTCCGCGAATGTAGGCGGCATCAGCAATCTCCAATTTCTCACCATCGGTCAGGGCGCGGCTTCGCAAGGAGCATTCACCGGAGTTTTTCAGAACCGCATCATGCCATCGGCAAATGCCATTTGGACTCATGGCAAACACACAATCACGTTTGGCGGAAGCTACGCCTATACCCAACTCAACACTCGTGACGAGAGGACGAACCAGGGGATAATTTCGACGGCGGATTTTTCGCAATTCATTCAGGGGTTGGTCACCACCAACGATGACTTCACGACGACCAAGTTTCTTCAGGGCAACGCGAACCGCTATTACCGGGCTGGACAGGCCGGGGCGTATGTGCAGGACAAGTTTCAGTTCCGCTCGAACCTCAGCCTGACCGCCGGTCTCCGCTTCGATTGGGACGGCGGCCTCACCGAAAAGTACGGCCGCATCTTTAATTTCGATCCTTCGCGATACTCTTACGACGCCTCCACCGACACCATCGCCTCGAACGGTTTCATCATCGCGGGGAATAACAATCTGTTTCCGACAAAAGGGGTGAGCAACACTACGCTCACCGAGCGGCAGTGGGGACTGGCTCCTCGGTTGGGAGTTGCATGGAGTCCCAAGAAATTCAACGATAAGCTGGTCGTACGCGCCGGCACCGGGATCTATTACGACCGCGGCGAACTTTATTCTTATCTTTCTCCAGGCTTTGCCGAAGGCGTGATCAATGGCGGTCCGTTTGGTGTGAACCAGACGCCCCCTTACGTGAATGCACAGGCATGCGATTCCAGCACCCAGACTTACTATTTGGACTACATTCCAACCTGCAATTCAGATCCCAGCATGGGTCAGGTATATTCCCTGGCGAATCCTTGGGGCGCCACGCTTGCTCCCGCTCCTAGTGGCAATCCCGCTGACATTACGAAGTACCTGCCGAACACCGGAGTTCCAGGAACCGGAGTGGCGGCAGGAATCGCGGATGGGCAGCAGCTGTTTTCCTTTGCAACCTATAACCGCGCCAACAAGTTGCCCTACACCATAAACAACACCCTCGATTTTCAATGGCAGCCCAGGAACGATCTTGCCCTCGAGGTCGGCTACGTCGGCAACCTGGGCCGACACGGGGTTATTCCCATTCCCTTCAATCAGGCGGGGATCGCTTCTCCGTCTCATCCAATCCGTCCCGGGACTCCCTACGAGCAGGACTACACCTATGGCTACACCGTAGTCGATTCGAATTTCAACTTTCAAAACTTGCCCAACGGTCAGCCCTACCTCGCCAACTATGAGGGTGGCAATGTGGACCTGCGCGTTCCCTATGTTGGCTATTCGGCGGAATCCGAGACCTACAAGGCGGCGGGCGTCTCCGCCTACAACGCGCTGCAGACGCACGTGGAAAAACGGATGAGTCATGGGCTGCAGGTCGGCTTCTCGTACACGTATTCTCACGCGCTGGATGAACAAAGCGGCATGGGATTGTTCTTCAACGGAAACAATCCGCTCGATCTACGCTCGGCTTATGGTTCGTCTGACTTCGATCGCACGCACGTCTTCAATATCAGCTACGTCTACCAATTGCCGAGGTTTTTCTCCGCGTCGACGTTGAAAGGCAGGTTGGCGGATGGCTGGTCCATTAACGGTGACACCGTGGTGCAAAGCGGCCAGCCCTATAGCATCATCGACTACACCGGCGCGGTAGGCAGCATCTACTACAGCGTTTACGACGGCATCACGAATCCGGTTGTTCCACTTGCTCCCGGATGCACTCCGAAGAATGCTGTGACCGGAGCCTCGGGTGCTTTCGAGACTCCCGCTCTCAAATCATCCTGCTTCACATTGCCGTTGCTGAATCCCGGTGACTTGGGCGGCGCAATTCCGGCGGGGGATACGTTCGAAACCAATTTCACTTCTGGCCAGCGCAACATCTTCCGCCAAGCCTGGCAGAAGCGGGCCGATATTTCGTTCGTCAAGGTAACGGCCATCACGGAACGCGTCTCGATGAAGTACAGCTTCGACATCTTCAACTTGACGAATACAGCTAGTTTTGACATTCCCATCGACGATGTTTCGCAGAACCAGTTCTACAACCAGTTCCCGGTAATAGGAACACCGCCGCGACCCACCGCCTGCGACAACACCAATACGGGCTTCTACAACTGTCCCTCTGGTTTAGGCGTGACGAATAAAACCATCGGCAGCCCGCGCCAGATTCAGATGACTCTGCGATTCGAGTTCTGAATGATGAAGCAGGGACCGGGATGCACCGGGTGATCACTCCTTTCCGATGTCTTCGTTCCAAATCTCGGGGTTGAGGCGAATATATTCGTCCAACATCGAAGCGCACTCCGCGGAATCCAAGTCGATGATTTTTATGCCGAGCGAGCGCAGCCATTCCACGCCGCCCTGGAAGTTGCGGCTCTCGCCGATTAGTAGCGTGCCGAAACCAAACTGCCGCACGAGTCCACTGCAATACCAGCAAGGCGCCAGCGTCGTGACCATGATGAGTTTGCGATAGCTACGCTGGCGTCCGGCATTGCGGAAGGCGTCAGTCTCGCCGTGCAGTGAAGGATCGCCGTTCTGTACGCGCCGATTGTGCCCTGCGCCAATGAGTTTGCCGTCGGCGTTGAAAATCGCGGCGCCGATCGGAATGCCTCCCTCCGCGAGCCCTTTGCGGGCCTCCACAATCGCCACCTCGAGCATGGCCGAGTAATCGGAACTTTTCATGGTTCTCGATTATAGGACGCGAGCCACGACTGGACGGGCTGGACTTGCTTCGGCTTTGCGCTCAAATACATGTCGCCTCGGAAGCAGCTATACTCCATCCTCATGGATGCACGAACGAAGCCACTTTTCCGAGGTGCCACTCTGTTTTCGGCGGCCGCATGCATACTTGCCTCCGGGTGCCTATCGGCGCAAGACTCAGCGCAGCAGCCTTCTCGTGCTGCCGCCGTACTTGATTCCATGCCGCATGCCGAGCGGATCAGCGAGGTTGCTCTCTCGCCTGATGGAAGTCAAGTCGCTTACGTCGTCGAGCGTCGTCGAGGGAAAAATCACTGTCATCTCTTCCGCTGGAGAGAACTCGCATGCGATCGCTGTAGAAAATGGCCTTGCGCTGCGCGACGTGGCTTGGTCCACGGACAGTAAACGCATCGCCTTCCTCGCTGACCTGCCTGGCGAAGTCCCCTCCGCTCAAGTTTGGACGGCAGCGGCCGATGGCAGTGGTCCCGTAAAACATGCTGAGCTGAAAGGTTATGCGCAGGCTCCACGCTTCTCTCCGGACGGATCGAAACTTGCCATCCTATTCATCGAGGGCATGCCGCGCGTCGCCGGGCCGTTGCAACCGATGACACCACTCGCTGGGGTCAGCGACGAGAAGGTTCTTGAGCAACGCATTGCCACCATCAACCTGAGTTCAGACCGTCTCACCCAGGTATCGCCCGCCGACATGTATGTTTACGAGTACGACTGAACTCCGGACGGAGAAGCCTGGGCGGCGACGGCGGCGCATGCTTCCGGTGATGCGAACTGGTGGATCGCGCGTCTCTAGCGAGTGAAGTCGCAAACCGGCGAGATGCACGAAATTTACAAGCCAAAGCTGCGACTTGCGAACCCATGCGTTTCTCCGGAGGGAACGTATGTGGCATTTATTGAAGGGTTGATGAGCGACGAAGGTTCTACGGGCGGTGACATCTACGTAGTCCCGATCGTGGGCGGCGCCTCTCGAAACCTCACTCCCAATATCAAGTCGTCGCCGTTAGCGCTGGCATGGACAACTCCTGACCGTATTAAATGAAGCCTGGACGATGACCAGTTCTTTGGCGAACGATAACCGGTTCACCGCCATGGTGCGTCAATCGGCAAGCACGCCGCCGGAAGTGTGGGCTGGTCCGATTGGACAATGGAAACAGCTCACAAATCTGAAGGCCGAAGCCAAGCCGGCGTGGGGCGAGATGCACAGTGTGCATTGGATGAATGGCACAGCTCGGGTGCAGGGATGGTTGATGCTGCCCAAGGATTTCACCCCCGACAAAACGTATCCCCTCGTGGTGAATGTACACGGCGGACCGTCTTCGGCATGCGTTTCCCAATGGGACACGCACGGTATGGGACTGCAGTCGGCGATGGGTTACTTCGCTCTCTGTCCCAATCCGCGCGGCAGCTACGGACAGGGAGAAACATTCACGCAGGGCAATGTGAAGGATTTTGGTGGTGGCGACTTCCGTGACATCCTGGCCGGGATCGATGCCCGCTCAAAGCAGTATCCGATCGATCATAAACGGGTCGGCATTCGCGGACACAGCTACGGCGGATATATGTCGATGTGGGCGGAGACTCAGACGCATCGTTTCGCAGCGGCGGTGGCGGGCGCTGGCCTCTCCGACGGGCTGAGTTACTACGGCTTGAACGACATCGACGAGTGGATGATTCCGTTCTTCGGCGCTTCGATAGATGACGACCCCGCCGGGTACGCCAAGAGCGATCCCATGCACTTCGTCAAAGCTGTGAAAACTCCGACGCTTACTTTCGTAGGCGACCGCGACGGTGAGGTGCCAATGGAACAATCGGTGGAATGGTGGCACGCGCTCAGCGCACTGCACGTGGCGACCAAGCTGGTGGTCTATCCCGACGAGGGCCATGTGTTCATCAAGGCTGCCGATTCACGGGATTATGCGCTGCGCTCTGTGCAATGGTTCGAGGAGTGGTTCGCGCAAGCAGAGTAAGTTTGTCCCCCGCCTGGTGCGTTTGCCGTTGGACTTAAGGCCTGCGAAATTTACATACCCTGCATCGAAATTCTGCGTTGTACATGTCCGCGGCGAGGGCATATGACAGACTTGACGGAATAGGCTTGGATTGGAGTGTGGTTTGCGCCCGTAACCTTTGGCTCGCATCCAGGAACAACCGATTCGTAATCGCAATTTCACCTGTGGGGAGACGCCGCGATGTCCCGCATAAGCCATATCAATGGCCTGCCGCCGGCGCAGGGTCTGTACGATCCTGCGCGGGAGCATGACGCCTGCGGCATCGGATTTGTAGCCAGTGTTCCGGGCGAAAAGAGCCACGACATTATTATCAAGGGAATCCAGGTGCTCTTGAATTTGGCGCACCGCGGCGCTTGTGGGTGTGATTCCGAGACCGGCGACGGTGCGGGCGTACTGATTCAGATTCCACACGAATTCTACGCGCGAGAGTGTGCGCAGTTGGGATTCGTGCTGCCCGCGCCTGGTTCTTACGGCGTCGGAATGACGTTCCTGCCGGTCGAAAAACCTGCCCGGCTGCAGTGCGAAGGGATTCTCGAGCGAATCGTCCGCGAAGAGGGCTTGTTTCTATTGGGCTGGAGAGATATGCCGGTCTACGCTTCGGCGACCGGGCGTGTGGCGCGAGCATCACAACCTTACATCCAACAGATTTTTGTCGGCTGCCAACCGGGTCTTGAGGAAGACGCTTTCGAGCGCAAGTTATACGTGGTTCGCAAGCGCGCCGAAGGCGAAATGCGGCAGTCGGAGGTGGAAGACGCGGCGACATTTTATATTCCTTCTCTTTCGTGCCGAACCGTCGTCTACAAAGGTCTGCTGCTGGCTTCTCAGCTCACCGGCTTCTACCGCGAGCTCTCCGAGCCTGATGTGGTTAGCGCTCTTTGCCTGGTCCACCAGCGTTTCTCTACGAACACATTTCCCAGTTGGCAGCGTGCGCATCCCTATCGCTACATCGCTCACAACGGCGAGATTAATACCCTCCGCGGGAATGTGAACTGGATGCACGCCCGGCAGTCGTTGCTGACATCGCCACGCTTTGGCGATGATCTGAAGAAGCTTTTTCCGATCATAGAACCGGAAGGAAGTGACTCCGCAAATTTCGACAACGCCCTTGAACTTCTACTGCAGTCCGGGCGCAGCCTGCCGCACGCAATCGCCATGCTGATTCCGGAAGCGTGGGCTGGCAATCCACATATGAAGCCGGAGAAGCGGGCCTTTTATGAGTATCACGCTTGCCTGATGGAACCGTGGGATGGACCGGCGGCGGTGGCGTTCACCGATGGCCGCGTGATCGGAGCGACGCTCGATCGCAACGGTCTGCGTCCCGGAAGATATGTGGTCACGCATGATGACGTCGTGATCATGGCGTCCGAGGCCGGGGTGCTCGACGTGGCTCCGGAGAAGGTAAAGACGAAGGGCCGTCTGCAACCGGGGAAAATGTTTCTGGTGGATACGGTCGAAGGCCGGATTATTTCGGATCAGGAGATCAAGCGGACGCTCGCCTCGCGGCAGCCCTATGCGCAATGGGTCAAAGACAACCAGATCACGATCCATCAGTTGCCCGAGCCTTCCCGGACGCATCCTCCGAATCCCGAGACGCTTCTTCGACGGCAGCGTGCCTTCGGTTACACCGATGAGGATTTGAGGATGATCCTCGCGCCCATGGCATCGGCCGGGGAAGAGCCGGTTGGCTCGATGGGAACGGACACTCCGCTGGCATGTCTCTCGGATCGACCGCAGCCGCTGTTCAATTACTTTAAGCAGCTGTTCGCGCAGGTTACGAATCCTCCAATTGATCCCATTCGCGAAGAAATGATGATGTCGCTGATCAGCTACATCGGCAGCGAGCGCAACATTCTGGAGGAAGAGCCGGAAAACTGCCACATGCTGAAGTTGGAGCATCCGCTTCTGACCAATCGCGAATTGGAAAAGCTGCGGCGCGTGTCCACTCGCGATTTGCTCGCCACCACCCTGCCGGCGCTGTTCCTGGCAAGTGAGGGAGAGGCCGGCCTGGGACGCGCACTCGACGAGCTGTGCCGAAGAGCGTCTTTGTCGGTGAAGGCGGGATACACTCTGCTGATTCTTTCTGATCGCGGCGTTGACAAGAACTACGCGCCCATTCCTTGCTTGCTCGCGCTCGCGGCGGTGCACAACCTGCTCGTCCGCGAGGAGACCCGAACCCAAGTGGCTCTCATTACAGAATCAGGCGAGCCTCGCGAGGTGATGCACTTCGCCTTGCTCAGCGGATATGGAGCGAGCGCAATCAATCCTTATCTTGCCCTGGAGACGGTGGAGAATCTTGCCTGGCGTGGCGAGTTGGCGGACGGCGTTACCTCCGAGCTAGCAGTCAAGAACTTCATGAAGTCGGTGAAGAAGGGCTTACTCAAGACTTTTGCCAAGATGGGCATCTCGACGCTGCAAAGTTACCAGGGAGCCCAGGTCTTTGAGGCCATCGGACTTAACCAAGATTTGGTGGAAAGCTATTTCGTAGGCACAACGTCGCGCCTGGAGGGCCTGGGGCTCGATGTTCTGGCCCGCGAGGCACAGCTGAAGCACGAACATTCCCTGCGTCCGGTCACGGAATTTGAGACGGAGCTTGAAGTGGGCGGCAACTATCACCAGCGCGTCAACGGCGAGTATCACCTCTTAAATCCGTTGACCATCAGCAAGCTGCAGCAGGCCGTGCGGCAGGAAAGCTTTCAGACGTTTCAGGAATACACCGAACTCATCGACAAGCAGAGCACTCACCTGTGCACGCTGCGCGGCTTGATGAAGTTGAAGAAGAGTGATAAGCCCGTTCCGATCGGAGAAGTCGAGCCCGCGAAAGAAATTGTGAAGCGCTTCAACACCGGCGCAATGTCATTTGGTTCTATCAGCAAGGAAGCGCACGAAACGCTCGCAATCGCCATGAACCGCATTGGAGGCAAGTCGAACACGGGCGAGGGCGGCGAAGACGAAGAGCGATTTAATTCGGACGCGAACGGCGACCTGCGGCGCAGCGCCGTAAAGCAAGTGGCTTCGGCTCGTTTCGGCGTGACCGCGAATTACTTGGTGAACGCGGACGAATTGCAGATCAAAATGGCGCAGGGCGCAAAACCGGGCGAAGGCGGCCAATTGCCGGGACACAAGGTGGACGAAGTGATCGCTCGTTTGCGACACTCCATCGCCGGAGTCGGGCTTATTTCGCCGCCGCCCCATCATGACATTTACTCCATCGAAGATCTTGCACAGCTAATTTACGACCTGAAGAATGTCAACCCACAAGCCCGCATCGCCGTGAAATTGGTGGCCGAGTCCGGTGTGGGGACGGTGGCGGCGGGCGTGGCCAAGGCGCATGCTGACGTGGTTCTGATCAGCGGGGACAGCGGCGGCACGGGAGCTTCGCCGCTGAGTTCGATCAAGCACGCGGGCATTCCTTGGGAGTTAGGCTTGGCGGAGACGCAGCAAGTGCTGCTGTTGAACGATCTGCGCAGCCGTATTCGCGTGCAGACGGACGGCAAATTACAGACTGGCCGGGATGTCGTGATCGGCGCATTGCTGGGCGCAGAAGAATTTGGCTTTGCCACGACGCCGCTGATTGCGATGGGCTGTGTGATGCTGCGCAAGTGTCATCTCAATACATGCTCGGTGGGCATTGCCACGCAGGATCCCGTACTGCGCAAGCAGTTCCAGGGGCAGCCTGAGCACGTCATCAATTTCTTTTTCTTCCTGGCGGAGCAAGTGCGCCACTACATGGCGGACCTGGGATTCCGCAGCTTCGACGAGATGGTGGGGCGCGTCGACATGCTCGACGGGGAGCCCGCCGTCGATCACTGGAAGGCACGAGGGCTCGATCTTTCGGCAATTCTCTATCGCCCTCCGGTGCCTTCGCGTGTGGCGCGGCGATGCGTGCAGGCCCAGGACCACGGGCTGAAAGAGGCGCTCGATCACAAGCTTCTTGCCGCGGCGCGCGTCGCAATCGACACTCTTGTTCCAGTCGAGATCAGTTTGCCAGTACGCAATGTGCACCGCTCTGTGGGCACGATGCTCAGCGGCGAGATCGCCCGCAAGCACGGCTCCGCGGGATTGCCCAATGATACGATTCGCATTCACTTGACGGGGTCCGCGGGACAAAGCCTGGGCGCGTTTCTGGCAAACGGCGTCACCCTTACGCTCGAGGGTGAGGCGAATGATTATGTGGGTAAAGGTCTATCCGGCGGACGCTTGGTTGTGTACCCACCTCGCGCCTCTGGATTCGCTGCCGAAGAAAACATCCTGATCGGAAACGTTGTACTCTACGGGGCCACCACTGGGGAAGCTTTTTTCAATGGAGTTGCCGGAGAACGATTCGCGGTTCGCAACTCCGGAGCCACCGCGGTAGTGGAGGGAGTCGGCGATCACGGTTGCGAGTACATGACGAATGGGGTGGTGCTTGTCCTGGGGTCATGCGGAAGGAATTTCGCAGCGGGCATGAGTGGCGGAGTCGCTTACGTGTTTGATGAGCGCAGTAATTTTGCGGAGGAGCGATGCAACCTCGGCTCCGTGGATCTTGAATCCGTAGCAGAGTCGCAAGATGTGGAGGTGCTAAGAAGTCTTGTCACACGACACCTGGCGCTGACTGGTAGCCGCCGCGCGAAATGGATTCTCGAAAACTGGGCTGAACTGCTGCCCCGCTTCATCAAAGTTTTCCCACACGAATTCAAGCGAGTGCTGGGAGTAAGCCGCAGCCGCAAGGGCGAAATCCCGAGCCGCCCGATGGCTCCGGTCGCCCACGCTCAGCACGCGCCCCTCGCGCAGGTGCAGAATGGGTAAGACCACGGGCTTTCTGGAATATTCTCGCGAGCTTGCTCCGCGCCGCCCAGTGACTCAGCGGGTGAATGACTGGTTCGAAATCTACCTCGACCTGCCGGAGGACACTCTCAAGAAGCAAGGCGCGCGCTGCATGGATTGCGGCGTGCCTTTCTGTCAGACGGGATGTCCGGTCAATAATTTGATTCCCGACTGGAACGATCTGGTGTATCGCGGGCGATGGAAGGAAGCAGTGCGGCAACTGCACGCGACCAACAATTTTCCGGAGTTTACCGGACGCATTTGCCCGGCGCCATGTGAAGCGTCCTGCGTGCTGGGCATCAACCAACCGGCGGTGACCATCAAGCAAAACGAGAAAAACATTGTTGAGCGTGGGTTTCGGGAAGGTTGGATTCGTCCCGAGCCGCCGAAGCTTCGCAGCGGGAAAAAGGTCGCAGTTGTGGGTTCCGGCCCAGCCGGACTGGCGGCGGCGCAACAGCTATGCCGAGCAGGACACGCCGTCGTCGTCTACGAGAAAGCGGACCGTATCGGCGGATTGCTGCGCTACGGCATTCCCCAGTTCAAGCTGGAGAAGCACATCATCGATCGCCGCCTGGAGCAGATGTCCGGCGAAGGCGTGCAGTTCGTTACCGGCGCGGAAGTTGGAAAGAATGTTTCTGTCGAGGAGCTGCGGCGTAACTTCCATGCGATCGTGCTCGCTGGCGGAGCCGAACAACCGCGCGATCTTAAGGTTCCGGGGCGTGACCTCAAAGGGATTCATTTCGCGATGGATTACTTGCCGCAGCAGAACCGGCGCTGCCTTGGGGACGAAGTCGCACCAGAAATTGAAATCCTGGCTGCAGGAAAGCGAGTGATCATCATAGGAGGAGGCGACACAGGCGCGGACTGTCTGGGAACATGCCACCGGCAAAAGCCGCTGTCCGTGCATCAGTTCGAGATCATGCCGAAGCCGCCAGACGAACGATCGCCGCTCACTCCCTGGCCGTTATGGCCGATGCAACTGCGAACCGAAGCGGCACATGAAGAAGGCGGCATTCGCGATTGGAGCATTGCTACTACGAAATTTACCGGCGAAGCTGCAAGTGTTAAACGCTTACATGCCCAGCGCGTTGGTCCGCCGCCGAAGTTCGAGCCGATGCCAGGCAGTGACTTCACGATCGACGCAGACTTGGTGCTCATCGCAATGGGCTTTCTGGGTCCAGTTCGAAATGGAATGATTGAACAACTGGGCGTGGTGCTCGATCCGCGCGGAAACGTGGCCACGGATCCGAACTACATGTCATCCGTGCCGGGCATTTTTGCGGCCGGGGATATGCGGCGCGGCCAATCGCTGGTGGTATGGGCCATCTCGGAGGGACGCAGAGCGGCGGCGGGTGTGGATACCTATCTCAGATCCGCGGCGACGCGTTCCACCGCCCTGGCTTCAGCAGCCCAACCAGTCGTCTCATGATTTGACTATCGGCCACAACGCCCGCTGCGCAAGATAACTGCGCCAACCTATGATCGGAATCCAGGATATCCAGACAGCCATGGGCCGGATACGCGAAGCCATCCGCGTTTCTCCCTGCACGGGCTCGGAATCTTTTTCGATTCTCACCAAGAACGAGATTTTCCTTAAACTCGACAACCAGCAGCGTACCGGAGCTTTCAAGGAGCGCGGCGCTCTAAACAAGTTGCTCACGCTCACCGCTGAGGAACGGTCTCAGGGAGTGATTGCTGCATCGGCTGGCAATCATGCGCAAGGCGTTGCCTATCATGCTGGCCGCCACGGTATCAAGGCTCTCATCTACATGCCCTTGCCCACGCCGCTCACCAAAGTGTCCGCCACGCGCGCGTATGGGGCGGAAGTGGTTTTGCAGGGCACGAACTACGATGAAGCGTACGAGGAAGCCGTCAAGCATAGCCGGGAACACCACTTCACTTTGATCCACGCTTTCGACGATGATGCCGTCATTGCCGGGCAGGGCACACTGGGGTTGGAAATCCTGACGCAGCAGCCTGACATCGAGGCGATCGTTGCACCTATCGGTGGAGGTGGGTTGATTGGCGGAATCGCTTGTGCGGTGAAGGAAACCAATCCAGCGGTCCGAGTTTTTGGAGTTCAGCCCGCGAAGTTGCCTTCCATGCAAGCCGCGGTGGCGCAAGGCGGGCCGGTAACTCTCAAGTCTGCCACCACGATTGCCGACGGCATCGCTGTGCGGCGAGCCGGTGAACGGACGTTTCCGCTGGTCCAAAAATATGTGGACGACATTGTTACGGTCGAGGAAGAAGAGATCGCCAATGCCATCCTGCTGCTTTTGGAGCGCGAGAAGACGCTGGCGGAAGGTGCGGGCGCAGCGTCCATCGCTGCGTTGTTGAATCATAAACTGCCGCTGGAGGGGAAAAAGGTAGCGGTGCTGGTTTGCGGAGGCAATATTGACGTTACTCTGCTCTCGCGAATCATCGAGCGTGGTTTGGTGAAGGATGGCAGGTTGGTGCGTTTGCGCATTCACTTACCAGACTACCCCGGCGCGCTGCACCGGCTTACCGGAATTCTTGCAGATCTTCGTACCAATATTGTTGAAACCGCCTATGACCGCGCCTATCACGGCGTCAATCTGGGAGACACCGCCATTGACATCACCATGGAAACCAGAGGGCCTACTCATATTGCCGAATTGGTAACGGCCTTGTCGGCCTCCGGTTACGCCCACGAGAGAATTCTGTAGGCCGAATGCCGAGGCTTGCGTTCGCTCCCCACCTTATTTGACAGTTTGATCGGCGCTAGAAGAAATTTGAATTGGACTCAGTGCATACCTCCCTTTATCGTCTGCGGATTAGGGAGAGGACTGCGATTGAACGCAATGGCGTTCATCGGAGCCGGCTCTTTCCTAGGTCAGCCCTTCCCTCCAAGATTCAGGAGTGCGGTCGCATTGGCATTTGCGGAAGCTTTTCCAGCAGGCTTACGACCACCAAGAATTACCCACGCCTTCGGAACAGGAGCAAGCAAACATGACGAAGCGAGTCGACGGGCACTCCCTGCGCCTGTCGTTGATGTCGGCCCTTGCAGCCATGATTCTAATCGCCGGATTGTTGGCGGGACTATCAGGGTCCTGCTTTGCCGACGACGGGCCGAAACCTGATCCGTCGGGAACGGCCACGGGCGACAAGAGTGCCGCTGTAGATGCCGCCGGCAATCCCTTTGTGGTCACGGAGCCAACGGACAAAACCGCTCCGGACTACGCCGCCAACAAGAAAGCATTCGATGACTACCAGGCTCAGTCGGCAAAAGAGCCGCTCGCCGTTAAGCTCGCTGACAGCGTCGGCCATGTTCGCGTTGCCACGAATTTTGCCTGGACTCTAAACACGGGCTACCTGGTCCTGTTCATGCAGGCGGGTTTCGCCCTGCTTACTTGCGGACTGGTGCGAAAGAAAAATGCCGCCCATTTGATGATGCTGAATTTTGCGGCCTACGTATTTGCCTTTCTGGCCTATTACGCAGTCGGGTATGCGTTTCAGTTCGGAGCCGTTGCAATCAATGCAGCGCCCACGAACCTGGGCGGCGTTCCTACCCTCAACCACTTTCTCATTGGGAGCGGCCAGTGGGGATTCGTGGGTGGGAAAGGGTTTTTTCTCATCGGTCCCGCGTATGACGCTGGGAGCAATTGCTTGACGCTGTTTGAAGTTGTGTTCATGGAAACTGCCGGATACATCATTGTCGGTGCGGTGTGTGAAAGGATTACCTTCTGGGCCTTTTTGATTTGTGAACTTTTCATCGGAGCGATCCTCTATCCGATCTCCGGTTGTTGGACGTGGGGTGGAGGATGGCTGTCGCAAATGGGTTCCACCTTGAATCTGGGCCACGGCTATGTCGACTTTGCGGGATCGACTGTTGTCCACGCGGTTGGTGGTTTCTGCGCCATGGCTCTCGCTATTATTTTGGGTCCGCGCCTCGGGAAGTATGGTCCTGGAGGAAAGATCCGTGTGTTTCCCGCCCATAACATCGTGTATGTGGTGACGGGCACATTCATTCTGCTTTTTGGATGGATGGGATTCAATCCCGGTTCTACTCTCGGAGCCACTGATCTTCGCATCTCTGTCGTCGCAGTCAATACCAATCTGGCTGCAGTCGCCGGCTCCGCCGTCGCGATGCTTTTGTGGTATTTCATGTTTGGCAAGCCCGACATCACCATGGCCTGTAACGGAATGCTGGCCGGATTAGTCGCAATCACCGCGCCCTGTGCGTTTGTATCTTCAGCTTCGTCAGTAATCATCGGCATACTGGCTGGGTGCGTAGTTTGCTTCGGAGTTCTCTTCAACGATCGAGTTTTGAAAATCGATGATCCTTGTGGCGCGATCTCGGTCCACGGCTACTGTGGGTGGCTTGGCGCTGTTAGCGTCGGTATTTTTGCGGACGGCGCTTACGGCGCCGGATGGAATGGTGTCGGAGCGACTTCCTACCTGGGACGAGCCGGCCAGGGTGTGACTGGCATTCTTCACGGCGACACGCGTCAGTTCTTGTGCCAACTCATGGGAGCGACCTTGTATGCAGTCTGGGCGTTCGGCGCCACTTATGCAGTTTTCTGGTGCGTCAACCGAGTAAAGAGCATGCGAGTGTCGCCCGAGGTGGAAGAAGAAGGTCTTGACGTCCCCGAGTTTGGAATGGTCGGTTATCCGGAAGACGCGGTCACAGCTCCGTACTGACCGAACACTCGCCGCAGGCTTGAGGTGCAGCGCCGCAAGGCGAGAGCAGAACCAAAGTGAAGCTACGCTGCCTTCGTTGTATGAGTTATTTTGCTCAATTTTGCTCCCTGCGAGCGGCCACGTTCGCGCAGATCGCGTGATTGAAATCACAGAAAAGTTAGTAGTTTCTTAGTAGTGAATTACAGCTTCCAGCTAAGTAGAATCGCGCTTCGCGCTTCATGAATCCTAACTGGAACGGTCAATTCTCGTGCTTCGATCTCGTAGCCAGGACGAGCGTGTGCGCCCGCAGTGTCGTTTGGGCAGGCGGGGTGGAGATTGGGGGCGGCGATTTCGTCGTGATGGCAGGGCCGTGTGCCGTCGAATCGGAGCAGCAGTTGCTGCGGACGGCGGAATCCGTAGCAAAGGCTGGCGCTCGCATTCTGCGCGGAGGCGCCTACAAGCCGCGCTCATCTCCTTACGCGTTTCAGGGCCTCGGTCTTGAAGGCCTCAAAATCTTGCGCAAAGCGCAGGAAGAAACCGGGCTCGCAATCGTTACCGAAGTGATGAGCGAGGAAGACGTCGATCTGGTTGCCGAGTATGCCGACCTCATGCAAGTGGGCACGCGCAGCATGGAGAACTACGCGCTGCTGGAAAGATTAGGTGGGTGTGGGCGTCCGGTGTTGCTGAAGCGAGGGATGACTGCCACGTTGGAGGAGCTGCTGCGCTCCGCACAAGTGATCGCGATGAATGGCAACAGCCACATCGTTCTGTGCGAGCGCGGAATACGAACTTTTGAGACGGCGACGCGCAATACGTTAGATATCTCTGCGGTTCCAGTTCTGAAGGCGGTTGCTCACCTGCCTGTGATCGTCGATCCCAGTCATGCCGCTGGAGTGCGCAGCCTGGTTCCCGTTCTATCGCGGGCCGCCGCCGTCGTGGGCGCGGATGGCTTGCTCGTCGAAGTGCATCCTTCACCGGACCAGGCGATGAGCGATGGGCCTCAGTCACTTACCTTTCACCAATTCCGAGACATGATGAGTGATTTGCAACCTTTTCTGGACTTGATGACCCGACAGGCTGCCCGGCAGCAGATGGGTCCGCACCTTGTCGCCGTCGGGGGAGCAGACTCATGCGGACGCGGCCCATCTCCGTCGGGTTGCTCTCGCTAATCGTCGTTACCATAGTCGGAGTTGCGCCAGCGCGCTCTGTCTCCTCTTCCAGCCAGGGATCTCCTGCCTTTCCTTTCACGCTTGCCAAGAATTATGAGCCTCTCGCATGGATGCATGGTGGAGGTCGATTTAGCGCCGAAGCGAAAATCTTTCTTCAAGCGGCGGGTGGCATTCATCCTTTAATTCCAGGTTTTGCAGCCTCTGCCGATCCCACGGTTTCGTTCGACGGAAAGAATCTTTTGTTCGTGGGGAAGAAGAAGCTTCAGGACCTCAGTGATCACCCGAAAAGCGGCCATACATGATCAGTTCAAAACCGGCCATACTTTGGAAGCCGTCCAAGACATAGGTTGTTCTATCCTGCCGCCTGCTGTGGGGGCAAGCCTGTTTTTGTGCGGCAACTGCGTGGGCCGCATTTCAGCACGTGGCCATGATGCAGCAAGCGATCGAGCATGGCGGTGACCGTTGCGCTGTCGCCCGGCAGTTTTCCCCAGTCATCGACAGGTCGGTTCGAAGTAATGATTGTGCTAGTACGCTCATGGCGTCGCATGATGATCTCCAGGAGTTCCTCGGCGGCGGTGAGGGATAACTTCCGCATACCCAAGTCATCGATGATCAGCAAGGGTGCCGTGACCAGAGACTCGATGTGCTGTTTGCGGGTACCGTCGATCGAGGCTTCGGCGAGTTCCTCAAGCAGAGTATGGGTCTCGCGGTAGAGCACGCGATAGCCTTGCTGGATGGCGGCCTGGCCGATGGCTTGTGCCAGATGGCTCTTGCCGCTGCCGGGCGAACCAGACACATAATGCACCTCGTTCGGAGACAGTAACCGTCCACTACCGTTGGCATCCGCTATTTGGCTCATCCTTGCGCGTACGCCGGCGTGTGAAGAATCGCAATGGAGAGCAAGTATTCTGCGAACTGGCGAATGACACGATCTGCGCTCTGCCGACCTGGATGTTCAGCGCAGACTGCACGCGGTTCACCCTAGGCGGTCCGCTGATTCGAATCGAGGCCCTCCGTGAGCTCCGCGAGGTACTAACTGCTTGGCAAACTACTTATTCTTGCGATAAAGCTTCGTTGAGGCAATCTCCTCTGGAGGTAGTGAAGGGTGTTTACTCTGATCGCTAAACTGCACTACAATTACGCGTCAAGCCCTTCCCTCCCTCCCCTTTTGTCGTGGGCGTAAAATAGCTGCTCGCTGGCCCCACTGCCTTCAGGTTGTTTTTCGAGGGTAAGTGTCAGAGCAAACACATGGTCCTATGAAAAAGGATGTCAAGTAAAAAAGCTTCTCCCCGCCCCTCTGAGAGATGCGGGCGTGGTGACTTACATCCAGCCCCACCTCATTCCTCACCTCATTCTTAGAGGGG
>Ga0187875_10000095_pt1 | contig 79462 bp, 66 predicted proteins | sample June2016WEW_17_1_2_FD_132978 | JGI IMG/M metagenome (GOLD analysis project Ga0187875, IMG submission 132978) | Peatland microbial communities from SPRUCE experiment site at the Marcell Experimental Forest, Minnesota, USA - June2016WEW_17_10 | ecosystem: Environmental > Terrestrial > Soil >... | reverse complement strand
CTTTTCACGAGCCTGGTTCAACGCGGGCAGCAGCATCGCCGCCAGAATCCCGATAATCGCGATGACCACCAGCAACTCAATCAGTGTAAAGCCGCCAATTTTGCGCTTCAGTAAACGTCTCATTCCTTAATCCTCCGTATAGTTGTTCGCATAGGACTGTGTGCCCCGTGCACGCGTAACTCTATGCCGACATCCCTCGCATGGCACGTAAAAGACTTGTAAAAAATTGCCAGGGCGTCAACGCCTCACCATTTGCGATTCACCATATGGCTCGACCCATCCATCACGCTGAACATCAGTCACTTACACATGGTTGACCACAGCTGACGGGGCGTATCGACAGATTTCCTGTCACCTGTTCATGCTTTCCCGGTACTTATACGGTGATATGATGACAAGCCAGACAATGCAGCCGGCGGCGAACAGCGATGAACAACTGGTGGAATGGAGCCTGACGGGCGACCGCAATGCCTACCGCCAGATCGTCGAGCGGTATCAATCGCTCGTCTGCTCGATCACCTACAATGCCACGGGCAGCCTGACCCTCAGCGAAGACCTTGCCCAGGAAACGTTTATCGCCGCGTGGAAACAGCTCTCCGAACTGCGCGAGCCCGGGCGCCTCCGCGCCTGGTTGTGCGGCATCACCCGCTTCCTCGTCGGCAAGGAACTCCGCCGACAGGGCCACGAGCCTGTTCACGCGGCGGAGACACTCGAAGCGATTCATGATCCGCCGTCACCGGAGCTGTCGCCATCGGCGCAAGCCGTCACCCGTGAAGAAGAGGCCATCCTCTGGCGCGCGCTGGAACGGATTCCCGATGTCTACCGTCAGCCTCTCATTCTGTTCTATCGCGAACAACAATCCGTCGAGCGCGTCGCCGTCGAGTTGGAGCTGAGCGAGGACGCCGTCAAGCAACGCCTCGCGCGCGGACGCAAACTCCTCAACGAAGAAGTCATTGCGTTCGTCGAAGGAACATTGACGCGAACAACGCCGGGCCAGGCGTTTTCCGGCGCCGTGCTGGCGGCGCTGCCAATGGCCGCAGCCTCGGCAGCATCAGCTGGCGCGGGCTTGGGAGCAAAAGGCACGGCAGCGGCAAAATCGGGCGGCTGGTTGGCCCTTCTCGGCGCATGGCTGGTGCCAATCATCAGCATTGTTGGCGGAATCACCGCTCAATGGCTGATTGTTCGTGCGTCCCCGACCGATCACGAACGCCGGGTCAAAAGGAATTGGTTCATCGGTCTTTGGGTTTTCGCGCTGGCTTGGTGTATCCCCGTACAGTTCGCCATGAATTCCTTGAGCCAACACTTGGACTGGAGTGACCAGACGTATTTTTCTGTGATGGCGGGCTTCTGGTGGTTCTATGCCGTCGTGGCAACCACATTGACCATTGTGATGGTTCGGCGGTTTCTGGTGGTCCGTCAAGAGAGCGAGCGAGCCGTGGGAACCCTCCGACGGGCGATGACGCCGGGCACATGTGCTGTCGTGGCGGCCGGCCAGTATCTGGTCTTTTTTTTGTACTTTGTCTGGATCGCATGGCGGTTGAATGACCGGGTGTCGGCCGGAATCCTTGCCGGACTGATGGTCGGGTTGGGTGTTTGGAAATCCGTCAGTCTACGAGGCAAGGCTGGAGTGGCCGCAACGCGAGCCGCGGCCGGACATCTGGCGTTGACCTGGGCAATAATCCTGGTGGTATTAAACCTGCGTTTGAACGCATGGATGGCAGCCGCGCATGAATGCAGTCTTGCCGAAATGCACCGCCTCCTGCCCATGTGGGTGATCCCTGTGCTCACCTTGGCCTTGCTCGCCTGGTCCGGACTGGTCTTCGCCCTCACCAAACCAAAGCGCCCCTCCTAGCCGTTCGACCGGCGAGCGCGGAGAGTGTAAAACATTATGAAAAGAATCCCTATGTTGATGCTCTTGGCAACGTGTCTCCTGACTTCCTTCAGTCCAACGACGGGGCAGAGCCAGACAACGCCGTTGGCCGAAACGCCGACGCCGGACCAGATTAAAGAGCGAGTCACCGTCCGCCGACCATACAGAATCGGAGAGGAAACTGAAGTGGCCCTGCCCATCGGACAGGCTGTCGAGTTCGACTGTGCCGACAACCCATATTGGGTGCGGGAGTGTAGCCTGTATGCCACCACCAACAATCGAATCTGGCTCTGTCCTCTCGATACCGATGGCAACCAGATGAACGACGGCGGACCCTGTCGCCAGGGGGCACGGGGATGGCTCCGACAGGTCGGCGACACGCCGTGTCTGGCGATCATGAAATGGAACCTCCAGGACCAAACGCTCCAACTTCATTTCTGCTTGTCCACGGACAAGGAGCGAAACCAGCGCGAGTGGGACGAGGCAGCCACGGAAAAATCCAACGTGGCTTATGGGACCAGAAATTCCAGACCGTTCCCGCCACGCAAGTTGCCGGAAGCCGAGCGGCTGGCGGGATTCGCCCGGTTGTGGAGCGAAGTGAAATACAATTTTGCCTTCTTCGACCGCGTTCCCGATGTGGACTGGGACAAAGTGTTGGTGGAATACATCCCTAAAGTCCAACAGGCAGAGACGGAGGATGAATATTTCTGCGTCCTCGCGCGCTGTCTGGCCTTGCTGCACGACGGACATACCTTCATGCGGACTGACAGGGCACACCCGGATTACGGAGGTTATGGGCTGCCGCTGGAAGTTCGTCCATTGGCGGGCAAGCCGGGGGTGATTGTCCGCACAACACCGGTCGCGGACATCCGCAGTCCGAAGCGCAAAGAGGAATTCGTCAAGGCGGACTTGAAGCCCGGCGAAGAGGTCACGCACATCAACGGGCGATCGGTCAATGAGATTCTGGAGCAGGACATTTACCCGTACATCAGCGCGTCCACTCCACAAAGCCGGGATGTGAACGCTTACCGGTCGCTGCTGCGGGGCGAATACGGTTCCAAGGTCGTTCTGCGCATCAAGGGCTTGGACGGAACCGAGCGCGAAGTGGCCCTGACGAGAGGCCTCTACCCGCCAAAAACTGTCGGCAGGGAGTTCGAGTGTCGCGAGTTGGGAAACGGCATCCTGTATGTCAATCTGCCGAGCTTCAACACGAACCAGGTGGTCAAAGACTTTGAGAACATTTTCCCGCAGGTGCAGAAAGCCAAAGGTCTGATCTTGGATATCCGGCACAACGGTGGCGGAAACTCCGGCAACGGTGATGCGATCATCAGCATGCTGATCGACAAGCCGGTCCCATGGGAGCATGTGAGAACACCCGAATACATACCTGCCTACCGGGGGTGGGGACATCAGGCGATGTGGCATGAGGAAGACGAGTGTCCAATCCAGCCGAGCCGGAAAGATCCCTTCCTCGGACCAGTCATGGTGCTGATCGGACCGGAGACAGGCAGCGCCGCGGAAGACTTTGTCGTGGTGCTGCACGCCAGCAAGCGGGCGACGCTCGTCGGCGAACGCAGCGGCGGGTCCACCGGCAATCCTCTAAGGATTGACCTACCCGGCGGTGTGGAGGCCCGCATCTGCACACTGCACTGTTCATACCCCGATGGTCGCGAGTTCGTGGGTGTCGGCGTAATCCCCGACGTGGAAGTTCATCCCACAGCGGTGGACATCGCCACGGATCGGGACGTCGTGCTTGAGAAAGGTCTCGCGCTCTTGAAGGCCGCCTGTGCGCCAAAATCGTCTGGCAAGTTGTAACATCGCATCGAAAGGAAAACGAAGCTCCATGAAGAAGAACACTTGGATCGTTCGGCTGCCCCGAGCAGGGTTTTCACGAATGAATAGGATTCCCATGTTGATGCTCTTTGCGGGATGTTTTCTAACATCCATTCATCCGACGATGGCGCAAAGTAATCAGCCAACGCCGGTGGCCGGGAAACCGACTGCGGCCGACGCCGCGATACCGGAGCAGTTCCTCCCGTTGTACCAGGAGCTGGAGGAAACTCTTCGCCAGGCCCGACAGATCTATCCCTACCAGAAAGCAAATGCCCGCCCCCTGGTCACCGCCAACCTTCTGCAGGCAACCAGTTCGCTCCATGTGCCAGATTCAGGGGACTGGAAGGATCTGCTCGCGACGCTCGATGCATTCCAGGCCATGAACATCAACGCCGTGCACGTCTTGATCATGGCTCCGGACCTCCTCGAAACCAATGCCACCGCTCTCGTCGGCTTCTATCAGCGCCTCGCCAACGAAATCCACTCGCGCAACATGAAGTTTTACGTCGAACACTTCGTCTACCCACCCGCCAGTGCGCATGTCCCAAAAGAGATGCAAGACTTCCTAAGCAAGCACGCTCTCAAAGGCTTGCATGACGATCCCCAGGGTAGAAAGGATTTCCTGAATATGATGGAGAAAGAAATCTCCCTGGTTTACCGGGACATCAAGCCCGACTATCTCAGCTTCGTCACCGAACCTGAAACATTGCTCCGCTGGACGCATCTGTCCTTTTCAGCGGATGACCTGGCCAATTGGGTCGGCGAAGTCAGCACGCGTTTGAAGAGTACGGGCGCCAGTTCCAACACTCTCTTGGGTGCCGGGGCGCTGACCTGGGAGTCGGAAGATTTCGACATCAAGTTCGCCCAACAGGCCAACCTGGATTACATCGACATTCACTTGTATGCCTTGCGGTTGAAGAGCGAAGACCAGCTCGCTAGGTTGTCCACTTTGGTTCAGAAAATCCGCCAGCAACGGCCGAACATGCGGATCGCCCTCGGCGAAGCGTGGCTGTTGAAGACCACCGGCGCCTCCGAGCCAAGCCCCCCGGTCTACAGGACGGCATTCTTCCAAAACAATTTCAGCTTCTGGAGCCCGCTGGATCAACAGTTCTTGGGCCTTCTGATGGGAGTGGCGCAAAAGGAGAACATCTCCATCGTGGTTCCATTCTTCAGCCAGTTCTATTTCACCAACTATACCTTCGGCGACGTGGAGTCCAGCAAGCTGCCCCCGTGGCCGCTTAGCGATGCGGCTTCGTGGGACAAAGCCGTCGAATCCATCCACAACCACCAGCTCTCACCCACCGGTAAAGCCATGAATGCGATGCTGGAAGACGGCGGAAAGTGACGACCATCGTCCTTCCGTCATGAACTGCACATGCTGGATAAACCTATTATATTTTTGCTTTGGTCCCTAGGAGGTCGAGCCCGATGCATGCCGGGCGACAACAGTCAGAAGTGCATTTTCTTTGTAAGAAAGGGCGGGGTTCGGTCACTATTTAACTGAATGCAGACCCATTCCATGGATGCCCAGGAACGGGAAGCCCCGTTCCGGCGATAATCCTTGATGGAAATTCGCAGGTCTGCTTTCATAGAAGCCTGATAACAGGCAGGGTTACAATACCTAATCGTGCACGACCAGTCGTATAACCATAGTCAGGCCGCTTCACACGACATGCGTCACCCTTGGCTTGAGATTCCAATTGCCGACTACGAGGCGCACATGGCCTTGCCATCGGTTGACCAAGCGCGGCTTCTCGGCACCGCGCTACAGCGAACCGTTACTCAGCTTCAACCTCGCTCGTTGGCCGTTCTTGGCGTCGCGGGCGGCAACGGTCTGGATCTCGTTGAGCGCAACATAGTACATCGCGTGGTCGCACTCGACTTCAATCCTGATTACCTGGCGCTTTGCTCTCGGCGCTATGCTGCATCCTTTGTCGAGTTCGAGCCAGTCCTGCATGACTTGTCACAGGGTCCGCCTGTCATTACTCCAGTCGAGTGTATCTTCGCTGGGTTGGTGCTGGAGTATCTGTGCGTCGAGTCTTTCTGTGGCTATTTAGCATCTCTTCTGACCCCCGGAGGCAGTTTCGCAACGCTGCTCCAGTTGCCATCCCCGACGCTCCCAGAGGTTAGCCCGTCACCGTTTATCAGTCTCACCCGCCTTGAGTCCACATTTTCCTTCGTTCATCCGGTATCCCTGCATCACTCTCTTTCGGCTCACGGCTTTTCGCGCATCGCCACTGACCGGTACGACCTCGATTCTGGCAAGTCCTTTTACTATACTTCCTACCAAGCCACGAACGCGGCCTAATCCGTCGCTGCAAACCAATGGCCTGCTTTTGACAGCCACAAACCGAAGGTGATCAAATTGTGAAAACAATTCGATTCTTAATCGCGTTGGCAGTGTTTCTTTCAAGTCAACACCATGTCCAGGGGCAAACCGCGAATTCGGTTTCAATACCGCGCCCGGACGTTGATAAGTTCGGAATCCAAAAGATTTATGGGGACGCTCCACAAGCCGTAAACAATTGGGCATTCGATGGAAATACAGTCGATCCCCGTTTTATGGAGCAGAAGATCGTCAATGCAGGCAACGGGTGGTACAAACCGCAAGACGCCGTTGAAATGAGAGTCGAGGTGTTGAGCGATGCCTCGGCTGACGAGAATACGATCGAGACTTTCGATGTCGCCAACGTATTGCGCAAAGGCTACTTATACAAACCACCAAACAGCCCGGATGGTAAAGGCGATTTTTTTGATATTGAGCAGACCTGGCGATTCAAAGTGGTGAAAGCCGGAACCGGCACGAAGAACGGGGAGGCTCATATCGAGTTGGTCCCGGGTGGTTACAGGCAGACTTCAGACAAAACGAAAGTCGGAAAGGACAAGGCGGTGCCGGCTGGTTGTGAATCTATGAGCTACCATTTCAACATCTATCCACTCACCGGCCGGGTTAAATTCGAGAAGGACAGCGATCACACCAGTGGATATACCATGTCGGATCCAGAGAAGGATCATGCGGTGCCGAAATTCGATGACGGTCAAGTAGTAGTGCAGAAGGCAATTCTATACCGTACGGCACGCGGGGTGAAATTGGAATCGTACCTGGATATGTCTGGGAAAGGTGACGGTTTCCAGAAGGTGTTGGAGTTCGAAGATCGCGGCCAATGGGGGCCGACAAGGGGAGGAAATTCCGAATGCCATTGTTCAGAGAACGTCGTTCTTTCAATGGCTCGCGTGGCGATTGGATACCGTTGTGACAATATGGTGGACTTCGAATTTAAAGACATGTCGATCAGGTCAATTGATCCCGCAAAGCCATTGCACGCCACGCAATCAACAGAGGCAACCGGCAACGCCATGAGTACAATGCTGGATGACGGTGGAAAATGAAGCCCTTCGTCGTCTCGCTATGAATGCCTCGCGACTTGGCAAAGTGTGTCTGGTGGGTGTGGCACTCTCCCTCCCGATCACGGCCCCTGCCCCCGGAGCCGAAGCGACCAGGGATCGCACCAAATGGATCTCAGGTACGGGACAATGGATCGATGCGGCGCACTGGTCGGACGGATTGCCTGATCCATTCGAGAGAGTACAGATTCACGGCAACAGCACAGTGGTTGTTCCTCCCGGCACGTATTTGGTTGGCGACCTGGAGATCGGATTCAATCCCGGCGATCGCGCGCGTGTGGAGGTGAATGGCGGGGAATTGATCGTGATGCAGGATTCATTGCGAGTGGGTGAATTGACCGGCGGCGAAGGAGAGTTTGTGCTCAAGCAAGGCGCCCTGCATGATGTCATGGATGTGTTTGTCGGCGGGACTGACGGCGTGCCCGGTCATGCCGCGAAGGGCACGTTGCGTATTCAGGGTGGAAGTTTCCTCGGTCGAACGTTGACGACCGGTGTTGGTTGGGGCGCCGAATCCCTTCTGGCCATCGAAGGCTCCGCGCCTTCGGCTGTTCACGTGCTCGATTACGTCTGTATTCAGGGCTTCGCCGACTCCGCTGGAAAACCGGGCTTGTCCACGCTTTCGTTCACGTTGGATGAACGGGGCGTTACCCCCATCACAATCCAATCGCGCCGTCGCGGTCTGCGGATCATCAAAGACCCACAAAGCCACTGCCGCTTGCAGATACTTTTGAGTGCGGTGCCGCCGCGTGAGGATGTCACGTTGGTTTCAGGACACGTGCCGATTCAGGGAACCTTCGATGATTTGCCGGAAGGAACCGAAATCTCGGCGCAATACGCGGGGCGATCCTATCGTTGGAAACTGACCTATCAGGGAGGCGTTGGTGGCAACGATCTGGTGTTGAAAAACTACAGCGAGTACGCCGCCGATGCGCCGATGACCCACACGCGGCCGATTCCAGAAATCCCCACACCGCTTTGGTTGGCGCACCGGCTTTATCCGTTGTCGACAGAAACAACCGGGGAGCCGGCGTTTCCTGGTGCCGAAGGCTTTGGCGCGTTCACGCCTGGTGGCCACGGCGGCAAAATGATTTACGTGGACAATCTGGATGATTCAGGACCGGGCAGCTTGCGCGCAGCAGCGGAAACACCGGGCCTGCGGACGATTGCGTTCCGTGTGGGTGGCGTCATCTCGCTCAAATCCACACTGATCATCAGGGAACCGTTCATCACGATTGACGGCCAGAACGCGCCGGGTGCGGGAATCATGCTCCGCAATCATGGAATCGAGGTGCGAACGCACGATGTCGTGCTGCGCCACCTTCGTGTCCGCGTGGGCGATGACGACGTCCGACCGGAAGACAAGAACAGTTACGCCGGCGGTGCAGGCGAGCACGCTCTGTATTTTACCGACGGTTCGAAGAACTGCATTGCCGATCACCTGTCCCTGAGTTGGTCCACGACGAAAATCCTGTCCGTGACGAAGATGAGTGACTTGATCACAATTCAATGGTGCCTGTTGAGCGAGGGACTGAACTTCGCCGAACATGGATACGCTTCCATCGCTGGCGGGAACCGCGTGACATGGCACCACAATCTCTTTGCCCACAACCTGAGCCGTAATGTCCGCTTTCAAGGAATGGTTGACGCCGACTTCCGCAATAACGTGATTTACGATTGGGGTGACACGGCGGCGTATGGCGAATTTGACCGGCTCAATTATGTCGGCAACTATCTGAAGTCAGGGCCGTCCACGACTCAAAAACCGTGGCTGCTATTTCATGATGGTCGCGCGGTCGTGACGCCCCACTCGTTGTTCGTGACGAACAACATTCTGGAAGGAGGCCGCACGGCTTGGGTGAATCCAGAACTGCTCGTGCTTAGGGGGCTGAGCCTGCTGTACGGAGACCATGCGGCGACCGGGGTGAATAAAGACAACTGGCGGGGAATGGGCTATTATTCCGAGCGGGAAACCGTTGCCGCCCCGGAACCCTTCCCCGCGCCGCCGGTCACGACGGAACCGGCGACCCTCGCCTACGAACACGTTTTGAATGATGTCGGGGCGACACTTCCACGGAGGGACGCGGTTGACGAACGCATTGTCCGTGAAGCGCGAGAAGGGACCGGGCACATCGTCAACTGGGTCAGAGATGCCGGCGGTTGGCCCGATTTTCCGTCTCCCGTATTCCAATCGCCAGAACCGGCAGAGAAAGACAATGTGGCAAAGCCGAAATGAAGAATTCCAGTCGTGCTGAGATGACCCGCTCGCATCCGCCTCTCGCGTTTGTTTCGAGCCGTCAACCCTAAACAATTGAAAACATCACGTCCGCCTCGCTCACGATTTCGCCCGCCACCTTGCACACGCCCTTGGCCTTGGCGATCCTGGCGCGGGCGCGGCCCATCTCGATCTCAATAATCAGCTGGTCGCCGGGACGGACGGGCTTGCGCCATTTCACGTTGTTGGCACTCATGAAATACGCCACCTTCCCCGCGTTCTCGCCCGACCGCAACATCAACACGCCGGCCACCTGCGCCATCGCCTCCAGTTGCAGCACGCCGGGCATGATCGGATGCCCCGGAAAATGTCCCTGGAAAAACGGCTCGTTCATCGTGACGTTCTTCAGCCCGATGATCTTCTCCTCGCCCTCGATCTTCAAAATGCGGTCCACCAGCAAGAACGGATACCGATGCGGCAGCACGTTCAGCAACCGCATGATGTCCATCGCCGGTTCGGCCGGTGTGTCCGATGGTATCGGCGGCGCGAACGCCACCGGCCCGGGCTGCTCCTTCTCCATCAATTTCGCCAACGCCGTCGTCAGCGCCGCGTTGCAAGAATGCCCCGGCCGAATCGTAATGATATGCGCCGCCAGCGGTCGGCCGAGCAGCATGATGTCCCCGAGGATATCGAGGATCTTGTGCCGCACAAATTCATCACGGAACCGCAACGGCTCGGTCGCCAAAATGGTCTCGTTGCGGATCAGCACCGCGTTTTCGAGGCTGCCGCCTTTGATCAATCCATGGTCGATGAGATACTGAATCTCCTCGTACAACGCGAACGTCCGGGCCGGCGAAATCTGCGTCTCAAACGTCTCCGGCTCGATCGCCAGGCTCAAAAACTGCGCGTCCAGCCCCGGCTTCCCGTAATGAATCGTGCAACTGATCCGCAACTGGTCGCTCGGCACCACCACCGCCAGCGAGTCGCCCACCTCGACGTGCACCGTTTCCTGCGGATGGAAAATCTCTCGTTTGCCTTCCTGCGGCTGGATGCCCGCTTCCTTGACCAGGTTCACATACGGTCGCGCGCTGCCGTCGCCGACAGGCGGCTCGTTCGCATCCAACTCGATGATGAGATTGTCAATCCCGTAGCCGTTCAGCGTTGCCAGCACGTGCTCGACCGTATGAATGACCGCGCCGTTCGTGCCAATGGTCGTCCAGCGCGTCGTGTCGCCGATATTGCGGATGTTCGGCTCGATCTCCGGTTTGCCGTCGAGATCGACCCGCACAAACCGGATGCCATGGTCCACCGGCGCGGGTTTCCACGTCATGTTCACCTTGGAACCCGTGTGAATGCCGATGCCCGAGTACGACACCGGCCGCTTGATCGTCTGCTGCTGTTTCAGCATGGCGCCGTTTGTAACACGCCTGCGATACGGGAAGCAAGCCTCCGTCCACGAGACCGTTGGCGGGCCCCGCCCGCCTTTGAGATTGCAGGTAGTCGCGACTTGTGCGACGAATCCCACTGGCATCCGACGTCGCCAAATGAAATTACACCTGTTAATTGCCGCATTACCACTCTTCGCGACCACCGCCTTCTCCACCGACCCCATCGTCATTCAGCGCCCGGAACAGGCGCGGATCGACTTCAGCTTGCCCGACGGTGGGCTGCCGCCTGTGCCGGGCGTCCAAAACATTCAAGTCTTCCGTGCCTCGTGCGACAAACCCGATCTGACCGACGGCAAGGGTTGGACGTACAATCACCACGTCGATATGGCAGCTTGGAAAGGCCGCCTTTACGTCGCCTGGAGTTCCGGCCAGAAGGACGAAGATGTCTGGCCCTGGCGCGATGTCTACAGCACTTCCACCGACGGCGTCACGTGGTCGTCCCCGGCCGAACTCTTTCCCCAGGGCATGTCGAACCCGCTTCGCATGCACTTCTTTCTCGCGCCAAACGGTCGCTTGCTGGCGATCTCCGGCCTCCGCCGCGACGAGAGCACACTGACCGACAAGAATCGCGATACACTCGTTGTCCGCGAAATCCTCCCCGATCACAGCCTCGGCCCCTGCTACGCGCTCCTGACGCCAACGCCCGTCACCTCTCCCGACCCCTATACCAACTCCGCCGACAAAGGCTTCATCGCAGCCTGCGACGCGCTGCTCGCCAACCGCCCGTTCCTCGAACAACAAGACTACGGCGCGTTACTCGGCCCGCGCCGCATGAAATGGCACGACTCTGGCGACACAAACATGACGTTGAAAGCCATGTCGCTCTTCCATCGCAAAGACGGCGCGCTCGTCGGCATATGCAAGTACGGTTGGGTCACGGTTTCCACCGACGATGGCGCCACATGGTCGCAGCCTGTCATCCCGCCGTCGCTGATCACCGGCACGGGCAAGGTCTGGGGTCAGCACACTGCCGACGGTCGCTACGCGCTCGTGTACAATCCCGACAAGAAGAACCGCTACCCGTTGGTGATGGTCACGAGTGACGACGGCGTGACGTTCGGTAACATGCGGGTCGTTCACGGCGAACTGCCACTCCAGCGGTACGTCGGCGAGCACAAGAACGTCGGCCCGCAATACGTCCGCGGCATTTCCGAATGGTCGAACGACGGCACGTGGAACGACAAGGCCCTTTGGGTCGTCTACAGCGTCAACAAGGAAGACGTTTGGGTCAGCCGAATCCCGTTGGCAAGCGACGCCACCGCTTGGAACACCTACAGCCCGCTCTGGGCACTGGTCACACTTACAAAGGAGGATGGCGTGACTCTAACCGACCGCGACCCGTACGATTACGCCCGCGCCGTCCGCCTCTTCCCGGCCAGAGAAAAAGTCACCGTATCCTTCGACGTCACGGGCACCAAAAATGGCGATGCCCCGCTCGTTGTTACCCTGTTCAATAGCGCGGCCAGTCGCTGTGCGCCGACCTGGGGGCTGGACGGAAAAGGTTTCACGGGTGATAAACTCTCATGCCGAATCGAAGCCGACGCGCCGAAACACCGGTACTCGCTCTACCTGCGCAACAAGCCGCTCGCCACGAACGTGGTGTTGGCCGATTCGGTCACCAACTTTACTGGCATCTCTTTCTCCACCGGGCCATCGCGCCCGATCATCGACCGCGCCACATCATCCGTCACCAACGATGTCCCGTCGAAGTCGGCCCGCTACATCATTCAGGAGTTGATCGTCCAATGATGCCCTACGCCAGAGCGGTCGCGAAAGGTCCGTCACGATGATCGTCGGAATGTACATGACGCGAAATGTCGAAGTCGTCTCGCCCACTGCCTCTCTTGTCGAGGGAATCCAGAAGATGTCGAAACGCCGAATCCGCCGCCTCGTCGTCACGCGCGGGACATCCATTGTGGGCATCGTCACGTATCGGGACATCGTGGAAGCGTTTCCGCCTCATATCAATCCATTCTCGGTGATCGGTGTCGAGCAAGCGACGGTGACGGGCACGATCGACGCCATCATGAAACGGAGCGTTATCACCATCGACGAGCACGACCCGGTCGAGCACGCCGCGGAGTTGATGACCCGTCATCACATTGGTTGCCTGCCCGTAACGCAACGGGAAATGCTCGTCGGGATCATTACCGAATCCGATATCTTCCGAGCCTTCAGCAAGCTGCTGGCGGAACAGGATGACGCCGTCCGCATCACATTCGATCTGACCGAGCGCGAGAAAGTCCTGACGTTCCTCGAGGAGGCCACACACATGCTCGATCTCGACTTGTTGAGTTTCCTGACGTTTCACGAAAATGACCGCCGGATGGCCGTGGCTCGCGTGCACGGCGCAAGAGTCAATGAGCTCATCGACAAACTGTGGGAGTCGGGCCATTCCGTCGTAAATGTTCTTCGGCCCGAACGGCGCGGCAAGTCGTAGGCGTGCGCCGCGAATCGGCGTTTGGCATTGCAGGCTTGCATCCTTTGTGACACAAAACCCGCATGAAACGATTGCTCCTCTCGCTTTCCCTCGGTGTGCTAATGATGGTCTGTTCCGTCGCGCGCGCCGCGGATTCACCGCTCATCAAGATCGTCTCCAGCCTGCCGCGCACGGGCAGCGCGACCGCCCAGGCGCAAACCATGGTCAACGGCATCCGCATGGCCATCGAAGAAGCGGGGGGCAAAGTCGGCGATTTCACCATTGCCTATGAAGACTGGGACGACGCTTCCCCCGAACGCGGCCAGTGGGATCCCGCCGTCGAAGCCGCCAACGCGCAGAAGGCCGTCCAGGACCCTGACATCATGGCCTATATCGGCACCTACAACTCCGGTGCTGCAAAAATCGCGATGCCGATTCTGAACAAAGCCTCCCTCGTGATGGTCAGCCCGGCCAACACCTACCCCGGCCTCACCAAGCCCGGCACCGGCGAAGCCAATGAGCCGCAGGTGTACCGACCCTCCGGCAAGATCAATTACTTCCGCGTCGTCCCCGCCGACGACATCCAGGGCGAAGTCGCGGCGGAGTGGGCGAAAGAACTCGGCGTGAAGAAGGTCTTTGTCCTCCACGACCGCGAACTGTACGGCAAAGGCGTGGCCGACGTATTCAAGCGCGCCTGCGGAAGGCTCGGCATTCAGGTCGTCGGGTACGAAGGGATCGACCCCAAGGCGGCGAACTATCGCTCGCTCGTAACGAAGATCAAGAGCACCGATGCCGACATGGTTTATTTCGGCGGCACCACCCAGACGAATGCGGGCCAGATCGCCAAGGACCTCGTCGCGGGCGGCGCGAAGGTGAAACTCATGGTGCCCGACGGTTGCCGCGAACAGGCGCTCATCGAGTCGGCGGGCAAAGACAACCTCGACGACCGCACCTACGTGACGTTTGGCGGGTTGCCCCCGAGCCAGCTTCAGGGACGCGGCAAGGAGTTCTACGAGAACTACAAGAAGAAGTACAACGCCGAGCCGGAAGCGTACGCGGTCTACGGCTATGAAGCCGCGCGCGTCGTCCTCGAAGGGATCAAGCGCGCGGGTAAGAAGGACCGCGCCGCGATTACCGATGCCATTGCCAGCCTGCGCGATTTCGACGGCGTCCTCGGCAAATGGTCGTTCGACCAGAACGGCGACACCTCCCTCAAAGTCATGGCCGTCGAAGAAGTCAAAGACGGCAAGTTCACCCCCGTAAAAATCGTGGGGATGTAAAGGATAGCCGCTCTAAACTTTCCGCGTTGTGCGCCGGTCTCCTGACCGCGCACATTGATTGACCGCAGGTCTCCCTCTTCTTTGCGATTGCGACGGTCCTGCAGCGCCGCTACAGTGGGCCGCATGTCGGGCAGTGAGATTTTTCTGCAACAACTGATCATCGGGCTGTCCAACGGCATGATCATCGCCCTGATCGCCCTCGGCTACACGATGGTCTACGGCATCATCGAACTCATCAACTTCGCCCATGGCGACCTGTTCATGCTCGGCTGTTTCGCCGGGCTGACGCTTATCGGTCTTCTCGGGCTCGACCAGGCCGCCGCCGGGGCCGGAGGCGCGTGGTTCGGCCTGTTGCTCATGCTCGTCGTGGTGCCACTCTTCTGTGGCGGGTTGAACTGGCTCGTCGACCGCCTCGCGTACCGTCACCTGCGCGACTCCACCAAGCTGGCGCCGCTCGTCTCGGCCATCGGCGTGTCGTTTATCTTCATGAACATCGGCCTGCTGTGGGGCGGCATGCCGATGAAGGTCTTCGGACTGGGACGCGCCGCCGCCGCCCCGAAGGCGTTTCCCGAACTCGTATCCAACACCAACCTGCTCGGCCAAAGCGCAGTCGAGTTTACGGGCAAAGACGTGATGGTGTTTGTGGTGACCCTCCCGCTGATGGCCTTGCTTACGTGGTTCGTGAAACGCACGCGCGAGGGCAAAGCCATGCGCGCGGTCGCGCAGGACCGGCTGGCGGCCCAGTTGATGGGCATTCCCGTGGACCGGGTCATCGGCCAGACGTTCCTGATCGGCGGCGCGTTGGCGGGCGTCGCCAGCGTCGTGTTCTCTGTGTACAACAACACGATCTATTTCCAAATGGGCTACCGCGCGGGCATCGACGCCTTCACCGCTGCCGTCTTGGGCGGGATTGGCAGCTTGCCCGGCGCCGTGCTCGGCGGGGTGGTCATCGGACTGGCCCGCGCGTTTTGTGACCAATACATCGAAACGCGGTGGACGAACGTGCTCGTGTTCGCCGTATTGATTCTCGTGCTCGTGTTCCGTCCATCCGGGTTGCTCGGTTCTCGCGCGAAGGAGAAAGTGTAATGGCCGCGCGCCGCACAATCCCGTTTCACTGGTCGTTCCTCATCGTCGCGGCGCTGATTCCGTTGATCGAACTGGCGATCCCCGGCGACCATCACATTGGCGATCTGCTGCGCCCGATTTTCATCATGGCGATGCTCGGGCTGGGGTTGAACATCCTTACCGGGTTCACCGGGCTCTTGAATCTCGGTGTTGCGGCGTTCATGGCCGTCGGCGCGTATAGTTACGCGATCCTGACGTGCGACATTTATCCATTCCGACTCGGCTTCTGGTCGGCCACCATCATCACCGTGCTCGTCGGCCTGACCGTGGGATTGTTCCTAGGATTGCCGACAATCCGCCTTCGCGGCGATTATCTGGCCATCGTCACGCTCGGGTTCGGCGAAATCGTCGAGGACGTGCTCAAGAACCTCGATTCGATTACGAAAGGCACTCAGGGCATCAATCCCCTGCCCTCGCCGTCGCTCTTCGGCTACCAGTTCCGACCCGAAACGTATCAACCGTGGTATTACCTGTTCCTCGGCTTTCTGGCGCTCCTCGTGTTGGTAAACCGCAATCTGCACCGCTCCCGCGTTGGCCGCGCCTGGATCTCCATCCGCGAAGACGAACTCGCCTCGTCGTGCATGGGCATCAACCCGATGAAGATGAAGCTCCTCGCGTTCGCGCTCGGCGCCGCGCAATGCAGCCTCGCCGGCGCGCTCTGGGCGAGCTACCTCGGGTCCAGCGGCGAGCCAGGCAACTACGATTTTCAGGTTTCGATCATCGCATTGTGCATGGTGATCGTCGGCGGCATGGGCAACATCGGCGGTGTGTTGCTCGGCGCGCTGGTCATCACGGGTTTCAACTCCATCGTGCTCGAAACGCTCACCAATTTTCTTAAGGCCCACCAGATCATCAACAGCTCGAACGCGTTCACCGCTCCCGGCAACTGGAAATACATGCTCTATGGGCTCGCACTCGTCCTCATGATGCGATTCCGTCCTGAAGGCTTGCTCCCGTCGAAGCAGTTGAAGGCCGAACTTCATTCGCCAGAACCGCCTACCACCCCATCCTCATGAATATCCTCGAGATTTCCGACCTGACGGTGCGGTTCGGCGGACTGACCGCGGTGAATGCCGTGTCGCTGGACATACCGGACGGGGAAATCGTCTCGGTCATCGGACCCAATGGCGCGGGCAAGACCACGCTCTTCAACGCCGTCACTGGCATCCACGAGCCGACCGCCGGACGCATTCGGTTTGACGGACGGGAGACGCGCCGGCCGTTCCGCGGAACGACGGTCCTGACATTGGCGCTCATCGGCTTGATTGCCGCGCTGAGCCTCGTCCTGGTCGCCGATATCGAACCACTGTGGGATGCGGTTATCACGACGAATTATGTCTACCAGCAAACGTTCCCGTGGCAGAAAACTCCCGGCGCGGCGGTGAGTTACTTTGCCGAAGAACCCGGACGACGGTTCGTGGTCCCCTTTCTCATCGGCGGGATCACTGGACTTGCCGGCGCGTACGCTATTTGGGCGCGCACCCGCTACGCACCAGAGGTCGCGGCGCGCGCCGGTGTCGCCCGCACCTTCCAGAACATCCGCCTCTTCAATCAAATGACCGTCTTGGACAACGTGCTCTTGGGAATGGACAGCCGGCTGCGCACACGATTCTGGCACGCGGCGCTCCGCTTGCCTCTTTACTGGCGAGAGCGACGGGAGGCCGAGCAGCGGGCCGTGGAAATCCTGCGGTTCGTCCGGCTGGACCAGGAAGCCCATCAGCTCGCCGAGAACCTCTCCTATGGCCATCAGCGCCGCCTCGAAATCGCCCGCGCCCTGGCCATCCAGCCCCGTCTCCTGCTCCTCGATGAGCCCGCCGCCGGGATGAATCCCGCGGAGGCCCAGGAGTTGATGAAACTGATTCACGATATCCGCCAGCGGGGTGTCACGGTGCTGTTGATCGAACACCACATGCCCGTCGTGATGGGGATCTCCGACCGCATTGCCGTCCTCGATCACGGCGAGAAAATCGCCGAGGGCACTCCCGTCGAAGTGCGCAGTAACACGCGGGTCATCGAGGCGTATCTCGGGAAAGGATGAAGGCGGAATGATGGGGGATGAGAGACGGCAGGATCTAAAAGCCCGCACCAACGCGTACGCATTGCGAATCGTGCGTCTGTACGTCGCTCTCCCCAAACGCACGGAGGCGCAAGTGCTCGGAAAACAGCTTCTCCGTTCCGGCACATCGGTCGGCGCACAATACCGCGAAGCCTGCCGTGCAAAGTCGAATGCAGACTTCGTCAACAAAGTTGAGGGTGCCCTGCAGGAACTCGAAGAGTCAACTTACTGGCTCGAATTGCTACGCGATTCAGGCATCGTGGCTGCCGTTCGGCTCGGACCACTTCTCACCGAGTCAAACGAGCTAATTGCCATCTTTGTCACCATTGCCCGAAAGACCAAGTCGAGAGGTGCCTGATCGCTATGCCGCTTCATCCTTCATCTTTCATCCCTCATCCCTTGCTGCAGGTCGAAGACCTGCACGCCGGCTATGGGGCGATCGAAGTGCTGAAGGGCGTTAGCATCGGCGTCGCGAAGGGCGAAATCGTCGCGGTACTCGGCGCCAATGGCGCGGGCAAATCCACCACGTTGATGACCATCAGCGGAATCAACCGCTGTCGTCAGGGACGAATCCTGTTCGATGGAGAAGCCATCCAAGACCGGCCACCCCATGAAATTGTGCGGCGGGGAATCTCGCAGTCGCCGGAGGGACGGCGCATCTTCCCGCGTCTGAGCGTGCGGGAGAACCTGGAGATGGGGGCTTTTCAACGTGGCCACAGCAACGGACTGTCCGACGACGTGGAGCGCGTGTTTGCCGCTTTCCCGATTCTGAAGGAGCGGCAGTCGCAACTCGGCGGCACGTTGAGCGGCGGCGAACAACAAATGCTGGCCATCTCTCGCGCCCTGATGGCGCGGCCAAAGTTACTCCTGCTCGATGAACCGTCGCTCGGGCTCGCACCGATGGTTGTGACCAGGATTTTCGACATCATCCGCGAGATCAATCGTCAGGGCACGACGATTCTGCTCGTCGAACAGAACGCCAACATGGCGCTCCATGTCGCGCATCGGGGGTATGTGCTGGAAACCGGCAAAATTGTATTGGAAGATACCGCCGCAAACCTGATAAGCAATGAGCAGGTGAAAAGGTCTTACTTGGGGGGTTGACGGCAGCATGAGCAAACAGACCGTGGCGATCGTCGGTGCATCCGCCGACAAAGCCAAGTTCAGCAACAAAGCCATCCACGCGCATCTGCGGGCGGGATACGATGTGTATCCCGTCAATCCCAGGGAAGATACGATCGAAGGGTTGAAGTGCTACAAGTCCGTCCTCGACATTCCCGTGGCCCTCGACCGTGTGAGCCTGTATCTTCCGCCGCCGGTCGGCGTGACGGTTCTGGACGACATTGTGAAAAAGGGCTGTCAGGAACTGTGGATCAATCCCGGCGCCGAGAACCCCGAACTCATTCAGAAAGCCCAAACACTCGGCTTGAACGCCATCTTCGCCTGCTCGTTCACCGACGCCCTGGCCCATAACGCCCAACCGTAAGAATGATGACCATGACGACACGAACCGAACTCTCAATCGTCCTCGCCAACCGCCCCGGCACACTCAGCGAAATCGCAGGCGCCCTCGCAAAAGCGAAAGTGAACCTGCTCGCCATCGACGCCTCGGGCGGATTCGAATACAACATCGTGCGGATCGTGCCGGACAAGGTCGCCAAGGCCCGGGCCGTGCTGCGTCGTCGCGGATTGGACGTTGGCGAGACGAAAGTATTGTGCATCCCGGGGACTGAAGGACCCGGCGCGATCGCGCGTGTCGCCGATGCTCTTGGAGCCGCAAAGGTGAATATCGACTACCTGTACGCCACCGCGGGTAGCTTGCAGTCCGATGCCATCATCGTTGCCCACGTTTCGGACGCGCGACGGGCGATCAAGGCCTTGCGCTAGCCCGCCGCATCGAGCCGCCGAAGCGCGCGCTCGAACACAGCATCGAACATCGGTTCCGTCAGTTTGCCCGTGTTGGTGTTCTGTCGGCTTGGATGATAGGAGGCGATGAGCGCTGGCAATCCGCCGCCCAGTTCATAGATCGCGTTGTGGGCGAACCGGGGCAGCGGTTTCGGGACTACGACACCGAGGCGGCGCAACCCCCTCAGATAGTTGTCGAACGCGATCTTGCCCAGCGCCACTACGACACGCAGATGTTTCAGGCGCTTCACTTCCGCGTCGAGGTAGGCACTGCAGCGTTCGATCTCCTGGGGAAGCGGCTTGTTGTCGGGCGGCGCGCAGTGGAGCACTGCGGTGATATAACAATCGAGCAGTTTCATTCCGTCATCGCGCCGTTGCCACGTCGCTTGGTTGGCGAAGCCGGCTTTGTGCAACGCGCGGAACAGCCAGCGGCCCGAGGAATCGCCCGTAAAGAACCGTCCCGTGCGGTTCCCGCCATGCGCGGCCGGAGCGAGGCCGATAATGAGCAGCCGCGCGCTCGGATGGCCAAAACTCGGCAACGGTTTCGCCCAGTAATCCCAGTCGCGAAACTCCCGCTTCTTGTCGCGGCCGATTCGTTCCCGGTACGTCGTCAACCGCGGACAAAGCCGGCACCGAATGATTCGCTGATTCAACTTTTCGTGCCAATCCATCGCGCTCAGACCTTGTGGGCGATCCATTCGTCGCGGAATTGTTGAATACGCTGTCGAGATTGGGCGAGACGCTGCGGACGAATGCGGCCCGACTCGACGCCTTTCGTCAGCGCTTCGTGCGCGGCCAGCGCCTTTTCCGCCGTGTGGCAAACAAGGATCACGTCCGCCCCGGCATCGAACGCGTCAATGACGGCTTCCGCCAATGGACGAATCTGCGAAATCGCCCCCATCTCCATGTCGTCGGTGAGCACGAGTCCGTCGAAGCCGAGTTGGTTTCGCAAGAGTTCGGTTACGATCGCCTTGGACAACGACGCCGGGCGCGGCTTTTTTCCGTCAAACGCGGGATAATGCCCGTGTCCGACCATGATGGCCGTGAGCCGCCGCAGGAGCTTCCGATACGGCGCAACATCCTCGGCCAGCAGTTGCTCGCGCGCGCGTTGGATCGTTGGCAGTTTCTCGTGAGAATCGAGTGTCGCCCCGCCCAACCCGGGAAAATGCTTCGGGCACGCCGCGACACCCTCTCGTTCGAGCCCTTCGAGGAACGCGCCCGCCCAGCGACTGACTTCATCGGCGGTCCGGCCCCAACACCGTTCCCGCAGCGCGTTGTCGGTCTTCTCGCCAAACAACTCCAGGTCCAGCACGGGGGCGAGGTCGATGTCGATCCCGAACTGATGCAGCCAACGGCCGGTGGTCCGACCGAAATCCTCCGCCTGCTCCACGTGGCCCGGCTTCTTGATCTCGGCGATGGTCGGGGCTTCGCCGATGATGCTGCGCAAGCGGTTGACGCGCCCGTGCTCCTGGTCAATCGCCAGGAGCGGACGATAGTCGAACTCCGAGCGCAAGGCGCGGGTCAGCGCCCGAAGTTCCGCGGCATTGTCGATATTGCGCGCAAACAGCACGATGCCACCCGGTCGCACGGATTCGAGCACTCGCCGCGTAGCGGCATCGAGCTTGACGCCGGGGAGTCCGATGAACAAGTGTTGCCCAAGATGCATGTCTTTTGTCGAGGCCATGGATCCCGATCAGTTGCGAGGTGGCTTGTTCCGTGTCACAGTCACTTGTATCATTGGCGTGGACGGATGGTCAAACGTCACCAGGAGGCCGCGTGAAAGAGTTTACGGAACTGACGATTGTCACACCCAACGCTCCCGGCAGGCTCGCCGAGGTGTTGCGGGCCCTGGCGCACTCCCAAGTCAACCTGATCGCCATCGACTCGTCGTCCGGCTACGACCTCAACATGGTCCGTCTGATACCGAACAACCCGGCGAAGGCGCGGAAGGTTTTGGAGAAGCTGGGATACAACGCGACCGAATCCACCGTGCTGGGCGTCGCCATCTCCGACAAACCCGGCCAATTGGCCCACATCGCCGCCGCGTTTTCGAAATCCCGCGTGAACATCGACTACCTCTATGCCACCGCCGTGGCGTACGACCAACCCGCCATGGTCATCGTGCACGTGGCCGAGTCGGGCGCTGCCGAAAAAGCCCTGCGCGCCGCCAAGGTTGTTTGAGTGAACGCTCGCGGGCGGCTATCCCCGCCCAAATCCGAATTTCACGGTGGGTGCCGGGTGGTCCTGACACGCTTGGTTGGTGGGAACGTCAGTTGACGCGGAACTGGATTTGACGTAGCCCTTCTTGATCAGCCACGCCTCGACTTCTTCCCCGCTCACATCGGCCAGAATCTGGCCATCGATTTCCAGCGTCGGCTGGAGCGGCTGGCCGCTTCGGGCGACCATTTCTTCATAATTGGTGGGATTGTTGATCACATCGCGATCATCAAACGGAAGGTCATACTTCCGCAGCACCGCGCGCACGCCGTTGCTCCATCCACAGCTCGGTTTCAGCCAGGCAATAATTTTCGGTTGACTCATAAGGTTCTCACGCCTCCAGCCCTCTCTATGCACGAAGAATCTCCAAAAAGCAAGCGGACGACTTGCGCGCCTTGTGTTTGCTGCCTTCCGTCATTTCCGCGCATGGCACCTAAGTTGCTCATTACGTGGATGATGACCTTGCTCGGTGAGATTCAATTGCTCCTGGAGCGGACCTACGGGACCACAGGCGTAAACTTTGGGGATTTTATCCTCAGCCGACAACGCAGCCGCGCTCTGTCGGAGATGGCCGGTGCCAGCGCCGCGCAAATCTCGGATTTGGGACGTGTGTTCTTGCGAATCGTGGACGGCAAGCTGCGCCTAGGAATCCACTACGACCAGAGTGTCATCGAGGCGTTGGAGGCGAACAATCCCGCCTGCGGTCTGAATGACCAAAACATCGTTCCGTTCATGGTGTTCCTGGAAGAACTCGATCACGCCGTTCACGCGGCCCTGAAGTTTCGCGAAGGGACTCGCGACATTCACAGCGAGTCCTTCGTGCGCGATCTCGAACTGCAGGCCAAAGTCGACACCTATCTGGTTCTCCAGAAATATTGCGCGTTTTTCAACCGTCCGCCAAAGTTGACGGATGCCGATCGTCGCTGGCTGAAGGCGTGTGTGTTTGACCGCGATAACGCCCTCTTTGAAGAGCCTCTGCTGGCCGAGCGCTACCATGAAACCAATCGTCTGGCTCGGCGTTACGTACGCCATCTCGATGGCCTTCCGCGGACCCGCCGTACCACAGAAATCCGCCGTTTCCGAAAGCTGACCTACAGCCAGAAGCGCGACCGCATCGCCGTCGCGACCGCCCGGTAACGTCTGCCCGATCAACCGCCGTCTGGGTTTCGGAAAATACTTCTGGAATTCTTGGGCCGGTTCCATTAACACCGTACTGACCCATGAACGTGTTGGTGCGACTGTTTACGTCTTCGTTGGGGAAAAAGTTCCTGATGGCCATTACCGGCGCGGGGCTGTTCCTGTTTGTCATCGGCCATCTCTTGGGAAACCTGCAGATTTTTCTGGGACCGGAAGCCATCAACCGCTACGGCCATTTCCTGCAAACGACGCCCGAGATTCTCTGGCCGGCCCGCATCGGCCTGCTGGCGTTTGTGATCATCCATATTTGGACATCGATTTCGCTGACGTTGGAGAACCGGGCCGCGCGGGCCGCGCAGTATGACGTGAAAGAAGTCGTAGCCGCCAGCCTCGCGTCCCGCACGATGATCTGGAGTGGGCTCATCATCTTCGCGTTTGTCGCGTTTCATCTGGCTCATTACACCCTGCTCATTGTCCACCCGGAGTTTCGCGACCTGCATGACGCCAACGGCTGGCATGACATTTATCGGATGATGGTCCTGGGTTTCTCGAATTATTGGGTGTCGGGATTCTACGTTCTCGGCATCGGACTTCTGTGCTTCCATCTGAGCCATGGCGTCAGTTCGATGTTCCAATCGCTGGGCCTCAAGAATGAGGCGTACACCTGCGCGATTGATGGCTTGGCGAAAGTCGCGGCGGTAATCATTTTCCTCGGCTATATTTCCATTCCGCTCGCGGTGTTGGCGGGGGTGGTGAAATGACATGAAACTCGACGCCAAAATCCCTGCCGGACCGCTCCCCCAAAAATGGGACAAGCACAAGACCGCGATCAAGCTGGTGAATCCGTCCAACAAACGCAAGTACGAGATCATCGTCGTTGGCACCGGGCTGGCCGGCGCGTCGGCTGCCGCGTCACTCGCCGAACTCGGGTACATCGTCAAGTCGTTCTGCATTCAGGATAGTCCGCGTCGGGCCCACAGCGTCGCCGCGCAGGGCGGCATCAACGCCGCGAAGAATTACCAAAACGACGGCGACAGCGTGTATCGGCTGTTCTATGACACGATCAAAGGTGGCGATTTTCGGTCGCGCGAGGCGAATGTCCATCGACTCGCGGAAGTCAGCGTGAACATCATCGATCAGTGCGTCGCCCAGGGCGTCCCCTTCGCGCGGGAATACAGCGGCTATCTGTCGAATCGCTCCTTCGGGGGCGCGCAGGTCTCGCGCACATTCTACGCGCGCGGCCAAACCGGCCAGCAACTGTTGTTGGGCGCCTACCAGGCGTTGATGCGGCAAGTCGCGCTCGGACAAGTGAAACTATTCCCGCGCACGGAGATGCTGGAGTTGGTGGTGGTGAACGGGCACGCCAAGGGGATCGTCGTGCGCGACATGGTCACCGGCGCGATCTCGTCGCATTCCGCCGACGCGGTCGTTCTGGCAACGGGCGGTTTCGGCAACGCGTATTATCTCTCGACTTACGGTCGCGGCTCGAATGCCACGGCCATCTGGCGCGCCTACAAGAAGGGCGCGCTGTTCGCCAACCCGTGTTTCACGCAAATTCATCCGACGTGCATACCCATGTCGGGCGATTATCAGTCCAAGCTCACCCTGATGAGTGAGTCGCTCCGTAACGACGGTCGTGTATGGGTTCCGAAGAAGAAAGGCGATCAACGGTCGCCCGCCGACATTCCCGAGGACGAACGCGATTATTATCTTGAACGCAAGTATCCGAGCTACGGGAACCTCGCGCCCCGCGACATTTCCTCGCGCGCGGCCAAGCAGGTGTGTGATGAGGGCCGGGGCGTCGGCGAAAGCGGCTTGGGCGTGTACCTGGACTTTTCCGATGCGATCAAGCGGCTGGGACGGGCGAAGATCGAAGAGCGGTACGGGAATCTTTTCGACATGTACCATGAAATCACGCACGAGAATGCGTACCAGGCCCCGATGCGCATCTTTCCCGCAATCCACTACATGATGGGCGGCTTGTGGGTCGATTACAATTTGATGAGCAATCTGCCGGGGTTGTACGTCATCGGCGAGGCCAATTTTTCCGACCACGGCGCGAACCGGCTCGGCGCGAGCGCCCTGATGCAAGGCCTGGCCGACGGTTATTTCGTGCTCCCCTACACCATCGGGGACTATCTGGCCACCCAGAAGCCCGGTTCCCGACCCAAGCCCGACGCGGGCGAATTCAAGCAAGCCGAGCAGGAAACGAGCGACCGCATCCAGAAGCTGCTGGCGGTCCACGGCAAGAAGACTGTGACTGAATTCCACAAACAACTGGGCCGGATCCTCTGGGAGCATTGTGGCATGGCCCGCAATGAAAAGGGGCTTAAAGAGGCACTGGCCCTGATCCCGCCGCTACGTGACGAGTTTTGGAAGAACGTCAACGTGCCGGGCGAATGCGAAGACCTCAACCAATCCCTCGAACGGGCAGGCCGCGTGGCCGACTACCTCGAACTCGCGGAGCTGATCGTCTACGACGCGCTGATGCGCGATGAATCGTGCGGCTGCCATTTCCGCGAGGAACACCAAACGCCGGACGGCGAATGCCAGCGAAACGATGACCAGTACGCATACGTCGCCGCGTGGGAATTCACCGGCGTCGGCAAGATGCCGGTGCTGAACAAGGAACCCCTCGTGTACGAAGAAGTGCATTTGGCGCAGAGGAGTTACAAGTAATGAACGTCAAACTGCGAGTCTGGCGGCAACGCCATGCCGGGACACCCGGGCGATTCGAGACCTACGAAGCGAGGGACATCAACCCGAACATGTCGTTCCTCGAAATGCTCGACGTCGTCAATGAAGACCTGACCCGGCGTGGGCAGGAGCCCATCGCGTTCGACCACGACTGTCGCGAGGGCATCTGCGGCATGTGTTCGTGTGTTATCAACGGCGAACCGCACGGACCCGAGAACAAAGTCGCCACCTGCCAGACGTACATGCGCAGTTTCCGGGATGGCGAGACGATCACCGTCGAGCCGTTTCGCGCCCGGGCGTTTCCCCTGATCAAGGACCTGATCGTTAACCGCAGCGCGTTTGACCGGGTCATCCAGGCCGGCGGGTTCGTTTCGGTCGCGACCGGCTCAGCGCCCGACGGCAATGCGATCCTCGTGCCCAAGCAGAACGCCGACCTTGCCATGGACGCCGCGGCGTGCATCGGATGCGGCGCGTGCGTCGCGGCGTGCAAGAACGCCAGCGCGATGCTGTTTGTGGCCGCAAAGGTTTCGCACCTCAATCTCCTGCCCCAAGGCCAGCCGGAGAAAGAAAAACGCGTCCTGGCGATGGTCCAGCAGATGGACGAAGAAGGGTTCGGCGCCTGCACCGTGACGGGCTCCTGCGAAGCCGTCTGCCCGAAGGGAATCAGCCTCAACTTCATCGCCAAGATGAACCGCGATTACTTCGGCGCACTGTTGGGTAGGGGCGGGAAGAAAGCGGCCACGCTGACCAGGGCATAGGCGCTATTTATTGAAGTGGCCAAGGGCGCGCTGCTTGCGCATGACCAGTACCATGGCCACGCCGCCGACGATTCCGAAACCTGCCATCGTCGGGTACCACACTCCCCAGCCGAACTTGTCGATCATCCAGCCCGTAACAGGCAAAAAGATCATCATGCCGAAATATTGAAATGAATCGATGACGCCGGACGCGAAGCCGGCCATTTTCCGGCCCCCGATATCCATGGGCGCCGCCGCACCAACCAGCGAATGCGTGGAGTTGACCATCAGTGAAATCAGGATCAGGAACAGGCAGCCGAGAAAAATCCCCGCGGGCGTTGGGCCCACGAACCCGGAGTTGATAACCAAAGCCGCGAGGCCAATGACGACCGCTTGCAGGAAGTACAGCCACATCGCCACGGGCGACCGATGTCCCCTGAAACACTTGTCGGAGACAATTCCAGAAACCAGGGAGCCGGCCACCGCGATCAGGGGGACCGCATATCCCAACGTCCAAAATACGGCGCGCGGTTGGTCTTCCATGTTCAACTTGAGCACGTCTTGGAAGTAGAGCACCGCCAGCTGATCGGAACTGCTGCGCACCGCCCCCGTGCAGGCATACGCGACCGCGTAAAACCAGACCAGCGGGTGCGTGAAGACGGCTTGGAAGCATTTCCCAATGCCCATGCGGACGCCCGCGCTCGCATCGACTTCGTCGTGGATGAGGCCAGGCCAGCCGGCTTCTTCCGGGGTCTCCTTCGCGCAAAGAGCCATGACGATCGTGCATAACGCCGTGATCAGGGGCGGAATGCGGAACAGCCAGTGCCAATTTCCCTTGGCGATGGTCCACGTGCCGATGGTAAAGCCCGCCAGAATCAGGGGCGCGAGATTGTTGATGGCTACCTGCCCCAACTGGATCATAAACCCAAAGATGCCGGCGAACGTCCCGCGTTCCGTGCGGTTGAACCACGCCGCGTTGATCTTGATCATCCCCGGTGCACCAAACGACTGGAAGTAGCCGTTCATACCCCAGATAAGGGCAAATGTTGTGAACGTGCCCACAAACGATGTCGCGCCGAAAATCAGGTTCATGATGATGGTGCCGGCAGCGCCAATCAGCATGGCGGCGCGCCCGCCGATTCGGTCGGTCAGCAGCCCGTTGACCAACTGCCCGATCCCGTAGGCCATCGACCACGCGCTCAGAATCTTCGTGATCTCGAACTTGGTAAACCCGAATTCCGCTACCAAGCCCGGCGTGGCAAATCGGAAATTGTAGCGACAAACGTAGTAGGAGGCGTACATGAGCCCGAGGCTCACCCAATTCATGCCACGGCGGGGACGGAATCCAGAGGGATACTCAATGCGGGTGTTCGGCGGTGGCGCAGTAGCGGTCTGTTCCATGAATTCTCTTTCGCGAACACCCGAAGCGATAGTGGGACAAACCGTAACGGCAGTGATGCAGAAAAGTCAAAGAAAAAGGTTCGACCAAAGTTCGACCAACCTCTTTTGAAGATAACAAAACAGGCGAAGACGACCCGGTGGGTGCGTCCTCGCCCGTGGTGAATCGACCGTGTTAGCGTCGTTGCCGGTTCAGGAGCATCAACTGCAACAATTGCGCGACGGCGGCAATCAGCGCCGCCACATAGGTCAACGCCGCGGCGTTCAACACGCGATTGACGCCTGGCATTTCATCCCGCGTGATCAGGCCGCTCTTCTGCAGAATCACCTTGGCCCGGGAACTGGCGTCAAACTCCACGGGAAGTGTGATGAGCTGAAACACCACCAGCACGGCGTAAACCGCGATTCCGAGCGTGATAAACATGGGGATGCGGAAGAAGAATCCACCAATCATCACCAGCGGCAACAGTTGCGACGTAAACATGGTCACGGGAACGATAGCCATCCGCGCCTGCAACGGCGCATAGGCGTGCTGGTGCTGAATGGCATGCCCGGTTTCGTGCGCCGCAATGCCCAAGGCGGCCACGGACTCTCCGTCGTACACATCGGGCGACAGCGCGAGCGTCTTCCTCCGTGGATCGTAGTGGTCGCCCAGGAAACTGTTTGTGCGCTCGATTTGCACGTCGTGAATCCCGGCATCCGCCATGATTTCCGCGGCGGCCTCCGCGCCGGTGCGTCCCGAGTGCGCCCGCACCTGGGAGTACTTTTTCAACGCTCCCCGCACAAGAATCTGGGCCAGGATTCCTGGCACAAGGATCAGCGCGAAGAGCAGCAGGTATATTTCGTTAATTGTCATCTTACTTCCAGACCTCCAACTGGCGCTACAGTAGCGTAGCCGAATCAGATTTCAAGTACCTTCGGAAACCGCGCCAGATTGCGGGCGCCGTGGGGTTGAATAACGGCCACGTCTTCCAGCCGGACGCCGCCCAGGCCCGTGTAATACAGGCCTGGCTCGACGGTAACGACCTGGCCGGCCTGCAAAACCTCCGAGGCCGTATTGACGCGTGGGCGCTCGTGAATCTCCAAGCCAAGCCCGTGTCCGGTCCCGTGAAAGAATCCCTGCATTCGTCCGCGAATGACGCCAGTCCGGTACCCTTTGCTGACAAATAGCTCCTGGATTCCGCCATGCACGTCCTGGCCATTCACGCCATCGCGCAATTTCTGAAACGCGAGTCTCTGGGCCTCCCCGACAACCGCGTAGAGCTTCTTGACCGCGTCAGTGGCGCGTCCGCGCACCACCGTGCGCGTGATGTCCCCCCAATATCCCGTCCGCATATCACGCGGGAAAATATCGAGAATGATGGTTGCGTGGGCGCGGAGCGGCCCGTGGCCAATCTCATGCGGATCGCAGCCCTGATTCCCGCCCGCAACGATGGTGCGTGCGGCCACGCCGCCCAAGCCCGCGATCGTTGCGTTAATCACGCCCTGGACCTGCTCCGATGTCAGCTTGCGTCCCAGTCGGTACAGGAATCCGTCGCGTCCGATACGGCTCGCCCGCAGGACGGTCACCGCCGCCCGCATCCCCTCCTCCGCCAGACGCAGGGCGTCCTGAAGTGCCCGAATTTCCGCTGATGTTTTGATTTCGCGTTCCGAAAAAAACGGATCGGGTCGGACGACGACGCGAATGCCCCGCAGTTGTTTCGCAAGGCCGATCGGAAAATTCATAGGGACTTCCACCTGGCGCACCCGGAACTCGCGCAACACCCGGTTCAGCACATCGCTGAAGCCCGGCTGTTTGACCCCGTCCCGCTTGAGTTCCTTTTGATAATGGGAGAATGAAAGCACGCGGTCGACAGCCGCCTCGCGGCGCGCGCGGTCGATTTCCAGATCGCTCATCACCGCAAAGCTCCGGCCACGCGTCTCGAACCAGATAAAGGGGTCGGGCACGAACATCTTCGTCGCGTACAGCATGTTGGCGTCGTGGTCGCTATCGGCGACAATCAACCGCGTTGACATAGAAACCCTCCTGCACCCAGTCCAATGGACGGTGCGATTTCCAGTGAATAGTCGGTCGGCCCGTTCCGCGACAACTGACAGTACGCCAACCCTGCGATCATCGCCGCGTTATCCGTACACAAGGCTGGTGGTGCCAGGAGCAATTGCAACCCCCGTTGCGCGCATTCTGCCCCCAGCTTATCGCGGAAGCGACGGTTGATCGAAACCCCGCCCGACGCGCTCACCGTCTTCACGCGCCGGTCCGCGGCGGCGCGAACCGTCTTCCCCACCAATACATCCACCACAGCCTCTTGAAAGCTGGCGCAGACGTCGTCGATGCGCGGGTGCGGGTTGTTTCGCAGGAAATACAGGACGGAAGTCTTCAGGCCGCTGAAGCTGAAATCGTGGCTGCCGTCGTGCAACATGCTGCGCGGAAAATCAATTGCCCCGGGGTCTCCGTTCTCAGCGCGCTTCTGGATTTCCGGGCCACCGGGATACCCGAGATGCAGCAGCTTGGCGACCTTGTCAAACGCCTCCCCGGCGGCGTCGTCAACGGTCTGGCCCAGAATCTCGTGAGTCCCGATGGCCGTCGCATGGGCCAGAATGGTGTGTCCGCCGGACACGATCAGTGAAACCATCGGCAGTGCGTCCCATGCGGCATTGGCAAAGAGTGGAGAGTACAAATGCGCTTCGACGTGGTTGATGGCAACGAAAGGTTTGCCGGCAGCGAACGCGATCCCTTTGGCCGTGTTCAGGCCGATCAGCAGGGACGACGCGAGACCGGGGCCATAGGTGGCGGCGACACCGTCGATTTCATCGATCGACATGTGGGCGTCGGATAGCGCTTGCTCGACCACAGAATCGATCCAGTGCAAATGATTGCGCGACGCCAGTTCCGGGACCACGCCCCCGTAGGGACGATGCAGGGCAACCTGCGAACTGACCACGTTGGAGAGGATCTCCGTGCCATCAAGGACGATCGCGGCGGCTGTCTCGTCACAGGAGGTCTCGACGCCGAGAATTTTCACGGGGGGTCAATCGACGACGCGGGGTCGTTGTTTTATTGCGCTGACGGGGTCGCAGCCGCGGTGGTGGCCGTTACGGCCGTGTTCTGTTTGGCGACCTTCATCTGCTTCTCGAAGAGCTTGACTCCCTTGATCACGTCGATGGCACGGTCCAGTTGGACGTCGGCGATGGGTGTGACCTTTTCCGCCGTTTCATCCGGGGGCAGGCTGGCGCGGACGCGTTGCTCCAACAGCTTGCGCTCGTCCTCTTCGGAAATCGGCACGATAATGTCCGGTGTCACACCGTGCTCGTGAATGACCTTGTGACTCGGCGTGTAATACTTGGCCGTGGTCAGGCGCAGCGCGGACCCGTCGCGCAACTGGATAATGCTTTGCACGGAACCCTTGCCAAACGTGGTTTCTCCAACCAATACCGCACGGTGGAGGTCCTGAAGCGCACCGGCAACAATTTCGCTACCACTCGCGCTCCCGGCATTGACAAGGAGAACCAGAGGATAGTGGGCCTGCTTTTTGCCGCCATCCGAGCGATAGACGCTTTTTTGGGCCAAATCGCGGCCTTCGGTAGATACAATCAATTGGCCTGCGGGTATGAATTCGCTGGCGATCTTGCGGGCGGACTCCAGCAACCCACCCGGATTGTTGCGCAGATCGATAATCAACGCGGTCATGCCTTCGCTATTCAGTTTGGCCAATGCTTTTTCAAATTCATCCGCTGTTGGTTCGTTAAATTGCGTGATGCGCACGTAACCAATGCCGCCTTCGAGGATTTTTGCGTCCTTTACACTGTCCACGTTGATCTCGGCGCGCTCGATTGTGTGGTCCTTGATCTTATCGCCCGGATCCTTGGCTTTGGAGCGGAAGATGGTAATGGTGACTTTCGTACCCGGATCGCCACGCAACTGGCGCACGGCTTCCTGCAACCCCATTTTCTCGGTGACTTTCCCATCGATTTTGATGATGCGATCGCCCGGCAGCAACCCTGCCCTCGCGCCGGGCGTATCCTCCAGTGGGGCGACGACGGTCAGAAAACCTTCCTTGGACATGTTGATGACGATGCCGATGCCGCCAAATTTGCCCTCGGTGTCCTCCTTCATGTCCTCGTACATCTGCGGCTCCATGAACTGGCTGTGCGGATCCAGCGAGTTGAGCATTCCCTTGAGCGCGCCGTACGTCAGGTCGCGGTAGGTGACCGAGTTGGTGTCCACGTATTCTTTGCGGACCAATTCCATCACCTGGGTGATCAGCTCCATCTCGGAATAGGGATTGTCCTTGTCCGGCTTCGTGGACGAATCGGAATAGATCTTCGCGGCAATGGCGAGGTTGATTCCCAACAACACCACAACGAACGCCACGGTGATACGCTTTATGGTCATAACGTTTCTTTCAAAATTCCACGCTTTCCCTCACTCCCGACGCAGCGTCACGAGGAGCTGATACAAGGGCCAGCGACTCGGCTACCATACGGCTGCTTGACCGGTGAATCAAGTCCATCCTTCCTTTCGAGAGGCGCTCCAATTGCGGCTCCTCTCGGTTGAGGAACCGGGTTTAGGGCGCGAGCTTACCCGCGGCGAGCAACCCCAACAAGGCGGCTCCCAGGGCAAGTCGGTAGATGATAAACACCCATGTCGTGTGTCGTCGCAGGAAGCCCAAAAGAAAGACGACCACGCCATAGCCCACCACGAAAGCCGCCAGACCAGCCACGAAGACACTGAGGATTTCGGAACGTTGGAGCTTGCGCAGCTCAAATATGCCGGCTGCCGCGACCGCCGGCAGCGACAGCAAGAACGAAAAACGCGCCGCTGTGTCGCGCTTCATACCCAGAAACAGGCCGCCGGTGATCGTCGAGCCCGAGCGCGAAGCTCCCGGCACGAGGGCGAACACCTGAAAACACCCGACAACGATCGCGTCAGTCCAGCCGAGCTCTCCCATCTCACGCAATGCCTGCCCCCGTTGCTTGCGGCGACGTTCCATCCATTCGGCGAACGCGAGCACCACCGCCAACACAATCAATGCCCAGGCAATGACTGGTAGCGTGCGCCACGTGTGTTCAATGCGCTTGTGGAACAGGAGGCCCAGTACACTAATGGGAATCGTGCCAGCAATGAGCATCCAGCCGAGCTTACCTTCGGGAGTGGCAATCCCCTTCGTCATGCCACGTGCCATTCCTGCGCAATCCCGCCAGAAATAGATCAGAACGGCGAGATACGCGATAAGTTGCACAGCCGCGGAGAAGGCAGCACCCGGTTCCGTCCAGCCCCAAAACGCTGATATCAATCGCATGTGGGCAATGCTGCTGATCGGAAGAAATTCCGTCAGACCCTGAACGACACCGAGCATGATGGCTTGCCAAAGCGTCATCGTCGGGGCACGTTAGCTCAGCCGTGCGAATGTTTTCTGCAACAATTCCACCGGCGCCGCATCTTCTGACTTCGCCTTGGCGTCGGCGATCAGCCTGGCTTCAAGCGCGTTCTTGGTGGGCCGTTGGACATTGTAGAACACGCCGAAGTAGCCCGGGAAATCCGTCATCGCCAGCTTGTAGGCGGCGATTTCGTCGGTTGCATCATGTTCGGCGGGCACGAGATTGAACACACCGCCCTTGCGCGGGTTGGCGGCATCGAACGCGCCCGGATAAAACTCCGTGCATTCGCTCAGGCACTCGATGACGGAGAACCCGTCGTGCTGCATGGCTTTTTCCATCATCTCCATCACATGGTTCGGCAGGTGCGAGTGCGTTCGGGCGATAAACGACGCCCCGGAAGCGATGAGCTGTTTCATCGGATTGATCGGACGATCGATGGCGCCCGTCGGGTCGGTCTTCGACTTGAACCCCAGCGGGGACGTCGGGGACGTCTGCTTCTTGGTCAGGCCGTAGACGAAATTATCCATGATGACGTAGGTCATTTTGACGTTCTTGCGCGCGGCGTGGTTCAGGTGATTGCCGCCGATGGAAAAGGCGTCGCCGTCGCCCCCGAATACGAAGACATGCAGGTCGGGCCGCGTCAGTGACACACCCGTGGCGAACGGAGCCGCGCGTCCGTGGAGGAAATGCACGCCGTAGGCGTTTACAAAATAGGGAAACCGCGACGAGCAGCCGATGCCGGCGATGCTGGTGATCTTCTCGTGCGGAACCTGCAGTTTCTCCATCATCTTGAAATAGATGGAGAGAATGCTGAAGTCGCCACAACCCGGACACCATGTCGGCAGATCGGCGACCAAATCCTTCTTCGTGTATTTCTCGCGGTCGGACAGCTTGATTTCTTTCACTTCGACATTGTCGGCTTTGGCAATCATGGTTTTCCTTGAAACGAGAATCAGGTCGTGGCCAGAGCGGGTTCGGAAAGATGTTTGATCTTCTGGTTCATGCCATTCAAAATCTCGCGCACTTTGAACGGCAGGCCGTCGGTCTTGTTAATGCCGCGAATCTTGTCATTGCAAAACCGCGCCCGCAACAGACCGGCCAGCTGGCCATACCCGTAGAGTCCTTCATCGTTGATTTCCACGACAAAAATGTGGTTGAAGCCGTCAAACACCTCGCCGATACCGGGCTGAAGCGGATTGATGTAGCGAATGTTTAGCGCGCTCACGCTCTCGCCGGCGGCGCGGGCCTTGTCCACGGCCTCATGGATGGGACCCTGTGACGAACCCCAGCCGACCAGCAACACGTTGCCCTCGGTTGGTCCATACGTTTCCGCCTTGGGCAGCCGCGACGCCAGCACTTGCAGTTTGCGCCGCCGCTTGGCCACCATCATCACGTGATTGGCCGGACGACTGGCGGGATGGCCCGCCTCATCGTGCTCCAGGCCGGTCACCACGGGATACTTGTTATCGACCATCGGAGTTCCCGGTGGCGCGTGGTGGGCGATGCCGTCGGTCGTGTTCTCGTACGGCTTGTAGCTGGGACCGCGCGCCGCAAAACTCGGAGTGAGGTCCTGGGTCAATTTTGCGAGGTCGGGCATTTCCCAGGCTTCGAATCGCGTCGCCAACGCCTGGTCCGAGAGGACAATCACCGGCGAACTATATTCGCGCGCCAATTTCGCCGCTTCGATCGTGGTATAGAAACAGTCCTCCACCGAAGACGGCGCCAGCACAATGCGCGGTGAATCGCCGTGGCCGCCGAAACAGGCGATATTGAGATCGCTCTGCTCGACGCTGGTCGGTAAGCCCGTACTCGGGCCGCCGCGTTGGACATCAATGATGACCACCGGCATCTCCGCCATCACCGCCCAACCGAGGGCTTCCGTCTTCAAGGCGAGGCCCGGACCGGAGGTTCCAGTTAGTGAAAGGTAGCCGGCATAGGAAGCGCCGCAGGCCATGGCAATGGCGGCCAATTCATCCTCCGCTTGCACAAAAATTCCGCCGTACTTCGGCAGCTCGGTGCGCAGGATCTCCATGACGCTCGACCAGGGGGTAATCGGATAGCCTGCGCCGAACCGGATGCCCGCCGTCAGCGCGCCATACGCGATGGCTTGGTTGCCATCCATGACGACCTGTTTACGGGCGACCTTGTTCGCCGGAGATTCAAATTCAAACGTGTCCGTGACCTTCCCGATGTCGTAGCCGTAGCCCGCGTTGAATGCGCCGATGACGTTGCGGATGACATCGTCGCCCTTGCTCTTGTAGTAGGCTTGCAGCATCGTTTCGAGCTTGGGCACGTCCAGATCGAACATGCGCGCCAGTAACCCCAGCACAAACATGTTCTTGCCCTTGTCCTTCGCGGTGCCGCCGATGGCTTCGACAGTCTGGCCCGTGATCGGCACGCCGACCGACCGATACCGCTTTTGGTTTTCCTCGGGCTTGACGTTGTCCGAGTCGTAAATCAGGATGCCGCCATCGCGGAGGGTGTTAATGTGGTCATTGTACGAATGCTGGTAGAACGCAACGAGAATGTCCACATCATCACCCGCGCTCAGGACTTCTCCCGTGCCGAGGCGCACCTGATAAATGCTGGGGCCGCCTGAAATCGTCGCTGGAATCGTCATATACGTCATGACGTCCTTGTCGGTGCGGCCAGCCAACCGCGCCAAGAAACCGCCAATGGCCTGAATGCCGTCCTGTGAGTTCCCCGCCAGCCGAATTACTGCATCTTGAATTCTTCGTCCGCGCTGGGGCTGTTGGCCGCCAGACGAGGCAGAAGTATCTGCAACTTTTTGATCAATCATTTCCTCTTGTTCCTTCCAAAAGGATCCCTTTTCAATAGGGAGCCACCCGAGAGCATGTCACTACAAGTGGAATATATTATCAGAGAGCTTCCCCCTGTCAACCACGAGACCAACCTCTGAATGGGAAAAGCAATTGACCGGACGGCTGGCATGCGATATTTTCCGGGTGGTGGTAACCCACGAGATCAACCATGGCTGAGAAAAATAGCGCCAACATAAATCGGCATGCCAACGACTTCTACCAGAAGGCGATTCAGGCGGTTGAACGCGGTAATCTCGATTATGCAATCGAGATGTTCATCCAGTGCCTGAACATCGAGCCGGGCTATACCAAGGCGCGCCGCAACCTGCGCGCCACGCAGATGAAGAAGACCGAGTCCGCGGGTGGGTTCAAACGCATGTTGGTGGGTACGAAGCTTCAGCCGCTCTTGGCGAAGGCCAAAATGGCTGTCCAGAAGAATCCTACCGAAGCAATGAGCATTGCCGAACAAGCGTTGTCGGAGGATCCGAAGAACGGCCAGGCTCTGATGACTCTCGCCGAAGCGGCCGAGGTTGCCCAACTTCCGGACACGGTCGTGCAAACACTCGAGACATACACCCGGCTCAATCCCAAAGACACCAAGGCATTGCACTGGCTGGCGCGCTCGTACATCGCGACGGGACAGCACGACCTGTCCCGCGAAACCTTCGATCACATATTGCAGATCAATCCGAACGATTTCGAAGCGCAACAGGGCGCCAAGGATGCGACGGCCAAAGGCGCGATGTCGGGTGGCGGTTGGGAAGGAGATGGATCCTTCCGCGACGCCCTGAAGGACAAGGATGAATCCGTCGCGTTGGAGCAAGAATCCCGTGTCGTCCGCGCCGAGGACATGGTCGCCAACCTCATCAAGGAAAAGCTTGAGGCATTGTCCAAGGACCCGGAGAATCCGGTAATCCAGCGTGAACTCGGCAAGCTCTACGCCCAGAAAGAAAACTTTGACGAAGCCCTGCGCTACCTCGAAGCACTGTTCGCGAAGGAAGGCGGAACGGATCCGTCTCTCGAACGTGAGATCGGCGATACCAAGGTCAAGCGCCTCGAAACGCAGTTGAATGCCAGGAAGAAGCAACTCGAGACAAACCCGGCCAACGCTGCGGCACTTCAAAACGAAATTACCGCGCTTGAGTCCGATTTGGACAAACTCAAGCTCTTCGAAGCCGAGCGCCTCGTGGAGCGGTACCCCAATGATCTCATGTACCGGTTTGATCTCGGTGCCCTGTACATGAGAGCGGGCAATATTCAGGGCGCGATCGAGCAATTTCAAAAATCGCGCGGCCAGCCGCAGCGCCGCGTGGCGTCCCTGAATTACCTGGGACAGTGCTTCCAGCAGATGGGCCTCCACGATCTGGCCATTGACCAATACAATGAGGCCATCGGTGAACTGCCGACAATGGACGGGCTGAAGAAGGATTTGTTGTACAACCTGGGTGTGGCTTACGAACAACTCGGCGATCAGGAAAAGGCCATCGCCGAGTTCAAGAAAATCGCCGCCGTCGATTTCGGCTATCGCGACGTGCGGGCGAAGATTATGCGCAAACCCGCCCCGAAATCGCCCTAAAGCCCCGAGCCTTCCTCGCGCGCCGTCGCCGCCGTCAGAATCCAACCCCGTCGCATTTCGACCAGACGTCCCGCAGGTCTCGAATTGCGTCCGCGCGTCGTCCTTCCCGATCCACGAGAACCGCGCTGATCCCCGCCGCCTCCGCGCCCCGTACGTCTTCTTCGTAACTGTCACCGACGTGCACTGCCCGTCCCGCGCTAACGCCCGCCGCTCGAAGCGCCGCCAGGAATATCTCCGCCGCCGGTTTCTCGACCCCGACTTCGCAGGAGATGGTCAGGGAATCGAAGTGCCGCGCCAGTCCCAGCCCCTCCAGCAGCCCGCGCAGACGCTCATCCCAATTGGAGAGGACGCCAACGTGCAGGCCGCGCGCCCGCGCCTCGCGCAGCGTGTCCTCCACCTCCGGAAAAACCCGCCACGCATCGGGTCGCGCAAACACCTCGTACAGCTCCTCAAAGCACGCCTGATTCTCCAGTCCGAGCACGCGAAAGACGAGTTCCCGCCACCATTCTTTGCGTGACACTGTCAGCCCGGGACGTTTCAACGCGGCCCACGACCGGCGGAACGCGCCCTCCATCTCGTCGGCGGTTCGGCTGATCCCGTATCGCCGGGCCACCGAGGCGTACACGGCCCCGACCGACGGATGCGGCCGGATCAGCGTCCCACCCACGTCGAAGAAAATCGCGCGCCGCCCGCCCTCGCCCCCGCTCACTGCAACACCAGCTCGCGCGGCGTTTTCGCCCTCGTGCCCGTCGCAAAGCCGAGCCGATCCAGCGCCTCGCCCACCAGGAACAGTGATCCCGCGATGGCGATCGTTTCCGCGTTCTCGACGCGCGCCTGCGCGTACGCGGCGGAAAGATCCCGCTCAACGGTGATCCGCGCCGCGGGGTTCGCCGCCTGGCACCACCGCGCCAACTGGTCAGGCTCGCTCGTCCGTTCGCTATTGACGGGCACGCACAACACGCGCACCGCCAGCGGCGCGAGAATCTGACACATCTGGTCGTAGTTCTTGTCCCGCAACACGCCGAGGATCAACGTCAGCCTGCGCCCCGCGGCATGTTCGCGCAGCGTCGCCGCCAGCCGTTCGGCCGCCGCCGCATTGTGCGCGCCGTCCAGCACCACCGTCGGGTCATGGTGCACGATCTGGAACCGGCCCGGCCACGCGGTGCGTGCCAGGCCTTCCCGCGCCTGCTTCGCATCGACCGGCAATCCCGACGCTTCGAGGGCCGCGACCGCCGTCGCGCAGTTGATCGTCTGGTGCGCCCCGAGCAACGGGATCGTCAGCGGGCCGTAATCCCGGCGCGTCCCGGTCAATTCCACCCGCTGGCACCGCTCGTCCTCGCTCAATCGCGTCGCGCCAATCTCCCGCCCCACGACTGTCAACGGGCTGCCCTGCGCCGCCGCGCTGCTCCGGATCACCGCGAGCGCTTCTTCCGCCGCCGCCGCCGTGACCACCGGCACACCGCCCTTGATGATGCCGCATTTCTCGCCGGCAATCTGCGCCAGCGTTTCGCCGAGATACTGCGTGTGATCGAACGCGATATTGGTGATCACCGAAACCAGCGGCGCGATCACGTTCGTCGCGTCGAGCCGACCGCCCAGCCCCGTCTCCCACACCACCACGTCCACGTTCTGCTCCGCGAAATACCGCAGCGCGATGGCGGTCACCGTCTCGAAAAATGTCGGCGCGTGAAACTCCGGGTTCGCACCCACCGTCTCCAGCACCGGCTTGATCTCCTCGACCAGCCGCACCACGTCGGACTCGGAAATCGGCCGGCCGTTGACCTGAAATCGCTCGCAAAACGAGACGAGATGCGGCGACGTGTACAGGCCCGTCTTGTAGCCCGCCGCCGACAGCACCGCGCTCAACATCGCCGCCACGCTCCCCTTCCCGTTCGTGCCCGCGATATGGATGAACCGCAGCGACTGTTGCGGGTCACCCATCAGCCGCAACAAATACTGCATCGTCTCCAGGCCGAGTTTCTGGCCGAAAAGACGGATGCCGTACAGGTATTCGATGGTCTCGGGATATGTCAAAGCATTGACCCCAAAAGTTGTCGCCGGCCACCCCTGCCCCACGCACCGTTCGCTCCACTACGCCGCCGCCTTGAACTTGCGCCCGCCGCGCCCGGAAAAATAACTCAGCAATTGCGCCAGCGTCTGCTTGAGTTGTTTCCGGTGGACGATCAGATCGATCAATCCGCGCTCGCGCAGGAATTCACTGGTCTGGAATCCCTCGGGCAACTCCTGTTGCGTCGTCTCCTTGATCACGCGCGGACCCGCAAACCCGATCAACGCCTTTGGTTCGGCGATGATCACGTCCCCGAGCGACGCGAAGCTGGCCATCACCCCCGCCGTGGTCGGGTGCGTCAACACCGAGATGTACGGCAACCCCGCTTTTGCGTGCAGCGCGAGCGCGCCGCTGGTCTTGGCCAGTTGCATCAGGCTCAGGATCCCCTCGTACATCCGCGCCCCGCCCGATGCCGACACGATGATCACGGGAATCTTCAGTTCCGTCGCCTTCTCGATCGCCCGCGTGATCTTTTCGCCGACCACCGACCCCATGCTTGCCCCCAGAAAATTGAAATCCATCACCGCCAGCGACACGTCGTGGCCCTCGAGCTTGGCCAGCCCGATCATCACCGCGTCGTTCATGCCCGTCTGCCGGTGATACGTCCGCAACCGCTCCGAATACGCCGCCACGCCAGTGAACTTCAGGATATCCACGCTCACCATGTCCGCGTCGCTCTCGCGGAACGTCCCATCATCCGCCAGCAGCGCCACGCGTTCGACGGCGGTCATCGTGAAGTGGTAATCGCATTTCGCGCAGACCTTGGCGTTGGTGACGAGTTCCTTGCTGTAGATGATCTCGCCGCATTGCTTGCACTTCACCCACAAACCGCTCGGGATCTCGTGCTTCTTCGTTTTGGTCTCGGAAATCTTCGGCTTTTCTTTTTCTTCGAATACCGCCATAGCGCCAGACTCCTTGTGCGACTCACTCATCCTACCACACCCCTCCGCCATCGCGCCAGCCGGAATAATTCGCACCGCCTTGCAACCCTAACGCGACCGTATTGTAGGGCTGGATGCCCAAGTCTGACGAGGGTATCCAGCCGCACCGGAAACCCGAACTGCGGCCTGGCAGTCGCGCCGCTGTCCCGACCTGTTCACCCTGAGCGAGGTCGAGGGGTTTACCCTGAGCAGGCCCTGCGGTGAGCTTGTCGAATCCGTCGAAGGGCCCCGCCATGCCGACCAGCAGGACCGAAAAAAAACTTGCCTGTTACGCGTAAACCTCTTACGCTCTTGCCGTTTCCCCGTTTGGTACAACAATGGTGAAAGGAGCGCAGCGTCCAATGAAGCGATTTTTTGTTCTTCTGTTTGCGTTGAGTGCGGGTTCGGCCATGGCCCAGGTGCCCATCGGCACCTTCACCTACGTGTTCACGAACGCAACCGCAGCCCTCTGGGATCCCACCGGCACCTACACGACCACCAATACGGCTGACGGTTTTACCGATTATGCCAGCTCGGACATAATCGTGGCAGCCAACGGGGCGCTTTCGGGCGAGCGCACGGACGAGTTCACCAATGGCTCGGACACCACCGTAGATATCGACGGGACTCTCACCGGAAAAGTCTCTGGCAAGGGTGGGGCGGTCACTGGCAAACTGACGGATAACGGACCGGCCAGCGGTGTGTATCAAGGCCACTCGTTCACGGGTGGTATCGCCAAGGGAAGCGCCACCGAGACGCTCGATCTAGGTGCATTAACCCTGATTACCGCCGGCTCATGGAAGGTAAGCGCCGACCACAGATCCGCGTCCTTTCGTGGTACCGAGACGAACGCCTTGCCGGCCGGCATCAGTGGAGACTGGACGCTGGAGACCGACATCACCAGCACGAACGCCGACAAGCTGGCGGGCACCGGCACGGTGACGCTCCACAGCGGTCGCGCCTTCACCTACGAGATCACCGGCACCTACAAACCGACAACCGGACTTGCCAAGCTGACACTGATCGGTGCGACGAATGCCTTCGGATCGGGCCTCTCGCTGACCACGACAGGCACGAACATGGATTGGCAGTCGCTCAAAGTCAAACTCCTGGGCCAGTCACTGAAGCTTCAGAACTAGCGCTCTGTCCCCGTTCAGTTGACGGGTTTGCCTTTCACCGTTAACCCTCTCCCCGTGCGGGGAGAGGGTTGGCGTGAGGGTTTATCTTCCCACTCGGCTGCGGCTATCGAATCAAGTGTGTCGCCGCCGTCGATCGCTCCGCGAAATCCAACTCAAAAAAAGCCAATGGCTACGGAACAGCCCGCAGCCGCGCCAGTTCATTGCGCGCGTTGACGAAGTCGGGCTTGATCTGGAGCGCCTGCTCGAAGTGACCGATGGCCTCCGCGGTTCTGCCCTGTTGTTCCAGGGCGATTCCCAGATTGTAATGGGCCTCGACGAAGTCGGGCTTGATCTGGAGCGCCTGTTCCCAATGGCTCATGGCCTCCGGCACCCGGCCCGCCTGCATCAGGGCGCCGGCCAAATCGTAATGCACCAACGCCCGGTCGGGCCGGAGTCGCAGCGCCTGTTCGAAGTGTCCAATCGCATCCTCAATCCGGCCCTCCTGCTGCAGAGCCGTTCCCAGATCGCAGTGTGCCTGGGCGTAGTCAGGCTTGATCCGCAACGCGTGCTCGAAGTATCCAATGGCATCCCGGGACCTGCCCATGCGCCAGAGGGTGCTTCCGACATCGTGCTGGGACACGGCATAACTCTCGACGCCGGCGCACAGATTGAATGCTACCGAGAACCCCAATAACAAACCCCAGCCGCACCGCGCGGCGCCTCTCCAGACCGGCTCGTCAGCCAGCCCTGACCCCGACGTCGGGGCCAGCGCCCGCTCCAATCCAAGGACACCGATCGTCGCCAGCAGCACCATCGCGGGCAGAAACTCGATCTCAAACCGCCGGGCGCTGTAGTAATAGAGGCAAAAGATCCCGGCGCAGATTACGAAGAAAACAGCCACGATCGCCACAAACCAGCGCAAGCGCGATCTCGTCTCCAACGACCGTTTCCGCCACGCCAGAGGCGCTGCCAGTGCCAACCACACCAGCGGAACGTTGGCGAGAATGCCGAAAGTTCTCTGCGAATTGCCATGCCCCGGCGGCAAGGATGGGGCCGTCATGTCCTGCACAAAAGGAAAATGCCGGCTCCAACCCACCGATTGGAAAAAATAAACGCGCAGGTTGAACCAGAGATAGCTCAGGCTGAAGTGACGCTCCGTGTGAGGACCTCCGGCCAATTCGTAGCGCCAGCCGAATTCGAATGGATTGTCAAACCGCAGGGCATTATAGGCCATCAACCCCAACCCGATGATCGTGATCGGTCCGGTCGCCGCCAGCAGTAAAGCCCAAACCGGCCGGCGCTCCATCCGCGCTCGGGCGACCGGTGCCAGGAGGATGACCGCGCCCAACAACAAATAGGGCCGCGCTCCCAGCGCCAGGCCGTACATCGCGCTCGCCGCCGCCAGCCACGCGGTGTTCCTCTCCGACCCATCCATCGCTCGCCAGATCGCCACCAGGGCCAGCATCGCCAACATATACCCGCAACTGATGGCCACTTCGTAGACGTCGCACTGCGGCAAAATCGCCGGCACCCCGGTTGCCAGGCCGAGCGCGAGAATACAGGCCGCCACCGCCCCGACGCTCACGTCCGCAAAGTATCGGCGCCACAGCCCGAACAACAACGCCCCGCCGGCGAGAAAGCCAATGGCGCAACAGATCGCCACCGCTTGTCCGTGGGAAAGATAGTGACCGGTGAGCGTCACGAACGGCCAGAACAACAGCACTGCGGGCGTGACTCCGAAATAGAGGTAGAACCGGCCCTTGTAGTAGCTCATGTCCAGTATCCCGCCGGAGTCGGATCGATTGAAAGCATCGAGGTTCGCCTGGTAAGGGTCGGCAAGCTGCGCGAGCCCGGGCGGGACCTCCTTCTTCAGGCTTAGTTGGCCGTCGCGAAACCCCTGCACCAGCAGATTGTAGTATTGGTCGGCCGCATGTGGGGTGAACGGTTCCCAACCGACAGAGCGGGCCAGATGCGCGTAAACGCCGATGACCAACACGCACGCGGTCCCCCAGACGCCCCATGTCGTCAACCGGGATGTTCCCCCGCGGCTCTCACATTGTCGTGCCATGCCGCGGTCACACCCCTCTCGCCACCGCCAGCGCGATCACATCCTTCGCTCCCACTCCGCGCAACGTCTTGGCGCAACTATCCATCGTGGCGCCGGTCGTAAACACGTCGTCCAGCAGGACAAGGCGTTTGCCCGCAAACACCTTGTCATCGCGCACGGCGAATGCCCCGCGCAGATTCCGCGCCCGGGCTTCGGCATCGAGTTTGGTTTGTGTCCCCGTATCCTTGACCCGGCGCACCTTCCCGTTGAGAACGGGAACAGCGAAAGCCCGGCTCACCCCGGCCGCGAGGTACTCCGCCTGGTTGAACTCGCGCTGCCGTTGCTTGCGCGGATGCAGCGGCACGGGAACGATCCCGTCGACTTCACGCCAGTCGATCCACCGTTGCGCCGCTCCCGACAACCAGTCCACCAGATGCCGGCCGAAATACATCTCGCGGTTGTATTTGAAACGAAGGATGCAATCGCGGACGACCCCCTGCGCGCGGCAGGCGCACACGGTTCGACTGAAATGGAACCGCTTTCCCTGGCAATAGCCGCAGACGAACGTGTCGTCTGTGACCGTTCCCGGGAACGGCAGGGCGCACTGCCGGCAAAACGGCGGCTCGATCAGTTTGGCCGAAGACACGCACGCGGGACAGACAATACCGGGGTCCGTATCGGCCAGCGGACAACCGCAGAAGGGACAGTTGCGCGGCCAGACGAGGTCTAGAACGCGCCGTGCCCAGAGCTGGACGACCCGGGGCCGCGCAGTGGTTGGAATACCGTCTGACATAACCACACCATCAGTACGAGCAACACCACGAGCATCGGCCAGGACGCCACGTCCTGTGTGACATCGACGGTCGCCGACCAGCGCATAAACTCGTTGACCAGCACCCAGCCCGCGTGCAGCCCGATCGGCAGATATAATGCCTTCGTCCGGGCGTAAGCCAATCCCAAAACGCAGCCCGCCAGAAACAGCGATACGAACCCAACGAAAACATCTTTTCCGACCAACGACTGCGTCACCACCCAGACAAGGCATTTCCCGCCACTAATCCACGTAACCTGATTGGCCGCGATGTTCACGCCATTCGGCTTCAGGAAATGCGCCGCCGAATACAGCACGCTGGTCAATACAACGGCTACGGCCATGTTCAGGCGGCGTTGCAACGCGCCCTGCAGTGCCCCGCGAAAAAACGTTTCTTCGATGACCGCCACCGCCGCACCCACAAACAGGAATTTCAACGCGGCGCCCGCCATCTGTTCCGGCGTTTTGGTGAACACCAGCCGGTGACCCCCGAAAACGACGATCACGGCAACCATGACAATCAGCGTCGCCACGCCGAGGAAGTACCCGGCGAGGGCATGACGCCACCAGCCGCGCGCCCGCACGTAGCCGATGTCGCTCCAGAAGCGGAACCCGATCACCCGTAGCAGGGGCCACAACCCAGCCAGCGCCACGAGCATGATCGATCGGTCAAAGATCCGATGGAACGGATACGTGGCATACACGCGCGGGGCCACTTGTTGCACGGCCCAGAACAGCCACGGCGCCAGCAGCGCGCCGAGCAGGATGACGGCGACGAAATAAAGGCCGATGGCCCGGGACGCTCTCAATTACGTTTCGTTGGGCCGGTGAAGTTCCTGGGGCGTGAACACCTTGTGCCGCTGGACTTCATTGTCGACCTTTTCCGACGGCGAGCCGGGGGCGATGATTTCCGTGTACCGAATCGAGCTGTGGGGAATCCAATACACCTTGCTGTCCGCCTCGACCGGTCGCTCCAGGAGCGCGGCCGATTCCAAATCCGGATGCTCTTGGAACCGCCGCCCGCTGACACGCACCCCGGTTTCATCAACGTCGGTAATGATGCCCCGAACGATTTCCCGGGGCGTCTGCGGGTGAAACCGTCGCAAAACGACTTTCACCCGCTGGCTGAGTAATCCTTTTGTGTCCATTCGTTCCTCTGCGGCGCGGCGGAGCCCCGCCATTGAATGACCTTCTGACACGGCCTCTATTGCGTCGTAATGTCGCCGTCCTGCAATTTCAGCGCCTTGACTTTATCCGATTGACGGTCCGACGAGTAATCGGTCGACGGCGGCGTCGCGCTCGATTGGCTTGGCGCCGTTGCGTCCGTACTGTCACTGCGGGGCGGCGGTGCCGCCTGGTTCGGTTGGTTCGGCGCCATCGAGCCGATGCTGTCATTCCGTGGCGACTCGGCTTGGTTCGGTTCGTTTGGCGACATTGAACCGATAAAGTCCTTGGGCGGCAACGCTGCGTTATTCGTCCCCGAACTACCCTTGGGGAAATACGTTTCTTCCAACTCTTCGCTCACCCCCAACATTCGCAAGCGGCGTTTGGCCTCGGCGACGGCCACCAAGTCGGAGCGCAAGACGACGGGGCGGATGAAGATGATCAGTTCGGTGCGCTGCCGGTTGTTCTGCTGGCTCTTGAAGAGCTGGCCGAAGAACGGGATGTCGCCCAGAAACGGCATCTTGGACGTCGACACCGACTTCGTCTGCTGGATCATGCCGCCGAGAACGATGGTGCTCCGGTCTTGCACCGCCAACGATGATTTCGCTTCCCTCTTGAGAATGGTGGGAACGATCGTGCCGCCGATATTCACGTTGGCCCCAAGATCGTTCACCTTCTGATTGATGTCCATTCGCACGTAACCATCGGGATTGATCCGCGGGGTCACGTCTAATTCGATGGCTACGTCTTGGTATTGGATACTCGAGGTCACGCCGTTGGCGGTCAACGTGCCGACACCGCTGATGAGCGACGACGTCTGCGAGGTCGGCACGGGCACCGACTCGCCCACGATGATGTCCGCCTCCTGGTTGTCCATCGTCTGGATGACCGGCGTCGAGAGCACCTTGCTGTTGGCCGTGGTGGCCAGGGCGTGGACGACCGTGTCCAAACTCAGATTTCGGAACGTGGCGAAGTAGGTAAGACCGCCCGCACCCGAGGCCAACGCCGCCGCCGTCGGCAGATTGCTGCTAATCGCACTGAGCGGCGAAAGCTGGGTGGGCACATTGCCATCCGTGCTGTTGCCGCCCGTGTTGGGAACGGCCTCTTGCGTCAGCCGGCGAAACATATCCACACCCACGTCCAGTTCATTGTTGAGCGTCAACTCCGCGATCACAACTTCAATCTGCACCTGGGCGACGGACGTATCGATGCTCCGAACCAGTTCCTGGATGCGCGCCATGTCCTCTTTGGTGGCCATCACCAGCAGGCAATTCGTCCGCGGATCGGGCAGGATGTGAACGCCTTCCGCGTACTGCAGGAAGCCCGTGTTCACGGCGCCCGCTCCCCCACCTCCACCACCGCTCATGGGCGGTGGCGGCACGGACGGAGCGCGCGCGCCCGAAGTGGTCGTACCGGTCGAGGACGTGGTCCGCCGCGTCGAAGAGGAGGATGATGGAGCCGATCCACCCATGATCAATGCGTTCAGCAACCCGGCCACATCCTCGGCTGCGGCATAATTGAGCAGGATCACTTTCATCACGACATCGGGCTCGACCTTCGCATCCAACTCGGCAATGAGCCGGTCGAAGAACCCGAAATTGCTTACCCGGCTCAAGATAAACAGTTTGTTCGTCCGATCATCGGCCGCCATGATGACCTTTCCCTCGACAACAGATTCTTCGCCGCCTTCGACTGACGGACTCGCCGCCGGCTGTCCGGGCCGGCGGATGGGAGATGGCGGTTGACCGGGCGCGGTGGGGTGGGCGCCCGCTTGCTCGGCTTCCTGGATGATGGACTGGAGCCGGGACATGACGTCGGCAGCTTTGGCGTGCTTGAGGACGTACGACCGCATTTCCATCCGCAGGGCCGAGGGTTGATCGACGTAGGCGACAATCTCCATCATTTGCTTCAAGTTCGCCGACGTCTCCGAGATCAGGATGCTGTTGGAATCTTGTAGCGCCATCAACTGGCCATACGGGTGGAGGTACGGCTGCAGCACCGGAACGACATCCGATGCCTTGGCGTTCTTCAGCGGGATGATCTGCGTGCCCAGCGTGTCAGCCGCCGCGACCATGTGCCCGACCGGCAGGCCTTCCTGCTTGGCCGTATTGATCTGCACGATCTTCAAAAACTTCTCGCCGAGCGGTATCGCGGCGATGTTGTTGATCGCCAGCACGCTATCGAGAGCCTGAATCGCCTCGTCCTTCGTCAGCTTGGACTGACTGCGAAAATTGATCTGCGCGTTGAGGTTTGGCGCGGAGATGATCGAACGGCCCGTCAGCCGCGAATACCAGTCGAGAATCGCGGTAATGGGCGCTCCTTGGAATTCAAAATCGATCACGGGTTGATTCGACGATGGGGCCGGGTGGGCCGGTGTCGGAGCGGCCAACGCCGGTGGTGGTGGCGGCGGAGTCGGGGGCGCGGATTGTGCCGGCGTTTTGCCAACGGCGGCGACAGTGCGGGTTTGCGGTGGCTGCATTGGCGGCGGAGCCGGAGCAGCCACGGCGGGCCGTGCCGGCTGATTCGACTGCGGGTGCAGGATGTCCAGAAGTTGCTTCGGCAGGCCATTGGTGGCTGTGGTCGCCTCATCGGTCTCGTCGGTGTCCGCTTCCTGGTCGGTATTGGCCCGGGAAACCGTGTTCGTTCGGTCGCTGGCGTACGCGACGCCGTACGGCCAAATTCCCGTCAGGATGGCCAGCCATGTCGATACGGCTACACTCAATAAACTCAATCTCAGCTTTCTCACTTATCCTCCCCGTCGAAACGGAATACGGCGAACACCCGGTTGCGCGGGCATCGGCACTTGCGGCTGCCCGGGTTGCCCTGGCTGACCCTGGGCCGACGGGCCAGGGGCCGCGCCACTCCCGGGTTTGGTCTCCAGCATCAACGTGGCAACTTCTAGGTCCTGTTTCAGAACGAGCTTGGTCGGGCCGTTCTCTGACTTTTCAATCTTCACCACCTTCACCGTGCCGATACTTTCGCCTTCCGCCTTGAAATCGACGTGCTTGGTATCATTCTCCTGGATGATCGCCAGCAGCGGTTGGTCGTCACCCTCGCTGGCAATCCCCACAAAGGTGAAGCGTGTCGAAAAACTGGGTTGTTGCGCGTCGTCGGGTGAGGCGCCCATCTTCCCGAACGGCGCGCGGTCCAGAATGATCTGGTACCGCGAAAAATCACGGGTCGGCTCGGTCGCGCCCGCCGGGGCTCCGCCCAGCGCGGCCGCTAGGGCGCAGAGGACCGCCAGATGTGTGCCGGTTCCCCAATTCACGATTTCTTCCCGACTGGTTTGGCGGCGAGTGCCCGCACTTGAATATCGCACCGGAGAATACTCTGGTTCTCCGTTCGCGGCGTCACCTGCAATTGCTCCACGCTCACGAAACCGGCCGCAGTCTGCAACTCAAACAGAAACCGCACCAGGGAATCCGTGGTCGCTTCCAGGGCCAACTGCTCCGGCAGCACGCGATAAACACCCTTGTCCTCTTCCGCCATCGGGCGACTGGAAGTGATTTGCACGCCCGAACTCTTGGCGACATCCAGGATTTTCTTGCCCACGTCAGAACTTTGTTGAAAGCTCTCGACGCGCTGTCCCAGGCTTTGCTTGAGTTCGTCATATTGTGTCTGCCACTGCGTTTCGTGAGCGATTGTCGCCTCCATCACGGTCAGTAGCTGTTGCTGCGTCTGGAGCCGCTCGCCCGCCGCCCGCCAATTTCGCAACAACGGGCTCACCACGAAAAAATTCACGCCAAGGATGATCGCCGTGATGGTGATCACCAGCAGACTGCGTTCTCGTTTCGTGATAGCCATAAAAAAATATCAGGGCGTTGCCGCCGTCGAGGCGGTTTTGAGAGTACAAGTGAGGCCAAATTTCGTCAAGCCACTGGCATCGATGGCGGAACGCTCCGGCACCACCTGCGAGAACAAATCGCATTTCTCCAGTCGGCTTTGGAAATCGAGCGCCAGAGCTGCTGTCGGCGCCTGTCCCTTGATGGTGACCGCCTGGTCCTTCTTGTAAACGAACGATGTCAGTTTCACGTTGTCGGGCAGGAGCACCGCGACCTCGCGCAAGACCTCCAGGGCCGACGACTTCATGTCGAGTTGTTTGGACATGGCCAGCAATTCGCTCTGTAACCCCTTCGCCTTGTGAAACTCGGCCTGTCGATTGTTGATCTCGTTGTCCACCCGGTGCAGGTGTGAATTCCTCGACACCGAGAAAGTCAGAAATACCGCCAGCGCCAACGCATAGACGACCGCCAACGCAATCGCCCCACGAATCAGACGTTGCCGGAACGACGCGGTCTGCCGCTTCTGGCGCCATTCGTCGGGCAGCAGGTTCAACGGGGGCGCTCCGCTACCCGCACATTCCAGACACAAGCTGAGTCCCGCCGACGGCACCGTGCCATTCGTCAGGAACGACGTCGCCGTATTCAATCCACTCGCGACCCGCTCGGCGAACAATTTCGACGGTTCATCATGGGTCAGGAAGATGACGTTGCCCCGGGCGCGTTGCGGCTGGCCGGCCTCGGCGGCCACGAACGTCCGTTGCAGTTCCTCCCGGAGAATCGATTCGGAATCCGCGCCCAGCACGATGGACCGGACGGCCAGGATCACCCCGTGGGAATAGACGATCACGTCGGCTGTCGCCGGGCCAAGCATCACCAGCACGTTTCGGTTGTCATCCGTCGCCAGTAACTGGCGTTTGCCCAACGCGCGGAACATCGCCAGTGCGTCGACCGAGACGATTTCCGCCTGCAGTCCCGCCGCTTCCAACGCTTCCACGCGCTCATTCACCGTTGCTTTCCGGGCGATGGCTACCAGCACGCGTGTCTGGCCGTCCACGATATCCAGCGGCTCGAAACTGTAGACGACCTCCTCCAGCGGCAGGGGCGTGATGTTGTCGATCTGAAGGTCGAGCATCTGCTTCAATTCCGCGGGGTCGGTCGCCGGCAACCGCAGGATCTGACAGAGCACGTCACCGCAATCCACCGATGTCACGATGCGATGTTCGCCCGGATCGAACTGCTGGCGCAACGATTGGGCGGCGTACGGCCACTGCAACGGCGCATCGGCAGCGGCTTCCGGCGGTGTCGCGCTGGCGGTTGCCTCCTGAACGACGGCGACTTCCGCGCCTTCTGCGCGCGCGGTCGTCAGCTCGAGACGGGACCCGCCAAACGCCACCGCCGCCCATCCGCGGGCGTGGCCGATGCGCGCCAACTTGCGGGGACTGAGGCTTGATCTCACGATGCCTCCCTCATTTCCTGCCACATCACGATCTCAATGTTGCCATTATCACGGTGCACGGTGGCCAGGATCGTGTGCTTGACACCGCCAACTTCGCCCGTCGATTTGATCGTGAAGAACGAGGATTCCACCGCCACCAGCCCTTGCGCCGCTTGGAGGGTGGCCGCATCGAGGCTGCCGACAGTCGCAAAAAACTCGCTAATGTTGTGAAAGGGAAGGTCGTCGTCCGTGCCCGGGATGCCGTCAGCGCCGTCTCGCCGGGCGAGCACGGCCTGTACCTGTACCTCATTGAGCCCGAGCCACGCCTGCAGCACCATCGGCGACGCCGTGTTCACGTTGACCGTTCCCGAGCTCGTTGTGGTAAACAGCTCGGCCAGTCCGGGTTGGGCCGGATCTTTGTCGGTCGCGGGCGTCCCCTGAAACAGTTCCGGCGTCACGCCGCGAACGAGGAGCAACTCATCCACACGATCCATCGGCGCGTCTTTGGCGCGATAGGGTGGCGACAGGCTCATATAGTAATCCGATTTTGCGCCGTTCAGACGGGTGAGCTCACCGGGGCCAATCCAATCGAGGATGGAATCGACGATGATGTCGCCATCCGACGGATCGACGCTGAGCAACGTCATCAACCGCTCCAGCTGCACTTCGGAGGCAGTGTTGATCGGCATCTTGGACTGTTCGTCCGTGATCTTCACATTGAACACTCCATCACCCAGTTCATGGTTCACATACAGTTCTTCGTTGGTCGCCCAGTCCTGATTGAGCGCATCGTACCCGGCGTCCGCCGCCGATTGCTGGTGCAGCAGCAATTGCATCTTCGCCACTTCGATTCCCGAACGCGCCAGCATCTCGGCCTTGAGCTCCTTGCGCGCATAGGAGGCGATCTGCGTCTCGACGTGCATGGTGAAGGCAAACCCGCTAATCAGCAAGGACAATACCATGATCACCCACAGGACGATGACGATGGCCACCCCTCGCTGATCTTGGAGGCGACAGGTTTTTAGTGCATGCCGGCTCATTGCGGTTGTGGCGTCCCTCCTGTCGACTTGCCGAACGAGGGAGCCGCGGTAGAATTGGTTGTGTTCACTCCGCCACCCAGCCCGGGAGCGGGCATCCCCCCGCCGGCGATAAACGCAGCCACCGGAATGTCCACCGCGCGCGTGACGACGATGGGGGGAGACCATCCGTTCCGCTGGCCAAAGGCCACGGTGTATTCAACGGCCGAGGGCGGCAACTGATCCTCCTCCCATTTCTCCGACCAACTCCCGTCCCGCGGGTCGCGGTAGCGGACGTTGAACCCGCTGACATCCATCGAAATCACATGAGCTTGCGGCGGCTCGAGAGACTTGTCGTCGTTCGGGCGCAACGCCGGTTCATTCACCAGGGCCAGGTAGGTGCGCCGGTACTGGTCCTGCTCCAGGGAAATGGTCACGCGCCGCATGCCAGCCGAGACGGCTTCGCTCGGCGGGAGGAACGCGTCCGAAGCGGTGACAAAACTTATGCTGTCGCCGAGACCGGGGTTGCTGGTGGCGACGAAGGCGTACAGGGAGGCCGATGCCTCAAAGAACATCGCGGATTGCGTCAGTTCCCTCAGCGCATCCATTACGACGCGTTGCCGCTGGAAGGCTTCGCTGGCGTCGCTGCCGCGCCGCCAGGAGTTCAACGCCGCGCTCCACGTGCTGTACACGGCGGTGACGAGCATGCCGAGAACGGCGACGGCCAGCAATACCTCCAGCAGCGTGAAGCCGGCCTGCATTCGGTGGGAATGGCGTGCTGGCATGCTCACTGTTCCTTATCGGGCAGATACCGGTAGTCGACGATCGACTCGCTGACTTCTTTTCCACGCTCGTACCAATACACGGTGATCGTCTGCTCCCACAGGCCAGTGGTGTCTGTGCGTTCGAATTTCCGCGACCACGAGTACCCCGGGTAATCATCGAACTTACCCTCTTGATCGAGGATATCCGTTGGCCGTTCCGTGCGGAATTCGTAACTCTTGTTGGCCAGAAGGATGTCGGACACGGTGTAACTTTGGATGGAGCGTGCGGCGGCCACACAGCGGCCCAAGCACTCCAGAAGTCCAAACACACAGATCGCCAGTAGAAACACGGCGACCAGCACCTCCAACAGGAGGAAGCCGGCCTCGGCCCGTCTGGGTGTGGCACGGGGACGTTGACGGACGGATCTCATAGTTTGAGGGGCCACAACATGCCCCGACATGTCACAGGATCGACGATCACTTCCAAGCCGCTGCCTTTTTCGACGCCGTGTAGCGTCACCGCAAAGGCGTCGCACGTGCCGTTCGGGTAAAACGTGGCCTCGACCTGCCCTCGGCCCTCGGGCATGAGTTCTCCCAATTGGGCGGAGGACAGCCCGATGCGGGAGGGCATGGGGATTGTCTTGAGAACGTCCGCGTCGTTGGAAGAACCGTCAGCAGTATCGTTCGTGGTGGCGGCTTGCATCAGCCAGATCGTCTGACGGTCCAAGTTGATGTAATAGCCCACCTTTCGCTGGTGCAGCACGGCATTGAGCTTGGCGAACTCGCAACTCGTCGCGATCTCGCGCCCGGTCGCGTTCAAGACCTCGGCGTTGTACGAGCGCACGAAACTGGGGATTGTCACCGCGATGATGATGGCGATGATGAACACCGCGATGCTCAGCTCGATCAGCGTGAAACCGCTCTCGCGACGACGCGCGTCATTGCCAGTTGCCAATATCATCTTCGTTCCCTGGGACGCCATCGGGGCCGGGTGAATAGAGGTCGTAGCTGGTCGTGTTATGTGTGCCCGGATTCTGGTAAATATAATCGTGGTTCCACGGGTCCTTTCGGATGACCGCTGGCTTCAGATACGGGCCCTTCCAATTGCCCGGGGCCGGCGTGCTGGTTGGCTGTATAATCAGGGCTTGCAGCCCTTGCTCGGTGCTGGGCAGTATCCCGCTATCCAATTCGTACAAATCGAGCGCCGCCGAAAAATTGTGGATTTGATCCTGTGCCGCCGTCTTCTTGGATTCCCCGATCTTGGGAGCTATGTTCACGACGGCCACGCCGACGAGCATGCTGATGATGATCACCACCAGGAGGATTTCCAAGAGCGTGAACCCCGCCTCCGCGCTGCGATTGTGTTGGAGTCTGTTGTTCATTGCTGTCTCCTCGATCTCACTTTCCAATTCCTGACGTGATGGAGAATACGGCCATCAATATGCTCATGACGATACCGCCGACAACCACCGCCATGATAATAATAATTATGGGTTCGAGCAACGTCGTGAATATCTTCAGCATCCGCGAGAGTTCCTGCTCGTAGGCATCGGCGATGTTCTTGAGCGCGGGCACCACCGCGCCGCTCTCTTCTCCGACGGCCAGCATGTCGATGAGCAACGGCGGGAACACCTTGCCCTTGCTGAGCGGTTGGCTGATGCTCGTGCCGTCGGTCACCCGGGTGCGCGCCTCACGAATCTCGTTCGCGATAACGCGATTGGTCATGGTGTCTTCGACAATCTGCAGTGCCGTGAGCACGGGCACGCCGTTCTCCAACAGCGTCGCCAGGGTCCGCGCGAACTGGGCCAGCGCGTTGGCCATCAGGATGTTCCCGAAGACCGGCGATCGCAACTTCAACACGTCGAGCGCCAGTTTCCCCTCCGGGGTCCGGGCGCGAATCCGATAGACGGTCACCCCCGCGACGACCACAAGAATCCCGATCCACCAATAGGACACGAATTTGTCGCTGATCCAGATGAGGCACCGGGTCGGTAATGGCATGGTGGTGCCCATTTCCTTGAACATGGCCGAGAACCGCGGCACCATCACCAGCATGAAGAAGATGATCGTGCAGATGCCGACGGCGACGATAATCAGCGGGTAGATCAGGGCGCCAACAACTTTCTCGCGCACCTCGGCCATCTGCTCCTGATGTTTTCCCAGGCGCAGGAGCACGTCGTCCAGAGAGCCGCTGGCTTCACCCGCCTTGATGAGGTTGACAAAGAAACGGGAGAACACCCGGGGATGTTTCGACAGCGAATCAGACAGGCTCTCGCCCTGGACGATGCCGTTCCGCAATTCGCTCAGGATGGCCCCCAAGGCCCTCTTTTGCGACCGTCGTTCGAGGGTGCCGAGCGCCTGGCTCAGCGACATACCCGATTTCAGGAGGCTGGACAATTGCTGGGTGAACATGAGCACATCGCGGGATTTGACCCGGTTGCGGTACCGGTTGGCCTTGTCCTGGGCCAGCTGATCCGCCTCGGCCGAATCCACCGCCAGCGGAAAAAACCCCAGCTTGGCCAGCTCGGCCAATGCCGCGCGTCGGTCGCCGGCGTCGAGAGACCCGCTCACCAGTTCGCCAGCGCGCGTCTTGGCTTTGTATTGGAACATCGGCATTGTGATGGTCGTTAGTTCGACACCGAACAGGATACTTTGTTCCACGCGGTGCTCAATCCCAAAAACACGGGTTGCACCACGTTCCACCCCACATCGGGCGATGGCGGCTGACTCACGTGCCGGTCAGTTCTTCGTCTTCCTGCGTGACCCGCGCGATTTCTTCCACCGTCGTCACGCCGAGGCGGACCTTGTCCCACCCGTCATCGCGGAGCGTCTTCATCCCGTGGCTGATCGCCATTTGCTTGATGGCGCTGGACGAGGCGCGTTCAATGATCAGGGGCCGCAACGCCTCCGACATCACGAGGATTTCGTAAATGGCCGAGCGCCCCTTGAACCCCGTAAACCGGCACTCTTCGCAGCCGCGCCCGCGATAGAACTTCACCTTGCCAATATCCTGGGCGGGAAACCCGACTTCCTGGAGAAATTCAAGTCCGGGTTTGTACTCCTCCTTGCACGCCTTGCAATTCGTGCGGATCAGGCGCTGGGCAATCAATGCCTCGACCGAGGAACTCACCAGGAACGGCTCGATGCCCATATCGATCAACCGCGTGATCGCGCCGGGCGCGTCGTTCGTGTGGAGCGTGGAGAACACCAGATGCCCCGTCAGCGCCGCGCGAATGGCGATCTCCGCCGTTTCCAGGTCGCGCACTTCGCCGACCATGATCACGTCGGGGTCCTGCCGCAAAATGTGGCGCAGTCCACTGGCAAACGTCAGCCCGATTTCCGACTTCACCGAAATCTGGTTGACGCCCGGCAGTTCGTATTCGACGGGTTCCTCGATGGTGATGATCCGTTGGTCAATCGAGTTGATCGTGCTGAGAAACGCGTACAACGACGTGGATTTGCCCGAGCCAGTCGGCCCGGTAACGAGGATGATTCCATGCGGCAAATCAATCAGTTTGCGGACGATCTTTTCCTCTTCTTTGTTCAGGCCCAAACTTTCGAGCCCGAGAAAGATGCTGCTGCGCGTCAGCAGCCGCAAGCTGACGCTTTCCCCGTAGGCGGTCGGAATGGTTGAAACACGCACATCGATTTCCGCGCCGCTGCTGCGGACGTTGATGCGCCCGTCCTGCGGGAGGCGGCGTTCGGCAATGTCCATGTTGGACATGACCTTGATGCGGGAAATGATCGCGGCCTGGAACCGTTTCAGGTGTGGCGGCACGGGCGTCTGGTGCAGCACGCCATCCACGCGGTAGCGGATGCGCAGGTCGTTCTCCATCGGTTCCATGTGAATGTCCGTCGCCCGCTCCTTGTACGCCTCCCCGATGATCTGGTTTACAAACTTGACCACGCTCGCCTCCTGGTCGCCGCTTTCCAGATCGTCCTTCGTCACTTCGGCGATCTCGTCGATGTCCAGCACGTTCTTCTGCAACAGCTCGTCGAGCGTCTCCGCGCCCACCCCGTAATACCGTTTCAGGGCCTTGGCGATGTCGGCCTGCGTGCACAAGGCCAGTTGGACGCGCGATTTGGTGACGAGCCGGACGGCTTCGAGCATGGTGAGGTTGAATGGGTCGTGAGCGGCCACCAGCAACGTCCCGTTCTCGGCGCGCATCGGCATGACGTTGTGTTGGAACACCACCTTGGTCGGGACCTTCTGGCGCGCAACCGCATCGATCTCTTTGTCGGTGATCCTCGTGAATGGCAGGTGCAGCGCTTGGGCCAGAGCTTGGAGCAACTTGTCTTCCGGTGCGACTCCCGATTTCACCAGCGTCGTAATGAGCGGTTGCGCGGCGGCTTGCGGGCTCGACAGCGCCTCGGAAATTTGCTTGTCCGTGAACAGTCCCGTCTGCTGAAGCAGTTGCCGCAGATCCACCGGTATTGTGTCGACAGTCGCTACCATCACATTTTCACCGCTACGATATGAGACACCACAATCCTTGTCAATGGCACAGGGAACTTGCGATTTGTCCAAATAAAGACGGATTCGCTGTCCGGAACTGCGTCAAAGCAATCCCTCGTACGCCGCGTGGCAGCCAATTCGCGTAGCCGTGCCGGTCCCGTTACCTCACACCCGCTTGTGTTACAGCGAACGTCTCGCCGCCGATGGTGATGGAACCGGTCAACGCCGTGGTGTTGGTGTTGGCCGGGACGGTGTAACTGACTGTCCCCTTACCGGTGCCGCTGACGCCGCTCGTGATGGTGATCCAGCTATCCGTGGTGCTGGCGGTCCAGTCGCAGTCGCCGAAGTTTGGGGTCACGCTCACGGTGGCCGAACCGCTTGTCGACTTGAGTTTCCCGTCCTTCGGGCTCAGCTTGAACGTGCATCCACCAGCCGCCTGATTGACCGTAAACGTCTCACCCGCAATCGTCATCGTGCCGCTCAGAGTCGTTTTGTTCGTGTTGCCAGGGACGCTGTAAAAAACCTTACCGGCGCCGGTACCGCTGCTGGTAGTGATCGTAACCCAACTATTCGTGGTGCTGGCCGTCCACGACGCGCAGTCGGTACCCTTGACTTTCACGCCCACGTTTTTCGAGCCGCCTTTCGCGGGCAATGTGACGCTCGTCGCGCTCAGGGTGTAGATGCATGAAGCGGCAGGGGTGAAACTCGCCGTGTAGGTTCCGCCGTCCGCAGGCACGATGATGTCGTGCGTTTGCGCACCACTATCGCTCCAGCCGGTGAACGTCCAGCCGCTGTTTGCAGTCGCCGAGATTTGCACCGAAGAACCAACGGCGTAGGTTCCGCCTCCCGTAACCGTGCCGCCGTCCGTCGGATTGGCCAACACGGTGATGGTGGCTGTCGATGAATTCGTCGACTCCGAGACAAAATCGGCGATGTAGTTGGTCTGGCCCGCCGGGACTGTGACCGTCCGCGGATTCTGAGTACTGCCGTCGCTCCAAGCGGTAAACGTCCAGCCTGGATTGGCGGTCGCGCCAATCTGCACACTCGTGCCCTCGGTATAGGCTCCTTCGCCGGTCACAGTCGCTGCGTCGGATGGACTGGCTTCCACGGCGACCGATGGCGTCGACGCGAGAGCGTAGAATGAGGTATACGAACCGCCTGTGCCACCGAATTCAATGTAATTGGGGATTTGGATAAACTCGTAGGTGTAATACGACAGGTCGTGGGCATCGCCAGCGTCCACGGCCACGTACCGGTTGCCGTCGGACGTCACACCAAAATCGTACGCGTAGGTGCCGGTCGGATCATTGGTGTTACCGTCGGTCGGATCGGCGACGATCCACTCCGTGCCCGGCAAGTGAAATTCGACGCGGACATGTGGGATCTGCTCGCCCTGGCGAAACCCGGATATACAGCGCGCGGGAATGCCGACGTTACGCAACGAGGCGACGAGCAGGGCCGAGAATCCGCCACAATCCCCTATCCCTTCTTCCAGCACGCCGACCGCGTCAATCGCCGGCGGTGGTTCCTCGTATCTCAGCGCTTTCATCACCGCTTTATGCAGCGTGCGGGCGGTGTCGTACGGGGTCAACGTTGAAAGGTAATTGGTTGGCAGGGATGTCTGGACGAAACTGGTAATCAGCGGGTTGGTCGATTCGCAGCGGGCATCGGGGGCGAGCCACACCGTCCAATTGCTCGCGAGCGAGCTCATGTCGGCCCAGGTGTTCGTGCGGAGAACGGTGGGGTTCACGCGTGTCCGGCTCACTTGCACCACGAAGTTGTTCGTGTCGGAGAACGTACTGGCGGACGAGTTCGAGAAGACGGTTTGAAAGATCGGCAGACTGTAAGGCGCGGTCACGATGAGTTCCGCGTCGGCCGGGCCGTTGACGGAAAGAACGGTTTGCGCGCCGTGCGTGGTGGGGTTGCCGAACACGACATACAGCAACGTGGGGTTACTGATGAAGGTCAGGAGGTAGGACTCGTAGCCGTTCCACACTATCGGATCAAACAGGTCGGTCGCGGTGATTGGCGGGGTCGGTGTGAATGTGCCGCTGGCCGTATTGGTCGGGTTGGTATTGCCGCTGACGCCGGCGGGATCGAGGACGACACTCCAAGGAATCGGATCATCCAAATCCAGGAGGTAATCGTAGTACAACGTCCAGTTGCCGGCGCCGTGGGTGAAGGTGTTCGTGTACGAGATATTGGCCATCGTAAACACGATATCGAAGGACTGCGAGGGCGTGCCGGTAATCTTGAGTGCCAGCTTAAGGCCGTACTCGTCACCCACGCTGGGGTTGCCCGTCGTGCCGTCCGCCAGGCAGGGGCCGGCACTGACAATGTTCAAACTGCACGCGGCCCTGGCGAATTGTGCAGCCCCCAGGAGCAACGCAACAATTGAGATGTGAATGAGAATGTGTTCATACCTTTTCATGCTGATTTGCCCTTATTGAATTGTGCTCGCGACTAGTCCCGACACATTCCAGTGATCGCCAACGCACCCTGCGATTCTGGAAAGACGGGAGAGGAAAACGCAACCGAGACGCCAGCCTCTTCGCTTCTCCAACGGGGCAAAGTATAGCAGCACAAATCAGCCAAGTCCAACAAATTTTGGTTTTCCGAGCCTACGTCGCCAGTTCCACACCATATCGAGCGGTCTCGGCGTGCCATCCTTATCTCAGCCGTCCGGATGGAACCGAACTCAACTGACGTGCTCCGTCAGCCGGGTCCGGTTGTTTACCAATGTCCGCCCTGATTGCGCAGGGAGAATTCCTGGTAGTGGGTCTTGGGCAGTTCGGCGATAAAGCGGGACGGACGCTGGAAGCCGCCCGTATCGCCGCCGGTCAGGCGAAAGACCGGGTACGTGAGATACAACTCGTCCTTCGCCCGCGTCACGGCGACGTAAAACAACCGACGTTCTTCCTCCTCGCCTTCCAGGTTGTCAAGCGAACGCGCGAGCGGGAACATGCCGTCGCACAGCCCGATCACGAATACGGCCCGCCATTCCTGGCCTTTCGCTTGGTGGACGGTGCTGAGCCGCACGAACTCCTGCTCGTTCGATGCCCGTAACGACGCATCCTCGGCTTCGAGGTTCGTCAACAACGCGAGCTGACTGAGGAAATCGTCAATCGTTTCAAACTGCATCGCGAACGAGGCCAATTGATGCAAATCCTCCTCACGCGACCGCGCGTTCGGAAATTTCACTTTCAAGTAGCTGGCGTAGAAACCCTCGATCACCTGCTCGATCATCTCCGCCGCGCGCTTGGGTTCCATCCGCCGCAATTGATTTAATACCTGCGCGGCCTTCTTCCACTCATCGACCGCCTTCTTCGGGATCGCCTCGCTTGTGAGCAGCAACGGTTTGCCCTCGGCCAGGACCGGATGGAACTTCGCCCAGAGCTTGTCGGCGATTTTCGCGCCGATGCCGGGCAGCAATTTCAAGATGCGCTTGAACGCCATCTCGTCGTGTGGGTTGACGGCGATTTTCAGGAAACAACTGACGTCCTTCACATGCGCCTGCTCGAAGAACCGCAGTCCGCTGGTGATGACGTACGGGATGTTGCGCCGTGTCAGTTCCATCTGCAATTCCATGGCGTGGTAGTGCGCGCGATACAGCACGGCCACGTCGTTGAGCGGCACGCCCTCGTCGCGCAATTCCAGAATGCGTTGGGCGACAAATGCCGATTGCTGGTTGCTGTCGGGGCACGGGATGAGCCACGGTTTTGCGCCGCCGGAGCGGACGGCCACAAGGTTCTTGGCAAACTGGCGGATGTTGCCCTTGATGGCGTCGTTGGCCAGCGCGAGGATGCCTGGTACGCTGCGGTAGTTGACCTCGATCTTGAACGTCCGCGCGCTCGGGTACCGCTTCGGGAATTCGAGGATGTTGCGATAGTTCGCCCCGCGCCACGAATAGATCGATTGCGCGTCGTCGCCGACGACCATCAGGTTGCGATGCACCATCGCGATGGAGTCGATCAGCTCCGCCTGAATCTTGTTGGTGTCCTGATACTCGTCGACCAACACGTGCAAGAACTGTTCGCGATAGCGCGCGGCGATCTCGCCGTGCTCCTGAAACAGCCGCAGCGTATTGACGAGCAGATCGTCGTAGTCCATCGCGTTGGCCTTGAGCTTGCGTTCGCGGTACACCTCGCGCAACGTCTTGATCGGCCCCGCCAGATGCGAGAAATAATCGTATTGTTCGGCCAACACCTGTTCGACAGTGCGCTCCGTGTTCACCGCCAGCGAGTAGATATCCGCCAGCACGTCGCCTTTCGGAAACCGCTCCTGCTTGGTGTCGATCCCCGCCTCCGTTACGCACGCATCCAGCATGTCCTTCGCGTCTTCGCGGTCGAGGATGGTGAAATCATTGCCGAAGCCGAGCAGCTTCGCATGGTGGCGCAGCATCCGATTGCACATGTGATGGAAAGTGCCACTCCAGATGTGGGTAATATCCGGCTCAATGAGTTTCTGGGCACGGACGAGCATCTCTTTGGCGGCTTTGTTGGTGAACGTCAGGAGCAGGATCCGCCCCGGCGGCACACCGTGCTCGATCAACCACGCCACGCGATACGTGAGCGTGCGCGTCTTGCCGCTGCCTGCGCCCGCAATGACCAGCATCGGCCCGGAATTCGCCGTGTCATCCGCGCCCGTGGCCGTGACCGCGGCGAACTGTTGGTCGTTGAGTTCCGCGCGGTAGTCGATGTGAAGGTCCCGCGCCCCATGCGCGGGCTTCAAAATGTACTCGGGAGCCATCGAGATAATACTCAGCCATTACCACTTCAACGCCCGCGCGAACATCACGGCTGCCACCAGGCTGAGGATCGCAAGCATCCCCGCCGGCATAAACCGCCGCTTCTTGGCGTAGCGAATGGCGAACAACACCACCAACAGAAGGGCAATAACCTCCGCCGCCATGAGATTGGTCTGGGAGCCGCCCCATACGCCGACCCCGGTGACCAGCAGTACCAACCCGAAACCAACTCCCGAGATCAGTGACGCTTTGCTGCCCACCCTGACGAATCCCGCGATGCCGCCCAAAATCATGATCACGCCGTAAACCCACACCTCAATTGCCGTATTTTCCATGGTTCCCACCTTAACCGATGGGCAGCGTCTTTGTCCAGAGTACGGGCAAACCGGTCGCGAGCTACTTTACGGGCATGAAAAAATGAACAGATTGTTGCCGTGCGTTTGCAGGGCGTTATGCCGTCGTCCGCCTCTGAATTTCTCTCCGTTTGAATCAGGGCAGACCAAGTTCCGTGCCACCGGCTCGTTTGGGGAGGTGCTCCTCCCTCTCGCCGCCACGAAATATCCTCGACATTCCCGCCGGGAAAATGGTTTGCTCGACGCCGAGTATTCAAGGAAGACATCAATGACCAGTTTCCGGATTCTAGCGACCGTTGTCCTCATCGGGTTTCTCAGTTGCCGCTGCGACGCCATCACGAACTTCGTCGTGTGGACCCGGCTCTACGGCTTCACCGGAGGCGCCGATGGCGGGCTCCCGGAATCCTGGCTCATTCAGGCCAGCGACGGGAATTTCTACGGGACAACGTCCCAAGGAGGTGCCAACAACACCGGCACCGTGTTCCGGCTGACCGTGGGCGTGACAAATATCGTCGGGACGATAACGAACCTTGCGACGGTGACGACCTTGTACAGCTTCACGGGCGGCGATGACGGAGCCACCCCGATCGCCGGGCTCTTTCAGGGAAGCGACAGCAATTTCTACGGAATGACGACGCGCGGCGGCGTCAATGACACGGGCACGGTGTTTCAGATCACCACCGCAGGAACATTGACGACACTGCACGGTTTCACTGGCGGCGCCGACGGCGGCTATCCGTTGGGTGGCGTGATTCAGGGCAGCGACGGGAATTTGTACGGGACAACGTCCCAAGGCGGCGCCAACAGCAGCGGCACCGTTTTCCAGATCACCTCGGACGGGACCTTCACCACCCTGTACTCCTTTCCCGGCGGCACCAATGGCGCCATCCCGAAAGCCGGGCTGGTTCAGGCCACCGACGGTAACTTTTATGGAACAACCTCGATCGGCGGCTCCAACACCTACGGCACGGTGTTTTCGATAAGCTCCAACGGCGCGTTCACGTCGATCTATCAGTTCACCAGGGCCGACGGCAGATACCCCGCGGCAGCGCTCATCCAAAGCTTCTCCGACGGATACTTCTACGGAACAACTCCCTTCGGCGGGGATCGTGGCTATGGGACGGCATTCAAGGTCAGTTCGCAAGGGACGTTTACCACACTGTTCGACTTTGGCGGGGGGGACGGCGAGAGGCCCGGCTCGTCTCTCCTGCAAGCCAAAGACGGTTTGTTTTACGGCTCGACCTTCCTCGGGGGGTACGGCTACGGCACGCTGTTCCAGATGAACTCGAATGGCGTGTTCAACACCAGCGGACTCAACACCTTGGGCCGTTTCCTCGGTGACGTCGTTGGCGGCATCCCCTATGCGGGCCTCGTCCAGGGCGTCGATAACTATTTCTATGGAACGACGGGTTTCGGCGGGCCCGGCCTCCATGGCACGGTGTTCCGATTCACGGCGTTTCCGGGGGGAACCTATACCGGTCTCGCCACGCAAACCAACGCCCTCACTACGGCCAGTTCTGGCTTTCTCAATCTCAACCTGCGGTTCACAGGATATTTCACGGGCAAGCTCAAGATGGGCAATACGTCGTCGGCGATCAGGGGAACACTTGATCCTTCGGGCACCACAACAAACGTCGTTCCTCCCCGGGGCCCGAACCCACTCCAGATTATATTCCAATTGAATAACGTCGGCGGTGGGACCAATGAAATCGACGGCACCATCTCGAATGGGGTGTTTACGTCCGAGTTTCTGACGGATGCCGCGGGAGTGTTCGTCAACACGAATCCCTGTCCTCAGTTCGGCAGATTTACCTTCATCATCGCCCCGGCCAACACCAATGATACGACCGTCCCCCAGGGATTCGGCTACGGAACGCTGACCGTCGCGAAGCTCGGCAGGCTGCACATGCGGGGCGTCCTCGGCGACGGCACGTCGTTCCAGGCCAACGGTCCCATCTCCGGCATCGGCACCTTCCCGATCTACGATCTCCTCTACGACGGAAAACTCGGCTCCGTGCTCGGACGAATCACCTTCCCTGCCACCAATGCGTTTGGCGCCACCTTGGATTGGTTCAAACCCCCCACGCACGGCGACCACTTCTACCGCGACGGGTTCACGACCAGCCCGACCTTGCAGGGCGCCGCCTACATCACGCCGTCGAAGAAGAACGGCCTGACCGTGGCCGGCACCGCCCAGGTCACCCTCGCCGGTGGCAACCTGTCGAGCAACCTCGTCAAAGACGTGGTCATCGACTCCAATGGAGTCGCCACCGTCACCAATCCCGGCCCCGACAACTTGTCCTTTAGCATCACGCCATCGACAGGCCTGCTCAGCGGCGGGTTCACCAACCTGGACATCAACAAGATCGTGTTCTTCACCGGCTACCTGCTTCAGACCAATCAACTTCAGACCAGCCAGATTGGTGCCGGCCTCTTCTTCGGAACCAATCAAACCGGCTACGTCCTCATCCAACCCGCTCCCTGAGCGAAGTCGAAGGGTTGTCCCTCTTCTTGGCTCGCCCTTACCCTTCCAACTGCTTCAAATCAATCCGCCCGTCGTACAGCGCCTTGCCGATGACGACGCCCGCGAGGTTGGGAAGGTGTTCCGCGAGGTGTCGCAGACGGACAACATCGTCGATGCCGCTGATCCCGCCACTGGCGATCACGTTGCAGGTGACCACGCCGCATACCGAGGCAATGGCGGTGTAATTCGGCCCCGCCAGCATCCCATCCGTTGACACGTCGGTGAACACGATGTTCTGAACGCCGAGCCGGGTCACCTGCTGGGCAAATTCATTCGCCGTGAGCGTCGTTTTCTCCGTCCAGCCCTTTACGGCGACGAGGCCGTCGCGCGCGTCGATGCCCACGACGATCCGTGTATGAAAATCCTGGATCAGCGCGCTGACAAAATCCAGCGAGTCGCACGCCTTGGTGCCCAGCACCACCCGGGTGACGCCCATTTCCAGCGCCTCCTCGACTTGCGAGCGGCGACGCAGACCCCCGCCGAGTTGAATCGGAATCTGCACGGCCCGGAGGATCGCCCGGACCCCGTCCCAGTTGCGCGGCTCGCCTTCGAACGCGCCGTCCAGATCGACGACGTGCAGATACCGCGCCCCGTCGTCCTCCCAGCGCTTTGCCACTGCACCCGGGTCGTCGCTGTACACCGTGGCCGCCTCGGCGCGTCCCTGTTGCAAACGCACCACCTTGCCCCCCTTCAAATCAATGGCGGGAAAAATCAGAAAAGGTCGCGTTGTCATTCGCGGTTACGCTTCTTCTTCGCCCCGCTCAGGCTGACGAAATTCTCCAACATTTTCAATCCAACGGCCTGCGATTTCTCCGGGTGAAACTGCGTCGCGTACACGTTGTCCGTCCACAGCATCGAGCAGAATTCGATGCCATACTCCGTTGTGCCACAAACGACCGCTGCTTCTTTCGGCTTGCAGTAGTAGCTGTGCACGAAATACACGCGGCTGCCATCGGCCACGCCTTCGAGCAACGGGCAGCCCGGTTTTCGGATTTGGAGCTCGTTCCAGCCCATGTGCGGCACCTTCAGACCGTTGGCCCCGATTCCGAATCGGGGCACCGTGCCGGGGAACACCGCCAATCCTCGCACCCCCGCCGTCTCCTCGCTCGACTCGAACAACGCTTGAAACCCGAGGCAAATCCCGAGGAACGGTCGCTTCGTCCCGATAAAATCGCGGATCGCGCTGGTCAACCCCGCCTTCTCCAGATTCGCCATGCAATCCCCGAACGCGCCGACGCCCGGCAGCACCACGGCGTCCGCCGCCAGCACCGACGGAGCGTCGCTGACGATGCGCACGTCGGCCCCGACCCGCGCCAGCGCTTTCTCCACGCTCCGCAGGTTGCCCATTCCGTAATCAACAAGTGCGATCATCCCCTTGGACACAATAGGAACAATCTCTCACAGGGGCAAGCCCAGCGTCACGGCACCGGACGGCGCGACAGCAGGCGGCTGATCGCCCGGCTGGGCGTTTTCACCAGCAGTTCGCGCAGGAACGCATCGGTCGTCATTGCGTGGGCTTCCGAGACACGACTGCGCAGCGCCAGGGCGACCGTCATGCCGACCGCCATCGCCGCGTACAACAGGCTGTACTGGTTCCATTGCCATCGCGACCACGAACCGCCCCAACCGGCCAGCGCATCGAGCAGGATCCCCCAGAAGATTGGGAAGATACCCGATATCAGGCTCGTCACCACGGTGTACAACGCGAAGAAGTGGCTTCGCCCCATCTGCGGCACCGACGCCATCACCAGCCGCGTGTTCGCGAGGTTGAACGCCGCCATGCCAATGGCCGACGTGGACTGAATCAGGATGATCGCCGGCAGGCGGAACGGCAACACGCGCGCCGCCACCGAACACCACAAAGTCAAGTGCACCACCATCGTCATCGTCGCCAGTCCCAGCAGCGGACGGCTCCCGACCCGGTCCACCAGACGGCCGAATCCCCACAGGCACGCCGCGCTCACGAAGCTCCACAACACCATCATTCCCAGAATCAGGGAATCGGTTGCCGCAAAGGAGTCGCGCAACAACGGAATCCAGATGACGCCCGCGCCCGCTATGGAAAACAGCAGCGCCGCGTTGTAGACCATCAACCGGAAAAACGGCGGATGAAACAGCATCTCCTTGTAGGGCACGTTCTCCGGGCTGGCCGCTGTCGGCAGAACCGGCACGTCCGGAATGCGCTGCAGGAACCATAGGCTCAGAAGAATCGCCACAAATCCCCCAACAAACAGCAGTCCGTAGGCGTACTTCGCTTCCGGTGCCTTCAGGTAGATCGTCGAGACGATCATCGTGCCCAACGTCGCCAGCGCGGCTGACGTTTGATCACCCGAGACGTACCGACCGCGCACTTTTTCGGGAACCAATTGGGTCATCCACGGCAGATATCCGCACAGCGAGATGCCGCGCGAGGCGTTGAACGCGAACAACAGAAACAGCAACAGCGAAATCCGCGTCATCGGGTCGATCTTCCCCGGCAGCATCGCCACGCCCGCAATGCCGAGTATGAACGCGCTCCGTAGCGTCCACCCCCGGACCACAAACGCCCGATAGCCCATCTTCTCCACGAACTGCGCGGCGGGAATTTGAAGGATGTTCATCAGCGACGGCAGCGCCACGACAATTCCCAACACCGTGGCCGACGCGCCCAGCTTCTTGAAATACAGAAGCATCGGCGTGCTCGTCATGATCGTGAATGACGCCGTGTTGAACACCTGGAACAGGTACGCATTCCACACCCCCTCGGGCATGTGCGGCGCTTTCCGGTTGTCACCCTGAGCTTGTCGAAGGGTCTCTGTTGTCACGGCAGTATGTGATGGAGAACTTTGGATGCATGGTCAATACAATACAAACATTCGACCGGTGGAGGGCCACGCTCCGTCGTGGCCGCTCATCGCCTCTCCCCGTTCGTCCCCCTGAGCTTGTCGAAGAGTCTCTCGTTGTAGGCCGCGTGCCCTCACGCGGCGGTCCAGTGCTGTCCACAGGTCACGACCGCCGTGCGCGCCGAATTCTGTACACATACGGCCAACGCCCGCCCGTCCCGCCGAGTCATCGGAAAATCGGCACAATCGCGTCATTCGCAGCTACCACGAAATGCCTTGCTCTCCGACAAAAGCCCACCGTATAAAGGCGTTCGTTCACCCGTTTGGAGGCCAGCCCTATGGCCTGAGAAAGCGTCCTGTCTGCGTCGAGGTGTTGCGATGTGCGGAATCAATCGGATGCAACCGTGAATGCGAACAATCCAAGAACAAATCCCCTTGTGTGGATTGCCTTTATCATGCTTGGGCTTGAACCAACACAGCATGCTTCCGCAGTAGAGAGACAGATGCTGCAAGGTCATGTGCCAGCGGTCGTGGCAAAACTGAGCTTACAGCCCGTGGATAGGCTTCCAACTTCAATGACTTTGGATTTGGTCATCGGGCTACCCTTACGCAATCGCGAAGCATTTGCCAACCTGCTGCAACAACAATACACCCCATCAAGCCCTGAGTATCACCGATGGCTCAAGCCCGAACAATTTGCAGGGAGATTTGGGCCAACCGAGCAAGACTACCAAGCGGTCGTCGAGTTCGTTAAAGCGAACGGGTTCACTGTAACCGGGACCCACTCAAATCGAACCCTGCTGGACGTGCGTGCATCGGTTGCCGACATCGAACGGGTTTTTCACGTCAGCATGCACCTTTACCAGCACCCGACGGAAAACCGTCAGTTCTATGCACCTGATACCGAGCCATCCCTCGATCTGACCGTCCCGATCTTCCACATCACCGGCCTAGACAATTATATCGTGCCACATCGGTTAAGCGCTCCAGTACCTGCTCAACGCAAGGCGGCAAATGCAACACCGGCCAGTGGTTCAGGGCCAAGCGGAAACTACATGGGCTATGACTTCAGAGCTGCATACGTTCCGGGTGTTTCTCTCACTGGCACCGGACAGGCGGTCGGTCTGTTTCAGTTGGACGGCTATTACGCAAATGACATTACTTCTTACGAGAGCCAGGCTGGGTTGCCAGACGTGCCGCTCGTAAATGTCGCGGTCGATGGCGGGGTTTCGATCCCAGGCGATGGTGATGACGAGGTGTCATTAGATATTGAGATGGCAATTTCCATGGCGCCAGGCCTTTCGAAGGTGATTGTATATGAGGCCCCCTTCGGCAGTAACGCCAACGACATTTTGAACAAAATGGCCACCGACGACCTGGCAAGCCAGCTCAGTGCTTCATGGACTTACCCTATTGACGCTACAACAGAGCAAATCTATCAGCAGTTTGCTGCCCAAGGGCAATCGTTCTTCCAGGCATCGGGTGACAATGGCGCGTATACCGACCTGTGGCCCGACCAGCAGCAAATGGATAGCTCAAATGTCACACTGGTTGGGGGAACGACGTTGGCAACGACGGGCGCAGGCGGCTCTTGGGTCGCGGAGACGGTTTGGAACGATAACGTGGGCACCGGATACGGCGAGACCAACGATGCAAGCGGTGGCGGCATCAGCACCACATGCACAATTCCAAGTTGGCAACAAGAGGTGAGTATGTCTCTTAATGGCGGATCGACCTTGATGCGTAACGTTCCAGACGTCGCCATGGTTGCAGACAATATTTGGGTCATCCACGGCAACGGCAGATCAGGCGCGTACGTCGGCACCAGTTGCGCAACGCCGCTGTGGGCGGGCTTTATGGCGCTGGTTAATCAGCAGGCTTCGATGAACGGGCAGCCCAGTGCCGGTTTGATCAATCCGGCCATCTACGCGGTCGGCAAAGGGACGGCGTATGCTTCTTGCTTCCACGACATCACAGTGGGTAACAACAAAACATATTATAGCCCGTTTCAGTTTCTCGCCGCTCCGGGCTACGATCTTTGCACCGGGTGGGGCACACCCGCCGGAAGCAATCTTGTCAATGCCCTCGCCCCGACACCTGAGTCTGACTTAACGAGGGACACCGATTCCCTAGATAATATGAGTCCGCCCGCAGGCACCACAGTCACGGTTTCTATCACGATTACTAACGAAGCTTGTTCGAGTGGCAGTGCCGTAGCGGGTACATTTCATGTCGGCTTCTATTGGTCAACCGATTCCAGTTTCGCTGGTGTTTCACCCTTTCGCGAAACACCTGTGAACGGGTGCCCGGACGGTGGAAGCGTGTCCATAACCCAACCCGTCACCATTCCGGCGGCAACCACACCGAGAACCTACTACCTCGGCTACAACATTGACGACTCCAACGAGGTGGCGGAGTGTACCGAGACCGACAAGGGCGTCTTTTATTGGACTGTGACGGTTCAGCCCGAGTCTGGCTCAAAGCATTACGTCTTCACGAGCCCACCGCTGTGGGACGTAAGCGGCAGCTACACCAACGTCGACACCACCAGCGGCACAGACACCGTGATCGAGACCATTCAACAGCAGGCAAGCGGGCTTATCACCGGCACCAGAACCGAAACCTATGTCAATGGCTCGGATTCCGTTGAGGGAAGCGGCCCGATAGCAGGGAAGACAGTCCCGTCACCCGGCATGGTCCGCGCCAGCTTGAAAGAAAACGAAAGCCTTTCCGGTGTGCGCGGCGGCATCGCCTACTCAGCGACCGCTAGCATAAGGGAGACCGCGGCGTTCATTCCGCCGACCCTTTACGTGAGCGGCTCAGCCCGCCTCTGTCCCGTTGGCGGGAAGTGCTCGGCCGGGACCGAGTCCTTCACAGTGCCTCTGTCCGCTGACGTCAGTGGTGGCTGGACCCTGACCATAAACCCCATTCTGTCTGCAAATACAATCTCCGGCTCCGGCACCGTAACGCTGTCAAACGGCCGGCAACTAGAATACCAAATCACCGGCACGTACAGCCCCAAAACCCAGCTATCTAAACTGAAGTTGGTCGGCTTGGGCGATGCTGTCGGAACCAGCTTCTCCCTCACCACGGAGGGTACTGACATGACCTTGCTGAACCTGAAAGGCAAGGTCTTGGGCCAGAAACCGACGTACCCATAAGCGCCTCGGCTTCAAATCTGACTGTTTCAACATCCCCGCCTCCCTTTCCGTTCGAATCGGACTGGGAATTGGTATCAACTCTTTGGTCTGTAGTTGTTCGTTGATGTAGTACCATCCGAAAGTATAGCTGGGGTTACCTCACGAAGCATCATTTGTGATCCGCGTCGTTCTGGGGAGATGCCTGCCACTGACAGGTATCGCTCCGCCCTCTCACAATCTCTCCGCCCGTCATGCCGCCCGGGCGCTACCTTATCCTGGCCGCCCCCCTCGATACATTGTACTACAATGTATCAGCCTGTCCGCACCTATGGACACTGCTATCCATAAAACACCCCTCAGTCTTCTATCGGCGGCGATCCGTGTGCGAATCTGTGGTAGGAACGGGGCGACAAGATTGGAAACGCAATCGAGATCCCTCGACAAGCTCGGGATGACAACTGCGAGTAGATGCTCCGCTACGCCGCGTCTTTCGACTGCTTCTTGCGGATGAGGGGTTCGCGTTTGCCGTCGACGACGCCGCGGTTGATGGTGACTTCGGCGATATCGTCGCGCGACGGGATCTCGTACATCAAATCGAGCATGAGCTTCTCCAGCAGCGATCGCAGCGCGCGCGCGCCCGTCCCCTTCTTCAACGCCGCCTCGGCCAACGCCTGTAGCGCGTCCTTGGTGAAATTCAGGTGGACGCCTTCCATCGCGAAAAGCTTGCTGTACTGCTTGATCATCGCGTTCTTCGTCTCGGTGAGAATGGCGATCAACTCGGGCTCGGTCAGCTCGCGGAGCACCGATACCACCGGCAGCCGGCCGACAAACTCGGGGATCATCCCGTATTTTAGCAGGTCTTCCGGCTCGACGCGTTCATTGACGTTGCCCCGCTCCGACACGGCCATGGTCTCGTCCTCTTTCCCAAACCCCAACGCGTGCCCGCCAATGCGGCGCTGGACGATCTTGTCCAAGCCGATAAACGCGCCGCCGCAGATGAACAAAATGTGTTCGGTGTTGACCTGGATATATTCCTGATGCGGGTGCTTGCGACCGCCCTGCGGCGGGACGTTGCACGTGGTGCCTTCGAGGATTTTGAGCAGCGCCTGTTGCACGCCTTCGCCGGAAACATCGCGCGTGATGCTGGCGGAATCGCTCTTCCGCCCGATCTTGTCGATCTCATCGATATACACGATGCCCAGCTCGGCGCGTTTCACGTCGTAATCGGCGTTCTGCAGCAACCGCAGGATGATGTTCTCGACGTCTTCGCCGACGTAGCCCGCCTCGGTCAGTGTGGTCGCATCGGCGATGCAAAACGGCACGTCGAGCACGCGCGCCAGCGTCCGCGCCAGCAGCGTCTTGCCGGAACCGGTCGGGCCGATCAATAAAATGTTGCTCTTCTCGATCTCGACGTCCCGATGCTCATCGAGCTTGACCGACTTCTCCGAATTCCCGCCGTCCTGCTGGATGCGCTTGTAATGGTTGTGAACGGCCACCGCAATGCTCTTCTTGGCGCCTTCCTGCCCGACGACATACTGGTCCAACTCGCGACGGATCTCGGCCGGCTTGGGGACACTGAGCTTGAAACCAGACGCGTGCTTGGCTTTCGAATTGCCGAGTTCCTTGTCGAGGATGCTCTTGCAGACGGTGATGCAGTTGTCGCAGATGTACACGCCCGGACCGGCAATGAGCTTGCGCACCTCCCCGTGGGTCTTCCCACAGAAGCTGCACATCGTCAGGTTGGTCGGTCGAGCCATGGAATTTCCTACGCGGCTTTCTCCGGTTTCTTCTCGGTATCGCGCCGCGATTTGACGACATCGTCGACGAGTCCGTAATCGCGCGATTCGGCCGCGGACATGAAGAAGTCGCGGTCCGTATCCTTGGCGATGGTCTCAATCGGTTTGCCGGTATGCAACGAGAGAATCTCATTCAGCCGGTCGCGCATCCGCAAAATTTCCCTCGCTTGGATGCTGATGTCGGAAGCCTGGCCTTGTACGCCGCCCCAGGGTTGATGGATCATGATGCGCGCGTTGGGCAGCGCGAACCGTTTGCCCTTCGAGCCGGCGGCCAGCAGCACCGCCGCCATGCTCGCCGCCTGGCCGACGCAATAAGTCGTCACGTCGCACTTCACGAACTGGATGGTGTCGTAAATCGCCAGCCCGGATGTGACCGAGCCGCCCGGCGAGTTCACGTAAAGATTGATGTCCTTGCCCGGGTCCTCGGACTGGAGGTAGAGCATCTGCGCGATGATGACGTTGGCGACATTGTCGTCAATCGGCGTCCCGATGAACACAATGCGGTCTTTCAGCAACCGCGAATAGATGTCGTAACCGCGTTCACCACGACCGGTCTGCTCCACCACCATCGGCACTAGAATCTGGGCTTTGTCCATTTGCGTTCCTTTAGCGTTGAATAGTAGCACTTCTCTTGCCGTCTGCAACCGGCTTCCGCTCGGCCTACGTCACGAATTGGTGACGACCTCGACCGTGGCGTTGTCCACCAGGAAATCCAAGGTCTTGCCGACCAGGATCTGCTCTTCGACCTCGCCCAGACCGCCTTTTTCGGCCAGTTGGGCTTTCAGGCGCGCTGGCGTTGTGCGGGAACGTTGCGCCATTTGCCGAATGCGCTCCTCGACTTCGGCCTCCTCGACCTTGATCTTCTCCGCGGCGGCAATCGCGTCGAGGATGAACGACGTGCGCAACCGGTCCTGGGCGCTCTTGGCTGCGAACCCGAATATTTCGTTCTTCTTTTCTTCGAGTTGTTCCTTGGTCGCCCCGCGCAGGCTGTTCTCGCGGACGACATCGTAAATGATGCTGCGGGTTTCCTGCTGGACGAGCGATTCGGGAAGCTCAAACTCGACCCTGGACAACAGGTGCTCGATCACCTGGCGGCGCGCGTCGGACTCCTGCTGTTCTTCCACCTCACTTTCGAGGCTTTTGCGGACGTTCTCTTTGAGCTTGGCGAGGCTGTCCATGCCGAGCTTCTTGGCGAACTCGTCACTGAGTTCCGGCAGCTTCTTCTCCTTGATCGCGACAATATCGACAAAGTACGTCGCTTTCTTGCCCGCCAGCGGTTGTTGCGGGAAGTCCTTGGCAAAATCGATGAGCACCTGGCGCTTCTCGCCGGCGTTGGCGCCAACGAGCTGATCGCAAAACCCCGGTAGAAACGAATCCGAGGAGATCAGCAACCAGAAGTCCTTGTTCTCCCCCAGCCCCTTGGCGTCCGGTGACAGTTCGCCTATGGGTTTGCCGTCCGCGACACCGGTGTAATTGACCACCGCGAAATCGCCGGTCTTGAGGCTGCGGCCCTGCACGTCGACAAAGTCCGCCTGCTGATCGCGCAGGGTGTTGAGCGATTTGTCAACGTCCTCCTCCTTCACCGCGATCGTCTTCTTCTTCACCGCGATTCCCTTGTACTCCGGCAACGCGAATTCCGGGGCCGTGTCGACTGTGGCCGTGTACACCAGCGAGCGACCGGGTTGGTATTCGACCCCATCGATTTTGGGGTAGCCAACGACCTTGAGATTCTGATCGTGCAGGGCCTCGCGATAGCTCTCGGGGATCAGCCGCTTGCGCAGTTCCTCGTCAATCTGGCCCGCATAGCGTTTCTCGACCATCGGCTCCGGCGCTTTGCCCGGACGAAAGCCGGGAATGGAAGCCGCCTTGCGGAATTCCTGTAAGATTTCCGCACGGGTGCCCGCCACGCGCTCGGCGGCAATCTCGACTCGGAGCGTTTTCTTGCACGGCGCGGCATTCTCGATCGTAACAGCCATTGGTCTTTAATCTCCCCCCATCGTTAGGTAATCCACGGTATAGAATCGCGGCGAAGCGCGCAAGTCGCAAAGTTGCGCCGTCCCGGGCGCTGGTTTGTGGGCAATTTTGAGACCCCAAAAGGAAACACGCCAACTTTTTTGTCCATTTCGGCGAAAATCGGCCCCATGAACCCTCGATTTGGCGGTTTTGGCGCCGTTGGCACCGACCCTGCTAACCTAACATTCACCCTATACCACACCATACCTCGTCGAAGGCGCTTCTCCACGCCAGTCGACAAAAGAGGCCGAGGCCCCAAACCTCGGCCTCACCCTTTTCGGGGATCGGCTCCACGGACAATTTACCCGCGTGACCGGTCCCTCGCTGATCTCCACCCTTGCCGCAAGCTCCCGACCATTACACCCATGCTTTCCGAACCAGCCACATCTTGATCACTTGTGTCAATCCGACGTAGCACAGCAGTGTCAGGAACAACAGCGGCCAGAACAGCAGCGGCAGCGGCACGAACCCCAACGGCGCGCCCACCGGCGAAAATGGCAGGTAGGCGCCCACGGCCATGATCAGCAGCGATGTCATCGTGAGCTGCCAACTCGCTCGGGATTGGACAAACGGGATCAAGTTGGTGCGGATGACGTGGATAATGAGCGTTTGGGTCATCAGCGATTCGACAAACCAGCCGGTATGGAACAACGAAGCCGCGTATGTTTCATCCGGCGTGGTCGCATGCGCAAACCGCGCGGCCAATTCCGCTGGCGGCACAAGGTTCAGCTTGTTGCATTTGAACAGAAACCACATCATCGCATACGTCGTGTAGTCAAAGATCGAACTGATCGGCCCGATGAACAGAATGAAGCGCGCGATTTCGCCGATCTGCCAGGGGCGCGGCTTGGCAATCTGTTGCGGCCCGACATTGTCGGTGGGAATCGGCACCTGCGAGAAATCGTAGAGCAGTGTGTTCGTCAACACCTGGATCGGCGCCATGGGCAAATACGGCAGCCACGCGCTGGCGCCGATGACACTAAACATGTTGCCGAAATTCGAACTCGCGCCCATGCGAATGTACTTGAGGATGTTCACGAAGACCTTGCGGCCTTCCAACACGCCCTCCTCCAGCACCATCAAACTTTTTTCGAGCAGAATCACGTCGGCGGATTCCTTGGCGATGTCCACGGCGTTGTCCACGGACACACCGACATCGGCGGCCTTCAGCGCCGGCGCGTCGTTGATGCCGTCACCCATGAAGCCGACGACGTGGCCTTTGCCTTGCAGCGCCTTCACGATGCGTTGCTTGTGCGCCGGCGACAGCCGGGCAAACACATCGGTTGTCTCCACCGCGTCCGTCAGCTGCGGGTCGGTCATGGTCTCGACGTCACGACCCAGAACGATTTTCTCCGCATCAATGCCCACTTCACGGCAGACCTTGCGGGTGACAAGGTCGTTGTCGCCGGTCAGGACCTTGACGGTGATGCCGTGTTGTCGCAGCGCGGTGATGGCTTTGGCCGCCGTGTCCTTCGGCGGATCGAGAAACGCCAGGTAGCCCGTCAACACCAGGTCAGATTCATCGGCCTTGGAGTACGCGTCGCGTTTGTCCAGTTTCTTGGTCGCGACGGCCAGGACGCGGAAGCCGTCCGAATTCAGGTCGTTGACCTCGGCCATCAGATCGTCGGCCAAAATCGGCTCCATCGGGAAAATCTCGCCCTCGTACTCGAAGTGCGTACACTTGACAAAAACCGCCTCCGGCGCGCCCTTGGTCAGCAATTGCCGCGCGCCATCCGATCCCTCAACCGCAACGGACATCATGCGTCGTGAGAAATCAAACGGAAGCTCGTCCACCTTGGTGTACGCATCGAGCGAGAGCTCGCCGCGGAGCTCCTTGTGTTGCAGGACGGCGCGGTCGAGGACGTTCTTCAGACCGGATTGAAAATGGCTGATGAGATAGGCATCGCGCAGCACTTCCTCGTTTTCCTTCTTGAACACGTCGCAATACACTTCGAGAATGACGTGATCCATTGTCAGCGTGCCGGTCTTGTCCGTGCACAGCACGTCCATTGCCCCGAAGTTCTGGATGGAGTTGAGCCGCTTGACGATGACCTTCTTCTTGGACATCGCCAGACCGCCCTTGGACAGGCACACCGACACGATCATCGGCAGCATTTCCGGCGTCAGTCCGACGGCGACGGTCAACGCAAAGAAGAACGCCTCCTTCCAGTCGTGTTTGGTAATGCCGTTGATCAAGAACACCAGCGGCACCATCACGGCCATGAACCGGATCATCAGCCAGGTGAATTTCTTCACGCCCTTGTCGAACGCCGTTTCCACCGGCTGGCCGACGAGGCTGCGCGCCATGGTTCCGAAATAAGTGTGCGCGCCGGTGGCGACAATGACCGCCGTGGCCGAGCCGCTCTCGACGCTCGTGCCGAGGAAACAGAGGTTCGTGCGCTCGATGGGAGATACCTTGTCGCGCGTGTCGCGCGCGTCGGTCTTCTCCACCGGCAACGATTCGCCGGTCAACGTGGCCTGGATGAGAAACAGGTCCTTGGCCGAAATGAGGCGGACATCGCCGGGAATCATGTCGCCGGCGGACAGCTTCACCACGTCACCCGGCACGATCTCCCGCAGCGGGATTTCTTTCGGCTGCCCGTCACGGATGACGGTGGCGGTGACCTTGATCATCGCCTTGAGCGCGGCGGCGGCGTTGTCGGCCTTCGTTTCCTGGATGAACCGCAGCGACAATCCCAACAGCACCATGACCAGCATCACCACGCCGCCAATGTAGTCGCTGGAAGACTCCGCCGTCGCAAAGGTCAGGATGGCGAGAATCGTGAGCAGGATGACGAGGGGGTTGATCGCGGCGGTATACAGCCGGTCCAGCCAGCCGTGCCGCTTCTCACGCGCGACTTCGTTCGGGCCGAAGACTTCCAGCCGCTCCGCCGCTTCTTCTTCGCTCAAACCTGCTGGCGACGTGCCGAGACGCGCCAGAATTTCGGCGCTCTCCTTCGTCGCCGCATCATGCAGCAAATCGGAGGCGCCCGCGCCTTCAGAAGTTTTCGCGGCTGCCATAACAGGCGTTTTAGACGACGTACCGTTCCAAGACCGTGAGCAGCGCCCGCACACTTTGGCGGCTTTCCGATCGATTCATCGAACCTTCGATGCAGACGCGCATGTGAGCCTCGATGACTTCTTCGCTAAACGATTTGAGCGCGCGCCGGGCTGCCACCACCTGCATCAGGACATCCGACGAATCGGCATCCCCTTCCACCATGGTCTCGATGGCCTCGATCTGGCCCTTGATTTTTCGCAACCGAACCACCAACGCTTTTTTGTCCAATCCGCGACGCACCTGTTTCATGGTGGCAAGCCTGCCCGTTTCACACGTCGCGTGCAAGAAAAAAGGAGTTGACGCCTTATAGGGGGTGGGGGTATGCAGCAAGCCACGCTGTGCAGGAGCAACAGTATGAGCCTGATGATTTCCAAAGACACGAGAGCGGAGAGGGAATCCATGACTCCGGAGATTCAACCGCCGTCGGGGACCTCCGGCATGAATCTCGTTTCCAGATTGTTTTACGCTTTTCGCAGGTCTTCCAAGGCCCTGCGCTTGTTCTGCGCCATTGCGGGGCCGGGGATCATCGTGATGGTGGCGGACAACGACGCGGGCGGGATCACGACGTACGCCGTCACGGGCGCCAAGTACGGGTTTCACCTGCTCTGGTTCCTCATCCTGCTGGGGCCGGTGGCGTATTACGTGCAAGAGATGACGGTGCGGCTGGGGGCGGTGACGAAGCGTGGTCACGCCGAGGCGATCTTTGCGTCGTTTGGGCGGTTCTGGGGGTGGTTCTCGCTCTTGGACCTAGTGTTGACGGATTGGCTAACGATGATCACGGAGTTCATCGGCATGACTTTGGCGATGAGCATTTTCGGACTACCGCCGTGGGTGACCGTCATCGGCTGCTGGCTGATCATGGGCTCCATGATTATGTCAGGGCGGTATTGGACATGGGAGAAGATCACGCTCCTGCTCTGCGTCCTCAACCTCATCTATGTCCCGGCGGCGTTTATGGTGAATCCGTCGGTCGGAGACATTCTGAAGAACAGTGTCCTCCCGCACTTGCCGCCCGGTGGCCTGACCAATGATCTGTTTTTCATGTTGATGGCCAACATCGGAACCACCATTGCGCCCTGGATGCTCTTCTTCCAGCAAAGCTCGGTGGTGGACAAGGCCCTCAAAGAAAAGGACATCAACTTCGGAAAACTCGACACCTTGATCGGCTCCGTCCTGACGGTCGTATGCGCGGTGGTCGTGATTGTTGTCTGCGGTCTTTTACTCAAGGGCGTAACGCTGACCGATGATTTCAGCGCGGCCGATGCGGCCAGGGCCATCATGCCGCAGAGCAAGCTCATCGGCACCTTCATGGCCATCGGGTTCTTCGACGCAGGACTGTTGGGGGCGGTATGCATCTCCTTGGCCAGCTCGTGGGCGTTTGGCGAGGTGTTCGGGTGGGCCCACTCCCTGAACCACAAGATCAAGGAAGCGCCGTGGTTCTATGCTTATTACTTTTTCGACCTGCTGCTGGCCGGGACAGTGGTGTTGATCCCGCGCGCGCCGCTGGGACTGATCACGCTGTTCGTGCAGGTGATCGCGACGACCCTCATGCCTGCGGCGCTGGTGTTCCTGATCCTGCTGCTCAACGACCGGAAGACGATGGGCCAGTACGCCAATAGTACTTGGGAGAACTTCGCCAACATCACGATTGTCGTCGCGGTGATCGTGACGTCCACGCTCTATGGCGTCAGCGCAATTTTCCCGGCGATCCTCAACGATCCGCTGTCGGCGTGGCAGGGCGTTGTGATCTATTTCCAGCAGATGGCTTGGAGCACCCGGATTGGTGGCGGCTTCCTGGCGGCCCTGATTCTGGGCGTCGGCCTGCTGGCCTGCCTGGGACGGCTTCCGATGGGCAAACTCACCAGACCGTTGGCGGCCCTGCTGGCCAAGATGCGCAGGGTTCCGGTCG
>Ga0187875_10000094_pt1 | contig 79546 bp, 73 predicted proteins | sample June2016WEW_17_1_2_FD_132978 | JGI IMG/M metagenome (GOLD analysis project Ga0187875, IMG submission 132978) | Peatland microbial communities from SPRUCE experiment site at the Marcell Experimental Forest, Minnesota, USA - June2016WEW_17_10 | ecosystem: Environmental > Terrestrial > Soil >... | reverse complement strand
CACGATCTGCCACTTCTCTTCAGGGGATCGATCTACTCGTGGTTTCCTGCCCATGTTGCCTCCTGTTATGGAGGCCCTGATTCTACCTAGATGAGGTGTCCAGTTTTAGCGGGGAGCACTACAGGTGTATCACTTTTCCCCGCTCTGTAACCTAACCCGAACTTCCATTGACGCTGCTACGCTCGCGGCCTATAGTGACGCTCAAATTTTGGGGAGATCTCGGGTTGCTCGAGCGAATCTTTCACCTCAGCGAAAATAAGACCACGGTCCGCCGCGAGATGCTCGCAGGCATCACCACGTTCATGACCATGGCGTACGTGGTCGTCGTCAATCCGCGAATTCTCTCCGAAGCCGGCATGCCTGTCGAAGGAGTCCTGTTCGCCACGTGCATTTCCGCGGCTCTTGCCACGCTGGTGATGGGGCTGTGGGCGAACTATCCGATCGCGCTGGCGCCGGGAATGTCTCTCAACGCGTATTTCACATACTCCATCGTCATCGGCCGCGGCGTTCCGTGGCAGACGGCGCTGGGCGTCGTGTTTCTTTCCGGCATGTTGTTTCTCATCTTGACGCTTACAAATGTGCGCGAGCAGATCGTCAACGGCATCCCCTTTTGCCTGAAGCATGGCACCGCCGCGGGCATCGGCCTGTTCATCGCGTTCATCGGCTTGCGCAATGCAAACATCATCGTCGCGAACCCGGCAACGTATGTAGCGCTCGGGAAATCCTCCGACCCGCGATTCATTCTTGCTGCCGCGGGAGTCGTTTTGATCGCCGTGCTGATGGCGCGCCGCGTGGGCAGCGCCATTCTGATCGGCATCGTGGCCATTACGCTGGCCGGCATTCCGTTGCACCTCAGTGCGTGGCCGCATCATTTTCTTTCGTGGCCGCATCCGGGCGGCACGTTTTTAAAACTCGATCTGCGCGCCGCGACGAAAATCGGCTTCGGCGAACTCGTTTTCGTTTTTTTCTTTGTGGATTTGTTCGATAACGTCGGCACCCTGGTCGGCGTGTGCGAGCAAGGTGGCTTCCTGCGCGATGGCAAACTCCCGCGGGCCAGCCGCGCGCTGCTCGCCGACGCCTTCGGCACAATCTGCGGCGCTCTCACCGGCACGTCCACGGTGACCAGTTACATCGAAAGCGCCGCCGGAGTCGCCGCCGGCGCGCGCACCGGCTTGGGCAATATCGCCATCGCCGCGCTTTTCGCCGGCGCGATGTTTTGCGCGCCGATAGTGGCGTGGATTCCCGCCTACGCCACCGCGCCCGCGCTGATTTTGGTCGGCGCGCTGATGTGCGGCGCTGTCGCCCGTGTGAAGTGGGACGATTTCACCGACGCCTTTCCCGCTTTCCTCACGATCGTCGCCACGCCGCTCACCTTCAGCATCGCCACCGGACTCAGCCTCGGCCTGCTCTCCTTCACGATCATGAAAGTCGGCACCGGCCGTTACCGCGAAATCAGCCCGTTGATCTGGGTTCTCAGCGCCCTCTTCCTGCTCCGCTACATTTTCCTCGGCAGGGAATAGCTTCGCCGCCGCGAAGTTCCGCGTTCGCTTTCCCCGGATCCATCGCTGCCCAGCGGGTTGCTGGGGACGCCTATTTTCAGGCTCAGCCTCTTGCAGCGCGCACCCCCGGTTCGTCATTCCGAACCCGCCGCGGCGGGTGAGGAATCTCTCTGGGGTGTGAGGAACGGAAGACACCTTCGGCGGCAGCTAACTTGCGTAAGTTTGGCGGGGCCGACGAGGCTCGAACTCGCGACCTCCTGCGTGACAGGCAGGCGTTCTAACCGGCTGAACTACGGCCCCGCATTGGGTGAGCGCTAATGGTGGGCAGTGAGTGATTTGAACACTCGACCTTCCGGGTGTAAACCGGACGCTCTAACCGCTGAGCTAACCGCCCCAGAGTGATCGTACCGGAAGCGTATCGATGCGTCAACGCGCGCCCGACGGCTGGCATTCCTAGATCAGATATTGATAATTGCGAGGCGAGGGAAAGCTGCGCGATAGAGATGGTCGTCGAAGGTGAGCAAGCCAAACCCATTCTTCAGGGCGTGCGCGCCAATCAAAAGGTCGGCGAGGATGCGTCGCGGACCGGAGTCTCGTTGTTTCCTGCGGCGGCCGGCGTAGAGCTGGAAAGCCTGACCCGCCGCGCGCCAGATCGGCTCGCCCAGCTCCCAGTCGACCGTAATACCCGTCTCCTTGCAAAACGAATCGAGAAAGGCCTCAGTCCGTGACGGAGAGGCTAGAAGCTCGACGAAGACAGGGGCGGCAACGATAAGGCTCCCGCGCCCGAGCGCCGCATCCAGCGCCGAACGCGCCGCGTTATTGAGCGTGTCATCCTCATTCCACAGGGCGATCAGAATATTGGTATCGATCGCCGTGGTCATTGGTCCCGCAGTTCGCGAACCCAGCGCACCACCGCTTTCCTGCCGCGACGAATGCCGGGCGTACCAATACCGCGATATTTCTCAAAGGGGCTTGTGGTTCTCACGGGGCGTACGAAGACTCTGCTGCCGGCGTTTTCGAAAAGCAGCTTGTCGCCGGGGCGGACGCCGAGAGCGCGCCGGATCTCATGCGGCACCGTGATTTGACCTTTGCTCGTGATACGCGCCTGTTTCTTCACTGTCGGTAACCTCATTCCTTACTTTAGCACAACTCTCCTTACATTGGCCATGGCTGTGCCGGAAGCAGCAGCGAAGCCGGCAAGAAGCGATACAGCCGCCGGGCAGGAAGCTGCTCTTTACCGATAATGTTCTTTCGCTCTCAACGCGCACCTTCCGGCGTAATTGACTCGCCTCTGGGCCTCTTCTATGATGCCAACGTGGAAGCGCAGCGCCGCGATTTGCGGCTTTGGCGGCCCGCATCATGCTCAGCGTCCCTCATCTGATCATAATTTTTCTTGTCGCGCTCGTGGTTCTGGGGCCGGAGAAGCTGCCGGAAGTGGCGCGCGTGCTCGGCAAAGCCATGGCCGAATTTCGCAAGGTCACTTCGGATTTTCGCACCACGCTGGAAGATGAAATGCGCGAGATCGATCGTCACGTGCGCGAAAAGGAGCGCCTGGATCGCGAAGCGGCCGCCGCCACTGCCGCGCGAGCCGCCGTGCCCGCGCTGCCTGAGGCCGCAAGCGCCGATTCCGCGCCGGCCGCGGTGGAAAGTGAGCCGAAGGCGACGCCCATGCAAACGGAAATTGAAGCGGCGCAGACTGAGCACGAAGCTGCGCAAGCGGAGCCCGCGCCGGCGCCCCCATCCGCGCCGGACTCAGCGCACGAATCGGCGCCGGGCGCACCGGCAAATTCTGAGGTCACGGCTCCCGAGACGCACGCCGATGAACGATAATCCCCAGCGAAAGATCGTCCGCGACGCACACTGATGGCTGACTCCAAACCACCCGAAAAATCGCGCTTCGCTTTTCTCGAAGAGCCCGGCGGCCGAATGTCGTTCCTCGAGCACCTCTACGATCTGCGCACGCGCATCGTTCACGCATTGCTGGGCATCGCCATCGGAATTCTGATCGGCGTCTCCGTTTCAAAATATGTGATTGGATTCATCATCCGTCCGATGCTGCAAGCTTTGCGCGGCGCGCATCTGGAAGACCATCTGATCTACACCAGTCCGACTGGTTACATCAGTTTGATCATCACGCTCGGCGTTTATCTCGGGTTGGTGATCGCGTCTCCCTGGGTCTTATATCAGGTCTGGCTATTCGTAGCCCCGGGACTGTACAAGCACGAGCGCGGCGCCGTAGTGAAATTTATTTTGTCGTCGGTGTTTCTGTTTCTATGCGGAATCGCGTTCGGTTATTTGGTGATGCTGCCGTACATGCTGAAATTCCTGGTCGGTCTCGGCGCGCAAGGACCTATTCAGCCGCTTATTTCCATCGACGAGTATTTCAGTCTGATCTTGGTTGTCCTTCTGGGACTCGGTGTGGTGTTCGAGATGCCGGTGGTGATTTATTTTCTGGCGCTGTTCAATTTGGTGACGCCGAAGTTTTTGTGGAAGAATTTCCGCTATGCGGTGCTGATCATTACAATCTTGGCCGCGATCATCACGCCCACGCCGGATGCTACGACGATGCTTGTGTTCATGGCTCCCATGTTTCTGCTGTATTTCCTGGGCATCGCGGTGGCGGCGATGGTCGTCCGTGGCAAAAAACGCCGCGAATCAACAGCGAATCAGGGGACCAGCTGATGCGCAGCATACCCTTTGCACTGGCGTTGATCGTGTTCGGCGCGGCGCTCGGCGCGTGTGGGCACGGCCAGCCGGTTTCCGGCGCGACGCCCTCCGCGGCTGTGGCCACGCAACAACCTGCCGCGCCGCCGCAAGCTCCACCGCCGTCGCAGCTGGACGGTTTTGACGCCGCGCGCGCCTACGATCAAGTCGCGAAGCTCGTAGCCTTCGGACCGCGCCCCGCCGGCAGCGATGCGAACGCTCGCCAACAGCAATATTTGATCGCGCGGTTGAAGAGCTACGGCTGCCCGGTCGAGGAAGATGATTTCCACGCGCAAACGCCGATCGGCAACGTGGGAATGAAAGACATCGTGGTGAAAATTCCCGGCGCCAGCTCGAACATCGTTCTATTCGGCACGCACTACGATACAAAAACGCTGGCCAATTTCGTTGGCGCCGACGACGGCGCGTCCAGCACGGCGCTGATGCTGGAAATTGCGCGCAATTTGTGTGGCCGGAAAAATCAACTCACGCTGTGGATCGCATTCTTCGACGGCGAGGAAGCGTTCAATTGGGATTGGGTCGATCCCGACAACACGTACGGCAGCCGCCAGCTGGCGGCGCAAATGTCGCTCGATGGCGATCTTCCGCGCCTCAAGGCGATGTTGCTGGCCGACATGATCGGAATCCATGATTTGCAGATCGAACGCGACACCACCTCGACGCCATGGCTCACGGACCTGGTCTGGAGCACTGCGGCGCGCCTGGGCTACGGCAACGTGTTCGTGGATGCGACGACGTCAGTCGACGACGATCACGATCCATTTCTAAAGCGCGGAGTTGCGGCGTGCGATGTGATTGACCTCAACGGCGCGTCGGCGATCTGGCACACCACCAGCGACACGCTGGACAAGATTGATCCGCGCAGCCTCGGACTCACCGGCCACGTCTTCCTTGAATCTTTCTTCGCTCTCGAGCAGAAATTTCATTAACCGCGTGGCGCCGGGCCTTCGGCGCGCGCAGCAATATGCACGCCGGCCGCGATCAGCGCAGCGCAATCGAATATGCTACATTCTGAGTTTCGTTAGCCGGGAGAGCACTCTTCGTGCGACGCATCCTAATTAAATCTTCGGCTGGATCGTATCGCTACGTGCTCGGCCGCGGCGCAGTGCGCCGAGCGCGCTCGGAATTACGCAAGCTCGATGCGCCTGCGCCGATTTTCGTCCTCAGCTCTCCGCGTGTTTGGCGCGCGACGCGTGCATCGCTCGCGGAATTGTTGTGCGACGAATCGGGGGGCGCCGCGCACAAGCCGATTCTCTTCGACGACGGCGAAGCGAACAAGAACATGGCGACGGTCGAGAAATTGTGCCGGGCGCTGCTGCGCGCGGGGGCGGATCGGCGGGCCGTGATGGTGGCTGTGGGCGGGGGAGTGGTTGGTGACGTCGCGGGCTACGTCGCGGCGAGTTATCTGCGCGGCGTGCGCGTGGTGCATGTGCCGACGACGGTGGTTGCGATGGCCGACAGTTCGATTGGCGGGAAGACGGGAGTGAATCTGCCGGAAGGGAAGAACTTGGTTGGCGCGTTTTATCCGCCGCAGCTGGTGCTCGCGGACGTGAATCTTCTGCGCAGTTTACCGCCGCGCGAGTTCAGATCGGGTCTCTACGAAGTGGTGAAATGCGGCGTGATCGGCGATGCGGAATTGTTCCGTTACCTCGAGCGCAACTTTGCGGCCGTCGCCGCGCGCAAGCCTGAGGCGCTGGAGTTCGCGTTGTGGCGCAGCGCGGCGCTGAAAGCGCGCGTCGTCTCGAGGGACGAGAAAGAATCCGGTCTGCGCGAAATTCTGAATTTCGGCCACACATTTGGCCACGCGCTGGAAACCGTCACGCGCTATCGGCGATTCCGGCACGGGGAGGCGGTAGGGTGGGGGATGCTGTGCGCGGCGTGGCTTGCGGTGGAATGCGGCATCATCGACGCGGATGACGCTGCGCGCATTGGCCGTGGCGTCGCGCGCATTGGCCCGCTGCCGACGTGGCCCAGCGTCGGCGCGGTGCGCTTGGTGCAACTGATGCGAGCGGACAAGAAATCGCGCGGGGGCCGGCTGCGCTTCGTGCTGCCGACGCGCATCGGCGACGCGAAAACCTTCGATGACGTGCCGGACAGTTCGGTGCTGCGCGTCCTCGATTGGGTTCCGCGCTTCGCCCAGCTTGAAGCGCGCCGCGCGCGGTGATCTTCCGCGTGTCTTCTGTAAACATGGCTGATCAAAATCCAGAATCAGAAACGCCTGCGTCCGGAACGCGGTATGAGGGCGCGCGCGACGAACAAGAGACTTCGCGGCGCGTGCGCGAAATGTTCAGCGGGATCGCGCCGCGCTACGATCTGCTGAATCATCTGCTCTCGCTGCGGTTTGATAACGTGTGGCGGAAGCGCGTGGCGCGGCGTTTCGCAGCGGTGCTCGCGCGTCCGGATGTGCGCGTGCTGGATCTATGTTGCGGAACGGGCGATTTGGCGATTGCGCTGGGACGCAAAAGCGCGGCGCGAATCGCGGGCCTGGATTTCTCGCACGAGATGCTGGCGCTGGCGCGACGCAAAGGCGCGGCAGCGAATTTGCCGATCGAATTCGTCGAAGCCGACGCGTTGCGATTGCCGTTTGGCGATGGCACTTTCGATTTGGTGACGACGGCGTTTGGATTTCGCAATCTGGCTAACTACGGCGAAGGGTTGAAGGAAATTCGGCGCGTGTTGCGGGCCGGCGGGGAAATTGCGATTCTGGAGTTTTGCGAGCCGAAAGGGGAATTGTTCGGCGCGATGTATCGATTTTATTTTCGGCGGATTCTGCCGGTGGTGGGTGGAGTGATCTCGGGTGACTCGGCCGCGTATTCCTATTTGCCGCGCTCGGTGGGGCGATTTCCGGGGCCGCAGGAATTGGCTGAGCTGATCGATGCGGCCGGATTCGAGAAAGTGCGCTTTGAGCGCTGGATGGGCGGGATCGTGGCTCTGCATACGGGAATCCGAACGTAAATTCTCAAAGATCTGATTTACCACAGAGGGCACAGAGAACACAGAGGGGGGCGGAGAGATCACTGCTCCGCGCGTGGCGAACTCGCCGCACGGCTCCATTCCCAAAATTTCAAAGAGCGAAAGCTGACGGCGCTTGTTGCACCGCGAATAGCGTCAATTGATGCTGCGGTGCAGGACGCGGGCGATCTGCGCGACTTCTTCGCGCAGCATCACAAATTCCGAAGGCAAAATGCATTGCGCGCCGTCGGACCACGCGTGGTCGGGTTCGTGATGGACTTCGATCATCAGGCCGTCGGCGCCAACGGCGACTGCGGCGCGCGAAAGCGGCAATACTTTATTGCGCTGGCCGGTGCCGTGGCTGGGGTCAACGATGATCGGCAGATGGCTGCGCGATTTGACGGCGGGCACGACTGCAAGATCCAAGGTGTTGCGCGAATGGTCGCTGAAGGTGCGGACCCCGCGCTCGCAAAGGATGATCTGCAAGTTGCCCTCGGAGGCGACGTACTCGGCGGCCATCAGCAGCTCGTCGAGCGTGGCGGAAAGTCCGCGTTTGAGCAGCACCGGCTTGTGGGCGCGGCCGGCGCGCTTCAGCAGGGAATAATTCTGCATGTTGCGCGCGCCGATCTGGATCACGTCGGCGTAACGCTCCACTTGATCGAGCGTTTCGTGATCTACGGCTTCGGTGACGATGCCCATGCCGAATTTTTCGCGCAGCTCCGTCATGATTTCCAGACCGGGCACGGCCAGGCCCTGAAAGCTGTAGGGCGAAGTGCGCGGCTTGTAGGCTCCAGCGCGAAACAGATGTGCGCCCGCTTTGGCCAAGGGCTCGGCGATGGCGAAGGCTTGCTCGCGCGTTTCGATGGCGCACGGTCCGGCGATCATGGCGATGGCTTCGCCGCCGATGGTCACTTCGCCTGAAGGAATCGGAATGCGCACGACCGTGTTTTCGTTCTTGAACTCGCGGCTGACGAGTTTGTAAGGCCGGCCGACGCGGATGCATTCGGCCACGCCCGGCAGCGTTTCGAGCATGCCGATATCCACGCGCGCGGTGTCGCCGGTGATGCCGATAACCGTCTTGAACGCGCCGTAGATGGGGTGCGCCTCAAAACCGAGCGCCTCGATGCGCTCCAAAACGTCTTTGACCTGCTGCTCCGGCGCACCGGCCTGCATGACGACGATCATCGGGACGTCAATACCTCCGAAAAGTGGCGAGTGGCGAGTGACGTGTGACGAGCGTGACCTGCACGGACGCGGGACGCGGCCCAACGCCAAACCGCGAGTTTACTGCATTCCGCGCACGGGCCGCAAATGTGGGGCAGTCGTGGGGTGGTCGAATAACTCCACGTTTGCCCGTTGCGGGTGGGCGAACGGCACGTCAAGCATGACACCGTGAGGCCAAGGGCGAAGGCAAGGGCCCACGCTTGCGCCGCGCGCAAGGATGGGCCAATCGGCCTAGAGGGGAACGCCCTGATAAGGAACGGCCCTAATGGTAGCGTCAGGAGCCCAGGAAATTTCGTTCAACTCTTTGCAGTATGGGCAGGCAATTCGTTGGGGCACTTCTTTGAGCATTCCAGGAGTTCCTTCCACATGGAATACTCGCTTGCATTTCTTGCAAGTTACCGTCTTGTTCATTGGGACCCCCTGCTAATCGAGGCCCGTGGTACGGCTAGTTATATACCAGGATCACGTACTGTGCAAGATAATGTGAGGCCAGAATGAATAAACGCGACATGGGGGACTCCGGGCCGGGGCGGGACAGGTGCCGGCCTCCGCTACGCAAGACATCTGTCGCGACGGAGAGGGCTCGAGTTTATGCCAAACGGCGGGGCTGCGGATTATTTTGTCGGATCGTAATCGGGGCGGCCGCCTTGGGGGAGTGCGTGTCGGCCGGCCGGGGGGCGCGGGGCGCGCTTGCAGAGGGCGAATTGCGCCAGGCGGGATTTTAGGACGAGGCGGAATCGCCAGGGCGCGACTGGGTTTTGCGACACTAAATGGATGGAGCGGTAGGAAGCCAGGTGGAGGCCGGCGCGCTGGGCGATGAATTCGAGGGTGCGGCGGTTGTAGATCGAGACGTGTTGGCCGGTTTCTAGCGTGTAGTACCACCAATCGCCGGGCTTTGGTTTGTGGGGCGGGAGAAGTTCGGTGGTGAAGAGGATGTTTCTGGAGCGAGTCAGCATGTCAGCGACGCCCTGCATGGGTGCCGTCAGATGCTCGAAGACCTCGAATGCGGTGAGGAGATCGTAGGCGGGAATGTTCGGCGCGGCGGTTGAAACCTGGACCGAGGAACCCCGGGTGGAGACAAGCTCCGCCCCTGCAGGGACCTTCGGGCCTTCGGCCGCGGCGACATTCTCGGCCTCGAATCCGCGGGCGAAAACGTTTGTGGCATGCGGATCGAAATAGCGGAAGTCGTAGCCGGCGTCGCGCATGGCGCGGACGAGGAGGCCGGTGCCAGCGCCGTAGTCGATAAAGCGGCCGGAGGGGTTAAAGAACGCGCGGATGACCAGTTGGGTTTTGCGGATGAGGTCGAGATTGCGGGAGACGATGCCGGTGTCGGTGCGAGCGATCGGATCCGAATAGGCGTCATCGAGCCAATACGGATTTTCGGTTTGGACCAGGCCGCAGACGGGGCACTCGAAGTATTCGACATTTAGGCGGCGAAGGACGATGGTGGAGCCGAAGGGCGCGGCTTCTGCGGAGCAGAGTCGGCAGAGCATGGAGGGGATGATACCACCCGCTCTGGCCATGCGCCTTCGGCGGCTACGGCGCGGTCGGCGAAAGGCACGCCGAGTGGCGAGTGGGGGGGCCGGAAGAATCATTCGATCTTCGTGGTGGTATGATCCGCGCAGGGTGCGAGAAGAAATCATCGCGAATAGCGATATTGCGCCGCCCGTTCTTTACGCGGGCTTCTGGATTCGCGCGGCTGCCGCACTCGTCGACTTCTTCATACTATTCATTCCGTGCAGTTTCATCGCGTTTGCGTTTGTGGTCGCGTTCAAGATGATTGCGGCGGCAAACCACCATGACGTCGCGGGAGTGACGCTCGTCGTGTGGCCCGTCGTCACGCTTATTGCCGTGTGCCTTTACTTTGGCGGAATGGAGGGCTCCGCGTGGCAAGCGACGCTGGGGAAAATGATGTTTGGCCTGCGCGTGAGTGATACCGAAACGCGCCGCGCGGGATTCGGCCGCGCGATGGGGCGAAATGCTGCAAAGGGACTGTCGATGCTGAGCTGCGGCGTTGGCTTCATTATCTGCGGGTTCACGAAGAGGAAGCAGGCGTTGCACGACATCGTTGCGGGCTGTCTGGTGTTGCGGCGTTCGAGATAAGGAACACCAGATACCTCACCCGCAGGCAGCGGGCTTACAGCCGGAGGAAAATCGGACGGACTAACGTCAAAAGCTGGGCACGACCGCTGCGAAACACGGTATAATTAATTCTTCGTTGGACACCGCTTATAGCATCGAAGACCGCTCATAACATTGCTCTCCGTTGACAACATCACTATGCGGTTCGGCGCTCGACGTCTGTTCGAGGACGTCACCTGCTCGTTCATGGAGGGGCGGAGGTACGCCATCACGGGGCCGAACGGGGCAGGGAAATCCACGTTGATGAAGATATTGGCGGGGGAGATGGAGCCATCCGCCGGGTCGGTGACGCGGCCGAAGAAACTGGGCGTGCTGCGGCAGGATCAATTCGCGTTTGACGAATTTCGCGTGATCGATACGGTGATTATGGGGAATGCGCCGCTGTGGAAGGCTCTGGCGGAGCGCGACATCTTGTACGCCAAGCCGCACGAGCACTTGACGGACAAAGATGGGATGCGGCTCGGAGAGCTGGAAGGGATCGTGGGGGAAGAGGGCGGCTACACGGCCGAGGCCGACGCTGCGATTCTGCTGGATGGGCTGGGCGTGGAGGATGCGCTGCACGAGCGCAAGATGAGCGAGCTGCAAGGCGGGCAGAAAGTGCGCGTGCTACTGGCGCAAGCGCTGTTTGGGGCGCCGCCGGCGCTGCTGCTGGACGAGCCGACGAACCACTTGGATTTGGACTCGGTGCACTGGCTGCAAGATTATTTGTGCGCGTATGAAGGCGTGCTGATCGTGATCTCGCACGACCGGCATTTTCTGAACAGCGTGTGCACGCACGTCGCGGACATCGACTACGAGACGGTGATCATGTACGTGGGCGGATACGACGACATGGTGATCGCCAAAACGCAGATTCGCGCGCGCATCGAGGCGCAGAACGCGGTGCGCGAAAAGAAAATCGCGCAGTTGAATGAGTTCATCGCGCGATTTTCGGCGGGCACGCGATCGTCGCAGGTGATGTCGCGCAAAAAAGAAGTGGAGCGGATGCAGACGGCGGAGCTGGCGCGCTCCAATATTCAGCGGCCGTACATGAAATTCGATATGAACCGGCCGTCGGGCCGGCATCCGCTGGAGATTAAGGGGCTGAAGAAATCGTACGGCGATCTGAAAGTGTTTGAGCACTTCAGCGCCAACGTGACGCGCGGAGAAAAAATCGCGCTGGTGGGGCGCAACGGCGCGGGAAAAACCACGCTGCTGAAATCGTTGATACGCACCGCGACGGGAGCGATCGACGACGAGGCGCGAAAATTTCCGATCAATGGCGGCACCGTGCACTGGGGGCACGAAGTGTCCGTGGGATATTTTGCGCAGGATCACACGGACTCGATCGTCAAGGGAACCACGGTGATCGAGTGGCTGCAGCAATTCGATCCGCGGGCCACGCAGGAGGAATTGCGCGGGTTGCTGGGGCGCATGTTATTTAGCGGCGAAGATGCGCTGAAGCCGACCAGCGCGCTTTCCGGCGGGGAATCGGCGCGCGTGATTTTCTGCCGGCTGATGCTGCAGCGTCCGAATTTTCTGGTGCTCGACGAGCCGACCAACCACTTGGATTTGGAAGCGATCAATGCGCTGAATATTTCGCTGCAAAAGTATGAAGGAACCGTGCTGCTGGTGACACACGATTACGACGTGATCGACGAAGTCGCCACGCGCATCTGGCATTTCGACGGCGGGCACATCGAGGACTTCAAGGGACCCTACGCGGACTATCTGCGAGACGTGGAGCGCAAGGCGGCGCAGGCAAAGAGCGCGGTTACGGCTCCGGCTGCGAAGGGCGGGCGAGAGGGGCAAAAGTCGCGTACACACTGATACTACAAGGCTTAGGGGCGATTCTGGGCCTTGGCGCCGCGCGGAAAATACGGGCGAAAGGCACAAAGGCTTTGGCGGACTCCGCAGCATCGGATACAATAGTTTGGCTCGCCTCCGCAACTCTCGCGACAGAGGGCCCGAAGAAATAGGGAATGGCCGAATCTTCACACATCTCCGAACTCCCCTACGACATTGAGGACGAATACCGTTTAGAGCTTGAGGCTGAGCCGCACCCCCCGGCTTGGATGGACGGCAGCGTCCGGATCGGCATCCACACCTCGATCGCCGGCGATTTGACGAACGGGCTGGAATCGGCGCGCAAGCTGGGCTGCAATGCGCTGCAGATTTTCTCCGCGAGCCCGCGGATGTGGCCGCGCGCCGGCACGCGCATTCCCGAAGCCGACGCGGCGAAATTCCGCGCGCGACGCGAGGCGCTGGCGCTGGGGCCGCTGGTGATCCACGCGAATTACCTGATCAATTTGGCTACGCCGGAACCCGTGCTGCAAACGCGCACGATTCAGGCGTTTCACGATGAGATTGTGCGCGCGCTGGCGCTGGAGGCGGATTTTCTGGTGTTGCATCCCGGCTCGGCGCGCGGATCGACGCTTGGCGAAGCCGTGGCGCGCATCGGGCAGGGACTGCGCCACGCGATGCGTGGATTGCGACCGGGGAATTTGCGCATTCTGCTTGAGAACACTTCGGGCATGGGGTCGGCGGTCGGTTCCCGATTTGCGGAGCTGCGCGCGATTCTGGACGCCGCGCCGGAATTGCCGCTGGGCGTTTGCCTGGATACGGCGCACACGCTCGAGGCCGGCTACGACATTCGCACGGCGGAGGGGCTGGAGCGCACGCTCGATGAGATCGAGCAGACGGTGGGGCTGGACCGTGTTTTCGTCGCGCACGTAAACGATTCGAAGACGCCGCTGGGGTCGCGCGTAGATCGCCACCAGCATGTTGGTCGCGGCGCGATTGGGCGCGCGGCGTTTACGCGCATGTTGTTGCATCCGCGGCTAGCGCGCAGCGGGCCGCAAGGCTTGCCGGGGCGCGCGCTGATCCTGGAGACGCCGATCGATAAGCCGGGCGACGACCGGCGCAACGTTCGCGCGCTGTGGGAGCTGGTGGGAATTGGCGTGCACCAGGCGCCGCACGCGGAAAATGGATTTTCGATGCTGCGCCGCTCGGGTGGCTCACGGCGAAGCGCCGCGAATGGCGCGGGCAAATCCGCTGCGCGCGGGAAGCGGACGGCGGGGCGCAGTCGAGCGAGACTTAAGAAAAAACGCAGTTAACGCCAATCCTGCTGCGGTCCGCGGACGCGTTTCTGCGAAGGAAAAACCGTGGCGGATTACGCACCTCAGGCAATCGAACAAAAATGGCGCGAACGGTGGGAGCGCGAAGGCGCGTTCGATCCCGACGCCAGTCCGGGCAAACCCAAGTATTACGTCCTCGAAATGTTGCCGTATCCTTCCGGAACTTTGCACATGGGCCACATGCGCAACTACACGATCGGCGACGCCGTGGCCCGCTTCAAAAGAATGCGCGGGCTGAATGTGCTGCATCCCATCGGCTGGGACGCTTTCGGATTGCCCGCCGAAAATGCCGCCATCAAGCGCGGAACTCCGCCGCGCGATTGGACCAACGCCAATATTGCGCAGATGAAAGCGGTCTGCCAGCGATTCGGATTCAGCTACGATTGGCGCCGCGAAATTTCCACTTGCGAGCCGGAATACTATCGCTGGAATCAGTGGTTTTTTCTGCGCATGCTCGAGCGGGGCCTCGCGTATCGCAAGCGCAGCCGCGTCAATTGGTGTCCGCAGTGCCAGACCGTGCTGGCGAACGAGCAGGTGGTGGAGGGCTGCTGCTGGCAGCACGATACTACTCCGGTGGAGGCCAAGGAAATCGAGCAGTGGTTTTTGGCCACGACGAAATACGCCGACGCGCTGCTGGATGGCTTGACCGATCTCGCAGGCGGCTGGCCGGAACGCGTGCTGGCGATGCAGCGGAATTGGATCGGTAAATCGCGCGGTGCGCGTGTGCGATTTGGGGTGATGGACGCGCCCGCGCTGGCCGGTGCCTCGATCGAAGTGTTCACCACGCGCATTGACACGATCTTCGGCGCGTCGGCGCTGATTCTTGCGCCGGAGCATCCGCTGGTCGGGAAGCTGACGGCCGGAGTGGCGGGCCACGCCGGAATCGAAAAGCAAATCGAGCGGCTGCGCAAGCGCAGCGTGCGCGGCGCCGATCTGGCAACGGCGGAAAAGGAAGGATTCTTCTTGGGGCGTTTCGCGCAAAACCCTTTTAGCGGTGCGCGCGTTCCGATCTGGGTGGGGAATTTCGTGCTGATGGAATATGGTACGGGCGCGGTGATGTGCGTGCCCGCGCACGACGAGCGCGATTTTGAGTTCGCTGAGAAATATCATCTTGAAAAGCGCATCGTGGTGCAGCCGGTCTCCGGGAAGCCGCTGACGCCGGCCACGCTCGACGAAGCGTTCACGCCGTATGGCGTCTCAACCGAATCGGGGAAGTTTTCGGGGCTTCCATCTGAAAAGGCGATTGAGAAGATGATCGCCGCCGCAGAGCAGGCGGGATTTGGCTCGGGCGAGACGGTTTATCGGCTGAAGGATTGGGGAATTTCGCGGCAGCGCTATTGGGGCACGCCGATTCCGGTGGTGTACTGCGAAAAAGACGGCATCGTGCCGGTGCCCGATTCCGAATTGCCCGTGCGCTTGCCGGAGAACGTCACGCTGACCGGACAGGGCCAATCGCCGCTGGCCGGCGCCGCGGATTTCGTGAATACGAAGTGTCCGAAGTGCGGCGGGCCCGCGCGGCGCGAGACCGACACGATGGACACCTTCGTCGATTCCTCCTGGTATTTCTACCGTTACACCGATCCGCACAACGCCAAGGCGCCGTTCGACGAGGCCGCGGCGGCTTATTGGTTTCCGATCGACCAATACATCGGCGGCATCGAGCACGCCATTCTGCACCTGATCTATTCGCGATTTTTCTGCAAGGTGATGCACGATCTCGGACTTGTCGATCACACGGAGCCGATCAAGCGGCTTTTCTCGCAGGGCATGGTGCTGATGAATGGCGAGAAGATGTCGAAATCGAAAGGCAATGTGGTGGGCGCGCTGGAAATGGCCGATAAATATGGCTGCGATACGGGGCGTTTGTACACCCTGTTCGCGGCTCCGCCGGAGCGCGATCTGGAATGGAGCGAGCAGGGAATTGAAGGCTGCGCGCGATTTCTAAGCCGATTGTATCGGTTGATTGCGCGCCACGCGGAAGCGCTTGGTCCGGCGGCGCCCGGCGCCCTCGCAGGAGCGCCGCCGAGTCCGCAAGCCAACGCGACCCCCAAAGAAAAAGCCCTGCGCCGCAAAGCGCATCAGACGTTGCGCCGCGTGACGCACGATTTTGAAGCGCGCTGGCATTTCAATTCCTCGATCGCGCTGATCATGGAACTCGTGAACCTGATGCAGTCGCAAGAGCCGCTGGAAGAGGGAACGCGACCGGAAGTGATTCGCGAGACTTTGGAGCTGCTGACGCTGATGCTCGCGCCAATGGCGCCGCACTTGGCCGAGGAGTTGTGGGAGATGCTCGGCCACGCGGATGGCTTGGGCCACGCCACCTGGCCGGAGTATGTGGCGGCACTCGCGGCCGAAGAGCAGGTCGATATCGTCGTGCAGATCAATGGACGCGTGCGCGGAAGAATTCAGTGCGAGCCGGGATTGGACGAGGACGAATTGGCCGAGCGCGTATTCACCGATGCGCGCATTGCGCAATTGCTGGCCGGTCAGAAGATCTCGAAGCGCATCGTTGTCCGCGACAAACTGGTGAACGTCGTCCTGGGGACGGCCGCCGCCGGATCGTAGGCCGCGCGGAAATGGCAAATCACCGGGCCACTTTTGCAGGCCAAGGGCAAAGATGAGCGAGCGCGGCGGCATCGTAGTGCTCGATTTCGGCGGGCAGTATACGCAGCTGATCGCGCGGCGCATCCGCGAGCAATCGGTATTTTCCGCAATCCTTCCGTGCAACGCCCCCATCGAACAGATTCGCGCCTTTGAGCCTGCCGGAATTGTACTCTCCGGCGGACCGAGTTCCGTTTACGATCCGGAAGCGCCCGCGTGCGATCCGCAGGTGCTCAGCCTGGGCGTGCCGGTTCTGGGAATTTGTTACGGATTGCAATGGATTGCGCACACGCTGGGCGGGCGCGTGGAGCCGGGCGAGCGGCGCGAATATGGCCGCGCGGAAGCGAAGATTCTCGATGGATCGCTGCTGTTTCGCGGTCTGCCCGCGCTGCTGCGCGTTTGGAATAGCCACGGCGATAACGTTCGCACCCTGCCGGCCGGATTCCACGTCACCGGCGAAACGGGGAACGCGGTCGCCGCCGCGGAAGATCCGAAGCGGCGCATCTACGCCGTGCAGTTTCACCCTGAAGTGAATCACACCGATGGCGGCAACGAGATTCTGCGCAATTTCATCTTCTCGATCTGCGGCGCGGAGCCGAAATGGAGCGGCGCGGCGTTCATCGCCGAAACGGTGGAGGCCATTCGCCGCCAGGTGGGTTCGGGCCACGCGCTGTGCGCATTGAGCGGCGGCGTGGATTCGGCCGTGGCCGCGGCGTTGGTGCATCGAGCGATCGGCGATCGGCTCACGAACGTTTTTGTGGACACGGGCCTGCTGCGCAAGAACGAATTCGCGGAGACGCTCACGCTGCTGCGAGATCGAATGGGGCTTTCCGTGATTGGTGTGGATGCATCGGCTCGCTTTCTCGCGCGCCTGGATGGTATCGAGGATCCCGAGCAGAAGCGCAAAATTATCGGCGCGGAATTCATCGCCGTTTTCGCGGAAGAGGCGAGGCGCCTGGGCGACGTGAAATTTCTGGTGCAAGGCACGCTGTATCCCGACGTGATCGAGTCAGTCTCCGTGCGCGGGCCTTCGGCGGTGATCAAATCGCACCACAACGTAGGCGGATTGCCGCCCGATCTGCCATTCGATCTGATCGAGCCGCTGCGCGAATTGTTCAAGGACGAAGTGCGGCGCATCGGCGCGGACCTCGGCTTGGCGCCGGAGATGCTGCAAAAGCATCCGTTTCCCGGCCCGGGCCTGGCGGTGCGTCTGCTCCGCGCAGTATCGCGGGAGAAGCTGGCAATTCTGCGCGACGCCGACGCTGTCGTTGTCGAGGAAATTCGCCGCGCCGGGCTGTATGAGAAAACGTGGCAAGCATTCGCCGTGCTGCTGCCGGTGCGCAGCGTCGGCGTGATGGGAGACGGCCGCAGCTACGGATTCGCCGTGGCCGTGCGCGTGGTGCAATCGGACGATGCGATGACGGCGGATTGGGCGCGCCTGCCGGCGCATGTGCTGGAGCGCATCTCGACGCGCATCGTGAATGAAGTGGCGGGAGTGAATCGCGTGGTTTACGACATCAGTTCCAAGCCGCCCAGCACGATTGAATGGGAGTAGTTGGGTCTAGGTTGACGCGGAGGCGTGCATTCGGCCTCATTTGCACGCAGGCATGGCAGAAATTCGATTTCGGAAGAGATCGCGAGCGCGGCGAAAACAACCGCGGCCGGGGAGGCATCCCCGGCCGGTTAGAAGAGCGACTCAGACCGACGAGCGGCTCTAGACTGACCCGCATAGCGAAAGGAGAGCGACCCGCTCTCCTCGCTCAGAAATTTCTGACGACGCGCAGGCCCGAAGAGCGACTACCGGCCAGCCATTTTCTGCGCCATGAACAGCAGGAGTTTCCGGTCGGCCTCATCGAGCGTGCCGAGGATCCTGCGCAAACGGCTCAGGAAATGAGCTTCTTTGCCGGAAGTTCCCCACGCAATCTCGGACGCGGACTTACGCTTCGGGAGATTGGGCAACTCCGGGGGTTCTTCGCCGTCGTAGAAGAGTTGATAAAGGGGGACTTCAAACGCCCGGGCCATTTTTTCCAGCGTTTCGATGGCCGGTACAGTGTGGCCATTTTCTACGCGGGAAATGTAGCAACGCAGCAACCCGGTGCGCTTTTCGATGTCCCCTTGTGAAAGCTTCTTTTCTTCGCGCAGCGCGCGAAGACGGTCTCCGATGATCATGCGTGCATTGTTACATACGCCTACGCGGCGCTGCAAGAGGAAAGTGATGGACGCCCGAAGCAAAAAGGTGTAACCGGGTTCAAATGAGAAACGTCCCAAGTACAGAGCCGGAAAAGACCGCCGATGCCCGGGAGGGCATCCGCGGCGCCGGTTCGGGCTCACCCGCTTCCGGTGACGGGCGCGAGCGCACGGAACGCACGCGGCGATCGGGCGAGGCCGAACGCCAGTTGGTGCGGCGGGCGCAGGCCGGCGAAATGGCCGCCTACGAAGAGCTGGTGCGCATCCACCAGCCGCGCGTTCTGGCCGTAGTCGGCGGGATCCTGCGCAGGCGCGAAGATGCGGAGGATGTCGCGCAACAGGCGCTGGCCAAGGCTTATTTTTCGCTGCGGCGATTCGATCAGCGCTCGGCATTTGGCACATGGCTGTACAAGATCGCGGTTAACGAGTGCTGGGATCACCTGCGCAAAAAGAAAGTCCGGCGCTTGGTGTATGAGTCGGACTTGAGCGAAGAGCAGGTTCGGCAGGTGGAAAGCTCCACGGACGCCGCGGGCAGCACAGGGCGTCCGCACGCGGATGCGGCGCAGCGAGCCGAGCAGCGGCAGTTGGTTGAACTCCTGCTGTCGCAATTGGACGAGAAGGACCGCCTGATGCTGGTGATGAAAGAAGTGGAAGGTTTTTCGGTGGAGGAAATTGGTGAGGTCTTGGGACTCAACGTGAACACGGTGAAGGTCCGGCTGTTTCGGGCGCGCGGTCGATTGGTGGAGTTGCATCGGCGACGCGCTCTCAGCCAGCCGGCGACTGGTTCGCGGGCGCGCTAAAGCGCGCTAGGCCCTGGGGAGGGTGCCACGGTGAAAGACGAGATGGAACGGCCCGATACAATTCGCAATGCGTCTGCGGGAGACGCGGCGGGGGAGCCTTGCCGGCGCTATGAGGCGCGGCTTGAGGACGTCCTCGAAGGTTCAGCGGATGCCGAACTGGCGCAGCACGTAAACCAGTGCGCCGGATGCCGCGCTGCGCTGGAGCGCGCGCAAGTGGCCGCGACGATTTTGCGCGCGGCAGAAGAGCCTGCACGTGAGCCTGACGGCCGATTTGTGGCCCGCGTGATGGCGCGCATTCGCAGCGAAGAGGAAGTACGCGCCACCGCGGGCGCGTTCTGGGTTCCGGTGCAGACGCTGGCATCGCGCTTGGCGCTGGCGGCGAGCATGGCGCTGCTACTGCTGTCGTTCTACGTGTACAAAACGACGCCGCGTCAGGTGGCGCAGCAACCCGCGCGAACGGAAGCGACTGCGACGGCGGATTTCCCGCAGCCTCCTGCGCAGCCCGCGGATAAAGATGAGGTTCTGGCCTCGCTTTCCGGGTCGCAATATGGATACTAATCAAGCCAATCGCAAGGCGATGGTGTGGCTGGTGGTGGTGTTTGTGCTGGGCGTCGCGCTCGGCGTTTTGGGTACGTATGTCGTTACGACGCGCGTCTTCGCGCGCGGCCAAGAGCAGCGCACTCCGGCTGCCCAGCGCGCGCACTACGTGGATCGTTTGAACCATGAACTGAACCTGACCGACGAGCAGCAGAAACAGATCGACGCCATTATCGCCAGCGTGCAGACGCGCTACGACGCGATCCATCAATCGGTGATTCCGCAATTCGAGCAAGCGCGGCAGGATGGGCGCGCGCAGATTCGCCAGATCCTCACGCCCGAGCAGCGGCCGAAATTCGACGATTTCATGAAGCGTGTGGACGAAGAGCGCAAGGCTCACGAAGCTGCCGGCGGACACTAGCTCCGGCTTCCTTCCGCATCCGCAATCGTGATACTTACTTAACGACGGAATTTCCGTGGTGTCGCGGCGCAGCTGCATCCGCGGCGAAAGGTTTTAGAGACACCGATGCCTGAGCAACCTGCCACGACGCTTGCCCCCGGCAAAGATCCAAGCGCGCTCGTCCCCGTGATTCGTATCGAGAATGTCCACAAGACCTACGACCTGGGCGAAATCCAGGTGCACGCCCTGCGCGGCATTAGCTTCACGATCGCAACCGGGGAATTTGTGGCCGTGATGGGAGCATCGGGCTCGGGCAAATCCACGCTGATGAATATTCTTGGCTGCCTGGATAAGCCGACGCGCGGGCACTATTTTCTCGATGGGATCGACGTCTCCGGAATGTCCAAGACGGATCTGGCGCACATCCGCAATCGCAAGCTGGGCTTCGTGTTTCAGCAATTCAATCTGCTTTCGCGCACGTCGGCGCTGGAGAACGTGGAATTGCCCACGGTGTATGCGGGCATACCCAAAGAGGAGCGCGAGGCGCGCGCGCGCGATGCGCTGGCGAAGGTGGGCTTGATGGATCGCGCGGATCACCACCCAAGTCAGCTTTCCGGCGGGCAACAGCAACGCGTGGCCATCGCTCGCGCACTGGTGAATCGCCCGGCGATTCTGCTGGCCGATGAGCCGACGGGGAATCTCGATAGCCGCACTTCAGTTGAGATCATGGAAATTCTGCAGGACTTGAACGAAAAAGAGGGGCTGACCGTTGTGATGGTGACGCACGAACCGGATATCGCGCAATATGCCAAGCGCACGCTGGAATTTCGCGACGGCAAATTGCGGCGCGATCAGTCGGTCACCGGCCGGCTTTTGGCTCGCGAGGTGCTGCCCACGCTGCCGACGCTCGACGAAGAAGCCGCGGCGGACGCGATCGCCGACGCCACGGCAGCCGATGCCGCGTCTCACGCCGGAACACCGCCATCATCTTCGTCGGATTGACGCGCACCTTTCCGAGCGTTTCAGATGATGCTGGGATCACAATAGGTACAGGTGGGTTTATCTGAATTTAAGCCGAACGGAATGACGCTTTGAAGCAAGTGCGAAAAGTCGACGCTAGGAGACGAGCGACCCGAAACGCTGTGAGAGGGCTCCTGGAAAAATTGATATCCGGCGATATAGAAGTTTATGTTGGTTACCGCCAGCTCTACGGATTTTGGTGCAGCAACAATGCCGCAGTTCAGGAACTGCGACCACTCTTCCGTATACCCGGGATTGAACCAGACGGAATGTTATCGGTAGACGACAATTTTAATTCGAAAGTGCGTGGGCTGGCAGAGAGCATAATTCCTTACTTCGAGGTTGGCGGGGCGGCCTAATTCTCGAGGCCTAACGAGCGGATTTTGTTCAGCAGCGTTTTGTAGGAGACGCCGAGCTGTTCGGCGGCGCGGGATTTGTTCCATTTTGTGGAGCGCAGCGCGGCTTCGATCTTGTAGCGTTCCACGTGGGCGACCGCGCGCGAGGCCACTTCGTCCAGAGGGCCGGCCCAATCGAAATTGTCGTCGAGCATCGCGCCGGGGATTTGCCCCGATGCAGGGCGCGGGCCGGGGAGCTGCAGCGATTCCGGGCCGATCAAATCGGTGTCCGAGAGGATTGCCGCGCGCTCGATCGTGTTTTGTAGTTCGCGGACGTTGCCGGGCCACGCGTATGCGGCGAGCGCCGCGCGCGCTTCCGGCGAAAGCGCCAGGCCGGGCTTGCGAAATTCGCGGCGGAATCGCTCGAGGAAATGGTCGGCCAGAAGCACGACGTCGTTGTCGCGTTCGGAAAGCGGCGGAATCGTGATGGGCACCGCGGCGATGCGAAAGTAGAGATCTTCGCGGAACGTCTTGGCGTTGATGGCGATGCGCAGATCTTTATTTGTAGCGGCCAGAATGCGCACGTCCACGTCGATGGCTTGCGTTCCGCCGACGCGATCGAAGCGCTTTTCTTCGAGCACGCGCAGCAGTTTGGCCTGCGTGGCCAGGGGCAACTCCGCGATTTCATCCAGAAAAATCGTGCCGCGGTGCGCCAATTCCATTTTGCCGATTTTGCGTGCGCCGGCTCCGGTGTATGCGCCGCGCTCATGCCCGAAAAGCTCGTTTTCCACCAAGCCTTCGGGAATCGCCGCGCAATTCAGCGCGACGAAGGGAAGCTCGCGCCGCGAAGAAAGATGATGTATAGCGCGCGCAAAAAGTTCCTTGCCCGTGCCGCTATTGCCCAGCAGCAGCACCGTGGAATCGGTGGCGGCGACGCGTTGCGCTTGCTGCGTGGCTTCGCGCATCGCGGCGGATTCGCCCACGATGCGGGGAAATCCGTAGCGTGCGGCGTACTCCTCGCGCAGCAGCAGATTTTCGCGCAACATCTCTTGCTGCCGTGCGCCGCGCTCGACCAGTAACTTCAAGTGCTCCAGATCGACTGGCTTTTGGATGAAGTCGAACGCGCCATCCTTCATCGCCTGCACGGCTTCTTCGATCGAGCCAAACGCCGTGATGATGATCACAGGAACCGTCGGATCGGCTTGCTTCGATTCGCGCAGGACGTCCAGGCCGGATTGGCCCGGCAACTTGAGATCGGTCAAGACGAGCAAGTATCGGCGCGCGCGAATTTTCTGCACCGCGGCGGAGCCGTCGGCCGCGTCGTCCACTTCGTATCCGGCGCGCTCCAGCGCTTTGCGCAGCATGGCGCGCAGCTCGGATTTGTCTTCGACGAGTAGAAGGGGTTCCACGGCACTCTTTTTATCACGAATCGCGTTGTGAACGGGCGAGGCAATGCGCTCGTGTGCGTTGCCTGTTAGGAGGTGCGTCGCCAAGGGATCGTGCCGGTTAACTCGATGGCGGCGCCGCTTCGGGAACTGACGGCTGCGTTGACGGTTCCGCTGCGGGCGTCGGCGGAGGCGCATTCGTGTCCGATGGCGCTACGTCCGGCTGCTGCGCCGGCGGAGGTGCGGCTTCGGCGGGCGATGAAGATTCGGCGGGCGCCGGCGCCTCCGCTTCACGCTCCCAGCCGGGGTCGCCTCCATTGGCTCGCAGATCGTCTTCGGCGTCGCTGATGGCCTGCTGGTCGTTGGCGATATCTTGTTTCTTCGCGTCGATCGCCTTCGATGTGTCGTCCAAGTCCTGGCGGCTGTACTGTTCCTTCATCGCGGTGTTGGGATCGCTGTAATATTGCTGTTGCTTCAGGCCGTATTCGCGCTGAAGGACGTCGAGTTCCTTTTGGTCGTCGGCAAGTTTCTTATTCAGTTCGGCGAATTTCTTTCGATAGTAGGCTGCGTCTTTCTTTTCGGCGCCGCCGGATGCGCTGGGTTTTGTGCTGCTATCCGCGGAAGCGCTTGCTGTGGCCCCGGGCGCCACGCCGACCACGCTTACCTCTCCCTGCACCGCGCCGATGTTGTCGTTGGTATAGACCTTCGCGGGTTTCGGCTGTTCTTTCCTCGCCGCTTGAGCCTTGCGCGCCGCATCGGCCACAGATCCCTGCGAGGATGAATCCTGCGCAGAGGCCACAGCCGCGCCGCCCAGCAGGGTGCACGCCGCGCAAATCAGAATCAGACATCGTTTGCTCATGGCCAAGAACCTCATTCCGGGCGAAAAATAACGCTCCGGACACCGAATGGCGTTCGCACTGTTCGACTGGTACTAGTCTAGGACGCGCGCCGCCGCGGAATCAATCTCCCCGAGGGACAGGCGTGCAAAAGGTAGCCAAAGGATAAACTCGGCCCCGCCCTCGGGGCAGTTGCGCGCTTCGATCGTGCCGCCGTGCTGCACGAGGATCTTCTGGACGACCGCCAAGCCCAAGCCGGTGCCGTTGGCTTTTGTGGTGTAGAAGGGAACGAAGATTTTAGGAAGGTCATCCTCGGAGATTCCCGGGCCGTTATCCGAAATCAGAACGCGCTGGCCGGCTTGGCCGCCGTTGTGCTCGAAGGAGCCGCGCACCACGACGTGCGCCTCGAAGGCTTGCGACAATGCCGCCTCGGCGGCGTTGCGCACCAAGTTCAGCAGCGCCTGGCGGATCAGCGGCTCGTCGCCGGGCACTTCGCCGAAATCGCCCTCGGCGGTGAGCTGCGCTTGCGGAAGCGATTCGCCGACCTCCGCCAGGACGCGCTCGACCACCGGGCCCAGCGCCACGGGCTCGTAAGAAAGATCGAGCGGCCGCGCAAATTTCAGGAATTCGGTGACCACGTGCGTGAGCGCTCGCGTCTGATCCATGATCTTCTGCGAGTAATCGCCGAGTTCACCGTCGTGCGTTTCCATGTGGATCATTTGCGCATAGCCGGAAATTGTCGCCAGGGCATTTTTGAATTCGTGGGCCAGGCCTGCGGAAAGCTCGCCCAGCGCGGCCAGATTTTCCTTCATCTGCATTTGCTTCTGCAGCGCGGTCAGCTCGGTCAAATCCGAAAACAGGCAGATGGCCCCGGTAACGCGATTTTGCCCGTGCAAAATCGGCGAAATGGAAACGCCCAGTTGGCGCAGCTCGTGATCTGGCGTGGCGTATTCCACTTGTTCGCGGCGGAAGGTGCGGCCTTCCTCCAGGCAAATGCCGATCAATTGCGCCAGGCGAGAATCCGGACCCAGCAGTTCGGTGTACCGGCGGAACGCCAAAGCGTGCACGCCGAGCGCGTTTTCGGCCGCGGGATTCGCGCTGGTCACCAGGCCCGCGGCGCTAACCAGCAGCATGCCGGCGGGCATGTTGCGCGTGACGGCCTCGCTCAAGCGCTCGGTCTGCTGCGCGCGTTCGCGTTCGCTGCGATTCAGTTTGGCCAATTCCTTTTCCTGCTCGCGCAATTTCTGAATCACGGCTTGCAGGGAAGCGGCCATAAACGCTGACGGATTTTCGCTGCGCGGATGGTCGGCGAGCGCATCGTCGCCCTTCGCCGCGGAGCGCGTTATGCGGCGGCGCAGCGCCGTGGAAAGCAGATACACAAATCCAACGACGACGGCGACGAATAGTCCGCCGACCAAAAGCCACACAGGCGTGAGACTCGGATTGGAAATGGAAGACATCATTCAACCCTGAAACAACTTACCGTCCTACGTTACCGCACCCCGGCGACAGTTTGGTACCAGTCCAACATGCGCGTGCCGAAAAAGACCACCAGCAGCGTTCCTGCCCCCAGGAACGCGCCGAAGGGCAGTTCGTAATCGCGCTGCTTGCGGAATATCGCGATGAATGCCAAGCCGATCACGCTGCCCAGAAGCGAGCCGATCAGGATTGCCAGCAGCGCGCGCTCAAGCCCCACGAACGCGCCGACCATCGCCATCATCTTCACGTCGCCCAGGCCCATGCCTTCGCGGCCGCGCAGACGGAAATAACCTTCGGCGACGATCCAAAGCAAGCCGCCACCCACCAGCGCGCCGAGCAGGGAATCCGCGATGGACAAAATGGGCGCCGGCGGCGGGAACTCGAACATGCGGTCTGAGAGCCATCCGGCCACGCGGCCGACGGGCGGCAGAAATCCGCTGATCGCGATCGCGGCCGCCAGGCCGAAGAAATTCACTTTGTCGGGGAGTGTGCGCTCGCGAATATCGGTCGCCACCAGCACGACGATCAGCGCCGAGAGCAGCGCCCACTTCGCGGCTTCGAGCGTTGGTCCAAATGCGGCCGCGCACGCGACGAAGAGCAATCCTGTCGCCAGCTCAACCGCCGGATACATCCAGGAAATCGGCGTCTTGCACGCGCGGCAGCGTCCGCGCAGCACGAGCCAGCTTACGAGTGGAATGTTGTCATACGGACGAATCGCGCGGCCGCAGCCGATGCAGTGCGACGCGGGCCGCACGATCGATTCACCGCGCGGAATGCGCACGATGCAAACGTTCAGAAAGCTGCCAATAATCAATCCCAAGAGCAGCGCAACGGCGAGAATCACGCAATGAATTTGCCACACCCCGCCCACGCGCTCAACGCCGCACGCAGCGACCGTGCCCGACTCCTAACCCGTGCACGCACCCCGAGTCAGGATATCCAGATCATGTCACGCGTTTGGATAGCCCATCCCCTATTGCTGCGTGCCAGGACATAGAACGTCCCTGCTCCACCCACGAAGCCCGACTGAATTGCGCCGTATGCGAAAGCTTGGTCCCCCATTCTGTCCAAACCAACTCTCGAGAAGTAGATGACGCCTGATGCACCCGGATACTGGCCGTAAAACCGCTTCCAGCAGTCCATGTCAAGGGAGCCGTCTGGCTTCCGGGCGAATATGGGGCGTAGATCGTCTTCTGAGACCAACAAATATGGGATCTTCACGTCGAAGCGCCTCTCCAGCTGATACGACTTGTCATTCTTTGCGTCGAAATCAGCCATGGTGTCCGCTCTGGTCTTGGGGCGCGGCGCTGCATCTTTTGTTCCCCCAACGACAGGTGCCGGCGGACCAGCGTACGTCTCGATATGGATTACCAGTTGTTGCGTATCGCGGAACGCATATTGCGAGTTGAGGAGCAAGCTATACACGGCATATTCCTCGGGGCCAATACCTTGTGGCGTCGCGACCCTCTGAGCCGGGGCCTTCATCGGCGACAACAGTGCCGAGATCCATCCACCCGCGGAAAGCACGACGAATTCGCGTCTGGAAATCATGCCTTGTCCATGCCTCGCCGTAGCCGGCGCTTATCCCATATATAGCTCTTGCCCGATCGACGCAAGGGTCCGAGGGCGCCAGTGCTTGGTTGTCGGTCCGCGGCCGATGTGCGAAAATGAAGTTTAGGATACGCGAGCGATGAGCGAAACCGTCGGACACAACGTCACGCTGGAGCGGCCGGAGGACGTCGGCAAATTCTTGGCCGATCAGGGCGTATTGTTCACGCAGCTCGATAAGGCCGTGAATTGGGCGCGCAAAAGCTCGATTTGGCCGATGGGGTTTGGGTTGGCGTGCTGCGCGATCGAAATGATGTCCATGGCCGCGGCGCGTTATGACATCGCGCGATTCGGCGCGGAAGTTTTTCGCCCTTCGCCGCGGCAAGCCGATTTGATGATCGTCGCCGGCCGCGTTTCGCAGAAGATGGCGCCGGTCGTCAAACAACTTTACGCGCAAATGCCGGAGCCGAAATGGGTGATCTCAATGGGCGCGTGCGCCACGTCGGGCGGCGTGTTCAACAATTACGCGGTCGTGCAGGGCGTCAATCAAGTGATTCCGGTGGATGTGTACGTTCCCGGTTGCCCGCCGCGCCCCGAAGCTCTGCTCTATGCCATCCTGCAATTGCAAAAGAAAATCGATAACGAGCGCGGCAGTTTCAAGCGCGCGCTGAACCTCTCCTAGTTTCGTTTCAATTTCATCCGGAACTTTCACTACAGAGTGCGGAATTACTTTTTTGCGAGCGGAAGCTCGATCACTTCGGCTGTGCCGCCGTTGCACTGCAGTTGCCGGCCGGGGGTGGTGTGCTCGCGGCGCAAAATTCCCATGCCAATCGGAGCCGCGGCGGCGAAGGAATATGCGGCGCTGGTGACCTGGCCGACCTCGGCGCCGCCGGCGAGCAGCTTGGTGCCCGGCTCCGGCGTCGTGGCGCCATTGAAACGCAATCCGACGCGGCGGCGATTCACTTGGCCGCGCGATCGCACGCGTTCGACGATTTCCTGGCCCGTGTAGCAGCCCTTCGTGTAGCTGATATGCGATTCCTCCAGGCCGGCCTCGTGTGGAATTTGTTTTTCGTCGAAATCGACGCCGAACCACGGACGCCCCGCTTCCAAGCGCAACACGTTGATCGCTTCCCAGCCAATTGGGCATCCGCCAAGCGCCGTGACCGCCGCGCGCAATTCACGCCAGATTTCCGCTGCGTGCTCACGGCCAAAAAAGAGGTTTGCGCCAAGCCACGGCAGGCGCACGAGGCCGCACGAAATCTCGCCGAGTTTCACGCCAACATGATCGTGCACCGCGAGCGCCGCGATATCGATGCCGGTGCGCGCGAGCAACAATTCCGCCGCGCGCGGCCCGGCGATCTCGACCGACGCTCTCGACGCGGTGAGATCCGTCAGCGTGACGTCGTCCATGATGATGAATTTTTCAAGATGCGCGAAGGTCGCCGCCCCCACGCTCGCGTGCGAAATCGCCAGAATGGAATCGGGCAGCGCCAGCGTTTCGACTTCCGCCAGAATGTGTCCCTGGGCGCTCAGCAGCAGGCCGACCGTCCCTTGGCCCGGCGCGAGATCGCGCGCATTGCTGGTGAGCACGGCGTTCAGATAGCGCGCGCGGTCAGGTCCCTCGAAGCGAAAAACGGAATGGAAACTCGTGTCCGCCAGGACGACGGACTCATGCGCGGCGCGGTATTCGGCCTCAACGGAGCTGAATCGCGCCGGCAGCGTGCAGCCAAAAAATGTTCCCAGCGTTGCCCCTTCCGCGCGATGCACTTCGAGCAGGGCGCTTTGCAGCTCCATCGGTACTGAAATCCTCCCAGCAATCACTTGAAGAATGCCTAAATGGTATCAGAATCGCGCACGCTACAGCCCCAACTATTTCAGGGATTGGATGCTATAGTTTCTGCCGTGGCTGCACGATTGATTCACGAATCTTTGCCCGTTGGCATGCTGCAATGCAATTGCCATATTCTGGGCGATGCGGAAACGCGCGAGGCGCTGGTCCTCGATCCGGGCGACGAAGTGGAGCGCATCGAGGAAATTCTGGCGCGGCATCGGCTGACGGTGCGCGCCATCGTCAGCACCCACGCGCACATCGATCACGTTGGCGGGCTTGCGCTCCTGGCGAAATCCACGGGAGCGCCGGTGCTGATGCACTCCGCTGATTTGCCGCTTTACGATTTGTTGGCGATTCAAGCGGAGCTGCTGGGCATGCCCGCGCCGGAAGCAACTGAGGTGGACCAGACGCTGAGGGAAGGCGACTCCGTGCGATGGGGCCGCTTCACCGCGCGCGTGTTCCACACGCCGGGGCACAGCCCCGGCAGCATCTCGCTGTATCTGCCCGAAGAAGCCGCGGACGGGGAGGCGCTGACTGCCGCGCGCGAACTCGCCGGGGCCGCGGATGTCGGCGCGGCACGCGACCGCGTCGCGGAGGCGGAGAATGTCCCGCTGCTTTTCGCCGGAGACACGCTGTTCGCCGGCAGCATTGGGCGTACGGATTTGTGGGGCGGCTCGTACCGGCAAATCATCGACTCGATCCGCGAAAAGCTGCTGGCGCTGCCGGATCGCACGCTCGTGTATCCCGGCCACGGTGCCCCGACGACAATCGGCGAAGAGCGCGAAACAAATCCGTACCTGCGGTGAAGTGGAGTCGCTAAAGGGGTTTTGGGCCGTTGAATATCGCGCGATTTCTCAAAGCTTTGGAATTTGCCGCCGCCAAGCATCGCCGCCAGCGCGGCAAGGACGCGGAAAACTCGCCCTACATCAATCATCCGATTGCGGTCGCCACGGTGCTGGCGGTGGAGGGCGGCGTCACCGACGAGGCGACGCTGATTGCCGCGATCCTGCACGACACGGTCGAGGACACGCAAACGACATATTCAGAGCTCGAGCAGAAGTTCGGCGCAGAGGTGACGGGCCTCGTGCGGGAACTGACTGACGATAAATCGCTCGAGAAGGCCGAGCGCAAACGGCTGCAAATCGAACACGCCCCGCACGCCTCGCCTCGTGCGAAAGAAATAAAGATCGCAGACAAAATTTGCAACGTCCGCAACCTTGTGGACTCACCTCCGGCGGACTGGACTCTACAGCGCCGCCGCGAATATGTGGCATGGAGCGAGCAGGTGGTCGCCGGTTGCCGCGGCGTGAATGCCAAGCTGGGTGCGGCGTTCGACGAAGCGATTCGTAGAGCGAAAGCCGCGATGGCTTAGTAGCACAGCCACTCTTGGCTGTGTGCTTTTATCAGGGGCGAAGCCGCAGAGAAACTAAGCGCACACAGGCAGGAGTGCCTGTGCTACCTGGAGACAAATCACCACGTGCTGTACGGCGTGTTCTCAAACGGGGAGAGCAGATCGGAGCTGGAGTGGACGTCGGTGATGCCGGTGCCGTTTTGATCGGGGCTCATCGCTACGTCTTCGTAGCTGACGTGCCAATCGGCTTGCTTGGTGATCGGGTCCAGCGGAACTTCGCGCAAGTAGCCGGCCTGGACGAGGTCCTCGAGAGATTGCGGCGCGGTGAGTTTGTCGAGCGAATATTGCTCGATGCCGTGGCGCATCACCCAGAGATCTTGTTTCAGCGCGGCTTCCTTTGCGCGGGTGACGGAGCGTTCGTAGCGCCCGCCGGCCATGGCCAGCAAGATCAGGATGATCGTGATGACGATCATCAGCTCCATCAGCGTAAAGCCGAGCGCGGCGCCATCGCGGCGCGAAGCCCTTCGATCACGTAGAGAATCGATTAAGCGCATGATCTACCAACCCGAATACTTGCTGCCGTCGAGACCTATTCCGCTCGAAAGCGAGTAAACGTCAAAAACATCCTGGCCGCCCCAAGCGTCTGAATCGGGATCGTCCTGTACGGAGCGCAATCCCCAATCGGCTTTGCCGGTCATGGGATCGATCGGAATCTTGCGCAAAAAACGGACTTGCATGGTGACGGCCGCGCCGCCGTTGTTCGATTCGGATTGTCCGAATGAGCTGGACGTGGAGCTGGACGACGAAAACGGCGAAGCGGACGTGGCCGGAGCGGCGGCGTTGCCCGCGGCACCCGCTCCGATGGGCGTGCCTATTCCCGCGCCGCCGGCGCCCGCCAGCGTCACATCCACTCCTTGCACAAGAGTGTTGAGGTCCGGCGGATAGCCGTCGGTTGTGGCGTCCACTTGGAAAAGGTTGCGATCGGCGGCGTCTTTGTAGCGGTCGATGGCATTGCGCATTTCGCGCAAGTCGACGCGGAGTTCGGCTTCTTGCTGACGTTTTGCGGTGATGCGCGCCATCGGCAGAGCCGCCGTCGCGAGAATCAGCAGGATCGCGCAGACCATCACCAGTTCGAGCAGCGTCATGCCGCGATCGAGGCGCGGGGCGCGAATGCGGAGTGGGTGCGGCGTAATCGTTCGATGGCCGGTGCGAATCATTTTACGTTGATTGTGGTTTCGCCGGTGACGATTGCAATTGGGTGCTGCAACGAATCGCGCGCGTTGGTTTGCACGATGGAGAGCGTCGTTTGGCCCGGCGCCAGCGCGCGGATCTGGATGCCGAACAGTGTGCCCGTGCCGTTCACGCCGGGCGTGTTCGGCATGCGCGTGGCGGAGACCACCGCTTGTCCGTGATCCTTATCGATGCGCTGTACGAGCGCGATATCCTGCGTGCCGCCGGAGAGGAAGCCGCCCTGGCTGACCTGCTCGATCGAAATAATCTTCGGATCGTATTGCAGCAGCACCGGAATTGAGAACAAATCCTGCACGTTGTCGGCGACCACGGAAATCGTGGTGGTTTGCCCGGTGGAGAGCGAGAGGCTCGAAGGATCGAAGCGAATGCGCGCGCCTTGTCCCGCAACGAACGGCGTCGGAGCGGCGGCTGCGGGGCTCGGGCTGGCCGGCGCCGGCGCAGCGGCCGCAGGTGCGGACACGGGCGCGGAGGTCGTAGGCGCGGCCGCCGATGCCACGTCCTGAACCATGCGCACGGACGGCGTGGTTTCCGTGCCGGAATAGAACGATTGCAGGCTCTCGGGCGTGATATCCGGCAAACGAATGATGTGCGGGATCAGCACGATCAGCAGTTCATCGTCGTTGTTGGTGCCGTTAACGCTTCCAACGAAGTAGCGCAGCAGCGGAACTCTGGCCAGTCCCGGCCATCCGGAAATCGCATTGGAAAGTGTCTGCGAGGACAAGCCGGCGAGGATGCTGACCTCGCCGTCTTTCAGGCGGACTTCGTGTTCGATTTTGTCCTGGCCGATTTCGGGCTCGTTGATTCCCCCGATGGGGATGGTAGCCACAACCGAAGAAATATCCACGGTGAGTTTCAGCGTAACTTCGTTATCGGGGTGGACGCGCGGCGTAATATCCACGTTCACGCCGACGTCGATGTACTGGAATTGCGTGTTGACGAGCGGGCTGATACCGGTGGCGGAAGAAGTCCCGACAGCGCCGGTGGAAAAGCTGCCGGTGGCCACGGGAACGCGATCGCCGATATTCAGCTTGGCCTCCTCGCCATCCACAATGCGAATCTCCGGATTCTGCACGGTGTGCGTCGTGGTGTCAGTGAGCAAGGCATTGGCTGTGGCGGTGGGCAAAGTGATGCTGTAATCCCGAAGGAGTCTGCTGGGTTTCGGGACCAGCGGGAGCGTGCCGCTGCTGCTGGAACTGCCGGAGCCGCTGGATCCAGTGGACGTGGTTGACGTCGGCGCGAGCGTCACTGATGTGGGCAGCGTGATGCCAAGGTCGCGCATGCGGTCGCGGTTGGCGGTGAGCACGGCCACCTCCACGACCACCTCCGGTCGCGCGCGATCCACATCATCAATAATTTTGGCGGCGAGCATGAGTTTAGCGGGCGTGTCTCGAATTACGATCGCGTTCATCGAGTTGATCTGCTGCACGCGATGCAGATCGAGCAGCGCGCGCAGGCTGGTTACCAGGTCGGTCAGATCCTGCGGCGCAATCGAATTCTTGATGTAAAACGTGCGCACGTCTTCGTCTTCAAAGTCGTGCCGCTTCTGCGTTTGATCCACGGTGACGAAGATGATGTTGCTTGCCAACGGCTTCCAGAACGCCTTGCTTTCAATGGCCGCGTCGTCCAGCGCTTCTTCCAGTGTGACGTTGTTGAAATCGACTCCCACGCGGCGCGAGGTGAAATCCGGATCGAAAATTACGGTGATCCCGGCCAGCTTGGCGATGGTCTCGAAGACGATCTTCGAGTCATTGGTCATTTTCAGATTGATCGGCGTGGTGGAAAGCGGCTTCAGTTGCGGCGGCCCCGCCTCGAGCTTGTCTTCGCCGTTGGATTCGTTGGCCGATGCGCCGGGCGTAGCCTCTGCCGCGGCGGCGCGCGCGTTCAGCAGGGCCAGAGTGTTCCGCACTTCCTCGTCGGCGGCCGGGTTGGAAGGATCCAGTTCGCCGGCCTTGCGAAATTCCGCGATGGCCAGATCGAGATCGCCCTTCTCGCGGAGTTTCTCTCCGGCCTGGATGTGCGCTTGCGCGGCCTCAAAACGCATCTGGTCCGCGCGGATCTTGTACTGCGTGTTCGCCGGATCGGACTTCAGGGCGCGATTGTACGCGGCCAGGGCGGTCTCGTAATCCTGGACGGCCTCCGCCTTCTTGCCCAGATTGAAGTCCTGGTTGCCTTTGGCGCATCCACCGAGCGAGATCAGGATGCTGGCAAAGGCCACGGCGGCCAGGGTGCGACGCTGCGGCATCTACACTCCCATGGAGGGGCGAATTCGACTCAGTCTAACACCGGGTTCAAACGCCCACAAGGTGATGTCTTGCTTCTAGTTACTAGCGGCGGCTATGATAGCTGGCTGTGGCCAAAACTGTAAAACCAAACAAGAAAGATTCATCTCCAGGCGAAAGGGTTGTCGCGCAAAATCGCTCCGCCTCCTACAATTACCACTTGCTGGAAAAAATGGAAGCGGGAATGGTGTTGAAAGGTACCGAAGTGAAATCATTGCGCGACGGCAAAGCTATGCTGCGAGACGCCTATGCCATCGTGCGAGGGAACGCCGTTTGGCTGGTTAACTGCCACATTCCAGAGTACTTGGCGGGCGGTCCGTTTAACCATGAGCCGCTGCGCGCGCGCAAGCTGCTGCTGAATAAGCTGGAGATCGACAAGCTGGCGGGCAAAACCGACCAGAAGGGCTTGACGATCATACCTCTGCGGATCTATTTCCGCGGCGGCCGGGCCAAATGCGAATTGGCGCTCGCCAAGGGCAAGAAAATGTGGGATCGGCGGCAGGCCGAGCGCGATAAAGAGACTCGGCGCGAGACGGAAGAGGCGCTGCACCGCTATCGGCGGCGCTGAAACTGGGCCGCCGCGGAATCGCGCGAATCGCAAGACCCTAATAGCAAGATCAGAAATCGAAACCGAAAAGGAGCAGCATGGAAATCACTCTGGCAACTCAGCCGGCTGCGGAGCTGGAAGCCGGCGCTTTGGTCACCTACGCGTTCGAGAAAGAGAAGCCGATCGAGGGCGCGCTCGCGGAGCTCGATAAGGCCGTCGGCGGAGCGCTGGGGCGGTTGGCAGACGCGCGCGAATTGACCGGAAAGGCGCTGGAAATGACGCTGCTGCATTACCCGAAGGGGATTAAGGCGGAAAGATTGCTCGTCGTCGGCGCCGGGAAGAAAGAGAAATTTTTGCGCGCGGAGCTGCGCAAATTGTCCGCGGCGGCGGCGCGATTTTTGAAATCGCGCTCGGTGCGCAAGCTCGCATTCGCCGCGCGTGAAGATGACCGCACGGCCGCGGCCGCTGAGGCCATTGCCGAAGGATTGCTGCTCGGCGAATACGAATCGGACCTGTACAAATCGGAGAAAAAGGAACCGCAGGCCATCGACGCCGCGCTGCTGGCTGGTTGGGATGGCGCGGCTCGCAGCGCGGGCGAACAGGGTTTGGCGCGCGGGCTGGTGCTTGCCGGAGCGCAGAATTTCGCGCGCGATCTCGGAAACGAACCTTCAAACAAGCTCACGCCGAAAATGCTGGCCGCGCGCGCCGAGCAGATGGCTCGCGACGAAGATCTGGATATCGACGTCTTCGACGAAAAGAAACTTGCGGAACTGAAAATGGGAGCGCTGCTTTCTGTGGCGCGAGGCAGCGTCGAGCCGCCGCGGCTGATTGTGGTCACCTACACGCCGGAGAAGGCTCCGGCCGCCAACGCGCCGGTGCTGGGGTTGGTCGGCAAGGCGGTCACATTCGATACCGGCGGAATCTCCATCAAGCCCGCCGCCAATATGGAGGACATGAAATTCGATATGTGCGGCGGCGGGGCGATGCTCGGCGTGATGCGTGCTCTGGCGCACTTCAAGCCGGCGATCAAAGTGATCGCCGTCGTGCCCGCCACCGAAAACATGCCGGGCGGAAAAGCGCAGAAGCCCGGCGACGTGCAGATCGCGATGTCCGGAAAATCCATTGAGGTGATCAATACCGACGCCGAGGGCCGCTTGATTTTGGCCGACGCGCTGTATTACGCAAAGCAACTCGGCTGCACGCATCTGGTGGACGCGGCCACGTTGACCGGCGCAATCGTTGTTGCGCTTGCAGGCGTGAATACGGGAGTTTTCGGCTCCGACGAGCAATTCACCGAGAAAGTTTTGGCGGTCGCCAAGGCTGCGGGCGAGAAATTCTGGCCGATGCCGCTCGACGACGAATATCGCGACATGATCAAGAGCACCATCGCCGACATTCAAAACGTCGGCAGCGGCAAAGGCGGCGGAGCCAGCACCGGCGCCGCATTCCTGCGCGAATTCACCGGCGACACTCCCTGGGTGCATCTCGACATCGCCGGCACCGCGTGGGTCAACGACGCCAAAGCGTGGAGCGCCAAAGGCGCCACCGGCGTTGCCGTCCGCACCCTAACCGAACTCGCGATGCAACTGAAGTAGTCTTGAAGGTTTTGTAGGGGCGGAGCTTGTCTCCGCCCGCTCTTCCTACATCTTCTCTGGGGCCTCAATTCCCAGGATGTCCAGCGCAGCGATCAATTGCCGCTCGACAAGCGCCGCCGTATCCAGCAGGAATTGTTTCTTCGCGGCATCCGCTTCGGAGAGAATGTGATGCTTGTGGTAGAAAAGATTGAATGCCTGTGCGAGCTGGAAACTATATTTGGCGATGAACGCCGGCTCCTGCGCGCCCAGCGCGGCTTCGATCTGCGTCTCTAGCGAATCGGCCAGCAGCACTAATTCCCACACGTCGTTTTCTAGCAGCGTGTCGGCGGCGGGCGGCGTGCCAACAGGCGGGGCCGCGGCCGCGCCGTTCGCCCCTTGTTCCGCAAGCTTGCGAAAAATGTTGCGGATGCGCACGACGGCGTATTGGCAGTACGGCCCGGTCTCGCCCTCGAAGCTCAGCGCGTCCTTGAAATCGAAAGCGATGATCGTCGAGCGCGTAAAGCGCAGCAGAAAATAGCGCAGCGCCCCGATGGCCACGCAGTGCGCGATTGCCGCGCGCTCGGCGTCCGGCGTATCGGCGTGGCGCGAATCGACCTCCGCACGCGCCGCAGCCTCCAGCCGATCCAGCAAATCGTCGGCTTTCACACCCAATCCTTTGCGCCCGCTCACTTCCACGTACGGCCGCTTCTGATCCTCCTCCGACAGCGCGTAGCCCATCTCCGCGGCGCAGCGCGGCGTGAGCGCCACAATTTCGTACGAAAAATGCGTCGAGCGATCCGCCTCGGAATCGAATCCCAGCGCGCGCAGCCCCGCCACCACCACGCGCTGCAAATACGCCTGCCGCGCATCGATCACATTGAAAACTTCCGTCGCGTGGCCGAAAGCGGGGAAGGTTGCAGCGCCGCGCTCGGAAGTTGTGGTCCAAAGTGTGCGCCCATCGGGATATGTCTCGAACGGTTGATAATGAAAATCTCGGGCCAGCAATCCGAATTTCCAGAGCTGGTAGGCAATGTCTTTGCCGACGTACGTCACGGTGCCGTTCGAGCGCACGATGATTTTCGCGTCGTCGTCGGACTCGGTCGCGCCGGGCTCATCCATGCGCATCACCCAGCAGCCGGAGTTCTTGCCGCCTTCGGCCACGTGAATTGCTTCGCGCTGCTTCAATTGCTCGAATGCGGCTTCCCAGAATTTCAGGTGCAGGATCTCGCTTTCGCGCGGCAGCAAATCGTATTCGATTCCCAAGCGCAGCATCGTCTGGAGATGCGCGCGCAGCACGGCGGTCGAAACGATCTCCGCCATTTCCGCCGACGCGCCGCCCCCTTCTTCGATCGCCTTCAGCGCCTCGCCACGCAGGGCCTGCCGCGATTTATTTTCCTCGAAGAATTGCGTCACGCGTGCGTACAAATCCCAGCACAGATAATCGAATCGCGGCTGCCCGGCCAGCAGGCGCACGTCCTCGACCGATTTCTTCTCCATGTGCTCGAAGCCGACGACCACGTCCGCCACTTGCACGCCGGTGTTGTCTACGTAGTTTTGGACCTCAACGTTTCGTCCCGTGCGCCGCAGCAGACGCACGAACGTATCGCCCAGCGCCGCATTGCGCAGATGCCCGATGTGCGCCGCTTTATTGGGATTGATATTGGTGTGCTCGACGATCGACTTCGGCGCCGTGTCTGGAGCTATCGGCGTCGCCGCGGAATCTCGTTTCGTCGCCTGAAAGAATGCGCCGCGGTCAAAAAAGAAATTCAGGTACCCGCCGCCGGCAACTTCCACGCGCGCGATGCCTTCGATCAGGCCCAATTCCGCCGCGAGTTCCTGCGCGATCAGCCGCGGCGCGCGCTTCAGCCGTTTCGCCAATTCAAACGCAAGCGGCGACGCCAGCTCGCCCATCTCGACCTTCGGCGGCCGCTCGGTGACCGGCGAGACTTCGACGCCGTATTTTTGCTTTACGATATCGCGCAGCGCAGCACGCGCGCGCGCTTCAAGGATGAGATACACGACGCTCCGGTTAAAAAATTAGATTCCCGATTATAGGCAGCGCGCGCAGGCCAGTCAAAGTGCACACGTGCCTCGTAGTGTTGCAATTGACGTATGATTCTGATCTCGGCAGGGAGGATCGCCTTATGGCCCAATGGGAATTCATAGAAGATTCCGTTATGACGCTCTCGATTCAGGGCGCATTTCAGAGGGCAAATGTATACGCGCCCGCGGCTTCGTCTGATGCAATACGCAAAGCTGTAAACACGAAGCTAAGGTGCCTGCTTCGAGACTTGGCTTCCCAATATGTCAATCCTGTGACCGAGCAACAGCACAAGATCAACATCCAAGGAATCTCCGACGACCTGACCAGAGAATTCAAAGGTTGTAGCGTTCTTCATGGAAACAGGTTTCGCATCGGTATCGCCCAAAAAGCGCTCAACCTTTACCTTAAATACCTGTGGTGCTTGGGAAAGATAGCACGTCCACCGCACTGCCCGTTTGACTTCCGAATCATCAACAAGCTTCCGTTGGAAGCGCAGCAGAAGAATGCACTCCAGTGGACCAAGCTGGACTCAATGGATGACTATCAGGCTCTGGTGAATGCGGGCCTGAGCAAGATCAAGATGACTGGGTGCCCGTCGCTAGCAGAATGGGAACTCGAAGAATGGAAATCGGATTCGATGCTCAATTAGGATGGGACGGTGTGCATCGAGAGCGGCGCGATCGTCGAGGGGGTTCCGCTCGCAAGGGCTCGGATGCTCAATTTGACAGCGCTCTGCGTGGCCCGTAGTATCGTTCGACTGGAATCGCGTGCGTAAGTTATGCGGGCGTGGCCGGTGCCGCCTCACTTCTGACAATGAGCCCGAATCAGGACAAGCCGAAATTCTATATCACGACGCCGATCTACTACGTCAACGCGCGGCCACATCTGGGCCACAGCTACACGACGATCGTGGCGGACACGATCGCGCGCTACAAGAAAATGCGCGGCTTCGACGTAGTGCTACTGAGCGGCACGGACGAGCACGGCCAAAAAGTGGAGCGCTCGGCGCGCGCCGCCGGTGTTGAGCCGCAGCAATTCGTGGACACGATTTCGGCCGAGTATCGCGCGCTGTGGCAGCAACTCGGTTTGGGCATCGATCGCTTTGTGCGCACCACGGAGCTGCGTCACGCGCATGCCGTGCAAATGCTTTTCCGGCGCATTCAGGCCAACGGTTGGATTTACAAGGGGCACTACGAAGGGAATTACTGCGTCTTCGACGAAATGTACGTGGAAGATCCCACGCCGGGAATTCCGTGCCCCGAATGTGGCCGCCCCACAGAGCGCGTGCGCGAAGAGAATTATTTTTTCAAGCTCGGCGATTTTCAGAAGCGCTTGCTGGCGCATTACGAAGCGCATCCGGAATTCATCCAGTCCGAAAGCCGCCGCAATGAAGTGCTTTCGTTCGTGCAGGGCGGGCTGCGCGATCTTTCGATCAGCCGTACCACTTTGAAATGGGGCATTCCGTGGCCCGGCGATGAAAAGCACGTGTACTACGTTTGGTCCGATGCCCTCACCAGTTATTTGACGGGAATCGGCTTCGCGGACAATCCGAAAGAGTACGCTCGCTTGTGGCCTGCCGACCTGCACTTGGTCGGAAAGGAAATTCTGCGATTCCACGCCGTGTTCTGGCCGGCATTTCTGATGGCGGCGGGCGAACCGCTGCCGAAGCAATTGTTCGCGCACGGCTGGTGGCTATTCGATCAGGAAAAAATGTCGAAGTCGCGCGGCAATGTGCGCCGTCCGCAGCCGATCGCCGCCGTGCTGGGCATCGACGCGCTGCGATATTTTCTGCTGCGCGAAATGGTCTTCGGCCAGGACGGCAATTTCAGCTACGACGCGCTGATCACGCGCTACAACGCCGATCTCGCCAACGGCCTCGGCAATCTCGCCAGCCGCGTGCTGACGATGATCGAGCGCAATTTGGGCGGAGTGGTGCCGTCGGTGGGCCAAGGATCGAATCCGGCGGGGCAGCAGGGAACCGCGGACGATTTCACGGATGAGAATTTGGCAGAGATCGTCAATCTCTACGAGACTTACAAGTTTTCGCTCGCGCTCGAAAAGATTTGGGGCTTGATCGCCGCGTGGGACAAATATCTGGCCGCGGAGAAGCCGTGGACGTATGCCGAAGATCCGAGCCAGCGGGGAAAATTGGAGCAAACGCTGGCGGGCGCGGCCGAGGCGCTGCGCATTATCGCGATCCTCGCGCATCCGGTGCTGCCGAACGCCACGGCGAAGATTTGGCAACAGCTCGGGAGGCGCGAGCGGTTGGAAGATCAGCGCATCGATGAAGTGAAATGGGGCGCGGCGCCGGGCGAAACTCACATCGGCAAACTCGAACCAATCTTTCCGCGCGTCGAGAAAGCGCAAGCGATCGAAAGGATGGAAGCCATGGAACAGGATTCACAGAAACCCGCTGCACCCACAAGCGCAGAGAGCGCACCGGCCAGCACGCCGGCCGCTGCCGCAACTCCCGCGCCTACAGCCGAGCCCGGCGCGGCGCCAGCGGCCGCGGCGGCGACGGCGAAGATCGGCATCGAGGATTTTGCCAAGATCGAATTGCGCGTCGGCCAAATCAAAACCGCGGAGCGCGTTCCAAAGGCCGATAAGCTGCTGATGCTCACCGTAGATATCGGTGATGAAGTGCGCCAAATCGTCGCGGGCATCGCTACGGTGTATGAACCCGAGAAATTGATCGGCCGCAAAGTGATCGTCGTCGTGAATTTGCAGCCGCGCAAGCTGCGCGGCGTGGAATCTAATGGCATGATCGTCGCGGCGTCGGGGCCGGATGGCTCGCCCGTGCTGGCCGGTTTTCTGGAAGACGTGCCGGTCGGCGCGCGATTGAAGTAGAACCGTTCCGCAGAATCTAAAGTGGAAACTCCTTCAGCACCTCAACTCGAGCTGATCGATTCACACGCGCACCTGGACGCTTCGGAATTTGACGGCGATCGCGCCGCCATGCTGGAACGCGCGCGCGCGGCAGGCGTGTCCACGATTTTGACGGTTGGCATCGGCGCGACGCTCGATGAAATTCGCGGCGCGATCACTCTGGCCGAGCAGCACGATTGGATTTTCGCCGCCGCTGGATTTCATCCGCACGATGCAAATGCCGCGGGCGATGCGGAATTGGCGGCTCTTGCGGAATTGATGCGCCACCCGCGCGTTGTGGCGTGGGGAGAAATAGGCCTCGATTATCACTACGATCATTCGCCGCGCGACGTTCAAGCGCGCGTCTTCTCGCAGCAACTCAAACTCGCGCGCGCCGCGAAATTGCCGGTGATCATTCATTGCCGCGAGGCTTGGGCGGACTGCCTAGACATTCTTGATCGCGACTGGCGCTCATCCGGCCTCGGCGGAATCCTGCACTGCTTTTCAGGAACGGCGGCGGAAGCGCGGCGCGGTATCGAAATGGGTTTTCTGATTTCTTTCGCCGGCAACGTGACGTTTCCAAAATCGCAGGCGCTGCGCGACGTCGCGCGCGAGCTGCCTCTTTCCTCGCTATTGATTGAGACCGATGCGCCGTACCTCGCTCCGCCTCCGCATCGTGGCCGGCGCAATGAGCCGGCATTCGTGGCCGAAGTAGCGCGAACCTTGGCAACTGTGAGAGACTTGCCCGTGGCCGAAATTGCCGCTGCCACGCGCGACAATTTCAGTCGCATGTTTAGCATCGCTGGGAATTCATTCGACCGGGCGCACGGGGTCGCGCGGAGAGAGCCATCGCAACTCTAACTGCCAAAGAGATGTTCGATCTGGTGCGCGACGATCTGGGCCGCGTTGAGGCGGAGCTTGCCCTGCAGAACGGCTCGGCGATCGAACCCGTCTCCGAAATCACCAGCTATCTCATGGCCGGCGGCGGGAAACGGCTGCGGCCGGCGCTATTGCTGCTGGCGGCTGGCTACGCTGGCTACAGCGGTCCGAGCGCGATTCGGCTCGGCGCAGTCGTTGAGCTGATTCATTCGGCCACGTTAATTCACGATGATGTGATTGACGGCGCGGACACGCGGCGCGGACGACCTTCCGCGAATTCGCGCTGGGGCAATCATCGCAGCGTGCTCGCGGGCGACTGGTTGTATATGCAATCGTTCCAAATGGCGCTGGACGAGCGAAATTTCAAGGTGCTCGATATCCTGATCGAGCTGACGCAGAACATGGTGGAAGGCGAGCTGTTGCAACTTTCAAAACTCGGCCGCATCGATCTGAGTCCGGACGACGCGCTGGAGCTTGCGGCGCGCAAAACGGCGTGCTTGTTCAGCGGCTGTGCGCGGCTGGGCGCCGTGCTCGGCAATTTGGATGACGATGGCGAACAGGCGCTGGCGGAATATGGGCGCTGCGCCGGCTTGGCGTTTCAGATGGTTGACGATTTGCTGGACTTCACGGCGTCGCCGGAACGATTGGGCAAGCCTGTGCTGAGCGATTTGAAGGAAGGCAAAGTGACGATGCCGCTGATTTTCGCGATCGATAACGGGCATTCCGAGGGGCGCCGGCTGGTGGCGAAAGTTTTGGAAGAGGGCGGATTCACCAGCGTGCGGCCGGAGCAAATCACGGCTCTGGTGCGCGAATCGGGCGCGCTCGATCGAGCGCGGCAACTGGCCGGAGATTACGCGGCGCGCGCGAAAGCTTGCTTGAATGGAAATGCGCGCGGAGATTTCGGGCGCGCCCTGGCGGCTGTGCCCGATTTTATTCTCGACCGCGATAACTAACGCGCGCCATCTGCGCGGCAGGAATTCGATTTCGGTGCAATTCAAACTGGGCCCATGCTTCCTTTCCGGCTTGTCTACCACGAAGACTACGACCTGCATCTAGGCACGCACGTTTTCCCTTCGCAGAAATTCCGTTTGATTCGCGATGCGCTGCTAGTGGCAGGCGTGGCTGGACCGGAAGATTTCCTGACGCCACAGCCGGCCAGCGACGCGGATGTTTTGCGCGTGCACACCGAAGAGTGGGTGAGCAAACTGCGCGACGACAAATTGACGTTCACAGAGCGAATGCGCCTGGAGATTCCGCATTCGCCTGAAACGATGCGCGCGTTTTGGCTGGCCGCGGGTGGATCGATTCTGGCCGGTCAGCGCGCGCTGCAAGATGGTTTCGCGGCGAATCTGACCGGAGGATTCCATCACGCGCACGCTGATCACGGCGAAGGATTCTGCATGATTCACGATGTGGCGATTGCCATTCGCCGATTGCAGGCGGACGGCGCGATTCGCACGGCGATCGTCGTAGATACCGACGTGCATCAGGGCAACGGCACGGCGGCGATTTTCTCCGGCGATCCCAGCGTCTTCACGTTTTCGATTCACCAGGAGAATAACTATCCGTTGCCCAAAGAAACTTCCGATCTCGATATCGGATTGGATGATCGCACGGGCGACGCTGAATATTTGGATCGGCTTAAACGCGGCCTGCTCGCTGCGCTTAGGAAAATTCAACCCGATATCGCGTTCTACGTTGGAGGAGCCGATCCGTTTCGCGACGATCTGCTGGGCGGATTGGCGCTGACAATCGAAGGACTGGAAGCGCGCGATCGGTTGGTGTTTGAGGAATTGCGCAAGCGCGGCGTGCCCATCGCGATGACGCTGGCGGGAGGCTACGCGCGGCGCGTGGAAGATACGGTGCGCATCCACGTCAATACGATTCGCGAGGCTGCGGCAATTTCTCGCCGCGATGCGCCAGGCACGCAGGGATCACGGTGACGGCGCCGCGGGCGCGGCGCTTGGCGTCGCGGCTGCGGCGGCGGACACCAGCGTCTTATCGATCGCGGTCTTCAACTGTGACACCGAGGTATCGTGATCGTAGCCATCGGCGCGGAATGCGATCTTGCCGGTGCGATCGAGAATCATGAGCGTGGGCAAATCCTTCACGCCAAGCAGTTCGTTCAATCCATCGGCGAAAACCACGGCGCCGAACACATGCACTTGCTGCAGATACGGCTGAACGCGCGTGGCGTCTTCATCCGTATTCACAGCGACGAAAACGATATCGTTGCGGCCAGCATAATCTTGTTGGAGTGTGGTTAGCTGCGGTTCCAGTTCGCGGCAGGGCGTGCACCACGTGGCCCAGAAAGATAGAACGACCACTTTGCCTTTGGCGCTTTGCATTTGGAACGGCGTTGTGCCATCCGGTTTGCTCAAAACAAATTGCAGAGGATCTTTGACTCCTTGATTGGGCGCGGGAGTGGCCGTGGGTTTCGTGACGGTCGCGTCTTCGTCGTAGGCCTGAAGCAAGCGCTCGCCGAGTCCAGCATCGCTGCCATGCTGCAGTCGCCATAGGTTGCCAAGTTTCTTGCGAAGCACCGCGCGATCCACCGTGGCATCGTCCTGATCGGGCAGCACGAAGGCGAGAGCGTACTGGCGAATGGCTTCATCGGGGTGCTGCTGGATTTCGGCGACTTCGCCCAGATGCATCGCGGCCGCTGGGTTCGGAAGAATTTGGTAGGCCGCCTCGAAGTCTTTCTTGGCGTCGTCGTACTTCTCGCTGTCCATTTCTAACCGGCCGCGCATTAGAAGCACCGTCACCTGCGCATGCTTGCGGTTGGTTGCCCAATCTTCGGCGGATTCCTGGTCGGAGCGCTGGTCGGGCGTCGCTCTCTGAATTTGATCCAGCACGCGCGAGGTGTAGTCCGTCGCGCGCTCGAGGCTGGCGGGGTCGCCCTTTTGCTCGAGCATGCCCGCGGCCAGGAGCATCACTTGCGCGTCGGTTGGATCGATGGCGATTAGGCGCTCGGCGTAATCCAGGGCCTTGGTGGAATCGCGAATTTGCAGCGACGCTTCGACCAACGCGCGATAAATTTCCGGCTTGCGCGGCGCGTCGGGGAATTTCTTTAGGTAATCCTCAAGATTCTTGACGAGAGCGGCGCTGTCGTTATTGGCGCTCTCGACGGCTTGCTGAAGCTCGGCTTCCGGATCGGGCGGCTTAGGAGCGGCTTGCGCAGGCGGCGTTTTTTGCTGTGCTGGCGCGCTGGCGTTGGGCGCGGACTTCGGTTTCGCCGCGGGCGCAGTTTTCGGCGCGGGCTTGGGTGCAGTTGCGGGTTTCGGCGCAGGTGCAGGTGGAGTTTGGGATGCGGGTGGAGTCTGGGGCGCGGCGGAAGGTGCGGGCTGCGGCGCGGCGGGCAGCGTGGACTGCGGCGCAGTTGGTTGCGCGGCCTGTCGCGCGCAGAGCGGCGCGGCGATCGGCGCGAGAAGCAGCACAATTATCGGCAGCATGCGCGACGCGAAACTTTTCGTTGCGGATCGAATCGTAATTTTCATAGGGGCGCCATTGTATCGTGTTCGGGCCGCGGCCGTGGAAAACAATCTCAGCTCGGCCGCCAGCCGCTGCTATTTGAAATCCAGCAGCACATCGGTCATGTGCGTTGACGTGCTCGGCCGAACCCAGTGGCCCATTTCCGTGTAGTGAATCGGCAGATCGCCGAAGATCTCCGGTGTGGGCTTTTGCAGCTTGGCGATGAACTGATCCACGTATACCGAATCGAAAATTTGCGCGGGCGAAAGATGAAATGCGGCGCGCACGCGGTTTTCTCCATCGAGCGATAGGCCGGTGATGATCAAATCGCCCATGCGGTAAAGGGGACCTTCGTCGATCGTGACGGAATAAGTGACGCGTCCATTGGAATCGTCGATGGTTTCCTGCGTGGTGAGTTTCGCGTCGAGATGTCCCATGTGGCCGTAGGCTTGCTGAACCTTATCCCAGCCGGCGCCGATCTCCATGCCGTCGGCGATGTCCCCGGCCTTGAGGCCGACGAGGGTGTTGAGCGAGGCGGCGTCCAGGACGGTGTTGCCGGTCCACTGCGCGCCGCCGAAGTAATAGATGGGGCCGGGATCGACGGCCAGAAACACGGCGACCCTTGCAGGCGGCGGGGAGTTGGGAGCGCCCTCGGGACGCACAACCGGCGGCGTGAATTGAACGCGAAGATGGCCGCCGGCGAAATAAACGGGCCGGACTTGTTCGAGCTCAAACAGCTCGGTGGTCATGCGGGAGTACGGTTTGCCGACGACATCCGCGAGGCTCTGATGGACGTGCGCATCGCTGGCTGCTGCTTGATCGCCGAACTGCACGGAGCCGACGATCAGGGAATCGCCCTCGATTGAAAACTGGAGGATTTTCCCGCCGGTGAGCGGATCTTCGGTGATTTGGCGATCGACGACGGCGTGCACGCCGCGGCCGGTGAGCGCGGCTTGCAGCGCGGCGCTCAATTGATCGAGGAGCGTGCCGCCATCGGGCGCGCCGCCGTCGAAGAGTGGCACGGCTTTCTTCAGCGCGGCGGTCAGCTCATCGTCGGTGAACCACGGGATGTTGTCGTACTCCACGGGAAGGCTCGGCGCATCTTGCACGATGAATTGGACAGAGACGCCGTCGGGCTTGGTGGTGAACTTGTAATTGACTTGGGCGAACGTGCCGATCTCGGCGAGCTTGTCCGCGGCGGCTTGCAGGTCGTCGCGAGTGACGACTTGGCCGACGGTGAGGCCGCTGGCGGCTGCGATTTGATCCGTGGAAAAGCGTTGCGTGCCGGTGACGGTGACGGCGGCGAGCTTCGATGTGCCGGTCGAGGACTGTTGCGCGCGCGCCGGCAGCGCAAACGGTCCAGCGAGAGCCGCGGCGAAAATGACGATGAGGATTCTGCGAGCGTGCACGGCGGACATTGTACGCGGACATTGTACGCTCGTTTTGGCACGGCGTGTCGAGAGATGAAACGCGCGCGCCGGCGCTGCGAGGCCTGCAAGCGATTGAAGGGAAGCGTGTTGCTCCGAAAACTTCAAGTTAAACTGCAAGGATTGGGTCTGAGGGGTAGTGTCCTAATTTCAGGACGCCGCCGAGAGCGGGGGTGTGCTCAGATTGTCCTAATTTGGATTCTTGCCTCAGTCTGCTTCTGTACGTATTACTTCCCACTTAGGAATTGGAAGCGAATAATAAATCACCCTCGGCTGGGCGGTCCTGCGGACTTTGGTCGGCGTTCCGTTAATCGGCCAAGAAGCCATCCAAATCTTAGTATGGTGAATTTGTTGATCGAAGGTTGTGCCGCTATAAGTGACGCAAATGTCGATCCACACGCGATGCACTTGATTAATTTGGATGAATGGGACCTGCACGTCCACGGGCCATCCAGCCGTTATACCTGGGCTTTTCGGGAACAGCACTTGTCCTGCGCTGTTAGCGTTCTTATCAGAGTTGCCGCAGGTAGACTCCATCATAGTTTCTGCGGTTGGGGGAGAGGTAATCTGCTCAGTCATTGTTGCGTTCATCGAAGTTTCGACATTAAAAGCTGGAGAATTGCCAACGTTATTGAGCGGCACGTCTACGAAAAGATTGACCTGCGTTCGTCCTTGTATCGGGTTATCGGGATAGACGAGGAAAGTCGTCTGCTCAATTTCGATTTGCCCGTTGCCGACCCAAGCACGCTGTTGCGCCTGAAATTGTCTCTCAAGGTCGCCATTGGCTCGCCTTGCGGTCCGCAAGCTGCAAAAAGTGAGGATCGCCAAAATAATGGCGGCAACCACCCCGACGCATTCCAATACCGTTCTTATCCCTTCCCTGCGATTGCGTTTGCCTCTCTCGCCCTGCTCGGATTCGTAGTATTCGGTTATTTCTACTGGCAGGCTCACTATTGTTTTAAGTTCAGTTTGACCACCTTTTTGCTTCTGGCTGGGGTTAGCCTCTTTGCAGGCGGCTATAGCTTCTACAAGGCGGTCCAATGCTTTCTTGATTCCAGCGAGCCATCTGATGAGGGCTGCGTCCAAGTCTCCCATGCTCGCAATACTGTACCACAGAAATACATCTTGACAAGCCCTATTTATTGGGGTACAGTAATTGGCATAGGGAGAACGGACATGCCAAACATTCTAGCAATCGAGAAGCAAGCAACGATCATCGGGGCGCTGGCCGAGGGTTCTGGAATCCGCCAGATTGAGCGCATGACTGGCGTTCACCGCGACACGATCATGCGGCTTGGCGTACGTGTTGGGAAAGGTTGCGCGAACCTATTGGACCAAAAGATGCGCGGCCTGACTTGCCAGCAATTGCAGTTCGACGAGATTTGGGGATTCATTGGCAAGAAAGAGCGGCACATTCTCCCGGAAGATAGCCGCGAACTTGGCGATGTTTGGACATTCTGTGCGATTGACGCCGACACAAAGCTGGTGCCCTCGTTCAAGGTCGGCAAGCGCGATGCGGCGACCGCAAATGCGTTTGTTGCTGATGTCGCGGGCCGCGTTCGGAATCGCGTGCAGATTTCGAGCGATGCGCTACGCGCTTATGTGGAAGCGGTTGAATTGGCGTTCGGTGCGAATGTGGATTTCGCACAGATCGTCAAAACTTACGTCAACGATGGTTCCCAAATTGCCGAGCGCAAGTACAGTGCGTCCGAGTTTGTGATTGCTGAGAAGAATGCCATCACAGGACACCCGAATATGTCGCTGGCGTCAACGAGCTACGTTGAACGGTTGAACGGCACCACTCGCTTGCACATGCGCCGCCTGACTCGCCTGACCTACGCATTCAGTAAGAAGCTAGAAAACTTCGAGGCGGCGGTTGCGCTCCACTTCGCCTATTACAATTTCGTGAAGCGGCACAACACCTTGCGCGCGACTCCCGCGATGGCGGCTGGAATTGAGCGAGATTTCTGGACGGTTGGCGATCTCCTGGAGGCAACGGCATGATTGAAATTGCAGGGCGGGTTAGGTTCGCCCGCCCTGCTTTCGGTGCTACCGGAACAAAAGCATGTAGAAGTGATACAACTCCCACGCGAGGGCTACTATCAATAGCGCGACTGTGTGGAGTCTCTCTAGCATGCCAATAATTCTGGGCACTGTTTGTCCGAACATCAGTACCTCACTTCGGCGATGTCATCGCCTAGTGGGATGTGTGAGTCGGATGCGGCATCCGTAAAAATCGGAGTCGCCGCATCCGACAGTATCCTTGAATCAGCTCGTAATTTTCAAGGGAGATAGGTTTGGATTACATCGAAGAATTGCGGGACGTGATTCGCCGACTACACGGCGTGGATTCAACGCATGTCGAAAGTGTCCCGATTAAAGAGACGCACAACGGTAAGACTGTCTGGGAGGGCATCGTAGAGGTTTTCGATTTGAAAGATCATCCGAAAGCCAAGCGGCTCTATGCGTGGGCCTACGATACGGGAAACCCAAAGAGGCCCAAGCATGTGACCGTGTTGCACATGGGGCCTGTCACATCGCCCCTGCTCGCAGTTAGGGCCGCAATCGTTGAGGAGTTTAGGAATGCCGAAGCAGAAGAAAGCTAAGAAAGCCGGAAGGCCACCGCTTCCCAAGGGACACGCGAAGAACGGAACGCTGCGCGTTCGCGTCACACCGGAGGAATTGCGGTCAATCGAATCATCGGCGAGAACGAAGAAGCAAACCGTTTCCGAGTGGATTCGCGGCGTAATTGAGGCAAGTCTGTGACCAAATCTACTAACACCTCCTGCCACTTCTTGCCATCTCCTGCGAAATTAGGACACTACCGTCTGAGGGGGTACCCACACCCCCGGTATGTTTTGCGTATGAGTGGCAAATACAGGACTTACAGCGGAAGAGTGCGCATGAGTGTGAAAACAAAGGGGGTTGAAAGTGCGTGTTTTCAATTCTTTGTACACGCTCTTGGATGAATGTGAAAACAAAAGGCTTGCAGAGCGAGATTTTCGCGCATTTGTGCACGTGAGGGGGTTCGCGATTGCGCGCGGCGGAAGGACGTTAGAGACGCGAAGGGAGTGTTCGAATGGTTTTGCGGTCTTCACACCATCTTATAGCATTCTGATACACACATGTCAATAGTATTCTGTGGTTATAGTATTCGAATAGAATGCGTAGGCATGCGTTTGCGTCGGCGGCGAATTCGTTGTGTCGAGAGAGGGAGAGGCGTACGATGCGCCAGCCGGAGCTTTCGCGTTTGACGATTCCGAACTAGGGCGCTTGGGAGGTTTCGATGAGCGGGCGCAATAAAGCCGCACGAATTTTTGTCATCATCGGCAGTGTGGTGCTGTTCGCAAGCGCTGCGCTTCATCTCTTCGGCGGCTACAGCCAGATTCTTCCGTTGCTTGTCGCGTCGAATTTGAGTCCTCGCCTTAAGGAAGCGTTCCGAGTAGTTTTTCTCTCGCTCGGGTGGCACTGGATCGTCGTTGCGACCGTCGCGCTGCTGGCCGGCGTCACAGAGACAAGATTGCGCAAAGTGCTCGTTCTGATTTGCGGCCTGTCCGTGCTGATTGAGGCGGGAGTCGGCGCCAGCATGATGGGATTCTTTATCGCGAACGAATTGATCGGCGCAGCCGCGCTGTTGTTGGTTTGCGGCGGACTTCTGTTTCAGTAGCCGGGGCTGGGAGGCGGGCGGAGACGAGCTCCGCCCCTACAAGAACAACTGCAAGGCGAAGCCAAGTGGATTATTCGACGGTGACGGAATTGGCTAGGTTGTGAGGTTGATAGACACCGCGGCCGCGACGACCCGCCCCGTCGCGGCAACGGGCTTCACAGCGCCGGTCAAGCGGCTTCTACGGTGAGTTTCAGGCCGATTGCTTTGGTGACTGCAACCAACGTGGACAGGCGCGGATTGCCGTGAGCGGACAGCGCCCGATAAAGACTTTCGCGCTCGACCCCGGCGGCCTTCGCGACTTTGGCAATACCTTGGGCTTGGGCGAGGTGGCGCAAGGCAATCAGCAAGACGCGTGGTTCGTCTTCATCTTCCAACGCGGCTTTGAGGTACTCGGCGGCAAATTTCGGGTCCTTCCGAAGCCGGAGGATGATGGTCCGGTCATGCGAGACGCTTGTTCTGCGCTTCATGGGCCGCCTCACTGACGATCTACTCGACGGTGACGGATTTCGCCAGGTTGCGAGGTTGATCGACGTCGCAGCCGCGGCGGACGGCGATGTGGTAGGCCAGGAGTTGCAACGGGATGATTTCGAGAATCGGGGCCATGATTTCAGGTGCGGCAGGAACTTCGACGCTGTGGTCGGAGGCCTCGCGGGCCTGGGTATCGCCTTCGGTGACGACGGAGATGACGATGCCGTCGCGCGCTTTCACTTCCTTGATGTTGGAAACGCTTTTTTCGTAGCGCGTCATGGACGCGGGATCGGATTCATCGCGCGTGGCGATCACGACGACGGGAAGATTCTGGTCGATTAGGGCGTTGGGGCCGTGCTTCATTTCGCCGGCGGGATAGCCTTCCGCGTGGATGTAGGAAATTTCTTTCAGCTTCAGCGCGCCTTCGAGGGCGATCGGATAATGAATGCCGCGGCCGAGGAAGAGAAAATCGGTGAAGCGGAAGAATTGGCGCGCGAGGGCTTCAAACACTCCGGCTTCATCGCCGCGCAGAACGGTTTCCATGCGGTGCGGCATGCGCGTCAATTCGAGCAGCAATTTCTTGGAAGCTTCGGAGGAAAGCCGTCCGCGCACTTGGCCGAGATACAGCGCGATCAGCATCAGCGCGGTGAGCTGCGCGGTGAAAGCTTTCGTGGAGGCGACGCCGATTTCGGGGCCGGCGTGTGTAAGCAGCGTGCCGGCGGCTTCGCGCGTGACCATTGAGCCGACCACGTTGCAGATGGCCAGCGTCTTGGCGCCTTTTTGTTTGGCTTCGCGCTGCGCGGCCAGGGTGTCCGCGGTTTCGCCGGATTGGCTGATGAAGATGCACAAGGTATTGGGATCGATCAAGGGATCGCGGTAACGGAACTCGCTGCCGTAATCCACCTCGACAGGAATGCGCGCCAGGCGCTCGATCATGAATTTCCCGGCCAGCGCAGCGTGCCAACTGGTGCCGCAGGCGATGATCTTGAGATTGCGAAATTCCTGGAATTCTTTTTCGGTGATTTCCATTTCATCCAGGAAGACGCGGCCGCTATCGAGAGACATCCGGCCAAGCAGCGTTTCGCGCACGGCGCGCGGCTGCTCGAAAATCTCCTTCTGCATGTAATGTTTGAAGCCGCCCTTTTCGGCCATGATCGGGTCCCAGGTGACGTGTTGCACGGGGCGCTCGATGGGGCGGCCATCGAAATCCATCAGGCGAACGCCTTGCGGCGTGAGCACGGCCAGATCGCCATCGGCCATGAAGAAGATGTCGCGCGTGTGATAGAGAATCGCCGGGATATCGCTGGCGACGAAATATTCATTTAGGCCGAGGCCGATCACGGCGGGTGGGCCCAGGCGCGCGGCGACGATTTTATTGGGATCGCGCGTAGAAATTACAGCCAGGGCGTAAACGCCGGTAAGCTGGCGCACGGTCTTGCGCACGGCTTCTTCGAGCGGGCCGCCATTGAAATTCTTTTCGACGAGGTGAGCGATGACCTCGGTGTCCGTCTCGGTGACGAATTTGTGGCCTTCCTTGGCGAGCTGATGCTTCAATTCGGCGTAATTCTCGATGATTCCATTGTGCACGACGACGAAATCGCCGCTGCAATCGCGGTGAGGATGAGCATTCTCCTCAGTGGGGCGGCCATGCGTGGCCCAGCGCGTGTGGCCGATGCCGTAGACGCCGTCGATCGGGGAAAGACGCAGCGACTCTTCGAGGTTGTGGAGTTTGCCGGGCGCGCGGCGAACTTCCAGTTTGCCGGCTTGCGTGACCACGGCGATGCCGGCGGAATCGTAGCCGCGATACTCGAGGCGCTTCAGCCCATCGAGAATGACCGGCACAACTTTCTTAGGGCCGATGTAGCCAACTATTCCGCACACGGGATGTTTCTCCTTCGCCGCCGCGCCGGCGCCTGGGAAAACGCAAGCCCAGGCCCGGAAACTTCGCGAGCTAACTAGTATAACCGACGAATCGCGATTGGGACGGACCGGGCACAGGCGCTAGCTGATCACGCGTGCCTGGTGCGATACGGCCGGCGACGCGGCCGGAGGGACTGGCTAATCCGCTTTCCAGTCTAATCGACAATCTCAAAACGAAATTCTTCGATGACCGGATTGCTCAGGACTTCGCGCGCGATGCGCTCCACTTCTTGCGCGGCCGATTCGCGCGTGGCGCCCGCCAATTCCATCACGAAGAATTTGCCTTGGCGGACGTCGCGGACGTCGCGATGGCCCAGCGACGCCAGCGCCTTCTGAATCGCCGCGCCCTGCGGATCGAGCACCGTGGTCTTCAGCATCACCCAGACGTGAGCTTTCACAATTTAATTATACCAAGCCAGCGGCTTTTCGCCCGCTCTCAAATGCGGCAAGCAATTCTTCGCGACTGCGCGGCTCGAGAAAGGCGCACTCGAATCCAGCGCGTGCGAGGCGCGTGAGTTCAGCGGGGGCGATGCCGATGCGGCGCGCCAATTCGTACTCGGCGGTGAGAGACGTCTCGAACATCGCGGGGTCGTCGGCGCCCAAGCTGACGCGCACGCCGCGGCGCAGGAGCATCGGCAACGGATGATCGGCTTCCGAGGGCGCGGGCTTGCCGGTTTGGCGCGCGAGGGCTCCGGTGCGGAGATTGCTGGTGGGGCAGACTTCGAGACACACTCCGGATTGCGCGAGGGAATCCATCAAGGAATCGCTGCGCATCGCGGCGATGCCATGGCCGATGCGCTCGGCGCCCAATTCGGAGATCGCGTCGATGATGGCTTGCGGATCGCCGGTTTCCCCGGCGTGAACGACGGAGTGCAGACCCGCGGCGCGGGCGAAATCGTAAGCGGCGCGGAAATCGGACGCAGGGAACGACAATTCATCGCCGCCCATGCCGAAGGCGACCGCGCCTTCGTTACGCAGTGAGGCGGCGCAGCGCGCGACCTCCATCGCCGGCTCCGCTCCCCATTGGCGGACGCAATCGAGAATATACGCGCAGCGGAGCGACGGAATTTTCCGCGCGGCGACGCGAATGGCTTCGAGATTGGCCGCGGGGTCCTGCTCGCGGCGGAACATCACACCGACCGAGAGAGTGATTTCGGCGTAGAGAACATTTTGGCGCGCGAGGGATTCGCCGAGCCGCTCCATGATCAGAGCGAAATCGGCGGGGTCGCGCAGAAACGACGTGACCCAAAGATACGCCGCGATGAATTGGTTGAAATCGCCGGGAGCGTAGCGCGCGGCAACTTCTTGCGCGGTGAGACGACCGCCGTGGCGCGCGGCCAGCTCGACGACGGTCGGCGGCTCGATCGAGCCTTCGAGATGCACGTGCAGTTCCGCCTTGGGCAGAGCCAGAAGCGAAGGGTTCTGGTTGGCGTTGGCCATGGCTCGCGGGCTAGTGGGTGGGCAATTCGGGCCGGCCGGCGTTGATCCACGCGGTGAGCCAGTAGGAGCCGACGTCGGTGGCGGCGTCGGTGAGTTGGCGGATCACGATGGCGCCGGCTTGATCGTAGAAGCGATCGTAATATTGATCGCCGAAATCGCTGAGGCCGACGCGGGCGCGGCGATCGGCGAGCAAAATATTCTCCAGCCAAGCGTGTGATTCCAGACAATCGTCGAACGCGTGATCGGTTGGATCGCTGATGAACACGGCGTCGTTGGGACGCATCGGGAAAAAATGCGAGTAGCGGTCGACGAGCGCCGAATCGAATCGCGAATTTACGCCGGGCTGATTGGATTGCGCGCCATCGAAATTGAGCGTGGTGTTGAACGGGTCGTGGGCTTCGGCGACGTAATCGGCCAAGTACGCGGCCATCAGCTTGGCCTGCTCCCAATTGTGCGCGCGCATGGCGTCGGTCAGCTTTGCGCTGTAGACGCCGATCTGCCAGGGCAGCACGCCGCCGGCTTGGACTTTAGCCTTGGTGTATTTTGTGATGGCGTTCTTGTAGCCGCGGGGCAGCGCATCGTATGGAAATTTCCCGTAGCGCTCGAGCAACAGCACATGGTTGGGGCGCTCGGTCGCGGGAGTTTTTTCGAGCCACTCGAGAGGATCGGTGGAATGTTGCACGATTGCGGCGCGGTTGGCCTCGAAAAACGGCTGGATTTCGGCGGGCAGTGTGTCCATGCCCTTGCTGGTGATGAAGCGAACGCTGTTCGCGCCCCAGGCGCGCGCCAGCAGCGGTACCGACAGAGCGACGAGCGCTACGACGGCGGCTCGCGCGCATGCGCCGCGCAGCATTTTGATGTGAATGGGGCCCATCGGGATCAGAGGGCTCATAGGCTCCATCGAGATTCCGAACAAGATGACTCTACCTTTAGCGCCCCGGTGACGCAACCGCGAGAATCGTGTTTAGCAACGGTGCGCGCGGCGCGCGCGGCGCCTCAAGTGTCTCAAGCCCAAACGAGCTGTGCGTAGCGCTCGACCAAGATTTTTACGCCGTAGTCCGAGAAGCGCACAGTCAGCTTGCGATCGTCGTCCTCGCCTTCGACGGCGAGAATCGTGCCGGTGCCGTACTTCGGATGTCGAACGCGCCGGCCCACGAATGGATTGGCCGATGCCGCGCTTTGCGATGAAGCCGAACCGCGTCCTCGCCGCCACGCGGGCGCCGCCGCGCGGCCTGCGCCGCGGCCCGCGCCTGCGGCCGGTCTGCGTGCGCGGCGCGCGAATTCTTCGGGCGAGTACGAATATTCGGGATCGGGTTCGTAGCGCCGCGTTTCGCCGGCGTCGGCCAGCGAGCCGGGCGCGGCCTCGATCAGCTCGCCGGGAATTTCCGCGAGGAAGCGCGAGGGGAGAGATCCTTCCAATCGCTCATTGCCGTACACGCGGCGATAGACGGCGCGAGTGAGCGTGAGGGTATCGCGCGCGCGCGTCATGCCAACGTAACACAGGCGGCGCTCCTCTTCGATATCGTCGGGGTGATTCGCCGAGCGGCTGTGCGGGAAGACGCCCTCCTCGAGTCCGGTGAGGAAGACGTGATCGAACTCGAGGCCCTTAGCGCTATGCAGCGTGAGCAGCGTGACGGCGGCGCGGCTGTCGTAATTGTCGGCGTCGCTGACGAGAGCGGCGCGCTCGAGAAAATCGGTGAGCGTCTCGCCGCGCTCGGTGCTTTCGGCGACGGCGGTGAGCAGTTCGCGCACGTTATCGGCGCGCGTGGCGTCTTCGGCGGATTCGCGCTGCGAGAGCATGTCCAGGTAGCCGCTGCGATCGACGACGCGCGCGAGAAAATCCGCGGGCGGCAGCGCGATATCCTCGCGCAACTTTTCGATCAGCTCGCGAAAGCCGTGCAGCGGAGCGGAGCCACGCTGACCGGCGGCTTCTTGCGAAAATTCGCCGGCCGCGGCCCACAGAGAGATGGAGCGTTCGCGGGCGAGCGTACGCAGCGCATCCACGGTGACTTTGCCGATTCCGCGCGGCGGCGTGTTCAGCACGCGGAGAAGCGCGACATCGTCATCCGGGCGCATCGCGAGACGCGCGTAGGCCAGGACATCTTTCACTTCCGCGCGTTGATAAAACGAGAAGCCGCCCAACATGCGGTAGCGAATCGCGCGCCACAGCAGCGCTTCTTCAAATGCGCGCGATTGCGCGTTGGTGCGATAGAGCACGGCGGCGTGCGTGTGCGAATCCTCGGCGAGGAGCGCCGCGATGCGCTCGGCGATGAATTCAGCTTCAGCCTTGGCGTCGCGCGCCTCAAAGAACGCGAGGAGTTGGCCGGCGCCGCGCGTGGCCTCGAGGTTCTTGCCCAAGCGCTTCTGGTTTTTCTTCACCACGCCACCGGCGGCGTCCAGAATATTTTGCGTGGAGCGGTAATTTTGTTCGAGGCGAATCACTTGCGCGCCGGGAAAATTCTCCGCGAAGCGCAGGATGTTGCCGACGTCAGCGCCGCGCCAGCGATAGATCGATTGATCCTCGTCGCCGACGACGCACAGATTGCGGTCCGGGCCAAGCAGCAGGCGCAGCAAATCGAATTGCGCGCGATTTGTATCCTGATACTCGTCGACGAGAATGTAGCGAAAGCGCGCGCTCCACGTAGCGCGGGCCTCGGCGGATTCATCGAGCACCTGCACGGCGCGCAGCAGCAGATCGTCGAAATCCAGCGCGCCGGCGCGGCGCAGCACGGATTCGTAGGCTGCGTAGACGCGGGCAAAGGCGCGGGCGCGATCGTCGCCGGCCGCTTCGGCCGCGGCTTCCGGAGTCTCTCCGTGATTTTTGGCGGAGCTGATGCGTTCCAGGATCGCGCGCGGGCGTTCGGTGGATTCGGACGCGCCGAGTTGTTCGAGCGCGCGCTTCACGGCGGCGGTTTGATCGTCGTCGTCGTAGATGGCGAAATCGCGCGGCAGGCCAAGGCGCGGCGCTTCGCGGCGCAGCAGGCGCGCGCAGAATGAATGAAACGTGTAGATCCAGGGCTCGGCGAATGGTTTGCCGGATTGCAGCAGAAGTTCCGCGACGCGCTCGCGCATCTGATCGGCGGCCTTGTTGGTAAAGGTGACGGCCAGAATCGCGTCGCCCGGCACGCCGGATGCGACCAAGTGCGCGATGCGATAGGTGACCACGCGCGTTTTGCCCGTGCCCGCGCCGGCGAGAACCAACACCGGGCCATCGGTGGCTAGCGCGGCTTCGCGCTGCTTGGGATTTAAATCGTCGAGAAGGGTCATGTGGTTTCGGGAAATTTGGACGCGCTCGATTTTAGCTGACGCATCGTGCTCCGGCAAATCGGCGCGGCACGCGGGTCAAACGCAAAAGCGGGGCGCGCGGCGAAGTGCGGCCAACTCTCGAACGGATGCAGATTTCAGATCAGGGTTTGGCCGCCGCGGGCGCCAGATTCACTTCGAAGAAAAGCAGCACCTGATCGCTCACCATAAAGGTGAGGTCGGGAATGTACAGGCTTGAGCGGCGCAGAAAGTCGAAATGATGGTCTACGTTGAAATAGATGCAGCCGTGCACCGTGCCGTGCGGCGGAACAATATCTACGGATAGCGAATCGGCGCGCAGCGCGTCGTCGAGCTTCGTCCACTCCTTATCGTGGCCACCTTTCGGGATGAGCGAGGGCAGTTGCGGCCGACCCGTGGAACCAGTGTTGCTCGTGAGCAGAACGGCGTCGGCGACATCTTCGGGCGAGAGCGGCTCGATGTGCTGAGCGTCTTCGTCACCGGGATTGACAACCAAACGAATCGTGCTGAGGTCCAAATGAATGGGGTAATCGTTGTCGTTGCGGAAGTAGACGTCCAGGGCCACGATGCCGGAAACGTACGGGTTCTTTTTGCCGAAGTCGTCTTTGTAGCGCGCGGCGTCAAGCCACGGTTCAACGGCGACGAGCAATTTCTGATGTGCGTCATGCGCGGGAAGGGAAGCCGGATCCGTTTGAGCGCGTGCGGGCCCGCACGCGGCGAGCGCGGCAAGGAGCGCGAACACAGTGCCTATGCGGATCATGTTGCGGCTTTCTGTAACTTCTGATGCCGCACAGCGGCAAGAGTTGCCCCGTACCACTGGCGGCTGGCAATCACTATAATAACCCCGCGTTCGGATCGCTCCGAAGATTCGTGATCGGCGTGCCAGGAATGCGTATCGGGCGACCGTCGCTGCCACGCGAATGTTTTTCCTCTACAACTTGCTGACTGCCGCGGGAATGCTGCTGGCCTCGCCGTACTTCTTATTTCAGGCGATGCGGCGCGGGCAATCGTTTGGCTCACTGCGGCAACGATTCGGATGGGATTACGCGGCGGAGCTGCGGGCCGGAAGCGCGGGCGCGATCTGGGTGCACGCGGTGTCGGTTGGTGAGCTGCTCGCGGTGCTGCCATTGTTGCGACGCCTTAAGGATCGTTTTCCTGAGCGCCGGCTGGTGGTTTCGACGACGACGGCGACAGGGCAGCGCTTGGCTCGCGAGCGATTGCCGTACGCTGACGCTATATTTTATTTTCCACTCGATTGGCCGGGGCCGGTGCGCCGCGCGCTGGCGGCGGTGCGGCCGGCGATGGTGGTGATTGCCGAAACCGAGATTTGGCCGAATTTTCTGTGCGCCGCGCACGCGGGCGGCGTGCCGGTGGTTTTCGTCAATGGCCGTGTTTCCGAGCGGTCGTTCAGGAGGCAGCGGCGCGCGGCGGAAATTTCTCCGCGCGTGCTTGGAGGATTCGAGCGACGCGTATTGTCATTCGCTTCGCTTTACATGATGCAATCGGAAGCGGACGCCGATCGATTGCTCGCACTTGGCGCGCCGCGCGAGAGCGTCGTGGTGACCGGAAATTTGAAGTACGATCTTCCTGCGGCGGCGCCGGGCGCGCTGAATGCGTGGTTGTCCGCGGAATTGCAGCGCGCGCAACGCGGCCCAATTTTGCTGGCGGGCAGCGTGGCGCAGGGCGAGGAGCGGCCCGTGCTCGAAGCGCTTGCGGTGATCGAGCGCGAATGGCCCGCTGCGCTGCTGATTCTGGCGCCGCGCAAGCCGCAACATTTCGACTCAGCGGCGCACGAAATCGAAGCGCTCGGCCATGCGGCGATTCGGAGAAGCGCGATCGATCTCGATCGCGGGGGCGCTGTTTCCGCGCTGAACGCGCGTGGCTCTGTGCTGCTTCTCGATAGCGTCGGCGAGCTCGCAAGCCTCTACGCGCTCGCAGATGTGGTGTTCGTCGGCGGATCGCTTGTGCCGGTAGGCGGGCACAATATTCTGGAGCCGGCAATTGCGGGGCGCGCGGCGGTGTTCGGTCCGTCGATGCACAATTTCAAGGAAATGGCGGAGCGATTTCGCGAAGCAGGAGCGGGAATCGAAGTGGCCGATGGAAAAGCGCTGGCGGAAGCTTGGGCCGGTCTTCTGCGCGATCGGAGCGAACGCGAACGTCGCGGCGCCGCGGCGCAGGAGTTGGTCGCGCGATATCGCGGCGCGACCGACGCCGTGCTCGATCGATTGAGCGCGCTGCTCGGCGCCGAACGAGGGGCGCTGTGAATCCGCTTCCAATTGTTGCGTGGCTGCTTTGGCCGGTGAGTTTGATTTATGGCGCGTGGATGGCGCTGCGCGCCTGGGCGTATCGGCGCGGCATCTTCAAATCGAAGCGCGCGGAAGGAATTGTCATTAGCGTCGGCAATCTGACGACGGGCGGAACGGGCAAGACTCCGATGGCGTTGTGGCTGGCGTTGCGTGCGGCGGACGCCGGACACCGCTCCGCGATTCTGTTGCGCGGCTATGGCAGCCGCGGCCAGGCCGACGCCGCCGGCCAGCCGCGCAGCGATGAAGCCGCGTTGTTGCGCGATCGATTGGCAGGGCGCGCGAAGCTGGGCATCGGCGCAAATCGCGTTGCATCTGCCGAAACGCTGGCGCGCCACGGCGTAACCTGGTTCATCCTCGATGACGGATTTCAGCATCTCAAGTTGCGGCGACAGGTGGATATTGTTTTGCTGGATGCCACCCGCCCGTTCGGCAACGGTCGCCTGTTGCCCGCGGGATCGTTGCGCGAGCCGCGCTGGGCGCTGGGGCGCGCCGATCTAATTGTGATCACGCGCAGCGAGCACGCGCCGGCGCTTGAAACCTCCGTGCGGCGCTACACGCCGGCGCCGATTTTTTACGCGCGGCCGCGCCTGGATGGATTGTTTCGTGCGCCGCGGCGCCAGATCGCTTTGCCGGAGCCGGATTGGCGCCGCGGCAGATTTTTTGCGTTCGCGGGCATTGGGAATCCGACGGCGTTTTTCGGCGATCTCGCGGCTTGGGGAGTGCCGCTCGCGGGTACGCGCGCGTTTCGCGATCATCATCGTTTCACGCCGGGCGAGATCGCGGAGCTTGAACGCTCCGCTGTGGAAAACTCAGCGGACGCGCTGGTGTGCACGGAGAAGGACGTGTTCAACCTTGGCGACATCTCGAATTTGCGCATGCCGATTTACGCGGCGTGCATCTCCATGGCGATCGACGGCGAGGAGAAATTCTGGGAGAGCGTGTGCCGCATCGCCGCGGAGCGAACAGGCGAGGCCGCGCAATGAAAATTGTGGTTCGCGCGCCGAATTGGATGGGAGACGCCGTGATGGCGATTCCCGCGCTCGACGCGATTCGCGCGCGTTGGGCGGACGCGGAAATCGCGGTGCTTGCGATTCCACAGATTGCGGGATTGTTGAGCGGCCAGAGTTTTGCCGATCGCACAATCGTCTTCGAGCGCGGCGGCAAGCATCGCGGAGTGTGGGGCAGGGAACGCTTGGCGGCGGAACTCGCGGCGGAGCGCTTCGACGTGGCCGTGCTCCTGCCGAATTCATTCGACGCGGCTTGGATCGCGTGGCGCGCGCATATTCCGGAGCGGATCGGATTTGCGCGCGAGGCTCGCGGCGTTTTACTGACAAACACTCCGGCTCACCCGCGTGCGGGAGAGATTCCGGCGCATCATTCGTATTACTATCTTGAGTTGCTGCGCCGCATCGGTTGGATTGCGCAGTTGCCCGGCGCGCTGAACGCGGCGCTGCGCGTTTCCGCGGACGCCCGGGCCGCGGCGGAAGCGGCGTTGATTCGTGCCGGAGCGCGTTCCCGCGCGACTGGAGCAACGGACGGCGCGACCGCGCATCCATTGCGCTGCGCGATAGCGGCCGGAGCGGCGTTCGGGACTGCGAAGCGCTGGCTGCGTTCGCGCTTCGCCGGTTTGGCGCAGCGATTGCATTCCGAATGGGACGCGGACGTGATTTTGCTCGGCTCTTCCGCGGACCGTGCAGACGCGAGCGCGATTGCCGCGAGCGCGGGAGGCCGCGTAATCAATATGGCGGGCCAGACTTCCGCGGCGGAGCTTCCCGCGTGCCTTGCCGCGTGTGACGTTTTCATTGGCAACGATTCGGGAGCGTCGTACGTGGCCGCGGCCGTGGGCTTGCCCGTGATCGCGATTTACGGGCCGATGCCGGTGGAAATCGCGTATCCAATGACGCCGCGTCTTGAAATCGTGCAGCATCCGGTGTCGTGCAGTCCGTGCTTGCTGCGAAATTGTCCGGTGGACCATCGTTGCATGGCGCGAATCGAAGTGGATGACGTGTGGGGCGCGGCGCGGAAGTGGCTTGAAGGGCCGGCGCGCGCCACGGGGAGCGTGAATGGCGACTGATGGCGGAAATGCGCGCGATAGCACCGGGCGGCCGGCGGTTTTCCTCGATCGCGACGGCACGATTTGCGAGGAAATGGGATATCTGAATCACATCAGCCGCGTGCACGTGTTTCCGTTCGTGGCTGGCGCGATTGCGCGCTTGAATGGCGTGGGCTTGGCCGTGGTGGTGGTGACCAATCAATCCGGGGTGGCGCGCGGAATATTTCCGGAATCGCTTGTCGCGGAAGTGCAGGCGCGGATTACTGCCGAATTGGCGGCGGGCGGCGCGCACATCGATGCGTTTTACTATTGCCCGCACGTGAAAGAGCAGGGATGCGATTGCCGGAAGCCGCTGCCGGGGATGTTGGTGCGCGCGGCCAAGGAGCACGGATTCGATCTGCGGCGATCCGTAGTTGTCGGCGATCGTTACGTCGATGTGGCCATGGCGCATTCAGTCGGCGCCGCCGGCGTGATGGTGAAGACCGGATTTGGACGCGGCGATCTTGAATATCACGGCGCGCAGTGGCCGCGGCAACCGGATGCCGTCGCCGAAGATTTGGCGGAAGCGGCAGATTGGATCTTGCGGCGCTTTGGGGCTCCGGCAGCGCGATGAATACGCGCGACAAAATCGTGACGGTTGCGACGCTTGCGGAGCGCATCAAACATTCTGCGAAGCCTGACGAAACAATCGTGCTGGCATCGGGCCGCTTCGATTTGCTCAGCCGGGAGCTGGTGGAGCAACTGCAAGCGGTGCGAAAAGACAATGTCCTTTTGGTGGTTGCCGTCGCGTCGGATGGCGGGTCTGATTGTTTGCTGCCCGCGGAGGGGCGCGCGCAACTTGCGGCGGGGCTTGCCTCGGTCGATTTCGTAGTTGTGGCGAAGATTGCGGAAGTGCAGGCGGCGCTGCAGCCGTCGTTGAAAGTGGAAACGACGATCGAAGTGAAATCCGATTTGGCGCCGCGCTTGCTCGCACGGTACCGCGGCCACGCGCGTGCATAGCGCGATGAAGAAAATCCTAGTGGTGCGTCTTTCTTCGCTTGGGGATATCGTGCACTCGCTGCCTGGCGTCGCCGCCGTTCGTGCGGTTGCGCCTGGCGCGGAGATCCATTGGCTGGTGGCGCGCGTTTGGGCGCCGGTGCTGGCAGGATGCCCGGTCGCGGATCGACTGATTTATTTCGATCGCGGCCAGGCGCGCAGCATGGTGCGATCCGTTCGGGAATTGCGCGCAGCCGGATATGACACGGCGGTGGATTTTCAAGGATTGTACAAATCGGCGATGCTCACTTTATTTTCCGGCGCTGCGCGGCGCGTTGGCTTTCATCATCTTTCGGCGCGCGAGCCTGGAGCGTCAATTTTCTACAACGATCGCGTACATGCCGGTGGCCCGCATCGCGTGCAGAAAAATTTGTCGCTGGCGGAACGGCTCGGTGCTCCGCGCGATGCGGAGCCGCAGTTTCCATTTCGCGTCGATGCCGCGGCGGAGCAGTCCGTCCGCGAGCGGCTCGCCGCGTGCGGCATTGACAATTATTGGGTGGCGCTGCCCGGCGGCGGTTGGGCCGGCAAGCTGTGGCCCGCGGAGCGATGCGGCGCGCTTTGCCGCGAAGTCGAGCGCCGACTCGGATTGCGCGCGTTGATAATCGGTGGCGCCGGCGAGCAAAGTTTGGCGGAGGCCGCGATCGGCGCCGCCGCATCCGCCGCTCCGATTCGTTTTCCGACAACGTTGCCCGAGTTGATGGCCGTGCTGGCGCGAGCGCGCTTCGTCGTCGGCGGAGACACCGGCCCCGTGCATCTCGCCGCGGCGCTCGGCGCGCCTGTCGTTGGACTTTACGGGCCCACAGACCCCGCGCAGACTGGCCCGTACACGAAGGAAGCGGTGATCGTGCGCAATGCGCGGCCTGATGAAACCAGTTACCGCTTCAGCGCATCTCCTTCACGGGCCATGCTCTCAATCACAGTCGAACAGGTAATCGCGGCGGTCGACCAACTTCAGGCGTTCACGGCATGAGCAGCGCCACGGATCGATGGGTTCGATGGCGCGTGCCCGTTGGCTATCCGGTCGCGGCCGTTTCGTTTTATCTCGCGCGGCCGAGCGTGCGCTCGCTGATCATCGGGGGCGCAGTGGCGCTGATCGGTTTGGCCGTACGCGCGGCAGCGTCGGGCTATCTGCGCAAGAATTCCGAACTCGCAATGTCCGGACCTTACGCGCGCACTCGCAATCCGCTCTATCTTGGCAGCGTGCTTCTGGCGGCGGGATTTGCGATTGCCAGCCGGTCTTGGATTGTGGCCGCGCTGCTGTGCGTTTATTTTTCCGTGTTCTACACGCTCACGATGCGCCGCGAAGGGCGTGAATTGTCCGCACTTTACGGCGCGGCGTATGCCGGATACGCGGCGCGTGTTCCGGTATTTTTCCCGAGCGTGCGCGCAGCCAAGCTCGGCCACGATACATTTTCTTGGAGCCAATATCTTCGCAATCGCGAATATCGCGCCGCGTTGGGCACCATCGCGGCGATGGCGCTGCTTTGGTTGCTGATGCATTGGCGCGGCTGATCGACGCACGCCGGCAATCCACACATACAATTTGTATGCGTTCACTGCGGCGGGTGCAGGTACGTGCTGACTTCGATTTGATTTCCATCTCCGACTGATGTGATCGCGCCGTCGAGATCGGTGCGATACACGGCGGCTCCTTCCGCCTTAAGCCGCTCGAGCACTTCCGGCGCCGGATGGCCGTAAGAATTGTCTAGGCCGACGGAGATCGCTGCGAAGCGCGGGTGCACCGCGGCCAAAAAGTCGGGCGTGCTGGACGTTTTGCTGCCGTGATGGGGCACCTTCAGGAAATCGGCCTGCAGCTCATCCCCATCGTCGACCATGCTGCGTTCGATGGGCCGCTCGATATCGCCGGTCAGCATCCAGGCGTCGCGGCCATCGACGATGCGCATCACCAGCGAATCGTCGTTGCCCGGTGTATCCACCGCGGCGGAATCTTCGGGCCACAGCACGCGCCCGGTGACGCCATCCCAATCGAAAGTCGCGCCACGGATTTGATGAACGATTGGAATGCCGCGCGCGCGAGCAAGGTCGATTAACGCTAGGAACTCACGCGTGCGAACGTCGCGGCCGATCCAGAGTTGGCCCACCTTGAAATTACTTAGTACGGCCGTTAGCCCGCCGATGTGATCTTCGTGCGCGTGCGTCAGCGCGACCACGTCGATGCGCTTGATTCCGCGCGACCACAGATACGGTGAGACCACCTCCTCGCCAATATCCACGCCCGTGCGCGCTCCGCCAACGCGGAAGCTGCCCACCAATCCGCCGCCGTCGATGAGCATTGTGCGGCCATCGGGGAAAGCCGCGAACAGGGAATCGCCTTGGCCGACGTCGATCAACGTCAACTCGAAATCGCCACGACGCAGGTTCGGCGCGAAGGGATGCGTCACGATCACGATCGCCAGCGCGAACACAACCGCGAGTGCTGACAACTTCCAAACGCGATGCCCCGCACGGATCGTCCACGCCAGCGCGATGGCCGCGATCAAGAACGCCGTGATCACCGCGGCCGGCGGTCCTGGAATGCGATACGATCCGTGCGGCCATCGCGCGAACCAATTCACGGTGGCGTCCAGCGCGCCAAGCAATACGCTGAGCGCGCGGCCCAGCAGATGCCCGAGCGCCGGCCACACAAGCTCCGCGCTGAGAGCGATGAAGCCCAGCGGCACGATCGCGGCCGTCAGCAGTACCGCCGGAATATTTGCAAACGGCGCCGTAAGCGCGACGCGATGAAAGTAATGTGCCAAGAGCGGCGACATGCCGAGCTGCAGCGCCATGGTGAGCACGACAAATTCCCAGAGGCGAAACGCGACGCGCAACGGTAACGCGACGATGCGATCGGTCCATGTATCGAAACGCGGCACGCGCGCCGCAAGCCAGCGCGATGCGGCGCGCACATCCAATCGAAATTGCGCGGCCCGCGGCGCGTGCGCTGCGTCGCGCGTGACGTCGCCTAGATGATGCAGCGCGCGGACATACGGTTCGCTCGTCGCGTCAATCCACGGCAGCGCCAGCGCGGCAATGCAGCCGGCCGCGAGAAACGAGAGCAAGAAGCTCGCGTCGGCAAGTTCCGAGGGGCGGAATGCGAGGATCGCCAGCGCCGCGAGGCCCACGACGTGAATCAGCGGCACGCGACGAAACCATACGCGACTCCCGAGATACGCCGCGGCCATCAGTGTGGCGCGAAGGATCGGTGGCCGGTCCTCCACAATCGCAGCGAACGCAACCAATCCCGCGAGCGTGAACAGTACCGTCCACGGCATGGAAAAACGCAAGCGCCGCGCGATCCAATACAACAGCGCGGCGAGCGCCGCAACGTGCAGTCCGGCAAGAACGAGGACGTGATACACGCCAGTTTTCTGGTAGGCTTCGGCACGGTCGCGCTCGATGAAACTTTTGTCGCCCAGCAGCATGGCGCGCGCCACGGCGATGCGCTCCGGTTCGCCCGCCAACATTTGGTCCAGCGTCTGCAGCAATCGTCCGCGTGCGCGTGCCAAGCGATCGGAGACGCGCAGCATGGGCGTCGCGACGATGGTGAGCAGTTCGCCGCTGCGCAGCGAGCCTTCGAGCTGGATATTCTGCCGGTTGAGGTAGCCGCGATAATCGAAGCCGCCGGGATCGTTGTAATTCTGGGGGACCGCGCGTGGACCAGCGCTTCCACGAGATCGCCGGCACGCGCGCGCGGCGGATCGGGCGCGCCCGGCTCCCAGTAATAGTTCAATCGCAGTCCGCCCTCGACGGGCACTTGACTGCCGCCGATTTCAACTTGTTCGAGACCGATTTCGTAGCGCAATCCCCACGGCAGACGCACCGGATCTTGGCGCAAGCGGCCCGTCCACCGCAGCGGTTCCTTGGAATTGATTTGGCCTGAGGACTCAAGCCGGCTCGCAAGATTTGCGGGGACAGCCGCGCGCTCCAGCGCCGCCGCCGCGCCGCCGAGCGCAAGCCACGCCGCAAGCGCACACGACCACGGAATCCATACGCGATCACGCCCGATCGCCAGCGCCGCGCTGGCTACCGCGAGGCACATTGCGGCGAGCACGAACCACAGCCGCGCGGCTTTCTGAGCAGGGAAGTGTGCCTCAAGCGCACCGGCGAGCAGAATGCCGCCGGCGAATACCGCGACGATCGAGAGAGAAGGAAGCTTCATGCGCGCCGTTCAAGACGCACGAGAGCCTCCATATGATACGTTTGTGGGAAAATGTCAACTAAATAAATATCGCGAATCTCGTACTGTTTCCCCGTGCTGTCCTGCGCCGCGAGCACCGCAAGATCGCGCGCAAGCGTGGCCGGGTCGCAGGAGAGATAGACGATTTCGCGTGGCCCGAGTTTGCGCAATTGATGCAGCGCGGCATCCGCTACTCCGGCGCGCGGCGGATCGAGCGCGACAAAATCAATTTCGTCGTGCCAACGCGCAAGAAATTCTTCGGCGGTGGAAAGCCGCGCTGCGGGAGACGCTCCGCCGCTGGCGTGCAAATTGAATTCCAGGTCGCGCGCCGCCGCTGGGTTCGATTCCACGGCAATCACGCGCTCGAATTGGCGGGTGAGCGGCACGCTAAACAGTCCGACACCCGCATACAGATCGAGCGCCAGCTTTCCGCGACGCTCGCCGCACACCAGCGATACGGCGGCGTCCAGCGCGAACCGGTTGACCTGAAAAAAGGAGAGATGCCCCACGCGATACGTGTGTTGGCCAACGGTATAGGAGAGATGGCCGGGCCCATCGAGCGACATCTTGCCTTCGGTTGGCTCTACGAACAGCAGCGATTCCACTTCCGGCAGCGCTGCGCGCAGCGTCTCTGCCAAGCCTCCGGCCTGAGGCAATCGCGCGACAGAACAATTCAGCAGCAGGCGGGCGTCGTCGCCATCGGCGAACGCTTCGATTTCATCGACGCCGCTCAGCAAATCGCTTGCACCCAGCAAATCGGCGATCCGCAGCAGCGTTTTCTCAAGCAGTGGCGAAAGAATCGGGCACGCGCCCACGGGGCACAGCGATTGGCTGCCCGCCTGAAAATACCCGACGCGCGCGCGTCCATCCACGCGCCGAATTTTCCACTGCGCGCGATTGCGATAATGAAATTGTGGGAACGATCGTGTTTCGATCGGCCCATCCCATCGAATGTGGCCGATGCGGCTAAGCGTTTCGCGCAGAATGTCGGACTTGGCGCGTACCTGCGCGGCATATCCAAGATGCTGGTAATTGCATCCGCCGCACACTCCGAAATGCGGGCACGGCGCCGCGATTCGTTCCGGCGAAGGCTCCAGGATTTGCTCGACGCGCGCGCGTATGAATTTCTTTTTCTGCTCGATCGGCCGAACGCGAGCCAGCTCTCCTGGCAGCAGAAACGGCACGAAGACCGCGCGGTTGTCGTAATGCGCCAGCGCATCCGGGCCATAGACCAGCTTTTCAGCTCGCACTTCGGTCGGAGCGGCCGGTTCGGCCGGCAAAGCGGTGTGTCGCGATTTTCTCATTTTGATTCGTGTGCTCGCCGGGCAAGTTCGGCCGCGCTCAAGTCATGTAGTAGAGACTCAGGCGCGGCAGTCGATAATGCTCCCACAGCCGCTTGTCGATGTATTTCTGTTCGAGCTGCGCAATTTGCGCGGCGGTCATTTTGCCGCGATACGGGGCTAACTGCCGGTCAAGATCGCGCCGAATCCCCACAAGTATTTCATCCGGAGCGGACGCGCGCATCGCCGCCGTAATCTTTTCTTCGATCACCGCAAGATGGCGCTCGAGATCTTCCAGATCGATGGCGCCCGGCGCGTCCAGCAGCGGCATCAACGCCGAGACACGCGCGCCTGCATCGTCAAGCCGCGCGGCGAGATCTGCTTCTGTCGCCCGCGCGTTTTCCGCGGCCTTCGCCAAGCGTTCGCGATTGCGCGCGAAATAAGCGCTCAGTTCGGCCGGCGAAAACGATTCCGTGTGCGCCGCGCGCGGCACCTCCGGTCCTTTCCCCGCCGCCGCTTCTTTTTCCTGCTCCGCCGCTTCTAGCACCGCGTCCACACAGTACGCCAGACTCTTCAGCGGCTTTCCCGCGCCGCGGCGCGACCGTGCGTAACTTTCAAACGCGCGGTCGATCCCTTTCAGCACCGCCGTCAGAGGAATCCCCGCCTGCTGCCAAGTTTCCAGTATGGCCCAATCGAGCGGCGAGACCAGCAAGTGCGCGCCGCGTTTGCGCCAGAAGTGCTCCTCGATTTCCGTGAAGTAGTTGAAGTAATTGAATGCGGCCATTGCGTCCGCTGCGCCAGGCACGCGGTTAGCTGACTGGCCGCGAAGGGCGTGACGTGCTGCCATCCGGGGCCGCGGGTCCCTTGGCGCGTTCGCGATTGCGATTCCACAAAATGCGCAGGCCGTCGAGCGTCAGAAATTCGTCGGTCACTTCGATGTGCCGCGAAGCGCGCGCGATCAACGCAGCCTGGCCGCCGGTCGCGACGACGCGCGTAGACTCGCCCAGCTCTCGCTTCATGCGCCCCAGAATTCCGTCCACCAGATCCGTGAAGCCGTAGAAGAGCCCAGCCTGCATCGCGTGCGCGGTGTTCTTGCCGATGATCGAGCCGGGATCCTTGATTTCAACGCGCCACAGCCGCGCCGCGCGCGCGAAAAGCGCTTCGGCTGAAATGCCGATGCCCGGAGCCAGCGCGCCGCCCAGATATTCTCCTTTGGCGGAGATCGCATCGAAATTGATGGCCGTGCCGAAATCCACCACGATGCACGGCGCGCCGTATTTCGCCAGCGCCGCGACGCTGTTCACCAGTCGATCCGCGCCGATCTCCAGCGGATTTTCGTATTTGATCGGCATGCCGAATTCCAAGCCCGGCTCGACGAACAGCGCGTGCAAACCAAAATAGCGCTGCGCCGTTTCAGCAAGCGTCGCATTCAGCGGCGGCACCACGGAGCTGATGATTACGCCGGTGATCTCGCTGGGATCGAGACCCGCCAGCGTGAAAAGCTCGCGCGTCAGGATGCCGTACTCATCGACGGTTTGATCGCGCGCGGTGGTCAGCCGCCAGTGCGCCACCAGCGTGGTGTCGCGAAAAAGTCCCAGCACTGTGTTGGTGTTGCCGACGTCGAGAGCCAGGAGCATCAATTCGCCTCGGTAAGATCGCCGGAGATCACGGTTGCGATCGAGCCGTCATCGCGGGTGACGCGCAGCAGTCCGCTGGGCTCCAAGCCGCACGTTGTACCTTCGTACGTTTCCGCCGCGGTCACGATACGCACACGCTTGCCATTCGCAAAACTCGAAACTGCCGCGAAGCGCTCGATGATCGGCGCAGAGCCTTCCGCCAAGAATCGATTGTAGTAGGTCTCCAGGGTGCGCAGCAACCGCGCGACAAGTTCGATGCGCGAAAGCACACGCCCAGTTTCCAGGCGCAGCGACGTCGCGATCGGCGCGAGCGAATCCGGCAAACGCGCATGGTTCACGTCGATGCCCATGCCCACCACGACAAAATGGATGCGATCCGGCTCCGCGTGCATCTCTGTCAGAATTCCGCAGAATTTCTTCCGGCCGATCAACACATCGTTCGGCCAGCGCAAATCCGGCGCAAGGCCGGTGATGTCCGCCACGGCGTCGCGCACGGCGAGTCCCGCGAGCATCGTGATCAGCGGCGCGTGCTGCGGCGGAATCGGCGGACGCAGCAGCACGGTCATGTAAACGCCGCTGGTTTTTTCCGAAAGCCATACGCGCCGCGCGCGTCCGCGGCCTGCGGTCTGCTCTTCGGCAATCACCACGGCGCCGTGCGGTTCGCCTTCTTGTCCCAGACGCAGAGCGACATCGTTCGTGGAATCGATTTTGAAGAAGTGGTAGATGCGTTTGCCGAAAATCGATCCGCGCAACTGCCGGCGCAGCAGGTCCGGCGCCAGCACGTCCGGCACCTTTTCGATCCGGTAGCCGCCGCGCGGTTGGCCATTTACTTTGACGCCGAGCGAGCGCAGCGTTTCGATCCATCGCCACACCGTCGAGCGGCTGACGCCGATTTGGCGCCCAATTTTCGCGCCGCTGATCACGATCATCGGATTGTCGGCCAGCAGCGCAAGCAGGGAATCCACTTTGCGGTCCGTCGTGCCGGGCAGGGGACGAAGGGGCATAATCTCCAGTCTTAAAACAAAACCAATGCCGTAGGCGGCGACGCGATGTTAGCCCGACGCGCTGCCGCCGGCCAGCTTTTCCATCTCCTTCACGCGCTCAACCAATTTTTCCAGTTCCACCGCGCGCTCGCCGAGCGTTTGCTCAAGATCCGCCACGATCTTAGCAGGAGCGCGCTCGCGAAATGTGGTGTCGGCCAATCGCGCGCGCTTCGATTCGATGTCGCGCGTCAGCCGCTCGCGCTCTTTTGCCAATCGCGCGAGTTCGGCTTTCGCGTCCACAGCTTCGCCGTAAGCGATGCGCAGATCGAATTGCGCCGTGGAGCGCAGCCCGCCCCCCGCGGCCTCTAGCTTCGCCGCGCCGATGCGCAACTCGGATAGCGTCGCGAGGCGCGAGATCGATTCGCGATGCGCCTCCGCCAGCGTGCGCACCGCGGCATCGGGCGCGAAGAAATCCGCCGCGACTTTGCGCTTCGGGTCCACTTTCATCTCCGCGCGAAGATTGCGTGCGGCGGTGATGATCTCTTCGATCAGCGCAAAATCCGCGTCGGCTCGCGCGTCTTTCCATTTTTCATGTGCCACGGGGAAGGCCGCCAGCGCGATCGAGCGCGCGTCCGGCGGCTGCGGCAACCGCTGCCAAAGCTCCTCGGTAAGAAACGGCATGAATGGATGCAGCAAGCGCAGTGAAAGTTCAAGCGCCGCGAAAAGATTTTGGAACGCGATGGTCGCGCGGCCGCGATCGATGGAAGATAGCTCCGGCTTCACCCACTCGATGTACCAATCGCAAAAGTCGCCCCAGAAGTAATGGTAGACGACGTGCGCGGCCTCATGGAATCGCAATCCTTCGAGCGCATCGTTCATCTGCCCGGTAACGCTCGCGATGCGCGAGAACATCCAGCGGTCGGCCAACGAGACCGCGCCGCCCCCGGCATACGGCGCCCCTTCGCGTTTTTCCGGCGACGCCACTTCTTCCAGCGTGGCGCCCGTGGCCGTGGAGAATTTGTCCAGATTCAGAAACAAAAACCGCGCCGCGTTCCAAATCTTGTTCGCAAACGCGCGATTGGCCAGTAGGCGGTCGTCAGTAAGGATGATATCGGTGCCCGGCGCGGCCATGCTGGCGAGAGTGAAGCGCACGGCGTCGGTTCCATATTTCCGATTGAGTTCGATCGGATCGAGTCCCGTTCCCTTGGACTTGGACATCTTCGCGCCTTCGGCCGTGCGCACCAGCGAATGCAAGGAAACGCGGCGGAAGGGAACTTGCCCCGTGAAGCGCAGCGCCATCATGATCATTCGCGCGACCCAGAAAAATAAAATGTCGTAGCCGGTGATCAGCAGAGTCGTCGGGTAGTACGTTTTGTAATCCTGCGTCTCGTCCGGCCAGCCCATCGTCGCGAACGGCCACAGCGCGGAGCTGAACCACGTTTCGAGCGTATCGGGATCCTGCACGGGCTTGGCCGCGCCGCATTTCGGGCACGCCGCCGGCGCCGCGCGCGCCACAATAATTTCTTTGCACTTACCGCAATGCCACGCGGGAATGCGATGCCCCCACCAAATTTGCCGCGAGATGCACCAATCGCGAATGTTGCGCATCCACTCGAAATACACGCCGCGCCAATGCTCCGGCACGATTTCGATTTCGCCGCGCTCCACCACGGCGATCGCCGGCTCCGCCAGCGGCTTCATTTTCACGAACCACTGCGTTGAAGCGCGCGGCTCGACGATCGTGGCGCAGCGATCGCACGTGCCGATGGCATGTGTGTGGTCCGTCACGCGCTCGAGCAGCCCCTGCGCCTCCAGATCGCGCACGATTTTCTCGCGCGCCGCAAAGCGTTCCATGCCCGCGTAGGCTCCCGCCGCCGGGCTCATCATGCCGTCTTCAGTCATCACGTCGATTTCCGCAAGGTTGTGCCGGCGGCCCATCTCAAAATCGTTCGGATCGTGCGCGGGCGTCACCTTCACCGCACCGGTTCCGAATTCGCGATCCACAAAGCGGTCCGCGACGATCGGTATCTCGCGGCTCATCAGCGGCAGCCGCACTGTTTTGCCAATCATCGCGGTGTATCGCTCGTCGTCGGGGTGTACGGCCACGCTCGTGTCTCCGAGCATCGTTTCCGGCCGCGTTGTGGCCACCACAATCGCGCCGGAGCCATCCGCCAGCGGATAGCGTATGTGCCACAGATGCCCCTGCCGCTCCTGATGCACCACTTCCAGATCGCTCAGCGCCGTGCGGCATTGCGGACACCAATTCACGATGTAGTGCCCGCGATAAATTAGCCCGTCCTCGTACAGCCGCACGAAAACTTCCGTCACCAGGCGCGACATCTCCGGCGAAAGCGTGAATCGCTCCCGCGACCAATCGCAGCTCTCGCCGATTTCGATCATCTGCCGCGTGATCGTGCCGCCGGCTTCTTCCTTCCAGCGCCACGCTTCTTCCAGGAATCCCTCGCGGCCCAGCGCGCGGTACTCGATTCCGCGATCGTGCAGCCTGCGCACCACCACGCGCTGCGTGGAAATCGCGGCGTGATCCGTGCCCGGCAGATACAGAGTGTTGTCGCCGCGCATGCGATGCCAGCGCGTCAGCGTGTCGATCTCCGTGTGCTCCAGCATGTGGCCGATGTGCAGCGATCCGGTCACGTTCGGCGGCGGAATCACGATCGAGAACACGGGCCCCGGCGCATTCGCGTCGGCGCGAAACAATTCTTGATCAACCCAGGCGCGCGCCCAGTGCTGCTCGATGTCGTGCGGCTCGTAAGCCTTCGGAATCTCGATGGGCATGAGTGTGTGTCAAAAAGCGAGAACCCTACTATACGGGCCGCGCCAAAAGGGGTCAAATTCGGCGGAGTGTTTGCGGTGAAAGATTTTCGGGAGGAATCGTGGGCCGCGAGAGCGGGCGCTACTTATTCTCGAGTTCCCGCCGCACCAGCGCTGAGACGACCGGTCGCAGCATTTCTTCGTTGATCATCTGCGCGATTTGCGGTTGCAGCTTCTCAATCACACGAGCGATGACGGCCTCCACCAATTCTTCGTTGGTCGCGTTCGCGGCGGGGGGGGCGACGCCCGGCACAGCGGCAATCGGCGGTTCGGCTATTTTCGCCTCCGAAGCAGAAGCTTCGGCGTGTGCATCCGTCACGCCCGCGTGCGATTCCGGTGAGACTTCATCTGAAGTTGCGTGGCCCGCCTCGGCCTCTTCGATAATTTCAGCCGGCGTCTCTTGCTCCCACGAGTGTTGATGCGAGGCTTCGGCCTCGGCCGCTTCGCGTGCAGCAGCAGCGGGCACAGGTTCGTCCCAAACCGCCGACGCTGGAGCAAAGCGAGATTCGTCGCCGGTACGCAGCGCGGGCGCTGACGTGTGAGGCCCGCTCGCCCATTCCGACGCAGCCTGTTCCAAACTTGTGGCCATGGGCCTTGCTGAAGTGGCGGACGGCGGCGCGGAAGTCTCCCAGTCGTTGGCGGTCACAGCCCATTCCGGTGCCGGATCCTCGCTCGCGGGCGTTTCTGCGTGCGCGGCGGATTCCGAATGTTCAGCTTGCGTCGAAACCTCGAAGGGATCCCCCGGCGCATCACCATGCACGTGTTCGGAAATTTCTTCCGTCACAGCTTCCGCTGATTCGACGGCGCTCGCACTCGACGGCGCTTCTACGTGCGCGCCCTCTTGCGGTTCTTCTGTGCCTCCATCGGACGGCGTGGGATGCCAGAAAGCGGGCTCGCCCAGCGCGGCATCGCGCGATGACGTCATAACCTCATCGTCCTCGACATCGGTCGCCGCGGAACCATGCGCTCCTGAGTGTGCGGCTGCGGGCGCGGCTTCCGGAAACGCGTCGCGCCCCATCGGCGGATAGTCAATTTCGGGAGAATCCTCAGCCTCGGCCTCCGCGGGGGCCTCGAACGCGGCGCGCGCTGGACGCGGAGCAGGCTGCTCCGGTAACGCTCGCGGTTCCGGCGCGACGCCCACAGCCACTGTCTCCGGCTCGATGCGTTCGTGCGCCGTCTTCTCCAGCAGCGCCTTCACCAGCGCGATCATTGGGTCGGGCGGAACAAACGGTTTCTTCAGAACGCCGTCCGCGCCCACGCGCTTAGCCTCGTTCTCATCGAACGGGTCGAATGCGCCCAGCAGCAAAATAACGGGGATGTGCGAGAAGCGGGAGTCCTTCTTTACGTAGTCGCAGACCTCATAGCCGCTGCGAACCGGCATGAACACATCGGCCAGAATCAGATCGGGTTTCGATTGAGCGATGGCGCGCACCGCCGCTTCGCCATTGCCTACCGCCGAGACTTCGATGCCGTGGTCCTTCAGCGCCAAGGCCACCATTCTTTGAATGTTGCTGTTATCGTCGGCGACCAGAATCCTGGCCGCGCGCCCGCCACGGGGCCCTGAAGATGCATCGCGATTCGAGAGGATTTCCACGGTGTTTTCGCGGTCGGCGCTCCTTCCATTGGTAACATCCGCCTGTGGGGCAGTCAACACGAACCGGGCAAGGCTGTGCCCGACTATGACATTTGGAGTTGCCGAGTACTACCGCAGTGAGCTACCAAGGAAAACGCTTTTTCTTCTTCTTGCTCGAGGACTCGTTTTTCGGGTTCGAGGTTGTGGTAGTCGGCGGACACGCATTAGAAGCCGTGCTGCCACCGGATCCCGCCGCCGCGGATCCTGTTGATCCAGTCGCCGGTGTGCAGGCTGTAGAGCCCTGGGCGCCCGCCGCGCCGGTCGCAGCTTGGTCCGGGGCAGCCGGCGCAGGAGTTTCATTCCCGCCGACTGTGGCCCCGCCACTCGTATTGTCCGCGCTGCCAGGAGCGCCTTGCGTCGGCGAATCCGGACCATTCGTTCCGACCGTCGCGTCGCCCGTCGTCCCCGTCGCCGGCACCTCGGAAGTCGCCGTGGCGCTTCCTTGCGTCCCGGGCGTAACCGTCGCCACCACGGCCGTCGTCCCCGCGCCGGCACCCACGCTCATCGTGCCGGGCGTCAACGATTCGCCACCAGCTTCACCCGGAGGCTCCAGATTCGGCATGCCCACGTGGGCTGCCGTCGCAACGTCCGGCCCGTTCTTTAGCATTCCCAGCGGTTTCATGATCAGTCGCTCGTGGGGGTGCGGCGTGTTCTGTTCCGCCTGCATGCGCGCCAGCGCTCCAGGATCGGGCTGCGGAACCGGCGCGCCGAGACTCACCAGCTTGTTCTTGGCGTCGCCGGCCAGGGGCGAGAGCGGATAGTTTTTCACGATCGCCGCGTAGAAATTTGCGGCGAGTTCCTTTTTCTCCACCTTTTCGTATAGCTGGCCCAGCATCCAATTGGCTTCATCGGCGTGGCTGTAGAGCGGATACCGTTGCACCAGCTCAAGCAGGCGGCCCGCCGCGGCTCGCTCCGACCCGCGAATGTAGTAAAAGCGCGCGATGCGGAAATCGCCCTCCGCCAGCACCTCTTGCACTTCGCGCAGCCGCTGTTCGGCCTGCGGCTCGAGCTTGTTGTTGGGATATTTTTGGATGAACGTCTGAAATTCCGCCTCGGCGTTGATCGTGCTGGTCGAATCGCGGTCGGGCTTCACCATCATCCGGTAGTACGCCATCCCGACTTGCATCTGCGCGTACGCAGCTTCGTCCAGGAACGGGAAGAAGGTGATGAAATCCTTGTATTCGGCGATGGCCTGCGTCAGTCCGGACGTTCCGCCTTCTTTGTAGTACGAATCCGCGATGGCCAATTTTGACTTGGCCAGGTATTCGCTATCGGGATAGGTGTTGATCAGCGTCTGCAGCGAGAGCCGCGCGATATCGAAGCGCCCGTGCTTGATGTCGTTCAGCGCGCGGTTGTACAGCACGGCGTCCGGCGCGACGCTGGTATCTGCCGGCGCGGCGGCCTTGGCGGTTTTTTTGCCGAAGAAGCAGCCGCTTCCGGCCAAACCGGCGATCAGAGCGCACGCCAGAACTATTTTTCGGAACATGCTAAGCAGCCATCCCCCACGCAGAAATGATTGCGGTGTTTCAAACCTTTTGAGCCAATGCTTCGGTGGCGGCCTGTTTCAGCGAGTGGACCGCGGCGGCGGGGTCCGCGGTATGGAATATTGACGTTCCGGCCACCAGTATCTGCGCTCCGGCGCGCACGATCTGCGCGACGTTCCCAAGATCGACTCCCCCATCCACTTCGATTCGGAAACTCACATTATACCGCTCTCGCATCTGCCGAAGCTTGCGAATCTTTTCCAGCGAATTCGGGATAAACGATTGCCCGCCGAACCCCGGATTCACGGACATCGCCAAAATATAATCCACGCGGTCCATCACTTCGGAAAGCGTCTCCACCGGCGTCGATGGATTGATCACCGCGCCTGCCCTTTTCCCGCGCTCGCGAATCATCTCCAGCGCGCGGTCCAGATGCGGCGTCGCCTCCTGATGCACGGAGATCATGTCCGCCCCAGCCTCCGCGAACGCATCGATGTACCGCTCTGGGTTTTCGATCATCAGATGCACGTCCAGCGGTAGCCGGGTTGCCTTGCGCAATGACGCTACTACCGGCACGCCCACCGAAATGTTCGGCACGAAGTGCCCGTCCATCACATCGACATGAATGATGTCGGCGCCGCCACGCTCCGCCGCGCCAATCGCTTCCTCAAGGGAAGCGAAATTCGCAGCCAAAATGGAAGGCGCAATCGCTACAGCAGGATGCACGTTTCTCCAATCTCCATGCGCATCTTAGCACAGCCGCAGCGCATGTTGTTTCGCGCGTTCACTTTGGGCCGTTGGTCCTATGTAGCGCCAACCGGAACTTGTCCGGCGTAAAGAAGGCTGGCAGCGTTGTCGCGGCGCGCTTCGACGGTACTCGCGATCGTCGCCAGGAATATTCCTGCCCACCCGCGCGCACTGGTCATTCCGAGCGGAGAGGCGGCTCTTTTTCTTTCGCCCGCGTTGCGCGGGCGAGCCGCCTCGGAGAGAGGAATCTCTCTTATAGGTCACAATCATCGGAACGCTGGCGGAAACAGCGATGTCGTCTTACGGCGCCACATCCAACTCAACCACTACATCCCCCGAAATCCGCGACCCCGCAGCCGGCGTCTGGGTAACCACGGTCCCCTTCGCCGCTGTCGCCGTCGCGGCAACACCCACGCTCGCAATTTTCAGCCCCGCCGCGTCAATCTCCCGGCTGGCCTCCGCCTGCTCCATCCCCACGAACGACGGCATCACGTAATCCACCGGCCGATCGCCTTCGGATACCAGAACATCAACGCGCGGCGAAACCGCACGCATCCCCGGCGCCGGATCCTGCTCGATAATCGCGTCCGGCGGCAGCCCCGGCAGGTAGCATGTCGAAATCTCCCCTGGCTGCAATCCCGCCCGCAGCACTTCGATCTCCGCGGCCCTCAGACTCTCATCCGTCAGCGACGGAATCGAAATCGTCTGCGCGCCCAGACTCAGCACCACGTGCGCGTCCTGCCCCACCTTCATCATCTCGCCCGCCGGCGGACTCTGCCGCACCACTTCTCCCGCCGGCAAGCTGCTGAACACGCGATCCGAAATCTTGATCTCTAGCTTTTTCGATGCGAGCAAATTGCTGGCGTCCGCCGTGCTCTTGCCCACCAAGTCCGGCATCGCCACTTCGCTCCCACGGATCGCAAAGCGTATCGCCGTCACCGCGCTCAGAAACGCCGCCGCCCCCAGAATGAAGACGAGCACCGCCGTCCGCACCCCCCACTCCACCCGTTCGCGAAACGTCTTGGCCAAGCGTGATCCTCCTTCTCCGATTTTCTCACAACTTGACAGCGACCGGCGCGCATGCTGGGCCAGTTTCCGAATAGCGCGTTGATAAGGGAACGGATCTACGAAGCCAGAATACTGCTGTCCGGCTTTGATCGATTCGCGTCACCTAATTCGAGTGACCGAGTTATCCTTCCCACAGGAAGATTTGTAAGCCCCTATGACGACCCACGCAACTCTGTTTGAGTCCTTGGCGTAGAAGGACAACAGATATGGCCTGCTAATTACCACCATGTAGATAGTTTTCCCCTTGTCCGTTTTCAACTCGTAGATTACTCGCCCTTGCGAGTGCTGCTTCTCTTTCAACGTTGTCGCGGTACTTTCATCGAGCTTCGCAAGTTGAATCAGCGCGAGGGTCGCTACTTGCTTCGGATTGTCGAAAGAGGACTCAGTTCCTTGCGCGTCTGCCGTTTGTTGCGCTTTAACCCAATCCGAATACGGCCAAGGTGGAACAAGGTCTTGGAAGCCACCCCCAACCTTGTCGAGATTCGGTTGGTCTGGTGAGGAACGGTAGTCCAAGTCTTGGCGGTCGTGTGGGGCGACAGAGATGACTTGTTGAATTGCTAACAAGCTACAGCATCCCATATGTCCGTAACCGCCCCACCCCATTTCGCCACCAGGGAATCGCGTCTCCTGCCCCGCAAAAAACCGACCGACAAGTGTTGCGTGTACCACCGTGTCAGGCTGTGTTTGAATGAGCGCATCGAAAGCTGTGAATGTCTCGTCAGTCATGAGCGAAACCGGAATGCCTTCCACCACCAGCTCTTCAGGGCGGGTCCTGCTGGAAGAGACGCCGCAGCAGTACATCGTGCCCGACTTATTCGTTCCCCCGTACTCTAGCCATACGTAAGGCCATGAGGGACAACTCGGGTCGAATAATCCGAAGTCTTCGAACCCGTGAGACACAAATCCGATTACCTCAATGAGCCGGTGGTTGTACTCCGCAGGATTAGCCTTAAGATCGCAGACCGCAACTCGTACGGGTTCTTCGCAGCGTAAGGTCGCGGAAAAACAAATTAGCAAGCCACTAATTACAACAATGGAGCGGAAGCTTCGCATGACAGAAATCTTATAGCAGATTTGTTCAACGGATTCTCAATTCCTGATTAATCGTGGCGGCTCAGACGGTCGACGCAACACCTGCGTGAAGTTTACTCGCAGGAGTTTGGAAACCTAAGGTCTTTCTCGGGCGTTGATTCAAGCGCAGCGCAACCTGGTCGAGCTGCGCTTGCGAAT